>Ga0310811_10006337_pt1 | contig 15117 bp, 16 predicted proteins | sample YCmetagenome_FD_207642 | JGI IMG/M metagenome (GOLD analysis project Ga0310811, IMG submission 207642) | Soil microbial communities from experimental microcosm in Duke University, North Carolina, United States - YC | ecosystem: Engineered > Artificial ecosystem > Soil microcosm > Unclassified ...
CCCGCGACGGCTTGCTGCCGAAGCTCTTCTGCCACGTGCATCCTCGCTTCCGCACGCCTTCGACAGCCACGTGGATTGCGGGATTCGTGGTCGGCGTCCCGGCAGGAATTCTCGACATCGGCACGCTTTCGGATTTGTCGAATATCGGAACGCTGTTCGCATTTGTGTTGGTCTCGCTCGGCGTGATCATTCTGCGTTATCGCGAGCCCAATCGGCATCGCGGATTCCGCGCCCCCGGCGGAATCGTCGCGCCCGTATTGAGCGTATTCTTCTGCGCGCTGCTGATGTCGGGCCTGCCGATTCTCACCTGGCTGCGCTTCTTCGGATGGCTGCTGATCGGGCTGGGAATTTACCGCTTCTACAGCATGAAGCGCAGCGAGTTTGCAATCAACTAAGGCGGTCAGCCTTCGCTCGCCTCAGGACTGAGCAGCCTTTTACTCAGATGGCATGTTGCACCCTCGGGTTTTCGGCGAATGCGTGTAAGAGGATTTATCGCCAAACTACCGTGGGAAACTGAAGCGGCTGAAGACTGTAACCACGTAGGCGACTGTAGCGAGGTAGGCGACAACCACTCCCGAGACACCCGCGATCAGAAGTGATCGTCGCCTGATCTGCTGATCTACCGGTGCACTGCGCTGCAAGTACTGGACGGTCACATAGAAAACGACTGCACACAACGCAAGAGTGAAAGGCAAAGCACGTTCGTCAGCCCAGAGCGTGAACTTCATCTTTCGGCCGTCGTGCTGGCATTCCCAGTACGCGATGAATAGTTGGTCGAAGACTGCAAAGAATGGCACAAACACCGCCAACGATGCGATGATACCTGCGCAAAGGACTTTGACGCGCGTCTGCATTTGCATGGGTTTTGCAAAGCTTCGTTAAAATCGGACACCACCGACTCACTCGTAGTTCCCGATTACTGAAATTAAGGCTTTACAATCATTGAACTCAAGGTGATCATTCGCGCCTATTCACGGCGAGATACGTTGCGGACAAAGGAGTATGGGTTACGCGCTTCTTCGAGATCGGCAGGCCATCCTTTGGCAGATGCATTCGCCAGCTTTGAGAGTCTCTCAATGTTGGTTTCACATATCGTGTTCGTGATCTCACAACGCGATCTGTCCAAGGTTTCAGCCCCAGTTACCTTCAAATAATCCGATAATGCGGCGGCCTCAACGAGGACTTTTCCCGATCCGGCCCAATGGCGGTCCTCACCATTTCTCTTCACGCCGGACACCCAGAATGATTCACCCGTTTCCATATCGACGTAGTTGCCGCCCGAGTCTGCCCGCCGTTGGCCCTTCAGTTTCATTAAGCCTCGGCCATTGAAGTATAGGGTTCGGCCAGTTTTTGACGGTGTCACGTACCCAATCCAGGCGGGGCCATTGTCAGAATGGCCACTCTTTAACTCGAAGTACCTCAGCAGCTTCACGGCTTCGAGTGTGCCACAGCAGTCGCCCTTCGATCAATCGGCGTAGCCGGGCGATATGGAAGATTTATCGCCAACCCCAGTCTTCGCGCTAGACTGTTCGTCAATGGCCCCACCAGCAAGATCCCGAAAGAAGCGTCTCATTACGGCAACATTGATTGCCGGCTCGCTCATTGTCCTGATCGGTTGGTATGTCCTCGCTTTCAACTACGACTATGGAACTCTCGCTGGGGTGTACGTACTAGATCAGGCCGGGGAACGCTGTGTTCTCAGCTTGCGTGCGGACCACACTTTCGTGGAAGAGCTGAGCAAGGCAGGCGATGTTCAAAAGAGCTACGGCACATGGCATCGGTATGGGGAAGCCCATGTTTCTTTCTCGCAGGAATTCTTGAGAGTCTCCGGGCAGGAATTGAACGCGAGTGGCGAATCCCACGGGGAATTTGAGAAAAGCCTGGGGCTGTTTCCGGTGCTCACCCTTGCTCCCCTACCTAATGGCCCTCAGTTCCGCAGGCGGTTGCGGCTCGGGTATCCTCAATGAGTGTCTCTGACATTGTCGGCTCGGTCAAACTTCGATATGGAGATTTTGCGGCAGCTAATTGTGAAAACGTCGGATGACCTCTTTCGCCTGCTTCGTGGATGCTGGGCCGCAACTCCGTCCGCGCGCCAATCGTACATAATCCACTACTGGTTTTGAATCACTGTCGCCTGTTGGCATAGCGCCGATCGCAATGGACGCACCCGGTCTAAATGAATCACCTTCGGTAAACACTCCTGAGAAGACCTGCACAAAATCGCCGTTCGCGTCCCGCCTGTCGGTAGCGATGACATAAGCAATCATCGGTTTTCCCGAGATGTTTTTTGCTACATATTCTGATTTCCCATTTTCGACTCGTTGCGAAATTGCCACCACTGATTCGCAGTCCGCTCCGAAAACATGAGCAGCCAGACAGACCAGTGACATTGTCAGGATTAAAACACGGCTCATTTTTGTGTTCTCCCGTTCCGACGCAGAATTATAGTCCCCTGACATGCAATTACGGCGATGAACAGCACACGCCCAGAATTTCAAAACTCAGGGACCCGAAATCGCTTGGGCGTAAGAGCACACAACTCTTATCTGCGCTCCTCGATTCTTGATACGAGGCCTTACCACTCATTGACCCCGGCTAGCGCCGCCCCGGATGCTACACTTTTCCATCACCTATCCTTGGCGCCTGCCTGGAGCTTCATCCCCATGTCTGAAACGCATCTCACACAACGGACACGTGTCATCCGCGAGCCCGAGCGTGCGGTCTATGACCGTGAAGAGGCGTACCGCATCCTGGATGAAGGTTTCATTTGTCACGTCGGCTTTGCGGTGGACGGCCAGCCGTTCGTGATTCCCACTTCCTACGGCCGCAAGAGCGCCAGCTTGTACATTCACGGCTCCGCCGCCAGCCGCATGTTGCGCCAACTGAAAACGGCGATTCCGGTTTGCATAACCGTGACTTTGCTTGACGGACTTGTACTGGCCCGCTCGGTCTTTAATCACTCAATGAATTACCGGTCGGTCGTGATTCTCGGTAAAGCCACGCTGATAGACGATCCCGAAGAGAAGTTGACGGCGTTGCGGATCTTGTCGGAACACATTCTGCCCGGACGCTGGGACGATGCGCGCCAGCCCAACGAGCGCGAACTGAAAGCGACATCGGTGTTGCGCGTCCCGATTGAAGAATTTTCCGCCAAAGTACGGGTTGGCCCACCCATTGACGACGAAGAGGATTATTCGTTCCCCACATGGGCCGGAGTGATTCCGTTGCAGATGTCAGTCGGGCAGGCGATCAATGATTCACGGCTGGAGCTGGGGCGAAACGTCCCGGAATACGTTGTCCATTATTCACGACCGCGGAGCTGAATTCCCCGCCATTCAGACCGAGGGGTTACGGGCTCGATCGTCCTTTCGCAGGTGCACGATTCGGCAAAATGGGTTAAAATCTATGTTTTACAGAACAATTTCTATTCCCACCCGGAGCAGTCATGGCACAGGTTTGCGAGATTTGCGGCAAAGGGCCGCAATTTGGAAATAACATCAGTCACGCCCACAATGTCACCAAGCGGCGTTGGAACGTCAATTTGCGCCCGGTGCACGCCAAAGTGAAGGGCGCCAGCAAGCGGATTCGCGTCTGCACGTCCTGCCTGCGCAGCGGCAAAGTCCAGAAGGCCTAGAAGAAATCGGATTTCACTCGGCGCCGAGCAGCTCCACATCGAAAATCAGCGTTGCATTCGGCGGGATCGCACCCGGAAAACCTTTTTCACCGTAGGCTAACTGAGGCGGAATGCGCAACTGGCGCTTGCCGCCAACTTTCATTCCCGCCACGCCCTCGTCCCAGCCCTTGATCACCTGACCATCTCCGACCACGAAGTCATAGACGCCGCTGTCGAACTTCTTGCCGGTCGTGAGCCAGCCGGTATAGCGCACCTTAACCTTCTTACCCGGAATGGCCAGCGGCCCAGGTCCTAGCTTGATGTTCCAGTACTGCAGCCCCGTAGAGGTGGTCACGGGCGTGCCTGTAACTTTGGTCGGAACATTCGGGTTGGCTCGGGCTGTAGTCGAGGGCTTCTTGGCAGTCGTGGTTGCGGGCTTTTTGACCGGGGTCTGCGCGAAACCAGCCGTACCCAACAGAATCACAGCAGCAAAAAGCCGAGTCGTTTTCAACATGCGTTATCTCTCCTGATTTGCTTGGCGTCTCTTCATTCAGCCAACGCGATCACATCAATTTCGACCAGCACATCCTTCGGCAGGCGGGAAACTTCGACCGTCGAGCGTGCCGGAGGACTGGCGCTGAAATACTTTCCGTAAACCTCATTCATGGCGGCAAAGTCATTCATGTTCTTCAGAAATACCGTGGTCCGCACCACTTTTCCCAGGCCGCTGTCTGCCGCTTCCAGAATCTCCGAGAGATTCTGGATCACGCGTGCCGTTTGCGCAGCTACATCACCGGATATCACCTGCTGCGTCGCCGGATCGATGGCGACCTGTCCGGAAACAAAGATGAAGCCGTTCGCACGAATACCCTGCGAATATGGGCCGATGGCTTTAGGAGCATCAGGAGTTGAAATTATCTCGCGCATGATTTCCTTTTGTGTGCCGTCCCTGAGGGACTCACTCTACGACGTGCGACCGCACGACGGTTTTTAAACTCTCTGTAACCTCTGCACATCGTGCACGCCCGGAATCTTGCGCACGCCCTGAATAATGCTTTCCAGATGCTTCAGATCTTCGATTTCCATCACAATTTCCACGTTAGCTTGCCCGTTTTCAGTACGCGCACCGATATTCCGGATATTGGTTTTGGAATCGCTGATGACGGCCGTGATCTGCTTGAGCATACCAAAACGGTCGTCGCAGAAAACCGTCAGCTTCACCGGGAATGCGGACGGCGCGCCATCCTCCTTGCCCCACTCTACGTCAATGCGCCGCTCCGGTTCATACATCAGATTCACCACGTTCGGGCAATCGATCGAGTGCACCGCGACGCCCTTGCCGCGGGTCACGTAGCCTACCACGGCTTCGCCGCGTATGGGATTGCAGCAGCGCGCCCGATACACCAGCAGGTCGTCCTGACCCTTAACCCGGATCGCGCTGCTTTGGTCTCCACCGAAAACGCGGCGGACCACGCTGCCGATCGCAGACTCGTCTTCCGCTGGCGCGGCCGCCTGAGTATCTGTGGCCGGCGCAAGCTTTCCCAGAATCTGCCGCGCTGAATATTTTCCGTAGCCGATGGCGGCCATCAGATCGTCGGCCTGACCCAATCCATAGTCCGATGCGATGCGTTGCCAGTCGCCGTCTTTCACGTCCTTCACCGAAATCCGGTATTTGCGCGCTTCCTTGTCAATCAGCTTCTTGCCGATTTCAATTGCCCGCTCGCGTTGGTGAATATTGAGCCAGTGCTTGATCTTGTTGCGTGCGCGCGATGATCGCACCACACTCAGCCAGTCGCGGCTGGGCTTGTGACCGGGTTGTGTAATGATCTCCACGATATCGCCGCTGTGGACCTTGTGGCGAAGCGGCACCATCCGTCCGTTCACTTTCGCGCCCACGCACGTATGACCAACTTCGGTGTGAATGGTGTAGGCAAAATCAATCGGCGTGGAATCGCGCGGCAGGACGACCACCTTGCCTTTCGGCGTGAACGTGTAAACCTCTTCCGGATAAAGATCGATCTTGAGCGTCGAAAGAAATTCGTTGGGATCGGAAACATCGCGCTGCCATTCAACGACCTGCCGAAGCCACGCCAGGCGTTGCTCATCCTGCGCTGAAACCGGGCCGTCTTTGTATTTCCAATGCGCCGCTATTCCTTCTTCCGCCATGCGGTGCATTTCTTCCGTGCGGATCTGGATCTCAAAGCTGGTGCCCTCTTCGGTGATCACCGACGTATGCAGCGATTGATATAGATTCGGACGCGGCATGGCGATGAAATCTTTGATCCTGCCGGGCACCGGCCGCCACAGGTTGTGCACAATGCCCAACACTCCGTAACAATCCTGGACGGACTTCGTGATCACCCGCATGGCATAGAGGTCGTACACCTGGTCAACGGAAATCCGCTGCTTCAGCAGCTTCTTGTGAATGCTGTACAAGCGCTTGATGCGGCTCTCGACATTCGCGGTGATTCCAGCTTCCTTGAGCTTGTCGCGCAGCACATGCTCGATGCCGGCGAGAAAGTGCTCACCCTTCTTGCGGCGCGCTTCAACCGCTTCATGCACCTGCTCATAGGCAATCGGATCAAGATAACGGAAACCCAGGTCTTCAAGTTCACCGCGAATCTTTCCCATGCCCAGCCGGTGTGCGATAGGCCCGTAGATATCGAGCGTCTCTTTGGCGATCTTTTGCTGCCGGTCAGGCTGAAGATGCTCGAGCGTGCGCATGTTATGCAGACGATCGGCCAGTTTGATGAGCACCACGCGAATGTCGTCCACCATGGCCAGCATCATCTTGCGCAGGTTTTCGGCTTGCTGCTCTTCGCGTGAAGAAAAATCAATCTGGCTGATCTTGGTGACGCCTTCAACAATATGCGCGACCTGCTCGCCGAATTCCTTGCGAATATCGACGATCGTGATTATGGTGTCTTCGACCGAGTCATGCAGCAGCCCTGCCGCAACCGCCACTGCATCCATCTTCATCTCTGCCAGCACCAACGCTACTTCGAGAGGATGCACGAGATAGGGTTCGCCTGAGGCGCGTTGCTGGCCGGAATGATATTTCTGCGAAAACTCGTAAGCCTTGCGGACCAGATCGACGTCATCGTTTGGACGGTTCTCTCGCATCCGCCGCAGCAGTTCACGAAATTTGGTGACGGTGAGAACGTTGGTCGCGATTTGTTCGCGTAGCGTGGTCATTGTGTAACGTGCGAGCCGGACATTCCCTTCGACTTGCCTCGAGCAGCCTTTTTTCGCCAAGCCGTCGGGGCTTTCGGGATGGTGTGATGCGGGCGCCCCGCCCGCGATCAGCGAGTACGCCAACCGAAACGCGTCCGGTGGCCAGTTTCCTTGTTTCTGATTATATCGGCGAACTCCCGGTTCATCCTCGATTGAATAGCACGGGCCGTGAAGGGCATGAATGCGAGGGTTGCCCCGTCCTGCTGCGGCGATTTGTGCGAAACAGAGCGGGGACTTCGCCGAACCGCCAAGTCCGTTGAGATTGTCATTCCGAGCCTCCGTAGCGCGCCTGCGCGGAGAGGCCGTTGATGAATCTGCACTTTGTTTATGGTTCCGCGCCGCTTCAACCCCTGAAGGTAGAATCTTTTGAATGGCTCGCATTCTCATCAGCGGAGCTTCCGGGCTTATCGGCTCGTCCCTGGCCACGTTTTTCGAATCACACCGAGATGAAGTTACACGGCTCGTCCGACGCCGACCCCGCTCATCGGATGAGCGCCAATGGGATCCCATGCGCGAGATCCCGCCCCACCTGGTTTCAGCCTTCGACGTAGTTGTCCATCTTTCTGGCGAATCGGTTTCCGGCCGCTGGAACGAAGCCAAGAAAAAACGAATACGTGGCAGTCGCGTTATCACTACGCAGAATCTGGTGCGGGCCCTGGTGGAAGCGGATATCAGGCCGAAAGTTTTTGTCTGCGCTTCGGCAATCGGCTACTACGGCGACCGCGGGAATGAAGTCCTGACCGAGGATTCGCCTGCCGGCAACGGTTTTCTGGCTGAAGTCTCCCGCGAATGGGAGTCTGCCACGGCGCCCGCCGCAGATGCCGGCATTCGTACTGCAAACCTGCGCACCGGGATCGTTCTAAGCCGGGAAGGTGGAGCTCTGAAACAAATTCTGCTGCCGTTTCGTCTCGGCTTGGGCGGAAGAGTCGGTGATGGACGCCAATGGTGGAGCTGGATTCACATAGATGATTTCGTGGCGGCGATTCAGCACATTGTTGATGACACTAAGGGAGGCGCCTCCCCCGGTTTGCTAAGCGGACCAATCAATATGACGTCGCCAAACCCTGTCACCAATGACGAATTTACAAGGACCCTGGCCCGGGTGCTGAAACGTCCGGCCGTGTTGCCCGTGCCTGCGTTCGCCGCCAGGTTGGCCTTCGGAGAATTTGCGCAGGAAGGCTTGCTCTCAAGCGCCAGAGTTCAGCCGAAAAAACTACTCGAGGCTGGGTTTCAGTTTCGATTTCCGAGGCTCGAAATGGCGCTGTCTGAATTGATAGCGAAACCTGAATAGAATTAGTCTCGTGTCAAATGCCCGACTTATCGTCAGTCCGACCAGGGCGCAGGCTTGCGGTCCCAGCGGTGGGCTTTTAATTTTTTCACCAACTCAGGGCTCAGCGAACCTTTGTCACTTAGCCCGATGTTCTCTTCCACATGCTCCAGCTTGCGCATTCCGATGATCACGGTGCTGACAGCCGAATGCGAAAGCACGAACCGTAATGCCATTTCGGGCAAAGACATCCCTGGCGGCACAATCTGTTTCAGCTTTTCCACTCGGTCGAGAGTATTGGCCAGATTCTGCGGATTGAAATACCCGGAGCGCCAGTCGCTCTTGGGAAATTTCGTCTCCTTCGTCATCTTGCCGCCGAGGCTGCCTTCATCCAGCGCGACCCTCACGATTACGCCAACGTTCAATTCCTGGCAGGCGGGAAAAAGTTCGTCTTCCGGCGATTGATCGAAGATGCTATAGATGACCTGCACCGCATCAACCAGTCCAGTGCGGATTGCTTTCAGCCCATTCTCCGGCTCCCAGCGATTGAGGCTGAGGCCGAATGCGCGAATCGTGCCATCGCGTTTCAGTTTTTCAACTGTGTTCCGGAAATCGGGCTCGTCTGTCCAGGTGTCGTCCCAAACGTGAAATTGAAGCAGGTCGATGGAGTCGGTGCCGAGCTGTTTCAAAATCAGATCAGCATAGGTGAAGACATGGTCGGGCGGAAAGACGTCGCTGTACTTATATTTCGGCGAAGCCGGCCAGCGCTGGTTCTTCGGCGGAATTTTCGAGGCGGCAAAAAGTCGCTTATCTGGATTTTTTGCGATCGTCTCGCCCAGCAGACCGTCGCTCTTGCCGTCTCCGTAGGCCCATGCAGTGTCAAAAAAATTGCAGCCGAGGTCAATCGCGAGTTGTAAAGCCTTGAGCGATTCCGAATCTTCAGAGCCGCTCCATCCCCCCATGCCCCATAGCCCATGGGCAATGTCGCTGACTTCAAATCCTGTACGGCCAAACTTGCGGTATTTCATTGCTTTCCTCGTTCAATGATTGAATTCATTTGGTTGTCACTTCCGTGATCTGCAGCTCCGGATAAGCCTGGTTCCATTGCTCGCTCACGTGCTCGAAAATCAGACGAAAAGGCCTGCTCTGACCCGGCGCTAACGGAGCGACGCTCAAATCTGCCGTATCGTCGTATGGGCCGCCGGTTTGCAAAACTTTAATTGGAACCTTTTCAATTTGCGCCACCTGGCCATATAAATCCTTGAACGTGACCTGCACGATCGCATGTGTGAGCAACTTGTCGCCGGTGTTACTCAACGTACCGTCGATGTAAGTGACGGTGGCGCCCACAAAATTCTGCGCCTGGCTCATTTTCAGATCGCTGAACTTTAAGCTGGCGGCATATGGAGGCGGGCCGGCCTTCGGCTGTGGATGCTCGCGCAAAAGCAGAGCAGTCCCGCCCGCGATCGCCACGATGACGGCAATCGCGATCACGATGGTGCGCGTGCTGGTGTCACGCTCGGCGGGAATCGGCGAAGGGTCTATCAGGCCGTCCATGAAGAGATTGTAGTCGAGAGGACTAAACCGAGCCTGGGCAACGTGGAGGCGTACTCGCTATTTCTTGATCAAGTTCGTGTGGCTGGCTACGCACTGCCAAAGACCATCCTGGAAGACCCACATGTCCGTGAATCGGCCCCAGTGCTCGAAGGGCTTGCCCTTGTACTTCCCCTTCGTGTGATAGGTCCCGGTCACGACGGCAGCGCTGGTATAAGAATAGATTTTTACGTTTTCATTCGTGACCAGGCTGGCCTGATATGCCGGATCTTTCAGGTCTTTCAGAAACTCAGCCTTGTTCTGAACCGTGCCGTCATAATCGGTATAGACGAAAGTTGCGGGAAGCAATTGGCCGAGCGCATTGGCGTCATGATGCAGCTGCGCCTGGTTCCATGCGTTCTCGAGGGCGAGAATCTTGCCTTCATCGACCGGTTCGGAAGCGCCGACAACTCCGGACAATGCGAGACATAACATGGAAATGATGAATGCGCGATTCATAGCGACTCCTCCTTCTTTGTTCTTTGATTTTAGGTGGGACGATGCTGCGAAGTAATTGCCTTTAAGGATGCAGTCAGTTCGCGGTCTTGAAAAACGCCGTTAGAAACAGAATTCCGAATAAAAGATCAACAACTCCGAACGCGAGATCGGACGCGTGTATGCGCGATTGCAGGTAGAGCGTAATAAAAGTAATTGCGTAGATGAATTTCTCGATCACGGCGGGAATCATCACAGGCCGAAGGCGAACCGGATCACGCGAGATAACAATAAAGCCAATCTGCCAGGCCAGAGCTACGCCAATAAACCCGTAATAAAAACCAGGGTGCGTGATTGGCGGTGGGTCCTGACGCCCGATGACGTCGAAAATGAAGTACAAGGGCGCAAGCTCGATGAGGCCAAGAACCCCCGCGATAAGGAAGACGATTTTCGCGAATTTCATTTACTCGCCGCCGACGGTCAGGCCGTCGATGCGAATGGTTGGGGCCGCCACCGCGCCGCGAAATTCCAGATCGTTTCCTACTTCAGAGATATTCATGAACATTTCTTTCAGGTTACCGGCCACGGTGATCTCCTCTACCGGATAGGCTAGTTCGCCGCCAGAAATCCAAAGTCCGGATGCCCCGCGCGAGTAGTCTCCAGTGACCAGGTTCACGCCCATGCCGAGGAATTCCGTGACATAGAGACCATCTTTCACTTCTGCGATCAGTTGTTGCGGAGTCTTATTTCCCGGCTGGAGAAAATAATTTCCCGGACCGATGCCGGGAGTTCCGGCCAAGCCGCGCGAAGCGTTACCCGTGGTCTGGAGTCCAAGCTTCTTCGCGCTGTAAGTGTTAAGCAAATAGGAAGTCAGCACACCCTTGTCGATAACCATCGTACGGCGGGTAGGGACGCCTTCGCCGTCAAACGGGCTGGTTCCGAACCCGCCCTTCATGGTGCCGTCGTCGATCACAGTGACCTTCGGCGACGCGATGCTCTGGCCGAGTTTGCCCGCAAGGAAAGATGCGCCGCGATAGACCGAATCTCCGTTCACGCCTTCGAAAATATGTTCGAGGATTGAAGTCGCAACCAGCGGATCGAAGATAACGGGAACGTGCTGCGTTTTCACTTTTCGCGCACCCAGCCGGCGAAGCGCACGATGCGCCGCAATCTTGCCGACCTCCTCGGGTGATTCGAGCAGGTTCAAGCTGCGTGCGACGGAAAACCAGTAGTCGCGCTGCATAGCGCCCTTATCATCTTGTGCGATAGGGACTGCGGCCACCGAACAATACGACCGCCGGTACTCGCCAACAAAGCCATGCGAGTTCGCCAGTATCTTGTGGCCGGTGGCAGCGTCGAACGATCCTCCATCGGAATTCTTGATACGCGAATCGGCGTCCAGCGCAGCCTTTTCGGCACGCCGCGCGTAAGCGATGCGCTCCTGCCCCGGCAGCGAATAGACGTCCGACGAATAAAGATCGAGATCGCCTGCGATGGAACCGAGTTGCGACGGTTCGGGAATGCCTGCGTTGGGATCTTCTGAAGTAATTTTCGCCAGCTCAAGCGCGGAACTCACCATGCGATCGAGCCCAGAACGGGAGAAGTCGCTGGAGTAAGTGCTGGCGGAGCGCTTGCCGAAGAAGACGCGCACGCCGATAGCTTTCGAGCCTGATTCTTTGAGCGTTTCAACCTGACCGAGGCGAACGAGCGTAGAAAATTCGTCGCCTTCACGGATCACGCATTCGGCGGCGGTTGCGCCGGAGGAGGTCGCGCGCGAGACTATATCCTGCGCGAGGGATTTCAAGTCGGTTTCGGTTTGCGGTTCGAGAGTTGTTTCAGGCATAAGAAAATTTCATTGTTCGAAAAGGCTTGCTCTGCAAATCAGTTCACCACCGAGACACAGAGAACAAATTCTTTCGACATCTTCAATTCGGCAATACTTGGCTACTGTTTTGTAGAAAAGTTTGAAAGACTCACCGAGGCAAAACCGTTCCAAGCGAAGTTTTCCTCGTGTCTCTTTGGTGATGAAAGCTTCTACTGCATGAAGCCGCCGGGGTCTTTTCTCGCAGTTCCGCCGACCGTCAGCCGATCAAGCTTCGTCGTCGGCATGCCGACGCCGACCGGCACGGCCTGCCCATCTTTGCCGCAGGTGCCGATGCCTTCATCGAGCTTCAAATCGTTGCCGACCATGGAGACGTGTTTCAAAGCTTCTGGGCCGTTGCCGATCAAGGTTGCGCCGCGAATCGGAGCGGTCACATGGCCGTCTTCAATCATGTAAGCCTCGGAAGCCGAAAACACGAATTTCCCGTTGGTGATGTCCACCTGGCCGCCACCAAAATTCACAGCGTAAATACCGCGCTTCACCGAACGAACAATGTCATCGGGATGGTCTTCGCCCGCGAGCAGATACGTATTCGTCATGCGCGGCATGGGAATGTGCTCGTAGCTCTCGCGACGGCCGTTGCCGGTATCAGCCATGCCCATCAATCGAGCGGAAAGTTTGTCGCTGATATAGCCCTTGAGAATGCCTTTTTCGATCAGCACGGTTTCCTGCGTGGCATGGCCTTCGTCATCCACGTTCAACGAACCGCGACGCCAGGGCATTGTGCCGTTGTCCACCACGGTGCATTTCTCGCTGGCAACTTTCTTGCCGATCAAACCCGCGAATGCGGATGTCTGCTTGCGGTTGAAATCGGCTTCAAGCCCATGTCCTACTGCTTCGTGAATAAGGACTCCCGGCCAGCCGGGGCCAAGCACCACTTCCATCTCCCCTGCGGGAGCTTCGCGAGCGTCGAGTTGCAGAATAGATTGTCGCGCCGCTTCCTTCGCGAAATATTCCGGCGTTTTATCGCCGAAGAAAAAGTCCAGCGCCACGCGTCCGCCACCACCTGAGCTGCCGCGTCCGGAATTGGTTTCATTCTTCGCGATGCAGGAGACATTCATGCGCGCCAGAGGCTGCGAATCTTCCGCGAACGTCCCGTCTGATCCCACCACAAGAATGTTGCGTAGTTCATCCGCATAGTTCGCGCGAACTTCTTTGATTCGCGGATCAAATGCGCGTGCGGCTGCGTCGGCGCGCATCACCAGTTCAACTTTGGCCGTGATTTCGGCGTCCACGGACGGCAGGGTTACTGGATATAAGCTACGCGCCGCCTTCTGTTGAAATCCGGCGCTGGCTGTCTTGGCCGGGCCGCTGGCGATCAGCGCGGCAGTGCGGGCCGCGTGCAGAATTCGTGATGGGGAAAGATCGTCAGTGTAGGCATATCCGGTGCGTTCGCCGGAGATGACGCGAATACCGCATCCTGCGGAAATACCCTGCGACGCCGACTTGACCATCGACTCGTCCACGGTGAGGCCGGTCGACGAAAGATATTCAAAATAAAGGTCCGCATAGTCTCCGCCGGCCGAAAGCGCCGCGCCGAGATAGCGCTCAAGATCGTTGTCAGTAAGCCCGTAATGCTGGAAAAAGAAAGGATTTCTGTCCACGGTAATTAGATGACCTCGCGTCGGGAAGGACTCGGGATGAGTCATTATATGCCGGTGTGGGTCGGACATTCCTGTCCGACGCTTTTGACTTTGGTTTGATTTTTGGCCAAGGCAGTGGCTCTCGGCGAGGGCTGAAGAAGTCAAGCCGTCGGGCAAAACCCGCCCTGAGCGAAGCCGAAGGGATGTCCGACCCACGCACGATCCGTGCCCACCCCTATGTTCATCCGTCACAGACAAGTTGCTCATTGCTGTGGAACACTGCGGCGCATGACTTCGCAAACCCTGGCCAGCGCACTTGAGGGATTTCTTTCCGGCAGCAGCGGCGCTCTGGTGAGAGAAGAGGGTGCGGTGCTGTTCGACCTGGCAGAAGCGAAATATTCCGTCTCCGGTGAGAACAACAAGTGCCTGATTCACTTCTGGTCGGAAGAACGGAACCTGGTACGGCGTGTGCTGGACGTAGAAAGCAAGGGGGAAACGCTGCGGGTCACCGTGCAGAAAATCGGACAACCGAAGCCCGTCCGGCTCGAGATATGCCGGGAACGCGATCCGCGTACCGCGGCGGCGAAAAAGGCTGCGCGGGCAGGGTACCAGCGAATTCTCGAACGAGTTCTGAGAAAGAGATTTCCAGATCTGGCGTTAGTGAAGCTTAGTCACGCCGTAGATTTGGAAAATTCCTTCGGACCGATCTATTCGCGTGGATTGCTGCGCCGCGGACAGTCTGGATTCGCGGTGCTGGGGGTCAATCGGGAGGAGTTGCAGACTTCCATTGATGCCGCGTTGACATTCGGAATCCTCTGGCTGAGTTCGTGCCGTCACGCAGCAGCGGGGAAAATCGTCATTGAGGGCCTAAAGCTTTTTGTACCTGCGAATACTTCCACACTCTTACGTGAACGCATCGCCCACCTTGACGAAAACGCGGCCAAATGGGAGTTGTACGAACTTGATGAACGCGAAGATGATTTACGGCAGATGGAGATCACCGATCGCGGAAACGTGCTCACACGATTGGTGCGATGTCCGGAGAATGAAGAAATCTCCACCCGGTTCGGGGGCCCCATCGCCCTGGTGCGCAGCATGATGGCAGAAGCGGAAATCGGAGTTCTGTCTCCCGCTGAAATATCCTTTCGTTGCCACGGACTCGAATTCGCGCGTTCCCGGTTGTCAGTGCGTCCGGACGGTATTCAAAGCGTCCCCGAGTTGGTGTTTGGCGCCGGTTCAGAGCAAAGAGTGCTCGATGACAGCAATCTAACGAAATTCGAAGGCCTGATCCGCAGCATCGGCGAAGTCCGCCACGCCGACGGGCCGCATGAGTGCCGCTGGTGGCGACTGCATCCGGAGCGCTGGCTGGAGTCTCTTGTCATCCAAAATATTTCCGCGCTCGACGATCAACTCGATCCGCGCTGGTGTTATTCGCAGGTACCCGCATTCTCGGCGGCTGATCGCGCCATGATCGATGTGCTTACGGTGACACGTGAGGGCCGGCTGGCCC
>Ga0310811_10006338_pt1 | contig 15116 bp, 13 predicted proteins | sample YCmetagenome_FD_207642 | JGI IMG/M metagenome (GOLD analysis project Ga0310811, IMG submission 207642) | Soil microbial communities from experimental microcosm in Duke University, North Carolina, United States - YC | ecosystem: Engineered > Artificial ecosystem > Soil microcosm > Unclassified ...
GCCAAAACAAAACGGCGGGCTCTTGGCCCGCCGTTTTGATCGCGATGAAAGAAGAGCTGGATCCCCGCCTTTGCGGGGATGACACAGCAACGGCGGCGATCACAGCAGATTTGCAATCGTCAACGCGTCACTGAATTGTAATTGTCAACGCGTCAGTTATCCAAGAAGCTCCGCAGCTTCCGGCTGCGGCTCGGATGCTTGAGCTTGCGCAGCGCCTTGGCCTCGATCTGACGAATGCGCTCGCGCGTGACCGAGAACTGCTGGCCGACTTCTTCCAGCGTGTGATCGGTGTTCATGCCGATGCCGAAGCGCATGCGCAGCACGCGTTCGTCTCGCGCAGGTTCGACTGGATCGCCGCGTCGATCGGCAGGATCGCGTTCTTGTCCTCGATGAAATCGCCGAGGTGACTGTCTTCCTCGTCGCCGATCGGCGTTTCGAGCGACAGCGGCTCCTTGGCGATCTTCAGGACCTTGCGCACTTTTTCCAGCGGCATGCCGAGCTTTTCGGCCAGCTCCTCCGGCGTCGGCTCGCGGCCGATTTCGTTGAGCATCTGCCGGCTCGTGCGCACGATCTTGTTGATCGTCTCGATCATGTGCACGGGGATGCGGATGGTGCGCGCCTGGTCGGCAATCGAGCGCGTGATCGCCTGCCTGATCCACCACGTGGCATAGGTCGAGAACTTGTAGCCGCGGCGGTATTCGAACTTATCGACCGCCTTCATCAGGCCGATATTGCCTTCCTGAATGAGGTCGAGGAATTGCAGGCCGCGATTGGTGTATTTCTTGGCGATGGAGATGACGAGGCGCAGGTTCGCCTCCACCATTTCCTTCTTCGCCTGGCGCGCCTCGCGCTCGCCCTTCTGCACCATGTGCACGAGCTTGCGAAATTCGCCGATCTGCAGGCCGGTGAGGCCGGCAAGCTCCTGAATCTCGTGGCGCAGGTCCTTGATGCGGTCCTTCTCCTTGGCGGAGAAATTCTTCCAGCCCTTGGCCGCGAGTTTCGACACGCGGTTGAGCCATTGCGGGTTCAGTTCCTGGCCCTGATAGTTCTTCAAAAATTCGTCGCGCACGACGCCATGGCTCTCCGCAAGCCGCATCAGCCGGCCTTCATAGCCGACGAGCTTCTTGTTGATGTCGTAGAGCTGCTCGACCAGCGCATCGATGCGCGCCTGATTGAGGCGCAGCGACTTCACCTCGGTGATGATCTCGTCCTTGAGCTTCTTGTAGCGCCGCTCCTGTGCAGGCGACAGCGTGTCGTTCTGCAGCCGGTTGGCAATGTCCTGATCCTGCAGCTTGCGCAGGCGCTTGAACGAGTCGGCGATGGCGTCGAAGGTCGCGACGACCTTTGGCTTCAACTCGGCTTCGAGCGCCGCCATCGACATGGCGTTCTCGAACTCGTCGTCGTCCATGTCCGACTCGGCGGCAACCTCGGCCGGATCCTTCTCGGCCTCGTCGCCGGCAGGCGGCGGCGCGCCACGGCCCGCGGGCTTGAACGGGGTCGCGACCGGCGGCGCGGATGGAGGCGCAGCCTGGAACGGCGCGCCATTCGTGGCCGGCGCGGCCATGCCGTCAGCCCCGGGGGCAGCGCCGTTTGCGCCGGCGATGCCCTGATTCTTGGCGTCGGGACCGGCATAGGTCGCTTCGAGATCGATGATATCGCGCAGGAAGATTTTGCCGTTGGCGAGTTCTTCGCGCCAGATGATGATCGCCTGGAACGTCAGCGGGCTTTCGCACAGCCCTGCGATCATCGCCTCGCGGCCGGCCTCGATGCGCTTGGCGATGGCGATTTCGCCTTCGCGCGACAACAGCTCCACCGTGCCCATCTCGCGCAGATACATGCGCACCGGATCGTCGGTGCGCTCCGACGGCTCCTTCTTCTCGGTGGTGACGACGGCCTTGGCGGTGACCTCGACGAGTTCGCCTTCGGTCTCCTCTTCCTCCTGCTCCTCGTCGGAATCCGCATCGTCGGATTCAACGACGTTGATGCCCATCTCGTTGAGCATCGCGTAAATGTCTTCGATCTGGTCGGAGGAAACCTCCTCCGACGGCAGCACCGCGTTGAGTTCGTCATGGGTGACGTAGCCGCGTTTCTTCGCGGCCTTGATCATCTTCTTGACGGCGGCATCGGAAAGATCGAGCAACGGCAGCGGCGTGTCCGGCGTCTCCGGAGCGTCTTTCTCCGGGGCCTGGTCCTTCGCCTGCACTGCCTTGGTCTTCGTCGTCGCCATTCATCTCTCCTGAACTAAACGCGCGTGCCCGACATCACCGTGTCGGTCGTCACATGTCTTCCATCACATGCTCTTCCATCACATGCTTTGGGCCGGCCTTCGCCAAACTGGCCCTGCCACAAGCTTTCCTGTCACACGGTGCCGGCCCGCACCGGCGCGGACCGGGCCGATCGCTGGCTTGCGGATCGCCGCATCCGGACAGGCGCCTCGGGCTATACCCTAGCGAAACACCGATGGAGCCCGATTCGCGGCTCCGACGCCAGAACGCCGAATATCCCCTGACCCGTTAAGCTTCGATTAGCCCTATTTATGCGGCTCGAAAGAGCTGGAAAAGCGCCTTCTAACAGGCAGCCTTTAACAGACTGCCTTTTAACAGGCTGTTTTGCGCCGCGCACCCACCGTCGCACGATTCAGCCGAAAAACCGCCGCGTCACCTCAAAAGCCACGCGACGGACGTCCAGACAGGGAGCCGAACCCTTCAACCAGGGCCTCGGTGCCGTCGACCTGAGATAGTCTCGATTTGACGTCGATCAACCACGAATAATTGGCTTCCGTGCTTTCCCGGCCCAAAGCCAGTTCCGCCTCGCGCAGTTCCCGCGCCAGGGCATGCCATTGGTGGTGCAGCGCGATGAGCTGTTTCCAGGTCAGAAGCACATCGTCGGCGGCCGCATCCGGCTGCGCGCCCCAGACAGCAACGGTGGTGAGCGCCAGATCCATGCGGGCGATCAGCTCGGTGAGGCCGCGGGACGCGATTTCCGCCGCCATGGCGTCGCGCTCGATGGCCGGCTTTTCCGCAAATATGTCGATCAGCGCGCCCTTGAGCCGCTGCGCGTCCGGGTGGCGGAAGGCGATGGCGGCGAGGTCCTCGAGGTGGTCGTGGAGCAGCCAAGGGTGATTGAGAATAGCCCGTAAAATCAAGGCTTCACGCCGCGACACCGTGCTCAGATGGCCGCGCAGCACCGGGCTTGCCGCCAGCGCGGGACTGGCCGCCAGCGCCGCCGCGCCGTAGCCGCCACGTCCCCGACCGGCGGCAAAGCCGCCGCCCGGCCGCCCCCCTTGGCCGCGCCAGCCGCCCGACTGCTGATTGCGGTTCCCTTGATAATTCCCCTGACGGCGGGCGGAGAACCGATCCGGTCCGGGATCGCGCGCAAACAGGACGCCGAGCCGCTCGCTCATGCCCTGCTTGTAGTGCCGGCGCACGTTTTCGTTGGCGATCAGGCCAGTGAGGTCGGTGAGGCGCGCTTCCAGCGCGGCGCGGCGTTCCGGCGTGTCGAACGGCCCGGCCTCGCTTTCGCGCGTCCACAGCACATGGGCGAGCGGCTGGGCGCCGGCAAAAATCTCTTCGACCGCCGCACGGCCGCCGGCGCGCACCAGATCGTCGGGGTCCTGGCCGTCAGGCAGGGTCGCGAAGCGCAGGCTTTTGCCCGGCATGAGCCGCGGCAGGGCAAGATCGACGGCGCGGAAGGCGGCGCGGCGACCGGCACCGTCCCCGTCGAAACACAGGATCGGCTCGTCGGCCATCTTCCACAGCAGCGCAAGCTGTTCCTCGGTCAGCGCCGTGCCGAGCGGGGCCACCGCCGCCTCATAGCCCGCCGTCACCAGCGCGATGACGTCGACATAACCCTCGCAGACGATCACCGGCGCGCCGCGATGGGAAGCCGCCCGCGCAGCGGCGATGTTGTAGAGCGTCCCGCCTTTGTGGAAGAGCGAGGTCTCGTTGGAATTGAGATATTTGGCCGGCGCGTCGGGCGACAGCGCGCGGCCGCCGAAGGCGATCACCCGGTTGCGGGTGTCGGTGATGGGAAACATCACGCGGTCGCGGAAGCGATCGTAAGGCACCGGGATGTCGTCGCCGGCAATCAGCAGCCCGGCCTCGATCATGTCGCTGACCGGAATGCCTTCCTTGCCGAGATGCTCCTTGAGCGCAAAGCGCTCGGGAGGCGCATAGCCGATGCGGAATTTGAGCTGTGTCGCCGGATCGAGGCTGCGGTCGGCGAGATAACCGCGCGCCTTGGCGCCGCCACGCGCCGCCAGCGAGGCCTCGAAAAATTTCGCGGCGAGATCGAGCACGTCGTAAAGCGTCTTGCGCTTTTCCTCGCGCTCGGCCGTCTCGCGCGACATCACGGGCATCGGCAGCCCGGCGATGCCGGCCAGCCGCTCGACCGCCTCGGGAAATGTCAGCCCCTCGGTTTCCATAACGAAGGTGAAGATGTCACCGTGCTTGCCGGAGGAAAAATCCTTGTAAAAACCCTTCTGGTCGTTGACGAAAAACGACGCCGTCTTCTCCTTGCCGAAGGGTGAGAGGCCCTTCCATTCGCGTCCCGATTTCTTCAGCGCCACGCGCCGGCCAACGACTTCCGAAACCGGAAGCCGGGCGCGCAGGTCGTCGAGGAACTGGGGCGGAAATTTCATGGGCAGACACGTTATACGGCGATTGTGGACTTTGTTTTGCGAAGTTTTGTCTCGTGACCTTTATTTTCGGGGTTTGAGCTTCGCAGATCTGGCGCAGCCGCGGTCGAAGGCCCGAGAATCGTCCAATGCGTCCCTCATCCACTCTGCGGCAGCGCGGGCACCCGGCGCGATCTATCGGACCGCTTTCGGCGATATCCTCGTTATTCACAGGACTGATTTTGGCGTGTCTGTGAATAAGCCCCGGTCTCGAGCGCAATAGCGGCGCGTCGTTCGCTGCGCTCACGCTGCACCGCGCGAGGAAGGCGATGCCCCGCCTCCGCGGGGCATGACAAGGAAGGGGTGACACGGAAAAACGCATTCCATCGGGAACGGCGTGGAAGCTGCCGCGAATTTGTGCGACGGGGGTGCGGCATCCGCGCTTGCCAATACAGAAACGGCGGCGTACGCCGCAGACATGGCTCCAAAAGAAGAAAATGCCGCGGAAGACGCAGCCGCCCTCGCCCAATCGACAGCCGAGTCAGACCCCACAGCCGGCTCCCCCAAACCTCCAGTCACCCTCTTCACTCTCTACAAGCTCTTCTTTTTCGTCGGCCTGTTCAGCTTCGGCGGCGGCATGACGGCCTGGTTCCACCGCGAGGTGGTGATCATGCGCGGCTGGCTCACCAATACCGATTTCGCATCCGGCTACGCCATGTGCCAGCTCATGCCCGGCGTGAATTCGACCAATATGGTGCTCTATCTCGGTCAGCGCCTGCGCGGCGGCCGCGGCGCGATTGTCAGCATGCTGGGCATGCTCACCGCGCCTTTCTGCATTGTCATCGCCGCCGCCTATACCTATTCGCGCCTGATCGAACTGCCCGGCTTTTCGCTGGTGATGGCCGGCGTCGGTACGGCTGCCATCGGGCTGCTGCTGCGGCTTGGGATCACCATCGCACAAGGGCTGCGCAGAACGGTCGCGTCGTATATCGCGGCAGCCATCACCTTCGTCGCCGTCGGCTTCCTGCATCTGCCGATCCTGCCGGTGATCCTCGTCCTGGCGCCGATCAGTATCTGGGCAGCGTGGCCGCGCAAGGATTCGAGGAACGATCCCAATGCGTGAGATCGGCACGCTTGTCGCCATCATCGTGCCGCTGTCGTTCGTCGCTTTCGGCGGGGCGAGCAGCATCTACGCGCCGCTGCAGCACCAGACGGTGGACGTGCAGCACTTCCTGACCTCGCGCGAATTCCTCGATTACTTTGCCATTGCACGCGTCACACCCGGTCCCGGTTCGATGCTCACCACCCTGATCGGCTGGAAGGTCGGCGGCCTGTTCGGCGCGCTGGCGGCAACCCTCGCGCTCTATGCGCCGGCGGGACTGCTGACGTTTTTCGCGTCGAAAGTCTGGAATCGCTATCGCGGCACACCGTGGCATACGGCGCTGGAAGGCGGGCTGTCGCCGATCGGCGCCGGACTGATTTTTGCCGGCGTGCTCGCGCTGACCCGCATCGAAACCGCGGACGTGCTCTCATGGGGTGTGATCGGGCTGGTCGCCCTGGTGCTGACGCTGCGCCCGCGCTTCCATCCGCTTGCCATGCTCGGCATCGGCGCCGTGATCTTCATGGCGTTGCGCCTCGCCGGATTGTGATCAACCCTTTACCTCTCGCGTACCTCTTCCAATCGGAAGATCGCCACCGGCCGTCAGGACAGGGACTTGTCCGACGAAACGGGCGGCGTATGGTGCGCGTGGCGGAGAGCCCGCCGCAGCGGCATCGTCAAAAGAAAAAATGATTTCTCTCAAGCTGCGCCTGATCCTCGTCCTGCTGGCCATCGGTTACGGCGTCATCGGCGCCATGATGTTCGTCATTCCGGTGTGGGCGGCCGAGAATTTCACGTGGCGCGTCTCGCCGTTCGCCGCCATGACCATCGGCGGCTGGTGTCTCGGCAACGCCTGGGCGGCCGCAATCGTTGCGCAGCGCCGCTACTGGCCCGTTATGTTGTGCCCGATCATCTATCTCGCCTTGTTCGGCCTGCTGCAGGTGGCCGTGCTCGCGGCCTTCCGTCCCTTGCTGCAGTCCGGCCCGCTCGCAGCGCTCTACATCGCCATGACGTTCCTGACGACGCTGTTCGGCATTGCTGCTTTCGTCGAAGGCGTCCGTCGCGACGATCTGTGGCAACCGGCCAATCCGGCGATCGTGACGCCGGCGGTGTGGACGATCGGCATCATGATTGCACTGACCGCAGGACTCGGTTTATCGGGCCTGATCGCTATCGTGAGCGCGCGCGATGTCTATAGCGCGATCTTTCCGGAACCGCTGCTCCCGTTGAGCTTGCGCGCCTTCGGCGCCTTCTATCTCGCCCTTGCCGCCTCCGCCGTGCCGCTTGTCGTCACGCGCAGCAGGCAGGCGTTGCGCAGCTATATCTTCGCGATCTATCCGCTGCTGCTGCTCATCACGGTGTCGGCGATCGTGTTCATCGGCCAGTTCGATTTCTCCAACCAGCCGGGCCAGATCATCTATCTCGGCCTCTATGTGATCGCCGCCGGGCTGAGCGGATTCGTCCTCGTCATTGCCGGTACCGGCGCGCGGGCCTGACGCTGCCACCAGGCTCGCCCGCCAATCGGCCTGCGCCTGATTACAGATTTTCCTCGGCTTCCAGATTGACCACGGATTCGGCGATGCCGGTCAACGCCAGATCGGTCGCCTTCTCCTCTTCGAGCGTGTCCGCCAGCAAGGCTGCCGCATCGCTCATGCCCATTTCCTGCGCCCAGGTGCGCAACGTGCCGTAGCGCGAGATTTCGTAATGCTCGACGGCTTGCGCGGCGGCAAGCAGGCCGGCATCGAGCGCCGGCATTCCCTTGAAGTCCGTCATGATCTCCGCGCCCTCTTCGGTGATGCCGTTGATGGCGGCGCAGGTTTTTCCTTTCACCGGCTTGCCGATGATCTTGAACACGCGTTCGAGCCGCTTCACCTGCCCGCGCGTTTCCTTCTCATGTTTCGTGAACGCCTTCTTCAGATCGCGCGCCTGCGCGGCCTTCGCCATCTTCGGCAAGGTCTTCAGGATCTTGTTCTCGGCGTAATAGATGTCCTTGAGCGTTTCGTGAAACAGGTCGGATAGCAGTTTCGCTTTCGGCTTCGCTTTGGATTTCGATTTCGATTTCTTGGCCATGTTCATCTCCCGTGATGCAATTCGAATTTCAAAATGCAATCGAAAACCAACGGGACTGGTGGTTAATGGTTCCTCGCAAGAAAAAGGTGTACGCGCGACGCGAGCGCTGTATCCTCCCGGCAAAACGAGACTGGGGAGGACTGGCGATGCCGAACGATACTGTCGTTGGTGCTGGAAATAATGCCGAAACGAATGCCGAGAGAGATACGAATGCGCGACGGCCTGTTGCAGCGCTCGCCTACGCAATCGCGCTTAAGCTGATCGCTTTTGGGCTGATCGTTTTTGCCGCGACCGACGCGGCACGCGCCGACACCTATCCGAGCCGCAACATCGAACTGATCGTGCCGCTTGCCGCCGGCTCGACGACCGACGTCGCCGCCCGCGTGCTCTCCGATCAGGTCAGCAAGACCATCGGCCAGGCGGTCATCGTCGAGAACAAGCCCGGCGCCGGCATCATGGTTGGTTCGAGCTATGTGGCGAAAGCCGCGCCCGACGGCTACACGATCCTGATGGGCACCACCGGCCTGTCGGTCGATCCGCTGCTCAAGACCGTGCCCTTCAATGCCGAGAAGGATTTCATCCCGGTGGCGATGCTGGTCACCACGCCGATGGTGATGGACGTCAATCCGAAACTCGGCGTGAAGACGCTCAAGGATTACCTCACGAAATTCAAGGATACGAAAACGCTCACCTTCGCCTCCGGCGGCACCGGCACCTACCCGCACCTCACCGGCGAGATCTTTGCCTACAAAAGTGGAATTCCGCTGCGCCATATCCCGTATCGCGGCGGCAATCCGGCCTTCAACGATGTCATCGCCGGCCATGTCGACATGATGTTCGGCACGCCGGTGACGAAGCCGCACATTGACAACGGTGAAGTGGTCGCGCTCGCCGTCGGCGCGCCGGAGCGCGTTCCGACACTGCCCGAGGTGCCGACTTTCAAGGAAGCAGGCCTCGACATTCCGGAGATCGAGGCTGGCGCGTGGTTCGGCCTGTTCGTGCCCAAGGGAACGCCGCACGACATCGTGTCGAAAATCCACAAGGCCTATTCAGACGCGCTCAACGATCCGACGGTGCGCGGACGGCTGCTGCCGCTCGGCCTCGTCCCCAAGCCGATGACGCAGGCGGATTTCCAGACCTTCTTCCACAAGGACGTCGCACGCTGGCCCGACATCTTCAAGAAGGCGCACCTGGCGACGCAGGGCGGGAAGTAGCGCCCCATCTTTTTGCGTGAGCGCCCGCCCCGCGCGAAAAGGCAGCGCCCGATGGCAACGCCGCTCTGACGCCCTATATCGGGTGCGGTCAGTCATCTCACAGGAGTGAAACATGAGCACCTTCGGATCGGCGGTATGGTCGGGCGGCATCAAGGACGGCAAAGGCGCGATCTCGACGAAGAGCGGCGCGCTCAAGGACTATCCGTATGGCTTCGCCAGCCGCTTCGAGGGAAAGCCCGGCACCAATCCTGAGGAACTCATCGGCGCGGCGCATGCCGGCTGCTTCACCATGGCGCTGTCGCTCATTCTCGGCGAAGCAAACCTCACCGCGGAGAAGATGGAAACGCAGGCCGACGTGACGCTGGTCAAACAGGGCGACGGCTTTGCCATCACCGCCGTGCATCTCACGCTGAAGGCGAAAATCCCCGGCGCCGACGATGCCAAATTCCAGGAACTGGCCGCCAAGGCGAAGGCAGGCTGCCCGGTGTCGAAACTGCTCAAGGCCGACATCACGCTCGACGCGTCATTGGTGAAGTAAGCGGCGGGACTGGATGCGAGATGCCCCGCCTTCGCAGAGCATGACAATAAGATGGACGACTTCACGCAAAATAGGTGTCGAGCACGCGCCGATAGATCGCCGTCAGCGCCGTGAGGTCGGCGAGCGGCGCGCATTCGTCGATCTGATGCATGGTCTGGCCGACAAGGCCGAACTCCACCACCGGGCAGTAATTCTTGATGAAGCGTGCGTCCGACGTGCCGCCGGAGGTGGATAGCTCCGGCGTGCGCCCGGTGACGGTTTTGATCGCGCCCGCGACCGCATCGGTGAACGGACCCTTGTCGACGACGAAGGAATCCGCGTTCGACGGCTCCCAGTCCAGCCGCGCGGTGACGCGGTTACCGACGCTCGCGGCGACGCGCTTCTCGATCAGCGCCTTGAGCGAGGCCTGATCGTGATTGTCGTTGAAACGGATGTTGAAGCGCGCGCGCGCTTCGCCGGGAATGAGGTTGACCGTCTTGTTGCCGACATCGACCGAGGTGAATTCCAGGTTCGACGGCGGAAAATGCACGCTGCCGGCATCGAGCGGTTCGGCCAAGAGCGCGGCGATCAGCGCGGTGAGCGGCGGGATCGGATTGATCGCACGCTGCGGATAGGCGACGTGGCCCTGCTTCCCGGTGACGATGAGTGTGCCGTTCTGCGAGCCGCGGCGGCCGATCTTGATCGTGTCGCCGACGGTTTCGACATTGCTCGGCTCGGACAGAATGCAGTGGTCGAAACGCTCGCCGCGCTCAGCCGCCCAGGCGAGCAGCTTTATCGTGCCGTTGATGGCGACGCTTTCCTCATCTCCCGTAATCAGGAACGAGATCGACCCGCCGCCGCCCTTTTGCGGCTTGCCGTCATTGACGGCGAGATGATCGAGCACGGCGGCGAGCGCGCAGGCGATGCCGCCCTTCATATCAACCGCGCCGCGGCCAAACAATTTTCCGTCGGCAACCGCGCCCGCGAAGGGCGGATGCGTCCAGGCCTTCTCCTCGCCCGGCGGCACCACATCGGTATGGCCGGCGAACATCAGATGTGGCCGGCCGATGCCGATGCGGGCATAGAGGTTTTCGATGTCCGGCGTGCCGCCATCGCGGAACGTCACGCGCTCCACGGCAAAGCCGGCGCCGCCAAGAATCTCCGCGAGACAGGACAGCGCGCCGCCTTCGGCCGGCGTCACCGACGGGCAGCGCAAAAGCTTTGCCGCGATTGCAACCGGATCAGCCGTCATGATGCACGATGCTTCATCGATCGAAAGCCCTGCATGGCTTTTCCGGGAACCGGTTTTCACTCTTCGGGATCATGTGTCAGCTCTGCGCGACCGCGCGGGACATGTCGAGCGGATCGGGACCGTAGCGGTTGGGTCCGGACGTCCCGCGCATAAATCCGACTTCGACAAATCCCCACAGCGTGAAGCCGAGGCTGACCAGCGTGAAGACAATACCGGCACCGCCCATCTCTTCTGCGAAGAAACGCAGAACGGCGGGAATGAGGTAGAAGATGACCATCCACCAATTCGACTTGTCGCGATCGTGCAGCCGTTTGGCTGCGAGGGCGAGGCTTGCCCACATCGCCGCGAACAGGGCGACAAGCGTGATAAGGCCGATGACGTTGATCTTGGACTCGCCGGCTTCGTAATCGATATTGGCGAGCGCGACCAGCAGAGCCGTCATGAAACCCACCGCCAGCCAATAGAGCTGCCGATTGATCCGGCCCTGAAAAGAAAAAAACAAATCCGTCATCGCATCATCCGGCGGCGGGGGCGTCTGTCGCGACATTCTAGACGACATCTTCAGCCGGAGGCCATGCACTAATCGCGGAGCAGTTCGTTGATCGAGGTTTTGGAACGCGTCCTCTCGTCGACACGCTTGACGATCACGGCGCAATAAAGGCTGGGACCGCCATTCTTGCCGGGCAGGCTGCCGGGCACGACGACCGAATAGGCCGGAACTTCGCCCTGATGCACCTGGCCGGTCTCGCGATCGACGATTTTTGTCGACGCCCCGAGGAAGACGCCCATGGAGAGCACCGCGCCGGTGCGCACGATGACGCCTTCAGCCACTTCCGAACGCGCGCCGATGAAACAATTGTCTTCGATGATCACCGGGCCGGCCTGCAGCGGCTCGAGCACGCCACCGATGCCGACGCCGCCGGAGATGTGACAGTTCTTGCCGATCTGCGCACAGGAGCCGACCGTCGCCCAGGTGTCGATCATGGTGCCGGTATCGACATAGGCGCCGAGATTGACGAAGGACGGCATCAGCACCACGCCCGGCGCAATAAAGGCCGCGTGGCGCACGACGCAATTCGGCACCGCGCGAAACCCGGCCTTGCGAAAACGCGCCGCCGTCCAGCCGTCGAATTTCGACGGCACCTTGTCCCACCACACGCCTTTGCCGGGCCCACCGCGCAGCACGCTCATGTCGTTGAGGCGGAAAGAGAGCAGCACCGCCTTCTTCAACCATTGATTGACGGACCATGCGCCATCCTCCCCGCGCACAGCCACACGTGCCTCGCCGCTGTCGAGCAGGTCGAGCGCCTGTTCCACGGCTTTGCGCACGGGGCCCTTGGTCTTGGGTCCGATGCCGTCGCGCGCCTCGAAGGCGTCGTCGATGGTCTTTTCGAGTTTTGCAGTGGCAGCAGGCTTTGTGGTGGCCATCAAACGTCCCCGAACATGAATTTCGCGCGTTTGTCGAGGCAAGCGGCGAGCGTGTCAAGGCACGAGCGCCGATGTTGACTGTGTCCGCAGCATAAGGGACGGATTGGTCTGACGGCTCAACCAACCCTTTTCAGTCATTCCGGGGCCGGCCACAGGCCGGAGCCCGGAATCCATAACCCCTGTCTCGCTTTCATCATGACCACCGGGCGTATGGATTCCGGCCCTCGCATGCGCTCGGCCGGAATGACGGTGAATTCCTTGGTGGGCATAACAAAAAGGCCGGAGCGATCCGGCCGTTTTATTTTTCGGGATGAAGGGCGCGAAACGACGCGGACCTTAGCAGGCAGCCAAATCAGGCGGCTGACGTGATCCACTGCTCAAGCTTCGCCTTCGGCGCGGCGCCGACCTGGCGCGAGGCCATTTCGCCGTTCTTGAACAGCATCAGCGTCGGGATCGACATGATGCCGTATTTCGCCGCCGTCTGCGGGTTCTCGTCAACGTTGAGCTTCACGATCTTGACCTTGTCGCCAAGGGTGCCGGAAATCTCTTCCAGCGCCGGACCGATCATCCGGCACGGACCACACCACTCCGCCCAGAAGTCGACGACGACCGGCGTCTCGGACTTGAGAACGTCGCTCTCGAAGCTCGAGTCGGAAACCTTTTGCACGGACATGGAAACCTCAAAACTGGAGGAGCGCGGAAGGCTCCTGGGGGAATCTCGAAAGGAACCAGAAAGTAGGAACACAGGCCCGGAGCGTCAAGGCGGCTCACGCCGAGGTGACGACGGCGACGGATGGCGCGAGGGTGACGGCAAGCGCCGCATCGAGCCTGTCCGCCGGAATCTCCATGAGATCAGGGGTTTCGGTCCAGATCAGCGCCGCGCGCACGATCCGGCCGGGATAAAGCTTGGCGAGTACCGCCCGGTAGAGCGCAAGCTGCGCCACGTAAGCCGGGGGCACGTCGGCGATTCGGCGTGGCGGCGGACGGTTGGTCTTGAAGTCGCCGATGAGGATTTCGGTCTCCGTCACCGCGAGGCGGTCGATCTGGCCGTTCACCATCACCCGGTTCCCGACAGCATCCTTCAGCCGCCCGGCAATCGGCACCTCGGCGCGGCTGCCGGCTGCAAACAGCGCGGCAAAGGCGGGGTCATCGAGAATGCGGCGCGCCTGCTCCAGCATCGCGGCGTGATCGTCCGGCGTGAAATCGGCGGCGTTGCGGGCGAGAAACGTCTTCGCCGCCGCGTCGCGCCGCTCCGGCGCGATCTCCGGCAGCGCCTGCAACAGCCGATGCATCAGACGGCCGCGCGCGAGCGCAAGCCGGGCGGACGCAAGGGTGGAAACAAGCGCGGTGGCGTCAGCGCGCGCCGCCGGTGTCGCCGCCGTCACATGCGTTTCGTCATAGGCCGAGGACGGCGACAGGGTGCGCGGACCGGCCGGATCGTCCGGCGCCGGGCGGTCAAGGCGCAAGAGATCTTCCCGGGTATTGTCCGCACTTGTCGAAGACAGCGTTGGCGTCAATTGAATTACCGCGCCCGGCGGATAGCGCCACACGCTCTCGCCGTCACACTCGATCGCCTCACTGTCATCAGCGAGCGCGTCATGGACGAGATCGTACCAGCAACCTTCCGCGCGCTTCTGCGCGCCTTCCGCACCGCAGATGACGAGCTTTTCTTCCGCGCGCGTCAGCGCGACGTAAAGCAGTCGCGCGTGTTCGTCGCGCTCGGCCTGCAGCACCGCCGCGCGCGCCGCCGCGAGCGGCGCGGTGTCGAATTTTTTTGCCAGACACCAGACCAGCGCATCCGGCGCGGCGGCATCCGCCGGCAGCGGAATGAGCCGCGGCGCGCGCAGGCCGGCCGGCTTGCCGGTCGTGTCGGCAAGGATGACGAAGCGCGATTCCAGACCCTTGGCGCCATGCACGGTCATCACCCGCACTTCGTCCTGGGTCATCTCCATGTCGCGCTTCACCTGCATCTCGGCGTTGCGCAGCCAGGCGACGAACCCTTGCAGCGACGGCGTCTCGCCCGCCTCGAACGCGAGCGCGAGGCTCAAGAATTCGTCGAGCGCATCCATCGCTTCGGCACCGAGCCGGCTCCTGAACCGTCGCCGTCCGTGCTCGGCACCGAGAACATGGGCATAAAACGCGAAAGGCGACGTGCGCGACGCCATCGCGGCCAGACGGCTTAAACGCGCCTCGGCTTCGACGAATAAAGGTTCGCGGCGTGCGCGCAGCGCAGCACGCAGCGACCCCGGCCGCCCGTAAGCGAGCATATAGAGATCGTCATCGGAGACATCGAACAGCGGGCTGCGCAGCACGGTGGCGAGCGCGAGATCGTCTTCCGGCAGCAGCAGTGCGTCGGCAAGCACCATGAGGTCCATCACCGCGATATGTTCGGTGAGCACGAGGCGGTCAGCGCCGGCCACCGGCACGCCTTCGTTCTTCAACGCGCGGATGATCGCCTCGAACAGCGCCCCGCGTTTGCGCACCAGCACGAGGATATCGCCGGCGCGGCCGCCGTCGGCGCGCCATTGGCTCGCCGTCGCAGCGATGCGCTGCGCCAGCCGCACCTGTGGCGAGGTTTCCGTTTGCGTGTCGAACGGCGCATCCCATGCGGTGATGTCATCGCGCGCGGGATCGGGTTTGACCGTGTCCCAGATCTCGACGAGCCCTGGCGGCATGTCGGGCAGCGCCTCGTGTTCGGTCGCCACCGGGTCGGCCGTGAAACCGCTATAGGCCGCCGCGCGGCCAAACACCTTGTCGACGGCGCCAAGCACGGCCGCACCGGAGCGGAACGACGCGTGCAAGGGGATCGTGGTGAGCTGTGCTTCGGGATGGCTGAACAGGCGCGCGAATTCCTGGCGCACCGTCGCGAAATAGGCCGGTTGCGCGCCTTGGAATGAAAAGATCGACTGCTTGTCGTCGCC
>Ga0310811_10006339_pt1 | contig 15116 bp, 11 predicted proteins | sample YCmetagenome_FD_207642 | JGI IMG/M metagenome (GOLD analysis project Ga0310811, IMG submission 207642) | Soil microbial communities from experimental microcosm in Duke University, North Carolina, United States - YC | ecosystem: Engineered > Artificial ecosystem > Soil microcosm > Unclassified ...
CACGCCCGTCGCGAGGGCCACGCGCGCCTCGTCGAAGTGGGGCTGCGCGATGAGCGCCACGCCCGCGAGGCCGACGACGATGGCGATCCAGACCTTGCCGGACGGCCGCTCCTTGAGAACGAGCCAGGAGAGGAGCGCGACCCAGAGCGGGTAGCTCTTGATCAGGGTCGTCGCCTCCGAGAAGGGCAGGTGGGTGAGGGTGTAGAACGTGCAGATCATGCTGAGGCTGCCGACGAGGCTGCGCATCCAGAGCATCGGGCTGCCGCGAAAGATGAAGGTCGTGCGGGTGAGCAGCCCGATGGCGACCGCGAAGAGCAGCATGAGCGCCGCGCGGACGAAGGCGAGAAAGCGCCAGTCGGAGGCTTCGGCAAGGATCTTGCTGAGGGCGCCCATCGTGGCAAAGCTGACGGCGCTCCCGAGCATCCACAGGTACGGCCCGAGGGGACGATTCATTCGGCCGCGCCCGCGTCCGCGCTCGCTCCGGCGGGGGCCCAGGGGGTGCCCTCGCGGATCGCGACGAGCTGCCCGTAGTGGTGCATGTTGTGGGTGGCAGTCTTGCCGACGACGTCCCAGGCCCGGATCGTGCCGAGCTCGGAGTGCGTCCCCGTCCGGCCGAAAATCTGCTCGGGAAGGAAGTCGACGAGCTCGATCATGGTCTCGCGGGAGGTCGTGAAGAGGCGCCGCATCAGCAGCATGTCCCGCTGCGTCGGAATCAGGGTCTTGGTCCACTTGTCCTGATCCATCGAAGAGAGCGCGCAGCCGGGCTGGCTGAGGATCATGCGGGCACGGTAGTGGAAGACGAGCTCGCAGTCGGTCAGGTGGGCCAGGATCTGGCGCGCGGTCCACTTGCCGGGCGCATAGCTCTTCTGGAGGAAGGCGGGTTCGGCCTCGAAGAACGGGATCGTCAGGGTCAGGGCGCGCTTGAGCTCGCTGATGATGGTCGCCTTGTTCATGGGCGACCATTCTAACGATGGAACTACCTGTTCTCCAGCGCCAGTTGGGCGCAGTTCCGAATGTCCGGAGCCGCGACGCGGGCAAGGCGCCGGAGGATCGGCGCCGCCTCCTCCAGCTTCCATTCGCCGCACACGCGGATGGCCGTCTGCCGGATCGAGAGATCCGGAAAGCAAAGACGCTCCACAAAGAGGGGCGCGAGCGAACGGTCGCCCGTGGCGGCGAGGGCGGCTTGAATGTCTGCGGCGACCGGATCGCGGACTCCCGTGTCCCCGGTGGCGCACCAGGGGTGCCGTCGGGCCTTCTGCGCCGCTTCAGCCGCCTCCAGTTCGGGAAGCATCTTCACGAGCTTTTCCTTCGCGACTCCTTGCAACTCATCCGGGATCTTTCTCGCAGGCTGAGGATCAGGGCGCGACGCCGGCCGAGGGGGAGCGGGGGCCGCGTCGGCATCGCGGTCGATCTCGCGCAGCGACGCCGCCGCCTCTTTGGCCAGGTTGGGGCTGTTGAGGAGGGCCGTCAGGTTCTCCCTCGCCGCTTTGCAGCGGCCCTTGCCGGCAGCGAGGATCGCGGGACGCCTCAGCCAAGGGGTGCCTTTCTGGAGCAGCTCGACGGTTGTCGGCTCGGCTTGCGGGATCGCCACGGCGGTCTGGAGAACCGCGATTGCTTGTTTGGACGCCCAGTGGGTGCCTACGGCCTTCTCCAGGAGAGGTCGGTCCTGCGGCGTGACGCCGTCGAGGGCGAGCCCGACCAGGACTTGCAGCCAGTGTTGATCCCGATCGTTGCAGGCTTCCGGGTCCCAATTCTCAATGGCGCGCAGGACGTATCGCGCGGCCGGGTAACGATCGGGAAGCAGCGAGAGCGCCACGCGCTCCATCTCCCGGTCCTTGGTCTCGAAGAGATGAATCGCGTAGGTCCCGAAGCTCTCGCGCCATTCTGCTTTGGAGCGGATCTGAAGCGCCAGCTGCAGCGCCGGTCCCTCCAGCAGCGCGTCGGCGAACTCGGGAGAGGCATCCAGCAGGGCGGGATCGAACCAGCGTTCGCGATCGATTCTCTTGATGAGCAGCTCGACGCGGGTCTTGAAGTCCAGGTCGCTCGTGTCGACGGCTTTCAGGGCGGGAAGCGCCTCCTCGCCGATGACGCGCAGGCGCCGGGCGGCCTTCTCGCGGACGTCGATCGAATCGTCGTCGAGCTGACGGACGAGGTCAGGAATGGAGCCCTGGCATAGCAGGGCGAGAAGCAGGCCCATCTAGTCCACTAGACGCGCCTCGACAACTACTTGTCCTCGGTCTTCTTTTCCTCGGTCTTCGGCTTCTCGCTCAGCAGCTTCTGGACCGCTTCGGGAACCTCGACCTTGACCTTACCGGCCTCGCTGAGCTCGCAGCGGCGGGTCATCGTGATGTCGACCTGATTGCCCTGGATGTCGATGCTGATCTTGGTCACAAGCTCGTAGATGACGACGTTGCCCGAGCCGTCCACCCAGATCCGGGCGCTGCCCTTGGTTTCGGCGTTTCCGGCGGCCCCGAACTGGCCCAGCATGCGCCCCAGCGGGGACTCTTTCATGGCCTCCGCGGAGAGGTCGCCCGAGAACTGGGTGCACTCGATCTCGCCGATTTTCTCGGTCTTATCGCCCTTCTTGACCTCCTTGAAGCCCTTGGCGAGCTCCTGGAGTTCGTCGTGGGGCGCCTTGAAGTTCTTGGCCATCATTCGGCCGAACAGGGCCCCGCGGCCGCGGTTCCGGTTGGGTTTCTCGCCCTCGGCGGGGGCGGGGGGCTGGAACTGGGCCAGGTCCTGCCAGTCCCCGACGGCCTGCTTCACGAAGACGCGATCGCCCTTCTTGAAGATCTCGCCCTTGTCGGATTTGATGTATAGCCCCGCGTCCTTTTGATACTTTCCGTCCATCGTGGGGATCTGCGGAGGCCCGCCACCGAATGGGCTCTGGACCTCGGTCTCGCCCTTGAACGCGTACGACTCCAGGGCGGCGGCTTTCGAGACGGCCTGCGTCAGCGTCTCCTTGTCGTCAGCGAATGCGGGTGCTGCGAGCGCGATCAGGACCGCCGCGGAAGCCAGGGTCTTCATCGTGGATCTCCTGTCAAAGCTGCGCTTGGGACAGCGGAGCGGCGGGCGAAGTTCGGTGAAATCCCCCTGGGAGCACCCGTAATAAGGTCCGATAATGACCGTTATGTTGCGTCACGGCTTAGGGGAGGATCGGCTGGCCGATCCGGTCCTGGCGGCCATCCAGCTCCGGGTTTCGGCGTGCCGCCGCTGCCCGCGCCTGAACAAGTATCTGGACGACGCCAGGCTTCGCTGGCCCGATCACCGCTGCGCGCCGGTGCCCGCCTGGGGCGATGCGCGCCCTCGCCTGATCATCGTCGGCCTAGCGCCCGGCATGCACGGCGCCGGCAAGACGGGCCGCATGTTCACCTTCGATTCCTCCGGCCAGTGGCTTTACGGCATGCTTCACGAGGTCGGCCTGGCGTCGCGACCCGTTTCGGAAGCCCCCGGCGACGGCCTGAAGCTGCGCGGCGTCTACATCACCGCGGCGGCCCGTTGCGCGCCGCCCGGAAACAAGCCTTTGCCGGCCGAATTGACGGCCTGTCGGCCGTATCTCGAGGCCGAATTGCGCCACTTGACTGGGGCGCTTGTCATCCTGGCTCTGGGTCGGATCGCCCACGAAGCCATATTACGGATTCTCGATGTGAAGCCCCGGGACTACCCATTCAGCCACGGCGCCGAGCATCGGCTCCCGGACGGCCGGATCTTGCTCGATTCCTACCATCCCAGCCGTCAGAACACGAACACCGGGCGTCTCACCAGGCCCATGTGGCGCGCCGTCTTCCGCCGCGCCAAAACCCTGCTCCGCTAACAAAACGCAGCGTCTATTCTGTTCATCGGCGACCCATGATTATGGGCTAGGGTGCCGGATCCAGTCGAGGCGGCCGCCGGTGTCGTCGAGATCGATGGCGCAGAGAGTCGCGGGACGGAACGACACCGCCTGACCCACGAGGCCGCTCGTGATGGCGCTGATCTCCGGATTGTGACCCACGACAAGCACGGGGCCTGCCTGGCCGCGAATTTCGTGAAGGTACGTGGCGGACGATGCCCCGCAGTTCAGCGCCTCTCGGAACTCGACGCCGACCTTCGTGCCGAAGCCTTCGACGAGGAGTTCGGCCGTCTCCCGCGCGCGCAGCCGCGGGCTGCTGAGGACGATGCCGATTCCCACCCCACGCTCCCGCAGCGCCCTGCCCGTCTCCCGGGCCTCCTGCCGGCCCTGCTCGGTGAGCGGACGCAGCGCGTCGGGCGCGCCGCCCGCATCGGCGGCCGTGGCGTGGCGCATCAGATAGACCTGCATCCAGGCGCCAGTATAGGCCGGGAGGAAGCAGCGGATGTAGTACTTTGGAGCCTATTCGGAAGCGCGGATTGGGAGCCCAAGGACGGGAAGACGAGCGACGACTCGGGCCTGACGATCGAGCTTCCCCGGCGTCAGTGATTCAGCCCCCGCGACGACCCCAGCGTGCCGTTCCGCGGGGACGGCGTCAGGGTCTGCGGCCCGGTTTGTGGCTGTCCCTGCGGCGGCGTGGTCGGCGTCTGGACCTGGGAGGCCGCCGGCGTCCCGCGCAGCAAGTTCTGGAGCATCACCGCCAGGGACGCCGCGTCGCCGTTCCGCAACTGGACGACGTAGGTGCTCATGCTCGCGGTCGGATCGGCATCGAGCTCGTCGATGACCTGGTCCATGATCGCGAGATACTCCTTCGAGGCGCGGACGAGGACGCGCGACGTGCGCTCGTCGGCCGTAATCTCCATCTCCTGGCTCGGGAGCAGCGAGGGGGTCTCGGCCTGCTTGGGCTGCGGCTGGGGCGGCGGGTATCCGGGTTGCGGCTGGGGCTGCTGCTGTTGCGGGGCCTTCTGCCCTCCCCCCTGCGTGGCCTTGACCTGCGCCAGGAACAGGTCCTTCAGGATGGCCGCGGTTTCCTTGGCGCTCGCGTGACGCAGCTTGTAGATGCGCAGTTGGACGAGGTCGCTGATGGGCTGATCGAGTTCCTCGACGATCGCGTCCACCATGATCAGGCGCTGCTCGCTGGCCGCGACGACGAGCTTGTTGGCGCGCGTATCGGCCACGACCCGCACCTCCAGGGCCGAGCCCGACGAGTCGTTGTGCGGCACCATGCGGCCGTACATGTCGTACACGAAGAGCTGCCCGCGGCTCTTGCCCGACGAGGGCTTCCCCGAGCCGCCGCCGCTGTCCGAGAACAGATCGCTCACGAACTTCGCCACCGCGAGCGCGTCCGCGTGCCGCAGCGCGTAGAACTTCACCTTCACGGTGGCCGAGCCGCGCTTGTCGAGCCGCTCGATCATCTTCCGGATGTCCGCGAGATTGTCCTCGTTCGCGATGATGATCACCGAGTTCGTCTGGGTTTCAGCCACCACCCGGATCGTATCCTTCGAGAGCGGCCGGGTCGGCGCGGCCTTCTGCTGCTGCCCCATCTGCATCGCGTACATCGCCTGCTGGGCTTTCTGGGCCTCGCCGGGGTTGTAGATCTCGTTCAGCGTCCGGACCACCTCGCCCGCGTCGGCGTTCTTCAGGGTGAAGGTCTGCATCCGGAGCTCGGACGAGGTGCTCACGTCGATCAGCCGCAGCACCCGGACGGCGTTGCGGATGCAGTCGGAGCGCCCCGTCAGGATCAGCGCGTTCGAGTAGGTGGACACCGACACCTGCCCGTCGGCCTCGAGGACCTTCTTGAGAAGCTCGCCCAGCTCCTTCTGGACGTCGGCGACGTTCATCGCCTTGAGCGGGACGATCTGCGTCCGGACGTCCGACGACGCGGGGATCACGTCGGGGTCGGAGCCCTGGAAGATCCTCAGCTGCCGCCGCATCACCTCGCCGAGATCCTGGACCTTGAGAACCTGGCCGGGTTTGGGGACGTCGGGCGAGACCGGATTCGTGATGATCGCGTCCACGGGCCGCAGCGCCGCGTTGAGGAAGTCGAGGCAGCGCGACGCCGGCACCTCCGTGTCGCTCACGGCCGTGATGCTGCCCGCCACCTGCTTCTCCTGCACGAAGATCCAGCCGGTGACGGAGCTGACGTACTTGAGCACCGCGTCGACGGACGCGTCCTTGAAGTGGAAGGACAGCTTCTTCTCTTTCTCCGGCTCCTGCGCCGAAAGAAGCACCGTCAGCAGGCAGAAGGTGAGTTGGCCCATCCCGTTGTCCCTCCCCGATTTGTATTTAGACGAATGGGACGGGTCCCCGATCACGGATTTCTATTTTCCGACGCCGTCGAGCCCCTTGATCGGGAAGAGCGGAGAGCGCGTGTGGTTCTCGACCATGATCTGCTCGATGCGCGCCAGGATCTGCGGATTGGACGAGGCGACGTCCTTCGTTTCGCCGAGGTCCGCCTCCAGGTCGTAGAGCTGGGTCTTCTGAGGGCCCGTGCCGAGGCCCGTGCGGATGCCCTTCCAGCGGCCCATCCGGACGGCCTGCTGGCCGCCGTAGCTCGGGAACTCCCAGTAGAAGTAGTCGCGCGGCGGCTGCGGCCGGCCGAAGAGCGCGGGCTCGAAGCTGACGCCGTCGATGCGCGACGGCTTGGAGAGCCCCGCGACGTCGCAGAGGGTCGGCAGCACGTCCCAGAACGCGATCGGGACGTCGGAGCTCGTCCCCGCCTTGATCCGGCCCGGCCAGCGGGCGATGAACGGCACGCGGATGCCGCCTTCGTAGAGCTGGCCCTTCTCCCCGCGCAGTGGCCCGTTCCCGTTGAAGAAGGCCAGGTCGTGGCCGCCCGCGATGTCGATCGAACCGTTGTCGCTGCTGAAGACCACGAGCGTGTTCTGGTCGAGGCCGAGCTTGGCGACGAGGTCGAGGATGCGGCCGACGCTGCGATCCATGCGGCTGATCATGGCCGCGTGCGCCGCGCGGGGACGCTGGTGCGGCAGGTAGCCCTTTTCGCCCCAATACGGCGTTTCCTCCCAGCCCAGGTAGGGCTGCAACGAGTCCTCCGGAACCTGCAGGGCGACGTGCGGCACCGTGAACGGCACGTAGAGGAAGAAGGGGCGATCCTTGTTGCTCTGGATGAAATCCAGCGCCTCCTTCTCGAAGAGATCGTGGGAGTAGTACTTCCCCTTGTAGGTGCCGTCGTTGCCCACCGGCACCCGCTGGTCGTTCTTCCACAGGTAGAACGGATAGTGGTTGTGCGCGTGGCCCTGGCAGTTGTAGCCGTAGAAAAGGTCGAAGCCCTGCCGGTTGGGATCGCCCTCCGTGCCCGGCCCGCCCAGGCCCCACTTCCCCATCGCGCCGGTCCGGTAGCCGGCCGCCTGGAAGAGCTTCGCGATCGTGATCGTCGACGCCGGCAGCGGCGTCTGTCCCTCCACGCCGTAGGTCTTGTTGTCGCGCACCCACGCGTGGCCCTGATGGAAGCCGGTCATGAGACTGCAGCGCGACGGCGCGCAGACCGCGTTGCCGGCGTACGCGTTCGTGAACCGCAGCCCCTCGGCGGCCATCTTGTCCAGGCACGGCGTCAGGATCTTCTTCTGGCCGTAGCAGCCCAGCTCGCCGTACCCGAGGTCATCCGCCAGGATGAAGATGATGTTGGGCGCCTTGTCCGGTCGGGCCACCGGGGCTTGGGCGCACCCCGCGAGCAGCACGGCAAGGCAGGCGATGGTCATGTTCTTCATATAAAAAAGAAACCCTCCGGAGAGCCGGAGGGTTTCCCGTTGTCGTTTGATTCTTGCTTCTTACTTCACTTCTTTCCAGTAATCCTCGGGCATATCCGCCGCGAGCTTCAGCGCGCCGTTGGCGCCGGCGAAGACCGGCTCGTGAACCCGGTTGACCTTGCCGCCGCCGTACTGCTGGAGGTCTTCCTCGATCAGGCGGTCCAGGCCGCGCAGCTGGCTGCCGCCGCCGGCCAGGATGACGTTCTGCAGCATGCGCTTCTGGAACTCGGCGTCGTAGCTCGACACGAGCTTCCGGAGACCCGCCACGATGTCCGGCACGATCGAGCGGCACGCCTCCTTGAGCTCCTTGGTGATGTCGAAGTCGGTCGGCTTGCCGTCCTTGTTGGGCCACTTCACGACGACCTTGTCGTTGATGTCGTTCACGAAGCTGCCGCGCTCCTTCGCCTCGCGCACCATGTTGATGGTGAACTGAGCGTCGGGGTGACCCTTCTTGATGAGCTCGAAGGCCATGTTGTCGATGTAGTCGCCGGCCTTGCCCGAGGTGACCTGGTCTTCCTCGGTGGGGATGGCGCCGTGCATGCGGCAAAGGTCGGTCGTGCCGGCCCCGATGTCGACGATCAGCGCGTCCTCGAGGGTGTTCGTGCCGTACGCGACGGCAAAGGGCTCCGATACGATCATGACGGCCTCGAAGGTGCCCTTGCAGGCATCCATGAGGGCCTGCTTGTTCAGGATCGACGCCCGCGCGGGCGACCCGATCACGCCGTAGACCAGCGTGCCCTTCGGGGGCCGGCAGAGCGAGACGACGTGCTTGACGAGTTCCTTCGCGGCCTCCTTGAACTTCGCCAGCCGCTCGGGGGCCACGCCGGCCTCCGCGTTGTCGGCGTACTTGAGCGCGCCCTTCTCGAAGGGCCGGATGACGTCCAGCGCCAGGCGGTGCTGGAACGCCTCGTTGCCGAAGACGATGTCCTTGCCCAGCATCTTTCGGGCGATGGGGTCCTTCGGCCAGCCGACGATCGAATAGACGACCTCACGCGTGCCGTTGGTGGCCGCGACGGACGTCTTGAAGCAGCCCAGGTCCATCCCGATGTACAGGACGCCTTCCTTGGTGGTCCGTCCGGCCGCCGCCGATGCCTCGAGTTCAGGAGCCATATGCGGAGTCCTCCATTGATCGATTCCGAAGAGCTTAGAAGCGTATCACGCCGCTCCGGAGGAGTCCACTCTTCCATGCCTTGGAATCCCGAACCCCCGCCGGCAGGCGACGGGTATACTGCGCTGGATGTCGATCCCCTCCTCGAGTCCAGTTTCCTTCGAACGCCTGGCCAAGGCGAAAGCCGTCGGCTGCATTGCCTACGTCCTGATGATCCCCATGGTCACCATTACCGGCGCGATCCTGGCCGGATCTGTCGGAGCCGGGATCGCCTGGCTTCTCGGAGGTGGAGAGACGCTTCGCATGGCCCTGCTGCTGGTCTTCGGCATCATCGGCCTGCTGGGATCCGCCGCCTTCGGCATTCGCGACTACCGCCGGCGATCGGTCGACTGCATTCAGATCCATGACGACCGTCTGGAAGAAATGCGCGGCGGAAAGGCCGACCTCACCCGCTTCGACGAGATCCTCTGGATCGAAGGACCCGCCCTGACCGGACTCACCCTGAGACCGAAGGGCCGGCGCATCATCCGTCTCCTGGCGGAAGAGTGGCCCATCGATCGCATCCGCGAGGCCTTGGTCCAGCGTGCCGTGCCGGCGATGGTCCGCGTCATGCATGCCCGGATCGAGGCCGGCGAGACCCTGGAGTTCCGTCCTGCGCGCCTCATGGGGCTTCGCCTTTCCATCGTGGGAACGGCCCTCGTCGCCCTCAGCGGGTATCTCTTCTTTCTCTGGACCCGATTGAAAGTCGACCGAAATCCCGTGCGCCTGGGACTTCCCTTCTTTCTGTTCGTGACCGGCGCGACCAGCCTGGCACAAGTCGCTCGCGCCCGCGGTGGCGTTCTCATCGACCGCGACGGCGTCCGCGTTCGGAAGGGGGATCCCGTCATCCCCTGGCCACGACTTCGGCTGCTCAGCCCGGAAGGAAGCGGCATGATCCTCGAGACGGATGACGGCCGGAAGATCCGGATCGGGATGCTGACGCGGAACTACGAAGCGTGCGTGGCGATCCTGAAGAGCGGGATGGCGGCCGCTCAGCGGTAGACGGGAGGCCCGCCGGCGGGAGCGGAATCTGCCGGAGCGGGCGCGGCCGCCGGGGTCGCGGGCTGGTTCTTCATGTTGGCGAGAACGTCCTTGACGGACGGTCCCTCTCCCGCGCCGCCCGGGTTCGAGAGCGTGATGCCCTTCGCGGCCAGTTCGCCGCCTTCCTTCCGGATCAGCTTGTTGACGTCGAGCACGACCTTGAGCATCTCGCGCTTCTTCTCGTAGTTCTTGTCCTCGTTGGCCAGGCCCAGCTGGCGCAGGACGTTCTGGATCTGCTGGTTCGAGTAGAGCTTCGAGTTGGAGATCGTCTTGAGGGCGTTCTCCATCGCGCCGATCTGCGCGTAGAGCTTCTCGATGCGCTTCTCGAGCATCGCCGTCTCGCGCGACTGACCGCCCGACATCGCGAAGCGCTCGCGCTCCGCGGAAACGAGCTTGGCGATGATGGGCCGGATCGCGGCCTCGACGCCCTTGAGCTCGGCGACCCCTTCGGGATTGTTCTCCTGCAGGATCACCTTGCGCTTTTCGAAGACCTTGACGACCTGCTTGTCGAGCTCGCGCTCGAACTCCTTGAAGCCGACGATCAGGGCCTTTTCGGCCTCCTCATTGAGGCGGCCGTCGGCCAGCGCCTTCTGCTTCTCGAGGTCCTTGCGGAGCTCGTCGAGCTCGCCGTCCAGCGCCTGCTTGGACGCCTCGAGGTCGGTCTTGGCCTTCGCGGTCTGCTGGTACTGGGACAGCAGCTCGTTGAATTCCTGCTTGGATTCGGCCTCGATCTGGGCGACCGGGACCTGGGAGACGCCCGCGGCCATCGCGCGGTACTTGTCGACGATGTTCTTGACCGCCTGGTTGATCAGCTCCTCCATCTTCTCCTTGGAGAGGAGCGAGATGTATTTCTTGCCCTGCTTGACGAGCTGATCGACCTGGACGCGCGCCGACGCCTGGCGGATCATGCCCTTGACGTCGATCATCTTCGCGCCGCCGGGGGGGCGGGGATCCGACGTCTCGGGTCTGGGCGGCATTTCCGGGCTGTCGGCCATAAGTTGTGCTGTTCTTAAAATGGTATCGCCCCTCCCCGGGAGGGGCAAGGCTTTCATGTCCCGATGTACGACGAAATCATGGCTTCGTGTCGCCATTTTGCGGCGAGTCGGGGCGGCTTCGACCGTTAAGTAAACATGCTAAATCGACGCGAATTCCTTTCTTCCAGCGCCTCGGCCGCGGCCCTGGCCGGACTCTTCCCCAAGGTCGCCCTGGGCCAGATGCGGCTCGCACCCTCCAGCGTCCGCTGGGGCGGCGGCCTCGAACCGCTCGTGAAGCTGATCGAAGACTCGCCGCGCGAGAAGCTCCTCGAGGAGATCGCGGCCCGCGTCAAGAAGGGCCTGGCCTACAACGAACTGCTCGCCGCGCTCTTCGTCGCCGCCGTCCGCAACGTCCAGCCCCGGCCCGTCGGCTTCAAGTTCCACGCCGTGCTCGCGATCAACGCCGCCCACCAGGCCAGCCTCTCGGGTCCCGACACCGATCGCTGGCTGCCGCTCTTCTGGTCCCTGGACTCCTTCAAAGGCTCGCAGGCCGAGGAGAAGAAGAAGACCGGCTGGACCCTGCCCCCGGTCGACGAGTCCAAGGTCCCGCCCCCCGACAAGGCGCGGCAGGCCTTTGTCAGCGCGATCGAGGCCTGGGACGTCGAGGGCGTTGACGGACCAGTCGTGTCGCTCGCCCGCCACGCCGGCGCCCACGAGGTCTTCGAGCTTTTCTTCCGCTACGGCATGCGCGACTTCCGCGACATCGGCCACAAGGCGATCTATGTCGCCGGCGCGTATCGCCTGCTCGGGGTCATCGGCTGGCAGCACGCCGAGCCCATCCTCCGCTCCCTCGCCCTCGCGCTGCAGTACTACACCGGCGAGAACCCGTCGACGATCGACGCCGACGCGGACCGTGCCTGGAAATTCAACCGGACGATCGTCGACCAGGCGCCGCCGATCTGGACCGGGGGCAAGATTGATTCCGCCGCAACGGCGGACCTCCTCGTCGTCGCCCGGACTGCTGATTCCGAAGCCATGGCCAAGAAGACGCTCGACCTGCTCAAGGCGGGCATCGCCCCCCGATCCATCTGGGACGCCGTCTTCACCGCGGGCGGCGAGATCCTCATGCGGCGGGCCGGGATCCTGTCGATCCACGCGATGACCACGTTCAACGCGCTGCGCTACGCCGCCGAGACCAGCGGCAACGACGACACGCGGCGCCTGGCCCTGCTCCAGGCGGCCTCCTTCGTCCCGCTCTTCCGCGGCAAGCTCGACAAGGAGGTCAAGATCGACCAGGTCGAACCGCAGGCCGCAACCCTCGACGACCTCTTCAGCGACGTCTCGAAGGACAAGATGTCCGCGTCCCGAAAGGTCCTGGGCTACCTCAAGGAGGGCGGCGACGCAAAGGCGCTCGTCGAGGAGGCGCGGCGTCTGATTTTCATGAAGGGCGTCGACGCGCACGACTGGAAGTTCAGCTCGGCGGTCCTCGAGGACTACGCGCAGCTCTCGCCCACCTGGCGCGACCGCTTCCTGGCGGCGAGCGTGCATCACCTCAAGGGGTCGCAGGCGCCCGACAACGGGCTCGCGGGCCGCGTCCGGGCGGCCCTCAAGGGATAACTTTCTTCAGAAATAGTGTCCCGGAACGACCCTCGGTGGACAATTACGGGTAAGAAACTCTGTTCCTTTCGTGTAACAGCTAATACGATTTGGCCACAGAGTAGGGTTGGAGCGGGACCCCTGAAGCGAGGACATCACATGCTGCGCACCCTTCTGGCTCTGCTCCTGGTGTCGCTGACGGCCCTCCCGGCCGCGCCGCAGGACCTGGTCGTCAAGGACGACCCGCTGCCCGCGTCGGAGCAGATCAAGAAGTTCCACCTGCCGCCCGGCTTCAGCATCCAGCTCGTCGCCTGCGAGCCGGACATCGCCAAGCCGATGAACCTCGCCTTCGACGACCACGGCCGCCTCTTCGTCACGTCCTCGTACGAGTACCCCTTCCCGGTCAAGGAGGGGATGACGGGCCGAGACGCCGTCCGCATGCTGGAGGACTTCAGTCCCGAGTTCCGCGCCCGGAAGGTCACGACCTTCGTCGACGGCCTGAACATCCCCATCGGCATGGTGCCGACGGCCGACGGCGTCATCTGCCACTCGATCCCGAAGGTCTGGCGCGCCTATGACGCCGACCACGACGGCAAGTGCGAGAAGCGCGAGCCGCTCTACGGCGACGTCGGGCAGCAGGACACCCACGGCATGGTCAACGCGTTCACGCCCTGGCTCGACGGCTGGATCTACGCCTGCCACGGCTTCGCCAACCGCTCGACGCTGAAGTCGGCCACGACGGACAGTCAGATCTCCATGCACAGCGGCAACACCTGGCGCATGAAGGCGGACGGCTCGAAGATCGAGTACTACACCCACGGACAGGTCAATCCCTTCGGCCTCTGCTTCGACCCGCTCGGCAACCTCTACTCGGCGGACTGCCACAGCATGCCGATCTACCAGCTCCTGCGGGGCGGCTGGTACCCCACCTTCGACGGCGCCCACGACGGCCTGGGCGTTGCGCCGAACATGATGACCCACCTGCACGGCTCGACCGCGATCGGCGGCATCGTCTACTACGCCGCCAAGAACTTCCCCGAGAAGTACCGCGACACGGTCTTCGTCGGCAATCCCGTCACGGGCCGCATCAACCACGATGCCCTGGAAAAGCACGGCTCCAGCTACCGCGCCAAGGAGCAGCCGGACTTCCTCCGCTGCGACGACAAGTGGTTCCGGCCGGTCGACATCAAGCTCGCCCCCGACGGCTCGCTCTACGTCGCCGACTTCTACAACCGCATCATCGGCCACTACGAGGTGCCCCTGACGCACCCGGGCCGCGACCGCGAGCGCGGCCGCATCTGGCGCATCTCCTACACCGGCGAGGACGCCACCCCGCACAAGACCCTGCCGGACCTCGCAAAGGCGTCGGCGGAGCAACTGATCGACCTCCTCAAGGACGACAACCTTCAGGTCCGCGTCCGCGCGACCAACCAGCTCGCCGATCGGATCGGCGCCGCGTCGGTGGCGCCCGTGAAGAAGCTCCTGGAAGCTGAGGCGACCCCGTTCCAGCGCGCCCACGCGCTCTGGATCCTGGAGCGCCACGGGGCGCTCGACGAGGGCGTCGTCCGCAAGCTGGCGGCGGATGCCGACCGCCACCCGCGGGTGCACGTCCTGAAGGCGCTGTCGGAGCGCAAGGCCTGGACCTTCGAGGCGGCCATGGTCCGCGAGAAGCTGAAGGATGAGGATCCCTTCGTCCGCCGCGCGGCCGCCGAAGCGCTGTCCCTGCATCCCGCGGCGGAGAACGTGCAGCCGCTGCTCGACCTCTGGAACGCGACGTCGCAGGACGACACGCACCTCATCCACATGGTCCGGATGGCGCTGCGCGACCAGCTGGCCCGTCCCGGCGGCTTCGAGAAGCTGCCCGCCGACGACAAGCTCGTCAACGTCGCGATGGGCGCCAAGACACCCGAGTCGGCGGCCTTCGTGCTCGGCGCGCTGAAGTCCAAGGGCGGCGACTGGCCCAAGAGCCTCCAACACGTCGTCCGCTACATCTCCCCGGACGCCCTGCCCGGCGTCTTTGAGCTGGCCCGGACGCTGGAGTCGAAGCCCGCCCGCGAGCAGCTCCCGATCCTCCGCGCGGTGCAGCAGGGCTGCCAGGAGCGCGGCATGAAGCTCCCGGAGCCCTTCTCCGCCTGGGCGCAGTCCGCCGTCGGCAGCGCCTTCAAGTCCGACGACAAAGGCCTTACCACGGACGCGATCAAGCTCTGCCGCGACCTGAAACTCGAGGCGACCTACGCGCCGCTCGAGGAGCTTGCGCAGCACGGCAAGTCCCAGGAGCTGCGCCTGGCGGCCATCGACGCCCTTCCCGCGATCGGCGGCGGCAAGTCGGTCGCCTCGCTGGGCAAGATCGCCGGCGCTTCCGAAGAGCCCCTCGGCATCCGCCAGAAGGCCGTCCAGGCGCTGGCGGCGCTCAACAGCCCCGAGGCGCGCGCCGAGCTCCTGGCGCGGCTCCAGGCGGCGCCGCAGACGCTCGCGGTCATGATCGCGGTCGGCCTGGCGGGCTCCCGCGAAGGCGGCGAAACCCTTCTGGCCGCCGTGGAGACCGGCAAGGCGCCGCGGCGCCTGCTGATCGACAAGGCCGTCGACGGCCGCCTGCGCGCCGGCAAGTCGCGCGAGCTGGTCGAGCGCATGGAGCGCATCACGAAGGATCTCCCTGCCGAAGATCCTCGCATCACGGAGCTGATCGGATCTCGACGCAAAGG
>Ga0310811_10006340_pt1 | contig 15116 bp, 10 predicted proteins | sample YCmetagenome_FD_207642 | JGI IMG/M metagenome (GOLD analysis project Ga0310811, IMG submission 207642) | Soil microbial communities from experimental microcosm in Duke University, North Carolina, United States - YC | ecosystem: Engineered > Artificial ecosystem > Soil microcosm > Unclassified ...
AAACAGAGTGCCGGTGCGCCCAAAACCGGTCATCACCTCATCGGCGATGAACAGCGTGCCGTGCCGGCGGCAGATCTCCGCCATCTGGCGCAGTATATCGGCCGAATAGATCAGCATGCCGCCGGAGCCCAGGATCAGCGGTTCGACGATCAGCGCCGCGGCGCCGGGCGCGGCGGCTGCCAGCGCGGCCAGTGTTTCCTGCTCGCGGCCGGGCGCGGGAAACGGCAGGCGCACCACATCGAACAACAGGGGCTCATAGGCGGCATTGAAGACACCGCGCGCGCCGGCCGACATGGTGCCGATGGTGTCGCCATGATAGGCGTGCTCCAGCGCGATGATGCGGCTGCGCTGCTTGCCCTGGTTCCTCCAGAAGCCCAGCGCCATCTTGAGCGCCACTTCCACCGCCGTCGAACCGCTGTCGGAATAGAAGACATGCGCCAGACCTTTGGGCGCCATGGCGACCAGTTCGCGCGCCAGATCCTCGGCCGGCGGATGGGTGAAGCCGGCAAAGATCACCTGGTCCAGGTCTTCCGCCTGTTTCCTGATCGCTTCCACGATCTTCGGATGGCGATGACCATGAGTGATCACCCACCAGGAGGAGATGGCATCGAGCAGGCGGCCCTTTTCCGTTTCAAGCCAAACGCCCTCGCCGCGCAGCACCTTAGTCGCGTCCGGGACCAGGGCGTGCTGGGTAAAGGGGTGCCAAACAGGAGAACTCACGCGAAATCCTTGGCATCGAAGTTGGCCGCAAAGACGGTGCGCAGATTTTCGCGGGTCAATGGTTTGACCGGCGGCAAGCGGCCCAGCCGTTTGACCTGGCCCAGCTCGGCGATAATGCCTTCGCTTTCTTCATTGGCCTCGCCGATGAAAGCCACGCCCTGCAGCGGAATGGCGCGGGCGCGGATGGCGGCAATGGAAAGCAAGCTGTGATTGATGGTGCCGAGCGCGGTCCGGGCGCAAAGGATCACGGGTATCCGCCAGCGGGCAAAGACATCGATGAACAAAGTCTGGCGCGTCAGCGGCACCATCAGCCCGCCGGCGCCTTCGATCACCACATCGCCACCCGGCGGGGTCAGCGCATCCGGGTCGATGGCGATGCCCTCTTGCGCCGCGGACTGGTGCGGCGAGGCGGGCAGCTTCAGCCGGTATGCTTCCGGCAAAGTTTCGACTCCCGCCAACTCCGCCACCGTTTCACGATCGCCCGGAACGCCAGCCTGCACCGGCTTCCAATAGCGGGCACCGAGAAAACCGCACAGGCCCGCTGCGAACACCGTCTTGCCGATATCGGTGTCGGTGCCGGTGACGACAAATCTCATAGCTTGGCCATTTCGGCCTGGAGATCGGCGAACAGCGTATCGAGATCGGCCGTGGTGACATGCCGTGTCAGCGCCAGGCGCAAACGCGCCGTGCCTTCCGGCACGGTGGGCGGGCGGATGGCGCGGATGTCATAGCCCCGCGCCTGCAGCGCCTCAGCCAGACGCACCGCGCGCCGGTCCTCACCCACGATCACCGGCTGTATCTGCGAGCCCGAAACCGCCAGACCCAGCCGCTTCAATCCGTCGCCTGCATGGCGCACCAGGGCCATCAACTGCGTCCGTTCCTGATCGGCGCGCGCGGAGATTTTCAGCGTCGCGCGCACCACTGCGGCCATCAGCGGCGACGGCGCTGTGGAATAGATGAATGCCCGGCCGCGATTGACCATGAAATCGCGATAGAGCCTGGGCATCAGCGCCAACGCTCCGGCCGCGCCCAATCCCTTGCCGCAAGTGTGCAGGGAAATGATGTTGGGCGCGCCTTCATAGTCCGCCGCCAACCCCCTGCCCTGATCGCCATAGACCCCGGTGGCATGGGCTTCATCCAAGAGCAGCATGGCGTCGTGGCGCGCGGCCAGCGCCACCAGATCGGCCAGCGGGGCGCGGTCGCCGTCCATGGAATAAAGCGTCTCGGCGGCGATCCAGACGCGGCCTTTTCCGCCGCCGGCGCGCCAGCCCTTGACGATCGCCTCCATCGCATTGACGTCATTGTGCGGTGCCGGGGTGGCGGCGATGCGCGAAGGCTCAAGTCCCGCGCGGACGCTGGCATGGATCAGCGTGTCGTAAACAATCAGGTCGCCCTCTCGCGGCAGAGTTGCCGTGATGGCGGCGTTGGCGGCAAAGCCGGTGGGAAAATACAGCGCCGTCTCATGGCCGAAGAAGCTGGCGGCTTCTTCTTCCAGCGCCTCATGCTCCGGATGATTGCCGCGCAGGAGGCGCGAGCCGCCCGCCCCCAGCGGCACGCCGCGCGCCAAGGCATCGGTCGCGGCCTGGCGCAGCACATCGCTCTCGGCCAAAGCAAGATAGTCGTTAGACGTGAAGTCCAGCCCGCGCCGCCCGTTCAGCGCGCGCAGCCGGCCTTTGGCGGCCAGGCCATCCAGAACCTCCTGGTGGCTGCCGGCCTTTTGGGGGCCTGTGGTCATCGCCGGGATGGATTCCACAGGCCCCCGAAAAGGGCAAGTTTAGAGCAGCCTCAGATGAACTGGCGCAGCACGAAATAAAGCCCGCCGGACAGCAGCATGGCCGCCGGCAGGGTGGTGATCCAGGCCATGGCGATGGAGCGGATGGTGCTCCATTGCAGGCCCGAACCATTGGCCGCCATGGTGCCGGCCACGCCGCTGGAGAGGATATGGGTTGTGGAGACCGGCAGGCCGTAAAGCTCCGCCGCGCCGATCGTGGCGGCGGCGATGATCTCGGCGGAAGCGCCCTGCGCGTAAGTTAGATGCGTCTTGCCGATCTTCTCGCCCACCGTCACCACGATGCGCTTCCAGCCCACCATGGTGCCGAGCCCGAGCGCGATGGCGACGCAGACCTTCACCCAGAGCGGAATGAAGCGCGTGCCCTTGTTGAGATTGTCGCTGTAACTTTTGAGCGTGGCGGTCTCGGCGGCGCTGAACGTGGCACCCTGCTTGGGCAACAGCCGGATGGCATCGCCGGTCAGGTACATGTCGTTGCGCAGGTTGGGCGTCGCCGCCGCCGGCACATGGCTGAGGGACTTGTAATTCTTCACATTGGCGGCGATGTCGCTCGACAGAACCGAAAGGGCCGAGAAAACTTTTGGGTCGTTAAGCTTCTTGTCGCGCAACCCATCGCCCACCAAGGTACGCGCCGTGACCACATCCGGCGCAGCCTGGCCGCCCGCATGGGCGGCAAATACGATCTGCGCCGCATTGGCCGAGGTCACGAAAGCCGGCGTCGAGGCCTCTGGCATGGTGCGGTTCAAGGCATAGGCGGTGGGCGCGGCGCCGATCAGGATCAGCATGATCAGGCCCATGCCCTTCTGGCCGTCATTGCCGCCATGGAAGAAGGAGACGCCGGTGCAGGTCAGGATCAGCAGACTGCGAATCCACAGCGGCGGCGGCGCGGCGCTCTTGGGTTCCTGATAGAGCTTGGGCGCGCGAACCAGGAATTTCATCACCAGCAGCAGAAGGGCGGAGAAGACAAAACCCATCAGGGGCGAGAACAGCAAAGCCTGGAAGACGCTGAGCGCCTGCCCCCAATCCACGCCGGAGGTCGCCTGGCCGCTCTTGGCCATCAGCTGGTTGGCCAGGCCCACGCCCATGATCGAACCGATCAGCGCATGCGACGAGGAATTGGGAATGCCCAGCGCCCAGGTGGCGAGATTCCAGACGATGGCGGCGATCAGCAGCGAGAAGATCATCGCATAACCCGCCCCGCTGCCGACCTGCAGGATCAGCTCCACCGGAAGAAGCGTGACGATGCTGAAAGCGACCGCGCCGGAGGACAGCAGCACACCGAACAGGTTCCAGCAGCCCGACCAGATCACCGCCGCCATCGGATGCATGGAGTGGGTATAGATCACCGTCGCCACCGCATTGGCGGTGTCGTGGAAGCCGTTGACGAACTCGAAACCCAGGGCAATCAACAGCGCCAAACCCAGCAGGATGAAGACCCCGAAGGCGACCGGCTCGTTGACCGCATTGATGTCGTCGAGCAGGCCCTTGAGGCCATAGCCCACGCCGACCAGCAGAATGCCGATGAAAATCCAGGCAGCCCAGGGGTTGGGCTTTTCATCCAGCCTGGGCGCACCGCGGCCTTCATAGGCTTCGGTATCGGTATTGATGGCGATGTCAGTCATTGGTCTCCCCGGCCACGGGCGCAGCAGAGAGGCTGCGCGATCGAATTCCCGGGGAGATCAGATGCTGCGGATGCTACGCTTTAATGACAGCCCTCTAACACTGGCTTTGCTGCGGCGCGCAAAAGGCCGTTATAGCGCGGCGTCGCCGGTTTCGCCGGTCCGCACGCGCAAGGCCGATTCCAAGTCCAGCACGAAAACCTTGCCGTCGCCGATCTTGCCGGTGCGGGCCGAACGGGTGATGACGCCGATGGCATCGTCAACACGGTCGGCGGGAAGCGCCACCTCCAGCTTCAGCTTGGGCAGGAAGGAGATGGTGTATTCGGCGCCGCGATAGATTTCGGTATGGCCTTTCTGACGGCCATAGCCGCGCACTTCGGTCACCGTCATGCCGTTGATGCCGATTTCGGTAAGCGCCTGACGCACCCCGTCCAGGCGGTGCGGCTGGATGATGGCGACGAGAAGTTTCATGCGCCTGTCCTTTCCTTTGAAGGGCGTTTCCGATGATCAGCGGTTGGTATGATAGCCGGTCTCGCCATGGGAAGCGAAATCCAGCCCTTGCGTTTCATGCTCGCGGTCCACGCGCAGGCCGACAGCGAGATCTGCAACCTTGGTGATGATGCAGGTGGCGACGGCCGAGAAGACAGCCGCGATCGCCACACCCAGCGCCTGCACGCCGAACTGCTCGCCCGGCGCGTGGTTGAGATGGCCCACGCCCGAGCCGATCAGCGCGACCACCGGAACCAGCAAGGTCCCCAGCGCACCGCCCACGCCATGCACGCCCAGCACGTCGAGGGCATCGTCCACGCCCATCACGCGCTTGACCAGCCACACGGCCAGATAACAGACGCAGGAAGCAGCCGCGCCCAGCAGCACCGCGCCCAAAGGTCCCGCCACACCCGCGGCAGGCGTGATGGTGGCAAGGCCTGCGATGGTACCGGTGACGGCACCCACCAGCGAAGGCTTGCCGAATTTGATCCATTCGATCGCCATCCACACCAGGGTGGCGCTGGCCGCCGAGAGGTGAGTCGCCAGCATGGCCATGCCGGCATCGCCGCCGGAGGACAGTGCGCTGCCGGCATTGAAGCCGAACCAACCCACCCACAGCAGCGAGGCGCCCACCATCACCATCCAGGGCGCATGCGGGGGGCGAATGCCATGGGGAAAGTCCTGCCGCGGCCGGATCATCCAGGCCAGCACCAGGGCCGAGACACCGGCGGTGACATGCACCACGATGCCACCGGCAAAATCGATAATGCCGCGCTTGGCCAGGAAGCCGCCGCCCCATACCCAATGAGCGACGGGCGCATAGACGATCAAGAGCCACAGAGCGGAAATGAAGAGCACCGCGGCAAAACGGATACGTTCGACATAAGCGCCGATGATCAGCGCCGGGGTGATGACCGCGAAAGTCATCTGGTACATTACAAAGACGCTTTCGGGGATATGGGTGCCGGGATGGGCGGTATCGCGGGCCAGCCCGTTCAGGAAGAAGGCCGCGCCGTCGCCCAGCCAATCGCCATTGCCGCTATAGGCCAGCGAATAGCCGACGGCGAACCACAGCACCGAGCAGATGGCGGCCACCGCGGCGCATTGCACCAGCACCGACAGGATATTCTTGGCCTGGACCAGCCCGCCATAAAACAGGGCCAGGGCCGGCAAGGTCATCAGTAGGACCAGCGCGGTGGCGGTCAGCATCCATGCGGTGTCAGCGGCGCTGATCATGAGTCTTGCCCCCTTTTTGTGCAGACCGGCCATCCGTAATCCGGCGGCCCTGCCCAACCCGCGGGCACACTGGCCGGATTTCGGGCGGATCGGCAAGTAGCGACTGACCTCTTTGGGCCACCATCCCCATGAGTTGTGCGTTTCCCCCCTTGGAATTCAGGAAAACCCGCCTTGGCCGTGCCCAACCCATTCGCCGCCCTGCCCGCCGCCCCGGCTGCGACCCATGCCGCCGTGACCCAGCCCACCCCCTCGCTGGTGGCCCAGCTTCAGCTTCTGGTGGTGGACGGCGGCGTCCGGCTGGTGGTGGGGATCATCATCCTGGTGATCGGCTGGATGGCCGCCACCTATGCCAAGCGCGGCCTGGATGCGGCGCTGGCCAAGGTCCCCATGGACCCGACGCTGAAGCCGCTGATCTCCTCGCTGACGCGCTACGCCATCCTCATTCTCACCCTGCTGCTGGTGGTGGGTCAGTTCGGCGTCCAGACCACTTCGCTGATCGCGGTCTTGGGCGCGGCGGGCCTGGCCATCGGCCTGGCGCTGCAGGGCACGCTGTCCAATGTCGCGTCCGGGGTGATGCTGCTGGTGCTGCGGCCCTTCCGGGTCGGCCATTTCGTCGAGGTGGCCGGCGGCAAGCAGGGCACGGTGCGCGAGATCGGCCTTTTCACCACCCTGATCATCACCCGCGACGGGGTTTACGTTTCCATCCCCAATTCGGAGATTTTCAGCGCCGTCATCATCAACTTCACCCGCGAGCGGCTGCGCCGCGTGACCTTCGTCGTGCCGGTGGACTGGGTGAATGATGTCGAAAAAGTCGAGACGGTGATGACCGAGGCGCTTGCGGCAAATGAACTGGTGCTCAAGGAGCCGCCGCCCAGCGTGGTGCTGAACGAGATCGGCGAATATGCGATGATGATGCGCGCAAGGGCCTATGTGCGCAGTCCCGATTACTGGCGCGCCCTGTGGTCGCTCCAGAAGGGGGTCAAGATCGCGCTGGACAAGGCCGGTATCCTGTCCGCCGGCAACCGCCAGGCGCCGATCGTGCGCAACGAGCCGCTGTCCGCGGTCAACAGGCCGGCGCCGGACGAAAAACCGACAGAAGCAGAAGAAGCGGATCGCACAACCGGGCGGCTGCGCGCCTAGTTCAGGGTGCGCGGATCGATCTTGCCGGCTTCGAGGTCGGCGACACTGGCCTTGGTCTTGTAACCAAGCAGGGCATCGCCGGAAGCACGCCAGGCATCGGCGACCATGTCGCGCAGCATGGACGTCGCTTCGGCCAGGCACTGGACGGTGAAGGCCTTGGCCTGGGGCGTGGCGGCATCGAATGCGCCGGCCTTCTCGAACCGATAGACCGGCAAGACGCCCTCATGAGTCGCGGTCAGATAAGCGGCGACACAGGCCTGCACCGGGTCCATGCAGGAATGGGCGGGACGGATCTTCGCCGCCACGTCCGCCTCGCTGACATGGGCATCCACGAAATTCGCCTCGAATTTGGCGTGCAGGCCGGGGGTTGTGACAAAACCCTCGGGATTGGGGCCCTCGCCCCAGCCATTGTAATGCACGCTGACATGCATGGGCTGGCTGGCATCGCCGACAAAATGCCCCCAGACGCCCAGATCGCGCAGGGTCAGCACCTGGCGCACGGCGAGCGCATTGGCATAGTCGCGGCGCTGGGCGGCGGTGAAGCCGAATTTCCCCGCATATTTCCGTGCCGCCACGCCCTGCCGCAGCAGGGCGAAATCCTTCACCAGCTGCTGCCAGCCCTCCATCAGATTGTAAGGCAGGAAGCCGGCCTTGTACTGGTTGCTACTGACGGCTCTCAGCGCGGTGTCATAGTCCTGGCGCGTCGTGGGCAACGCCGAAAGCTTGGGACCGCCCAGGATGGTGCCGTCGTCCGACACATCCAGGAAATGACCCGCATCCAGATCGCTGTCGTGCGGCTCGCCGGCATTGCGCGAGGTATCCGGCTCCTGCGCCAGAAGACCGATCTGGGTGGCGGCCGCCGGCGTGCGCAGAAAGGCGGGAATCTGCTTGGGAAAATTCCTCACCGCCAGCTCGCCGATAAAGCGATGGCCGGTATAGCCCCAGGCAAAAGCCGGCGCAGGCGACAGCGCCAGCAGCAGACAGGCAAGGAGAGGCTTTGGGATCATGAGCAGCGGGGGCCGGTTTTTCTGCCGGCCCCTACCATAGCCGTTCACAGCACCGAACGCAGCGTGACCTCGAAGGTCTGCGGCGCCCCGATCACGAAGGTCGGGTAAGAGCCGCAGGACTGGGAAGTCGGCAGATTGGGAATGAAGCACGGCTTGGACGAAATGCTGCCCAGATACTGCTCGTTGAACAGGTTAGTGCCGTTCACCTTGATGTAGGCATCCTTCCAGCCCAGCTCGCCCAGGTCATAAGTGATGTCGGCATCGGCCACGACATAGCTGGGCACCTTGTAGTCGTTATTGTCGGTGGCAAAGCGGCTGCCGACATATTTGCCGCCAAAGCCGAAGGTCCAGCCCGCCACCTTGTATTCGTAGCGCTGCGAGATGGTCCATTCCGGCGTTTCCACCAGTTGCTTGCCCGCCAGATTGAGCTGCGCCCCGGTGCCGCTGAGCTGGATGATGGCCAGCGGCGTGGCGCTGACCCGGCTGTGTTCATAGGAGGCCGAGGTATAGACGGAAAGCTCCGGCATGAGCTGGACATTGATTTCGCCATCCACGCCCGCCACGTTCACCGAACCGATATTGCGGTCCACCGAGATGCCCGCATTCTGGTCGAAGCTGGTGACGATGCGGTTCTTGAACTGGGTGTTATAGGCCGTGAGCGAGCCGGTCACGGTGTCGGAGGTATAGCGGTAGCCGATATCGTAATTGGCGGACGTCTCCGGCTGCACATTCTCGAAGCTGGAGAAGACGCAACCGGTGTTGGTGGGCGTCGAGCACAACCCGTTGCTGCCGCCATTGTAGAGATTGTCGGTGCGCGGCGCCGCCAGGCTGGAGGCAAAGTCCGCATAGAACTGATGCATGGGCCCGAAGGGCGACAGCGTAAAGCCGGCATTGGGCAGCACGCGGTTGAAGTTGAAGGTCTTCTGGGCCGGCGGCACGAACAGGCTGGTGCCATTGCCCGGCAGGGTCACGGTGCCGTTGGGAGCCAGAGCCGAGGCCGGCGGCGCCGTGGTGCAGGTGGGAAAGCCCGCGCTGCCGCCCGTGACCTGGTTGTAGCAAAGCTGGTTGAGGTCGCGGGTCATGAAGGGCAGGCGCACGCCGGCGCTGACATGCAGCATGTCTTCCCAGTAGTTGCCCTCATAATCGAAGGCGGCCTGATTGAGGAAGGCATGGCTGCGGCGATCGCGGGAGCGGATCGGCACGCCATCCGCCGACAGGACGCGATTGTTGGTATCGCTATAGCCACCGAACGGATCGGTCGGATAGCCATTGGGACCCAGGAAGCTCATCTGCCCGGTCTGGCGGTGGAAGCCGAAGTCTCCGGTATAGGCGAGCTGCACGGTATGGTCTTCGGTGATGCGCCAGACCAGCGAGGTGTTGAGCCCGTAACGGATGGTGTTGGTGTTGCTGGGCGAATAGACGCCGACGGTGTCCAGCGCATCGCCGTCACCGTTCATGTCCACGCCGGCAAACCTGGTGGCGCCGACCAGGCGCTCATCGCTCTCGGACAGGGAGGTATAGCCGCCGCCATTGGCCAGCACATACTGGATGCTGGGATCGACGGTGAGGGACAGCGAGTCCGTCAGGTGGAACAGCGAGGCCAGGCGGATATTGCCGGTGTCGGACGGATTGATGCGCACACCGTAAAAGCTGCTGCAAAGCGTGTCGCTTTGCGCGCCGGTGCCGCCGGCGACGCGGGTGCAGGTGGGTTGTTCGTCGAATTGCAGGCCAAAGCCGGTCGCGGCATTGACGGCCCCGGTGCCCGTGAAGCTGCCGCCGGGCGACAGCGCCAGATTAGGCGCGCTGGGCCCGCCAGACACCAGCGGAAAGGCCGTCACCCCGGTCAGCACACCGTTGACGCTCTGCAGGGTCGAGACCGTCGGATAAAAGGTGGGGTTGTTGTAGAAGTCGTTGCGGTTGGAATTCCAGTGCATGGCAAGCTGCACCCAGCCGAGATCGCCCAGATCCTGATAGATCACGGCGTTGAACTGCTTCTTCTGTTCATGGCCCACGCCCTTGAACTTGTCATAGTTGGTGTAGGAGCCGGCGATGAAAGCGGTGGTGTGCCAGGGTCCGAACTCGCCGGTGTCGATGCGCAGGAATTCGCGCTTGTAATTGTCGCTGCCGAAGCTGGTATCGCTCATCACCCCCCATTCGTCCTTGGGCTTGGTGGTGGTCAGCGCGACGACACCGCCGGTTGCCGCCGCGGTGGGGCTGTCGACATCGGTCGTGCCCTGATTGACGCTGGCGGTGGCGATGATTTCGGAATCCATCACCTGGTTGCTGTAGATGGCGTAATTGCCGGTGTCGTTCAGCGGCATGCCGTCCCAGGTGAAGGAGATATGGTTGCCGTCGAAGCCATGGATGCGGATATCGCCGCCGGAATTGCCGTAAGGGTCGTTGTTGGTGAAGTTGAAGCCCGGCACCTTGTTCAGCATTTCGAACACCGACTGGCCGGCGGGCTGGGTGTTGATGAAATCCTGGGTGATGGTGGAGCGTTCTTTCGGGACCGTGATCGGTTTCATGATGCCGCTGATATCGGCAAGGCCGGTGACGGTCACCGATTCGATATTCTCCACCGCCTGGGTGCCGGTGGACTGGGCATAGGCTGCGCCCGCCGCCATCGACACCAGAACGGGGCTCGCGCCCGCCATCAGGATTTTCACCAACTTCGTCATATCAGTCCTCATTGCTCTCGCCCGCACGCGCAGGCGCATGCCGCGAAGAAGCTTCGCGGGTTTCTCGGTTGCGCTTTTCCTAGGGTGATCGCGCTCCGCTTGCCGGACAGCGCGATTCTCATTGCCCGCGGGTTTGGTAGAGGGCGTTCCCGTCACATTTGTGAACTGTGCGTTTCCATTTTTTTACGGCGCCGCCAATGTTGCCGCGTGTGGAATTTTGCGCGCCCCGCGCGGAGGAAATTTTTCCGCGACATTTTGGAGTCTTCCGCGTGACGGCTGCGGCGGCGCGCGGGAAATCACGCTGAAATTTTTTTCCGATTCATGACGTGCACCAAAACGGTGCGATGTGATTGCCGGTACGCGGAACGCACGTGGCGAACATCGCAGCCGCGCAAATGATGCTGCGACGAATTGGCCTGCGGCCGGCTGCCAAATCCCGCCAGGGGCCGCATGTTTGAAAATTTCGTGACGCGCGTTAAAGATTGCGCCATGAGGGACATCGCGCACATCATTGCGGGCAAGACGGTTACCAGCGCGAGCCGCACGCCCGTCTTCAACCCGGCCACCGGCGAGGAAAGCGCCCATGTCGCCAGCGGCGGCGCTGCGGAGATCGATGCCGCGGTGACAACGGCGCGCGCCGCCTTTCCCGCCTGGGCGGCAACCGCACCAACCAGGCGCGCCAAGGTTATGTACGAAATGCGCCGCCTTTTGGAGACGTATAAAGAGGAACTGGCCCGCGCCATCAGCGCCGAGCATGGCAAGACCCATGCCGATGCCCTGGGCGAAGTGGCGCGCGGGCAAGAGGTGGTGGAGTTCGCCTGCGGCATTGCCCATCTGCTCAAAGGCAGCTTCAGCGCCCAGGTATCCACGGGCATCGATACCCATGACATCCGCCAGCCGCTTGGCGTGGTGGCCGGCATCACGCCTTTCAATTTTCCGGTGATGGTGCCGCTCTGGATGATCCCCATGGCGCTGGCCACCGGCAACGCCTTCATCCTGAAACCGTCGGAGCGCGATCCCTCCCCCGCCAACCTGCTGCATGACCTGTGGCGCGAAGCCGGTCTGCCGGAGGGCGTGCTGAATGTCGTGCATGGCGGCAAGCAGGCGGTGGACGCGATCCTGGATCACCGGCACATCGCCGCCGTCAGTTTCGTGGGCTCAACCCCCATCGCCCAATATGTCTATGCCAGGGGCTGCGCCGCCGGAAAACGGGTGCAGGCGCTGGGCGGCGCCAAGAACCATCTGGTGGTGCTGCCCGATGCCGATCTCGACCAGGCCGCCGACGCCCTGATGGGCGCTGGCTATGGCTCGGCCGGCGAACGCTGCATGGCGGTTTCGGTGGCAGTGCCGGTGGGCGAGAAAACCGCCGATGCGTTGATCGCCAAACTGAAGCCGCGGGTGCAGGCGCTGAAGGTCGGTCCATCGACCGACCTTGGTGCAGAGATGGGCCCGCTGGTGACCGCGGCCCATCGCGACAAGGTCGCTTCCTATATCGATGCCGGCGTCGCCGAGGGCGCCGAACTGGTGGTGGATGGCCGCGGCCTGAAACTGCAAGGCTATGAGAATGGCTTCTGGCTGGGCGGCACCTTGCTCGATCGCGTCATGCCAGCAATGAGCGTCTATAGAGACGAGATTTTCGGACCGGTACTCTCGGTGGTCAGGAGCCGGAGCTATGACGAGGCGGTGAATCTGATCAACGCCAATCCCTTCGCCAACGGCCCCGCGCTTTTCACCCGCGACGGCGACGCCGCGCGTGACTTTTCCGACAGGATCCAGGTCGGCATGGTGGGGATCAACGTGCCCATCCCCGTGCCGGTGGGCTTTCACAGCTTCGGCGGCTGGAAATCCTCGATTTTCGGGTCACATGGCGTCTATGGGCCGGAAGGGATACACTTCTATACGCGGCTGAAGACGGTGACGTCGCGTTGGCCGGCTGGCATCCGCGGCGGGGCCCAGTTCCACTTCACGGAACGCTAGGGCACCGACGGGCTTGAGGAACGTTTTGACAGTATGAAACCGGTTCGCGTCCTGATCTGCACCTCATTCCTGCTTGCCGCGGGCATTGCTTTTGCGGCTGCTCCGGCCGCGGCACAGGGCGTCTGCCCGCCGGCGCAGCAATGCGCCAACGGACCGCGCGTGCCCTTCCCCGTCATCAGCCCGGTCCAGGGCCTTAACACCCTGACGCAGCGGCTTGGGCAGCGGCGCGAACAGCCATACCAGCCGCTTCCGCCGGTGCCATGGAATTACGCGCCGGTGGCCACGCCGCCGCCATACCTGCCGCCAGAACTTCGGCGTTAAGAAACCGTCAAATTCGTTTGTGAACGGCCTCGCCTGGGCTAGTGTCCGCGCGCTTCGCAAAAGCGCTTGGGGCGTGTCAGCGAATGCATGCCATTCCTGACAGGACCTTCGCGATGCGTGCGCTTACACGACGTCTGATGTTGACCACAACGGCAGCCGGCATGGCCCTGGCCGCCGCGCCGTTGCGCGCGCAAAATGCTTCGCTGTCCCAGCCGGCCGATACCGACTGGCCGGTCTATGGCGGCAATCTGAGTTATTGGCGCTACAAGGCGCTGGATCAGGTCAATGCGGCCAACTTCAACCAGTTGGAAGTGGCCTGGCAGTTCAAGACCGACAATCTGGGAACCCATCCGGAATTCATCCTGCAATGCACGCCGCTGGTGATAAGGGGGCGCATGTACGTCACGGCCGGCTCGCACCGAGACGTGGTTTGTCTCGATGCCGCCACGGGCGAAGTCTTGTGGCTGCACCGGACACCGGATGAAGGTGCCCGCGCCCGCAACGCCCCGCGCCAGCTTTCGGGCCGTGGCGTCGGTTATTGGAGCGAGGGCGATCAGGAACGCATCCTTTACGTCACCATCGGCTATCAGCTGGTCTCGCTGGATGCCAAGACCGGCCTGCCCGATCCCAATTTCGGCACCGCCGGCATGGTCGATCTCAAGCTTAACGACGACCAGACCCTGGACCTGGATACCGCAGATATCGGACTGCATTCCGCGCCCACCATCGCCAGGGGCGTGGTGATCATCGGCGCCGCCCACACCGCCGGCAACACACCCAAGGTCAAGGACAATGCCAAGGGCTATGTCCGCGGTTTCGATGTGAAGACCGGCAAGCGCCTCTGGATCTTCCACAACATCCCGATGAAGGGCGAGTTCGGCTACGACACCTGGCTCAAGCCGGGCAGCGCGGAAGCTGCCGGCAATGCCGGCGACTGGGCGCAGATCTCGGCCGACGAAGAACTGGGTCTTGCCTATCTGGGTATCGAACTGCCCACCGGCGACCAGATGGGCATCTACCATCCGGGCAACAGCCTGTTCAGCGAGAGCATCGTGGCGGTGGACATCCTCACCGGCCAGCGCAAGTGGCACTATCAGCTCATCCATCACGGCTTGTGGGACTATGACGTCTGCGCCGCCGCGATCCTGTGCGACATCCCGCACAACGGAAAGACCGTGAAGGCGCTGGTCCAGCCCACCAAGCAGAGCTTCCTCTATGTGCTCAACCGCGAGACCGGCGAACCGATCTGGCCGATCGTGGAAAGGAAAGTCATTCCGGGCGACGTGCCGGGCGAATGGTATTCCAAGACCCAGCCCTTCCCCACCAAGCCGCCGGCCGTCGACCGCCAGGGCGTGACCAAGGATGACCTGATCGATTTCACGCCGGAGCTGCACCAGAAGGCGCTGGAGGTAGCCAGCCATTATAAGCTGGGGCCGCTTTATACCGCGCCGATCATGGAGAAGGCCGACGGCCCCTTCGGTGTCATCAACCTGCCCGGCTATATCGGCGGTATCAACTGGCCCGGCGGCTCCTACGATCCGGAGACCTTCACGGTCTATACCTATTCCCAGACCAACCCGCTCACCGTCGGGGGCATCATTGCCAATCCGGATCACCGCCGGGGCGAGTTCGACTATGTCCACGCCAATCTGCCGTCACCGAACGGCATGCGCATCGGCGACCTGACGGTGGATGGGCTGCCGCTGATCAAGCCGCCATACGGGCGCATCACCGCCACCGATCTTTCCAGCGGCACCCAGAAATGGCAGGTCCCCCATGGCGAGACGCCGGACAATATCCGCAACAATCCGGCGCTGAAGGGGATCAAGATTCCGCGCACCGGCATGATCGGCAAGATCGCGCCGCTCACCACCAAGTCGCTGGTGATCTGCGGCGACCCCATGACCTACACCGACGAGACGGGACGCAAGGGTGCGCGGCTGCGGGCCTATGACAAGGCCAGCGGCCAGGAGAAAGGCGCGGTGTTCATGCCGGCCGAACAGTCCGGCTCGCCCATGACCTATATGGTGGACGGGCGGCAATATATCGTGCTCGCCATCGGCGGGCGCGGCTTCAGTTCGCAGTTCATCGCCTTCCGCCTGCCGGGTGGGGAAGTTCAGCCCGCGCGCCGGCGCCGGCC
>Ga0310811_10006341_pt1 | contig 15116 bp, 13 predicted proteins | sample YCmetagenome_FD_207642 | JGI IMG/M metagenome (GOLD analysis project Ga0310811, IMG submission 207642) | Soil microbial communities from experimental microcosm in Duke University, North Carolina, United States - YC | ecosystem: Engineered > Artificial ecosystem > Soil microcosm > Unclassified ...
GGACTCGCGAAGCCGAATGCCATCAGCACGCTCATGACGATGAGCATCAGGTAGTAGATCGGAAAAATGCGCACGGTGCGGCGAAACAGAAAGCGCCTGAGTTCGGCGCCAAAGCAGCTGCCGCCACTCTCGATCTGCGCGCGCTGCGACGACAGAATGCCGATGATCAGGAAGCCGCTCAACGCGAAGAAGATCCACACTCCGAGGTGGCCGATCTCGCCGACGTCACCGAAGAGCCGATGTTGCAGAAACACCATCAGCACCGCGATCGCGCGCAGGCCGTCGAAGCCGGCAATCCGTTTGTTCATCAGGTAGTGTTCCGTCGGTCGGGCGCATGGGTGGCGGGAGCGGGGCAAACCTGCGTCATCGTACGGCGAAAAAAAGCAAAAAAAATCGCGCGATGCGGATGACGAATTATTTCGTGTGCTTGCGCCATTCATTACCGCCGGCATCGCATCGTGGCGTGCGAAAAGCCGCAAAACTTGCCGCGTATTCAAGCTCGCGAGCACCCAGTATTACCACTGGCCGACATCCGTATTTCAGATCACCGTTGTGAGCGCGCGCATTAAAGGCCACTTGTCAGCGCCCCGAGAGTCCACGCACGACCCGAGCGGGAACGAATTAATCTTCCTACGTTCGCAGCACATATGGCCGCATTCGCGTGGTCATTCCTGTTACGGCGTGCCACCCGCGCGCATTCATCGAGAAACCGAATGGAAACCCGTCGTGGACGCTCGGTCGAAGTCGATTTCTTCCGTGGTGTCGTGCTGATCGTTATCGTGCTCGACCACATTCCCGGCAGCACGCTGTCACATCTGATGCTGCACGCGTACGCGTTGTGCGACTCAGCGGAGGTGTTCGTATTCCTCGGCGGCTATGCGTCGGCGGCGGCCTATACGGCAGTGCTCGCGCATCGCGGCGAGAGCGCGGCGACGATGCGCTTTATCAAGCGTTGCTGGGAAATCTATCGCGCGTATCTGCTGACGGCCATGCTGACCCTGGTGTCCGGCGCGACGCTTGCTTTGCTGAATCTGAATCATCCGATGGTCGAGTTGACGGGCTGGCCGCCGTTCGCGCTGCAGCCGTGGCGCGAAGCGTTCGATATCGCGCTATTGCGCCGGCAACCTTACCTGTCGAGCGTGTTGCCGATGTATGTAATCTTCGCGTTGTTCGTACCGATTGCGGTGCCGCTCGCGCGCCGTTCAGCATCGCTCGCGCTCGGCATCAGCGTCGCGATCTGGGCAGCAGCGGTGCCGCTGGCCGCGTTATTCAGCATTGACGATGTCGCCGACTGGGCTTTTAATCCGTTTGCATGGCAACTCATGTTCGTGTTCGGCATGGTGTGCCGGCTGCAGCCGATCAGCGATCGCTTTCATCAGAGTCAGACCGCGCAGTGGTTGACGCGCGGTGCGGTGGTCGCGGTGCTCGCATTCGCGATCGTCAAACTTTTCGTGCTGACCGACCCTTTGCCGGGCGCGCACAAACAGAATCTTGCCGTGGAACGAGTGCTCAACTTCATCGTCATCGCGTGGCTGGCCGGCCAGTTCGTGCGGATGGGCAGCATTGCGTGGCTCGCGCGGAGGCTGCCGGCCGTCGTGACGGTCGGGCGTACCGGGCTCGTGTGCTTCGTCACCGGCACGCTCGTGTCGTTGATCGTCGATACCGCGACACCGCATACGTTCCATGGGTTTCGCGCCGTGCTGGTGGGACTCGGCGGCGATCTCGCCGCAATCGGCGCGTTGCTGATGATCGCGCGCGGCTGGAGTGGCTGGCGTGGCCAGCATCATGGCGCGCAGGCCAACGGCGCGGGTTGCGGATGACGCGGCGCGTTCGCGGCGTTTGCCATGCCGGTACGCCGCGGATGATGCAGGTGACGCGCGCGCTCGTTGGTTGTGCGACGATCGTCAGCGTCGGCGTACTCGCGTGGCTCGCGATGCATCGCACGTCCGCGGTGGCCAAGGAAGCGCCGCTGGAAATGCACTGCGCGGAGTTCGCGGGCGCGGTGCTGGAGCCCGAACTGATCGCGTTACCGACCGCCGGCGCGCAGATCGAAAGCGCGGTGATGGTCAGCGCGACCGCGCCCGGCAATCAGCAAGGCGGCGAGTATTGCCGCATCACGGGCCGCATCAGGGCCCTGGAGCCGAGCACACCCGATATCCGTTTCGACCTGAATCTGCCGCGCCGCTGGAACGGCCGAGCGCTGCAGATCGGCGGCGGCGGTTACAACGGCGTCGTCGTCAGCGGTCTCGGCGTGATGCCGTTTTCGCCGGACCGCGCACCGCTCGCGCAAGGCTATGCGACGTTCGGTGACGATTCCGGGCATGTCGGCGATTCGTCGCTCGCGGTGTTCGGTCTCGTCGATGAAGCCGTAACCAATTTCGGTTACGCGCATCTGAAGAAAACCCACGATGTGGCGCTTGCGTTGATCGCGCGCGCATATGGCCGACCGCCGCAGCGCATGTACTTTGCCGGCGGCTCGACGGGTGGGCGGGAAGGCTACACGGTGATGCAGCGCTTTCCCGACGATTACGACGGCGTGATCGCCAATTCGCCAGCGCTCAATTTTTCCGGCGTGCGGCTGATCGGCGTGGAAATCGGCCGCGCCGAGTATCGCAAGCCGGGCGGCTTCGTGCCGCCGGTGCTGCTCGAGCGCATCTACCAGCGCACGCTTTCCATATGCGACCGGCTCGACGGCGCGGCCGACGGCATCGTCAGCGACGTCGCCGCGTGTCGCGCGCACGAGGCGGAAATCATCGCTTCGATGCACTGTCCGGCACGGGTTTCATCTCAAGATTCATCACAAGACGAATGCCTGACCGACGCGCAACTCTCGACACTGCTGGTGATGCGCGACGGCCTATCGTTGCCTTACCGGCTCGCATGGAACATAGGCGGCTATCGTGGCTACAACGTGTTTCAGGGCACCCATCTGACCGGCGTGCTCGGTCTCGCGCATCAGCCGCAACGTCTGCCGGAGCCGACCTTCCATGCGAACGGCTATCTGTTCACGCAAGGCGACGGCTATGTCCGCTACTTCGTCGCGCGTGACGCGAACTTCGATTCGATGGCATTCGATCCGCAACGGCCCGGCAAATATCGCGCGCAACTGGTCGCGCTGTCGCGCACGGTCGGCGCGATGAATCCCGACCTGTCGCGCTATATCGCGCGCGGCGGCAAGCTGATTACCGTGCAGGGCCTCGCCGACGAGGTGATCAGCCCGAACCAGACGATCGCGTATCACGACGCGCTGGTCGAGCGTTTCGGCGCGCAGACCGTCGATAGCTTCATGCGCCTTTACATGGTGCCGGGGTTTCAGCACGGCAATGGTGTGTTCATTCCGTCGGTGGATCTGCTCGGCGCGCTCGACAACTGGGTGACGCGCGGCGTCGCACCTCAAACATTGATTGCCACCGACATCGCCAGGGAAACCAATGGACGCTCGCGGCCGTTGTGCCGCTATCCGGCGTTCCCGCGTTATGCCGGCAAAGGCAATGTCAATCTGGCGAGCAGTTTCGTTTGCGCGCAACCGTGAGGTGCGCGCAAGCATCGCGTAAGCGGTGGGGCTTCGAGCAGCGCCGCCGCTTGCGCTGTGCATCGGAAGGCAAGCGTTCGATGCGGCGCGCCGCACGGCTTCCCGCGCGCGGTTAATCGCCGCGTTGCCGAACACCGGCAACAGCCTACTGACCATTGCGCATCGTGCCGTTGGTCATGCCGTTATTCATGCCATTGCCGGTGCCCGTACCGGTGCCATTGTTCATCCGGTTGCCGGTGCTGCCGCCGGTCGACGGATTCATCGGCTGGTTATTGGGTGATGCGCCCGTTCCGGTACCCATGCCGCCGCCCGTGCCGGTCACGCCCGGCGAGCCGTAGCCGGAGTCCCGCGGCGGATTGATCGTGCTGGGGCCAACGCCGGGTGTGGCGGTGCCGCCCGCGCCGCCGGTGGTGCCGCCACCCGCGCCGACACCGTTGCCGCCGCCCGCGCCCATGCCGCCCGCACCTGCACCTGCACCCATGCCGCCGCCGGCACCACCCGCGCCACCCGCGCCACCCGCCGCGTGTGCATAGACGCCGCAGGACAGCGCCATCACGAGCGCCGAAGCAAAAATGGTTCTGGTCATGCGTTTCATGATTCATCTCCACAAAAAGGGGTTGAGCCACGTAAGCGCTTTGTCGCTCACACCTATGACGGCCGCAAGCACCGTGCCTCGCATCTCGCCTTCGCGCCTTCGCACCGTTGCGGGCGGCGCGGCGGGCATCGACCGTTCCCGGCGGCAGCTCAGGAAGCTGCAACAATGGCGGACACGCCGTTCCAACGGCTGCACGCTTTCGCACTTTCCTTTACATTGCGGATGCGGCGCACGTCCGTGCGCCTTTTCCTTTTATTCAGCAGCGGTGTCTGCCATCGTCGAATCCATGCAGCCAATCGTCTCGGTCACGAATCTGTCGAAAACCTATGCCAGCGGTTTTCAAGCCCTGAAAAACATCAATCTGGCGATCCACCATGGAGAAATCTTCGCGTTGCTCGGCCCGAACGGCGCGGGCAAAACCACCCTCATCAGCATCATCTGCGGCATCGTCAACGCTAGCGAAGGCAGCGTGACGGTGGACGGTCACGACATCGCCACCGACTACCGCGCGGCCCGCTCGCTGATCGGTCTCGTGCCGCAGGAACTGACCACCGATGCGTTCGAAACCGTATGGGCTACCGTCTCGTTCAGCCGCGGCCTGTTCGGCAAGCCGAAGAACCCGGCCTATATCGAGAAGGTGTTGCGCGACCTGTCGCTCTGGGAGAAACGCAACAACAAGATCATGACGCTGTCGGGCGGTATGAAGCGCCGCGTGCTGATCGCGAAGGCGCTGTCGCACGAGCCACACGTGCTGTTTCTCGACGAACCCACCGCGGGTGTCGACGTCGAGTTGCGGCGCGATATGTGGAAGCTCGTGCGCTCGCTCACCGGCAGCGGCGTGACGGTGATCCTCACTACGCATTACATCGACGAAGCCGAGGAGATGGCCGATCGCATCGGCGTGATCAATTCCGGCGAGATCATACTGATCGAAGAGAAGACCGAGTTGATGCGCAAGCTTGGCAAGAAGCAGTTGACGCTGCAACTGGAGAGCCCGCTCGACGCGCTGCCGGCTTCGCTCGCGGGTCACGCGCTCGCGCTCGCGAAGGGCGGCAACGAGCTGATCTACACATATGAAGGCGAGGGCGGGCGCATCGACATCATCGCGCTGCTCGAAGCGCTCGATGCCGCCGGCATCCGCTTCAAGGACCTGCACACGACGCAGAGTTCGCTCGAGGATATTTTCGTCAGCCTGCTCCGGGGGGACCAATGAACATTTACGCAATGCGTGCGATCTACAAGTTCGAAATGGCGCGCACGTGGCGCACGCTGATGCAAAGCATCATCGCGCCGGTGATTTCCACGTCGCTGTACTTCGTCGTATTCGGCTCGGCGATCGGCTCGCGCATCAAGGAAGTGGACGGCATCAGCTACGGCGCGTTCATCGTGCCGGGGCTCATCATGCTGTCGTTGCTGTCGCAAAGCATCGCGAACGCGTCATTCGGTATTTACTTTCCGCGCTTTACCGGCACGATCTACGAGCTGCTGTCGGCGCCCGTGTCGTATCTGGAGATTGTCGTCAGCTATGTCGGCGCGGCGGCCACCAAGTCGATACTGCTTGGGTTGATCATCCTCGCGACCGCGGGGCTGTTCGTGCCGTTGCAGATCATGCATCCATTCTGGATGGTGCTGTTTCTGGTGCTGACCGCGGTCACGTTCAGTTTGCTCGGCTTCATCATCGGGATCTGGGCGGACAGCTTCGAGAAGCTGCAACTGGTGCCGCTTCTGATCGTCACGCCGCTGACCTTTCTCGGCGGCAGCTTCTATTCGGTGAACATGCTGCCGCCGTTCTGGCGCGGCGTGACGCTGTTCAATCCGATCGTCTACCTGGTCAGCGGTTTTCGCTGGAGCTTCTTCGAGCTCGGCGACGTGGCCGTCGGTCTGAGCCTCGGCATGACGCTGCTGTTTCTCGTGGTGTTTCTGGTGATCGTCGGCTGGATTTTCAGGACCGGGTATCGGTTGAAGAGCTGATAACGCTGATGATGTTTGTGCGGGCTGCGCCGCCGCATAGCGCATGGGACACTGACACTCGTCCCGACCACCGGAGCCGATAGTCACCATGTCCATTGATTTGAGCCTCATCGAGTGTAGCGCAGCCGATATCGTCGAACTGCTGCGCGAGCAGCAGGTGAGCCCACACGATCTGCTCGACACGCTTGCCGCTCAGATCGAGCGTGTCGAGCCGCGGGTCAATGCGTTGCCCACGCTGTGTTTCGAGCGCGCCTATGCGCATGCGGACGCGCTATTGAAGAAGTCGGTCGAAGAGCGCGGCCTGCTGTGCGGCTTGCCGGTGCCGATCAAGGATCTGACCGACGTGGCGGGCGTGCGCACGACGCGCGGCTCGCTCGTCTATCGCGACCGGGTTCCGGATACGTCGGACGCCGGTGTCACGCATCTCGAAGCGCATGGCGCGGTGGTCTACGCGAAGTCGAATACGCCCGAGTTCGGTTCGGGCGGTCATACGTACAACAGCGTGTTCGGCATCACGCGCAATCCGTGGGACTTGTCGCGCTCGGCCGGCGGCTCGTCGGGCGGCGCGGCGGCCGCGCTCGCGTCGGGCACCGCATGGGTCGCGCAGGGCTCCGATCTCGCCGGATCGTTGCGCACGCCGTCGGCATTCTGCGGCGTGGTCGGCATGCGGCCGACGTCGGGGCGCGTGTCGTACGCACCAGCCGCCGATCCATACGGCACGCTCAGCGTCAACGGGCCGATGGCGCGCAACGTGACCGACACGGCGCTGCTGCTCGACGCGATGTGCGGCGAAGTCGCGGGCGCGCCACTGTCGATCGCGGAGCCGGTCACACCGTTTCTCGCGCATGCGCGCAGCCCGCGCGCGCCGGCCCGTGTCGCATTCAGCGCGGGGCTCGGCATCGCGACCGCGGAGCCGGAAATTCTCGCGATCTGCCGTCGGACGATGGACCGGCTTGCCGTCAACGGCATCGGTGTCGATGAAAGCGACATCGATCTGAGCGCGGCTACGCAGGCGTTCCATACGCTGCGGGGCATCTCTTACGCGACGAATTACGAGGACGTGCTCGCGCAGCATCGCGACGTGCTCAATCCGAACGTGATCTGGAATATCGAGTTCGGTCTGCAGCTCGACAACCGTGCGATGCGTTCGGCTCATCGCACCCGCGCCGAGTTGTTCTACCGGATGAACGCGCTGCTGCAATGCTATGACGTGCTGATTTGCCCGGCGTCGATCGTGTTGCCGTTTCCGGTCGAGGCACGCGACGTGCGCGAGGCCGCGGGCAAGCACTTCGACACGTATATCGACTGGCTCGCAATCACCTACGCGCTGACGATGACCGGCATGCCGGTCATCGCGATTCCGTGCGGGATGAGCGCGAGCGGTCTGCCGGTGGGGATCCAGATCGTCGGCCGCGCGCGTGGCGAGGCGGCGTTGCTATCGGCGGCGCGCGCGATCGAGGAGATCATCGGCGCATGGGCGACCGGCAAGCCGCAGGCAATTTGAGCGTTCGCTGAAAATCCGCGAAGAAAAAAGAAAAGGGCGTGATGGCCTGCGCCGTCACGCCCTTTGTTACGCCTGTTCGCGCCGTGTGGCGTCGCTACGACAAATACGCCTGCGCGACATTGATCAACTGCACGCGATTGCGCACGTTGAACAACTGCCGCAGCCGCCGCAGGTGATAGTCGACGTTATGCGGCGACAGTCCGAGGAAATACGCGATTTCCTTGTCCCGCTGCCCCTGCACGACCGCTTTCAGCACCGCATGCTGCAGCTTGCTCAGTGCCACGCGCTGCTGCTGCGCGGGCGCGATGCCGATCACGCTTTTCGCATGCGTCCAGATGAATTCGTGGATCGCGTGCGCGAACATCAGCGTTTCGGCGACGATCGATTCGGTCATCCAGCGCGGGTTGCCGATCTCCGAGTTGAAGCACAGGCTGGCGCTCAGCTCCGGCTCGGGCAGCGGCATCTGCGTGAGAATCCCGCTCTTGCGGCCGGTGGCCTCCAGCATGTCGATCAGGCCGCCGAGCCGCTCGCTGCGCAATTGCGCGCGCGGCAGCTCGGCGCGCATGTCGATGGTGTTCCACAGAAACGGCATGCCGGTCGGCGACGCGAGCGCGACGCGCGGATCGAGCTCGAAATAACGCTCGCGGAAATAGCGCGTGAGCCAGGTCTGCGACTCGTAACTGGTCAGCACGAACATCGTCTTGTGATGCGACGACGTGCGCGTGGCCGTGTAGCTGAACGAGTCGAAGCCCAGTTGCCTGATGCGCTGACGCACGAATTCCATGCGGTCCTGCGCGCTGCCGAACCGTCCGAGCGGACTGATCAGCGGCGCGGCACGGCGCGCGGCGGGCGACGGCGTGCCGATTTCCTCCTCGGTGAAAAGGGTAAGAAAACCCGTGCGCGCCGCGCCGTTCGCGGCGCGGGAAGACGGTTTCGCTGCTTCAGCCGCGTGGGCTGACTTCACGGCGTGCCGCATGCCGGCCGGGTAGGCCGGCTGTGCGGATGCCGCTGCTGGGTATGCTGCCGACGCGTGCCCGGCTTCGCCTTGCGGCGAGCCGGTCAACCACTGCGGCAGCGTATCGCATTCATGTTCCATGAAACGGTAGCTCCGGCGTTCTAAACGCGTGAAAGACGACAACCTCGATGATTAGCGATTTCGTGAAATGACGGTAGCCGGTTCCTTGCCATCATTTTTGCGATTTTGCGCTGACAGCGGCCGGCAGTACCGGTACGGCGGAGTTTCTTCTTTCATAAGGCACCTCCTTCGAAGGGACGTGATGGCACGAATTCCAAAGCTCACAACGACGCTCGCGTACGACCGTTACATGGCCGGCCAGCAACTCGTGTCGAGCGTGGAAACGCGAGTGGCGGCACCTCGTGCTGCGCTCGTATCTCGAGCCGGTGCGGCAGGAACTGCTCGAAGTGCCCGGCTTGCGGGACTTCACACTGATGACGCTCGCGAGCGGCGCCGAGAATCTCGAACGCAATCCGAACGGCCGCTGGGAAAGCGCCGACCTGCGCGTGAACGACCTGTGGTTCGTGCCGCCCGCGCCGATCTCATCGCGCTGGGAGTCGATCAGCGATGAGCCGCCGTCGACCGTTCACCTGCACATCAAGCGCGGGTTGCTCGACAGCGTCGCGCAACAGATGGGGCTGGATGCGTCGCGCGAACTGTCGCTCGGCGACGCGATGCACTTTCACGATCCGCTGATCGCCGCGATGCTTGCCGCGCTGCATCACGCGGCCCGCGATCCGGCCGATTCGCGTCTGTATGTCGATACGCTGGTTTATACGCTCGCCGCGCATCTGCTGCAGCACTATTCGCGCGGCAACGAGGCACGCCGCACGGGGTCCGCGGCCCGAACGGCTGGTGCCGCGCCGGATTCGCCGGGTGACCGACTACATCCGGGACAATCTCGCCGAAGATCTGGCGATTGCCGAACTGGCCGTGCAGGCCGGGCTGAGCAACTTTCATTTTGCGCGCGTGTTTCGCCGAGAGACTGGCGAGACACCGCATCAGCTCGTTACGCGCCTGCGGCTCGAGGAAGCAGCGAGACTGCTGTGCGCGACGGATCAAACGATACTGCAAATTGCGCTAGGGGTTGGGTTCGAGAGTGCCAGTCATTTCTCCGTGCAGTTCAGGCGTGGCGATGGCGTGACGCCGCTTGCTTAGCGGTTGCGCACTTAGTGGCCGCGATTGATAACGGCAGTGAGGGTCCGCGGTTAATACCCGCCGTTAATACCAATACCGTGGCCGGGCCACCGCGCGCGATCATGTGACGCATGGCTCGCATGATCGGTCGGACGTTGCCGCGAAGCGCCGTGCAAGCCGCCATTTACCGGGAATCACGCACTTGCGCAGTGTGCTGTGCATTGCGCGGCTTGCAAACTACGAACTTTCGTGGCGGCGCCGGGCGCAAGCTGGCATGGGCGGCCGCGCAAGGCCTTGCGGGAGGCCCGAAGATACCCGCGAGAGAGGTATAACTGGACTGACCAGCATGCGGGTAACTGTACCTGTCGAAGCCTTGCATCGGACGACAGAATGGCGCTCGCAACACTTCGCCCCGCCATGTCCGACCGACCATCCTTCAACCCGACACACCGGATATCCTGCGATGACCCGACTCAAAATGACCGCCTGCGGCCACACCTTTATCGCCGAAACCCATCCCGATGCGCCGCTGACGGTGGCCGCGTTCCTGAAACTGCTGCCGTATCGCCAGAAGCTGATTCACGTGCGCTGGAGCGGCGAGGGCTGCTGGGTCCCACTCGGCGATTTCAAGCTCGAAAACGATGGGGTCGCGGTCGGCTTCGAAAACCACACGAGCCATCCGTCGGTCGGCGACATTCTTTTCTATCCGGGCGGCTATAGCGAGACCGAGATCATCCTCGCGTACGGTTCGTGCTGTTTCGCGAGCAAGATGGGGCAGCTCGCGGGCAATCATTTCCTGACGATCGTCGAAGGCAAGGAGAAGCTGCGCGAGCTGGGTGTGAAGGTGCTGTGGGAAGGCGCGCAGGACGTGGTGTTCGAAAAGATCTGAGCGGCAGCGCGGGCCCGGCGGTACGGCGGCGCGTGGAGGCTGGCGCGTGTATCGCGTATCGCGTCTATCCCGGTCCCGCCCGGCCAAAGAAAAAGAGGCCGCTACAGAGGCCTCCTTGCAAACTACTTTGCTTCGCGCACCCATCCGCTCGCACGGACGGGTGCGCTATTTCATTTGAACAGCTTCATCGCCTGCGACAGCGTGTTGAACACGCCCCACACTAGCGGAATCATCACATACAGCCAGAACACGGCGAGTTTCGCCTTATTAGTCGGATGCTCGGTTTGAACGGTCGACATGTTGATCTCCTCAAGCGCCCTTGGCGACTTGTGCGTCGGTCATGTGGTGTTTGTCGTCCACACGCTTGACCAGCAGGTTGCAGATAAAGCCGATCACGAGCAGGACGGCCATGATGTGCACGGTCATCGTGTACGCATCCGCTTTCGCAACGCCGTTCGCCACCTCATATGCGCGGATGTAGTTGACCAGCACCGGACCGGCAACACCGGCCGCGGCCCACGCGGTCAGCAGACGGCCGTGAATGCCGCCGACGAAGGCCGTGCCGAACATGTCGGCGAGATAGGCCGGTACCGTCGAGAAACCGCCGCCGTACATCGACAGGATGATGCAGAAAGTCAGCACGAAGAGCGCGATCTGGCCGCTCTGCGCGAAGCTCGGCACCAGGTAATAAAGCACCGCGCCGAGCACGAAGAAAGCGTAGTACGTGTTCTTGCGGCCCACCCAGTCCGACGCCGACGCCCACACAAAGCGGCCGCCCATGTTGAAGAGCGACAGCAAGCCGACGAAGCCGGCTGCCGCGCCCGCGGTCACCGTGTCCTTGAAGCTCTCCTGGATCATTACCGACGCCTGGCCGAGAATGCCGATGCCGGCCGTCACGTTCAGGAACAGCACGAGCCAGATCAGATAGAACTGCGGCGTTTTCAGCGCCTGATCGATATGCACGTGGTTTTGCGTGATCAGGCGGTGGGTCGCGGCTTGGGGCGGGGTCCAACCGGCCGGCTTCCAGTCCGCCGGCGGCACGCGGATCGCGAGTGCGCCAATCGTCATCGAGATGAAATAGACGATGCCGAGCACGATGAACGTCTCGGCGACGCCGACGCTCGTCGCGCTGCGGAAGTGGTTCATCAGCGCGACCGACAACGGCGCGGCGATCATCGCACCGCCGCCGAAGCCCATGATCGCCATGCCGGTCGCCATGCCGCGGCGGTCCGGGAACCAGCGGATCAGCGTCGACACCGGCGACACATAGCCTAGCCCCAGCCCGATGCCGCCGATGACCCCATAGCCGAGATACAGCAGCACGATCTGATGCAGATACACACCGAGCGCGGACACGAGAAAGCCGCCGCCGAAACAGCACGCCGCGGTAAACATCGTGCGGCGCGGGCCCACGTGTTCGAGCCATTTGCCGGCGAAGGCCGCCGACAAACCGAGGAACACGATCGCGAGAGAGAAGATCCAGCCGAGCGTGGTCAGCGACCAGTCATCGGGCGCGGACTGGGTAATGCCGATCACTTTCGTGAGCGGTCCGTTGAATACCGAGAATGCATACGCCTGGCCGATGCACAGATGCACGGCGAGCGCAGCGGGAGGCACCATCCAGCGTGAAAATCCGGGCTGCGCGACAGTGGCCTGTTTGGAAAAGAACGGGGCGGAATTTCGTTGGCCGCCCGGCTCGCTAATACTGCTCATGGTCAGTCTCCTTGAAGGAACCATTCTGGTTATCGGCGCTTGAAGCGCTTTTTTCAGGCCGCGTAGTGTAGCAAGTACAGGTCATCGCGCCGTTTCTATATGTGTTGTCTGTCTTATATGTCCTCGTATTTCATATGGCCCGTGCTCATTCACCGGGCATTCCACCTCGCAGGACAATAGGACGTGTCCAATCGCTTCGCAATATGAGGTACGACGACATAAGGTGCACACCTAATGAAACCGGGTTGTCAGTCCAGTGATTGCGCAAATCTTGGGAAACGGAGCGTCGGGAGCGATGAACGGGGCAGGGAAGAGCGAGGTTGGGCGTAGGTCGCAAAGCCGGATGCGCTAACAGAAATAGAAATGGCAATGCGTGGACCCGAATCAGCTGGCAAAACGACGCGTCCTGGAAGTGGGCCGGCTAGAAGGAAATCAAGGCGGGAAATAAAAGCAGCAAACAAACGTGGGACGAAATAAAAGCGGGTGGCCGAAAAAAGAACGGGCCGGTGCGGCTATGTTCGCCGCGCCAGCCCGTCGTGCCGCTGACTGCACCTATCGGTCGAGATCAGTCGACCTTGCGGCCGGTCTTCATGCAAGCCGCGACGAGCACCGAAATCAGGCAGCCGATGGCCAGATACGCGGCCACCGGATGCCACGAACCGCCAGCAAAGCTGACCAGCGCGACCGCGATGAACGGCGTGAAGCCGCCGCCGACCACGCTCGCCACCTGATAGCCGACGCCCGCGCCGCTATAGCGGTACTCGGTGCCGAACAGTTCGGTGAACATCGGCTGCTGCACGCTGACCACCATGTCGTGCGCGATGTTCGCGAGCATCACCGCGAAGATCACGATCCACACGGTCGACCGCGCTTCGAGCGCGACGAAGAACGGCACCGCGCTGAACATACCGACCAGCGCGCCGACGATATATACGCGGCGGCGGCCGAAGCGATCCGCGAGCCACGCGAAGCATGGAATCGTCACGCAGCTGATCGCGCCGACGGCGAGACCGATCGTCAAGAAGAACTCGCGCGGCATGTGCAGGTTGGTCGTCGAATAGCTGAGCGCGAACGCGGTGACGATATACATCGTGAACAACTCGGCGAGCCGCAGCGCGATGATCAGCAGAAACGCCTTCGGATGACGCAGCAGCGCCTCGACGATCGGCAGGCGCACGCGGCGCTCGCCATGCTTGCCGACTTTCTCGACGAACTCCTGCGATTCCTCCATGCTCGAGCGGATCCACAGCGCGATCAGCACCAGCACGACGCTGAACAGGAACGGCAGACGCCAGCCCCAGCTGAGGAACGCCGCGTTGTCCATCGAGCGGCTGATCAGTGCGACCAGCCCGGTCGACAGCACGAGCCCGACGCCGTAGCCGACCTGCACGCCGCTGCTGTAGAACGCCTTCTTCTTTTCCGGCGCGCTTTCGACCGCCATCAGCGCCGCGCCACCCCATTCGCCGCCGACCGCGAAGCCCTGGATCGCGCGCAACGTGACGAGCAGCACCGGCGCCAACCAGCCGATCGTGGCAAACGACGGAAGCAGACCGATCGCTGCCGTCGACAGACCCATCATCATCACGGTCAGCACGAGCATCCGTTTGCGTCCTAGCCGGTCGCCGTAGTGGCCGAACACGAAGCCGCCGAGCGGGCGAAACAGAAAGCCGACGCCGAAAGTGGCGAACGCGGCGAGCGTGCCCATCGCCGGGCCGACGTTCGGAAAGAATTCGGCGTTGAACACGAGCGCGGCGACGATGCCGTACAGCAGGAAGTCGTACCAGTCGACCACGGCGCCGATAAAACTGCCGAGCGCCGCTTTGCGCGCCTGACTGCGCGCATTGCGTTGGGTGGCCGTGGAGGCCTGCGGGTGGGTAGTGCTCATCGTGTCTCCTTATTGATCGAAGCGGGTGCTTCAGCGCTTGCTCCAGCCCCATGCGCGAATGACGGGTTTTTCAGGCTGCCACGGGGTTTCTCACGGTGCCGGCAGGGCGCTCGGCGCGTTCGATCCGTGGCAGGATGTCCGGAAGATTAATGACGCGACGTGGATCTCACAATCCGCGTGACGCCGAAAATGCGCGATCATCGCACGTTGCCGCGCGCATAGCGCGCGTTTTGCGCGTTTACACCAACGGTCGGCGATATCGGTCGTTAACCCCGCTGTCGCGTGCTAACGTGAAGTGGTAGGCTTTAAAAACAACACGCATTGATATACTACATACCGAATATTGAAAAATGCGGCGTCGCAGCATATGATTAGGAATTCACATTCTTGATCGTCGGAGTTACACGTGGAATTTGTACCTCTCGTGCTGTTTGCCGTCGCTGTGATGGTTTTGGGCTCTGCCGCTACCGTTCTGCTGACTGACTGGATCCCCGAGCAGGTCGCGGAATTTGCATCGCACCATGGTCGCTTCGTCGGCCTGGGCGAGCGCGGCAAAGCGGCGTCGGCGCCGAGCCGCGCACATGTTCGAGCAGAGGCGATGAATGTCGTCAGAACTTCAAACTGAAGCAGCGGCCACTCCGCTGACCCTGTCCCTCCAGCCGATCGGCGCAAGCGGGAGTTTGCGCGATCAGGCGTATGCGATGCTGCGTCAGGCAATCGCCGACGCGGACATCTACCAGAGCCGCGAAGCCATCCGTCTCGACGAGCGCGTACTCAGCGAATCGCTGGGCGTGAGCCGCACGCCGGTGCGCGAAGCGATGACGCTGCTCGAGCAGGAGGGTTTCCTGCGCATGGTGCCGCGGCGCGGCATCTAC
>Ga0310811_10006342_pt1 | contig 15114 bp, 12 predicted proteins | sample YCmetagenome_FD_207642 | JGI IMG/M metagenome (GOLD analysis project Ga0310811, IMG submission 207642) | Soil microbial communities from experimental microcosm in Duke University, North Carolina, United States - YC | ecosystem: Engineered > Artificial ecosystem > Soil microcosm > Unclassified ...
CAGCCGCGCCCGCACGTCCTCGGAGCGCTTCGAGTCGTGCGTGCTCAGCGCGGTCATCGCGGCCGGCCACTCGGCCTGGCGCAGCGCGCAGAAGCCGTGGAAGCGGGCCGGGAGCATGGCCGGCTCGCCGGGCTCGCCGCCGACGTCGGAGGCGCCGGGCAGCGCGGTCCAGCGGTAGAAGGCGGTGTCCTCCACGCCCTTGGCGGTCACCGCGGCGCAGGTCTGCTGGAACCTGACCTGGAACTCGTCGCGCAGCTCGTCGCGTGGGCCGACCCGGCCGAGGGCGAGGTCGCGCACCAGCCAGAGTGTCTCGTGCCGCTCGGCCGGCAGCCGCGCGGCGGCCGCCTTCGCCGCCGCCTCCACCCGGGCGGCCGAGTCGCCGGGCGCCGGCTCGCCGGGCACGGTGTACGCGCGGTAGACCTGCAGGTGCGCGATCAGCGCGCAGACCGCCTCGCGCAGCCCGGTCTGGGTGTGGTCGCGCAGCTCCAGCTCGGTGTGGCAGATCGCGACGAGCACCTCGATCAGCCGGTCCACCTCGGCGTGCAGCACACTGTCGAGCACCTCAAGCCTGGCCTCGCGGGCTACCCGGCCGAAGTCCTGGGCCGAACCGGTCAGGCCCGCGTAGAGCGCGACCAGCCGTTCCGCCCCGGCCGGGTCGGTCAGCAGCGCGCCGATGGCCCGCTGCGCGTCGTAGCCCGTGGTCCCGGCGCAGGCCCAGTCGGCGGGCAGCTGCTCGTCCGCGGCGAGGATCTTCTCCACCACGGTCCACGCGCCCGCGGTGGCGGTGCGCAGGAAGGCGAGGTAGCCGCGCGGGTCGGCCAGCCCGTCCGGGTGGTCGATGCGCAGCCCGTCCAGGGTGCCGTCGTGGACGAGCTCGAGCAGCAGCCGGTGCGTGGCGTGCAGCACGCCGGAGTCCTCCACCCGCACCGCGATCAGGCTGCTGATGTCGAAGAAGCGGCGGTATCCGGGTTCTTCCGCCGCGACCCGCCAGTAGGCGGGCCGGTAGTACTGGGCGCGCACGAGCTGGTGCAGCGGCAGTTCCTCGGTGCCCGGGCGCAGCGGGAACACGTGCCCGAAGTAGCGCAGCACCGGGCCGCCGTAGGCAGCGGCGGCCGCTTCCGTGCGATCCACGTACAGCTCGCCGGTGCGCAGGCATTCGCCGATGCGGCGGCCGAGCACGGGCAGCAGCAGCGCGCCGTCCTGCGCGGTCCAGTCCACGTCGAACCAGGCGGCGTACGGCGACTCAGGCCCCTCCCGCAGGACGGACCACAGCGCCCGGTTGCCGTTCTCCGGCACCGGCACGGCCATGTGGTTGGGCACCACGTCGGCGATCGCGCCCATGCCGCGCTCGTGCAGGGCGGCGGCGAGCCGGCGCAGCCCGTCCTCGCCGCCGAGGCCCTCGGCGATCCGGTCGTGGTCGATCACGTCGTAGCCGTGCATGGAGCCGGCGGTGGCCTGCAGGATCGGCGAGAGGTAGACGTGGCTGACGCCGAGCCGGTCGAGGTAGTCGAGCTGTGCGGCGACGTCGTCGAAGGTGAGCGAGTCGGACAGCTGCACCCGGTAGGTGGAGGCGGGCACGACGCGCGGCGCCGGGTCGGCGGGCGGCGGGGACGGCTGTGCGGGTGACGTCGTCAAGGAGGACCACCATCGGGAAGCGGGCTGCAGGCTAGGACTCGGCGTGGCGCCGGTGGGGCGCGGCGCCGCTACCAGTGTTTCGCGAACCGGGGCGAAGAGCACCAAGGTGGGCCGGAACGCGGCGTGTCCGGTGCACTGCGCCCATCACCGCCACACCGGAAAAGCCGCCCCTTGCAGTCATACAGTGATATTTTGACCTCAGGACCGCAGGACGCAGGCGCCTCGGAAGAAGGCTCGCGGATGACGGCCGGTCGTGGCAGACGCGCGGGGGCGGTGGCGCTCGGCCTGGCCGCGGTGATCGCATCGGGGGCGAGTTGCACGGCGTCGGCGCCGGAGGCGAGGGACGCGCGGGACGCGACCGCGGTACCTTCGGCCACAGCCGCGGCGGCGACGCAGCCGGGGGTGCCGAGCACCGCCCAGCTGAAGACGGCGCTGCTCGCGCCGGCCGACATGGGCTCGTCCTTCACGCAACTGCCGAACGAGACATCGTCGGGCGGCACCCATACGAATACGCCCACTGTCACCGGCTGCCCGCAGTTGGAGTTCGTGCTGAGCGTCGGGAGTTCGACCTCGCCGACCGACCAGGGCGTGACGTACCAGGCCGGCGAGGTGGGACCGACCGTCGCCGAATCGCTGATCACCGCGCCGCCTCGGCAACTGGCCGCCACGTACGCGGACGACCGGGCGGCGCTCATCTCGTGCAAGCAGCTGACGATCCACTCTCAAGGCGGGGTGAACCTGACGTTGAAGCTGACCCCGATCTCCTTCGGCGGTCCGCAGTCCGCCGCCGCGCAGATGGACGGGACGCTGCAGGGCGTGCGGGTCAACGCCTACCTAGCGATCGACGACGTCGGCCGGGCCGAGCTGGCGTATTTCTTCGTGCAGGTCGGCAGCACCTCGTCCCAGGTGGCCGCGCACTACTTCCAGGTGGCCGACGCCAAGGCGGCGCGGCAACTGGATACACTCTCTTGACGCTACATCAGGTTTTTGTAGAGTATCGAGCGTGGACCGGGTCGAGTTCCGAACATGCCCCGAGCGCTACCGGCACTGGCGGCTGAAGGTCGACGGTGCGGTCGCGACGCTCGTGATGGACGTCGACGAGGGCGGCGGGCTTGTGCCCGGGTACGAGCTGAAGCTGAACTCGTACGACCTCGGCGTCGACATCGAGCTCTACGACGCCGTGCAGCGGTTGCGCTTCGAGCATCCCGAGGTGCGCGCCGTGGTGCTGACCGGCGGCAAGGACAAGATCTTCTGTGCGGGCGCGAACATCCGCATGCTCGCCGCGTCGCCGCACCCGTGGAAGGTGAACTTCTGCAAGTTCACCAACGAGACGCGCAACGGGATGGAGGACGCGAGCGCCCACTCCGGGCAGGTCTATCTCGCCGCGCTCAACGGCACCGCCTCGGGCGGCGGCTATGAGCTGGCGCTGGCGTGCGAGCACATCATGCTCGTCGACGACCGCTCCTCCGTCGTCTCGCTGCCCGAACTCCCGCTGCTCGGCGTGCTGCCCGGCACCGGCGGGCTCACCCGCGTCGTCGACAAGCGCGGGGTGCGCCGGGACCTGGCGGACGTCTTCGCCACCCGGCCCGAGGGCGTCGGCGCGGCCAAGGCCGCCGCGTGGGGCCTGGTGGATGAGGCGGTGCCGCGGCCGCGCTGGGAGCAGACCGTCGCCGAGCGCGCGGCCGAACTCGCCGAGAGCGTGACCCGTGCAGACGAGGGCACGCACGGGATCGAGTTGACGCCGTTGGCCAAGGAGCGCACGGATACCCGGATCACCTACCGGCATGTCAGCGCCCTGCTCGACGCGGATCAGGGAACTGCTGAGATTACCGTCGCGGGACCCGAGGCGCCGCCGAACACGGCCTCGGGGCCGTTGTTCGATGCCGACTTCTGGACCCTGGCCGTCACCCGCGAGCTCGACGACCTCATCCTCGACCTGCGCACGAACGAGCCCGAGCTGGGGATCTGGGTGCTGCGCACGCGCGGCGAGGCGGCGCACGTGCTGGCGCACGACGCGCTGCTGCTCGAGCACTCCGACGGCTGGGCGGCCCGGGAGATCGTGCTCTACCTCAAGCGCACCCTCAAGCGCCTGGACGTGACCAGCCGCAGCATCATCACCTTGATCGAGCCGGGCAGCTGCTTCGCCGGCAGCCTGTTCGAGCTCGTACTCGCCGCCGACCGCTCCTTCCAGCTGGCCGGCGCGTCGGAGGACTTCCCGGACGCCGAGCCGGCCGCCGTCGCCCTCGGCCCGATGAACTCCGGACCGCTGCCGATGGGCAACGGCCTGACCCGGCTCGCCGCCCGCTTCCACCGCGACCCGGCCGCATTCGCCGCCGCCGAGCAGGCCGCCGGCACGGCGCTGGACGCCGCGGACGCCGAGCGGCTCGGCCTGGTCACCTTCGCCCCCGACGACATCGACTGGGCCGAGGAGGTGCGCCTCGCGCTCGAGGAGCGCGCCGGATTCAGCCCGGACGCACTGACCGGCCTCGAGGCGAACCACCGCTTCGCCGGCCCGGAGACGCTCGAGACGAAGATCTTCGGCCGGCTCTCCGCCTGGCAGAACTGGATCTTCACCCGCCCCAACGCCGCGGGCCCGGACGGGGCGCTGCGCCGCTTCGGCACCGGGCGCCGCGCCGACTTCGACCGCAAGCGAGTGTGAGCACACGATGACGCCGTCCGCCGACTACACCGAGAAGATCCCGAACAACGTCGACCTGCACGAGGACCGGCGGCTGCAGCGCGCGCTGGAGTCCTGGCAGCCGAACTTCCTGTCCTGGTGGGACTCGATGGGACCGGCGCTGCCCACCGAGGACGTCTACCTGCGCACGGCGGTGCACGTCGGCCGGGCCGGCTGGGCGAACTTCGGCCACGTGGCCATGCGCGACTACCGCTGGGGCGTCTTCCTGGCCGAACGCGACCCGGACCGGCGCATCGGCTTCGGCGAGCACCGCGGCGAGCCAGCGTGGCAGCAGGTGCCCGGCGAGTACCGCGCCGACCTGCGCCGGCTGATCGTGATCCAGGGCGACACCGAGCCGGCGTCGGTGGAGCAGCAGCGCAACCTGGGCGCGACGGCGCCGAGCCTGTACGACCTGCGCAACCTGTTCCAGGTCAACGTCGAGGAGGGCCGTCACCTGTGGGCGATGGTCTACCTGCTGCACGCGTTCTTCGGCCGGGACGGGCGCGAGGAGGCGGAACTGCTGCTGCACCGCAACTCCGGCAGCGCCGACTCGCCGCGGATCCTGGGCGCCTTCAACGAGGAGACGCCGGACTGGCTGTCGTTCTTCATGTTCACGTATTTCACCGACCGGGACGGCAAGTACCAGCTCGGCACGCTGAAGGAATCAGCCTTCGATCCTCTCTCGCGCACGTGCGAGTTCATGCTCAAGGAGGAGGCGCACCACATGTTCGTGGGCACCACCGGCATCGACCGGGTGGTGCAGCGCACCGCGCAGGTGATGTGCGAGCAGGACACCGACGACGTCGTCGCCCACGGCGCGATCCCGCTGGAGATGATCCAGAAGTACCTCAACTTCCACTACACCGTCTCGCTCGACCTGTTCGGTTCGGAGACCTCGACGAACGTCGCGAACTACTTCACCGCCGGGCTCAAGGGGCGCTGGAACGAGGCGCGGCGCGAGGACGACCACAAGCTGACCGACGACGCGATCATGGTCGACTCGGTGGTCGACGGGCGAATCGGGCTGACCGAGGTGGCCGCGCTGACCGGGCTGAACACGGACCTGCGGCGGCAGTATGTGGACGACTGCCAGACCGGCGTGGAGCGGTGGAACCGGATCCTCGAGCGCGCCGGGCTCCCGCAACGGCTCTACCTGCCGCACATCGCGTTCAACCGGCGGGTCGGCGCGTTCGCCGCGGTGCAAGCCGATCCGTGGGGACAGGTGCTCTCCCCGGCGGAGTGGGACCGGCGGCAGGGCGAGTGGCTGCCCACCGACGTCGACCGCGCCTATGTGCGTTCCCTGATGCAGCCGGTGTACGGACGCGGCCGGATCGCCGCGTGGATCGCGCCGCCGCGGCAGGGTATCAACGACAAGCCCGTAGACTACGACTACGTCCATCTGGCCTGAGGAAGGGCGGAGCGGCTGATGAACGAGCCCTTCAACGCCTGCACCTATCTGCTCGACCGGCACGTCGAAGAAGGCCGTGGCGAACGCCTCGCGCTGACCGGCATGGAGGGCGAGTTCACCTATCGTCAGCTGCACGAACGCGTCCGCTCGATCGCGGAAGGGCTGCGCGGGCTCGGCATCCTTCCCGAACAGCGCATCCTGATGTTCATGTCCGACTCCCCGGACTTCGTGGCCTTATTCCTCGCCGCGCTGCGCATCGGCGCGATACCGGTCCCGGTTTCCACGATGCTGCGCGAGGACGGGCTGGCCGAGCTGCTGCGCGACTGCCGGGCCAGGGTGCTGGCGGTGAGCGGGACGTTCGCCGCGCTCGCGCACAAGGCCGCGCAGCTCGCGCCCGAGCTCACCGCCGTCCTCGGCCCGGAGCGCATCGCCGCGCTCGCCGAGGCGGAGCCGTCCGACGAGACGTACCCGACCACGGCCGACTCCCCCGCGTTCTGGCTCTACACCTCGGGCACCACCGGGTACGCGAAGGCCGCGATGCACCGGCACGGCTCGATCCGCGTGGTCTGTGAAACCTACGGGGCCCTGGTGCTCGGCATACGCCCGGAGGACCGCTGCCTGTCCGCGGCAAAGGGCTTCTTCGCCTACGGGCTGGGCAATTCGGTGCTGTTCCCGATGTCCGTCGGCGCCACCGCGATCCTCGAGCCGGAGCCCTCACGCCCGCAGTTGCTCGTCGAGCGCGCCGCGCAGTACGGCGCGACCCTCTTCTTCGCCGGGCCGACGTTCTTCGCCAACATGCTGCACGCCGAACTGCCGCGCGAGGCGCTCGCCGGAGTGCGGCTGAGCGCCTCGGCCGGCGAGCCGCTGCCCGCCGCGCTCTATGCCTCTTGGACGGAGTATTTCGGCATCGACATCCTGGACGGGATCGGGATGACGGAGATGCTGCACATCTTCCTGTCCAACCGGCCGGGCGCCGTGCGCCCGGGCACCACCGGCGTCGCAGTACCCGGATTCGAGCTGCGCATCCTGGACGAGGACGGGCGCGAGGTCGAGGCGGGCACGCCGGGCACGCTGTTCGTCCGTGGCCCGTCCGCCGCCACCGGCTACTGGTCCTCGTATGCCGCGTCGCGGCAGGTGTTCCAGGGCGAATGGCTGCGCACCGGCGACACGTACGTGCGCGACGCAGACGGCTATCACACCTGCCTGGGGCGCACCAGCGACATGATCAAGGCGTCCGGCATCTGGGTCTCGCCCGGCGAGGTCGAGTCCACCCTGTTGCAGCACCCTGACGTCGCGCAGGCGGCGGTGGTGGCGGCGACCGACCCGGACGGGCTGGAGAAACCCGTGGCGTACGTCGTGCCCGCGCCCGGCGCGTCCCCCACCGAGGAGGAGCTCGTCGAGTTCTGCCGCACCGCGTTGCCGTCCTTCAAGCGCCCGCGCCGGGTGGTGTTCGTCGACGCGTTCCCGACGACCGCGACCGGCAAGGTCCGCCGCGTGGACCTGCGCGCGGCGGCAGGCGGGCTGCTGCTCGACGGGACCGGGAAGGCCGCCTGATGCTCGACGGAATGCCGCTGATCGACGTCCACCTGCACGCCGCCCGGCTGCCCTCGCTCAAGCAGCCGTGGCACGTCTGGGCGGACCGCTTCGGCGAAAAAGCCGGGGTCAAGGAGAAAATCTACGACGCGGAGGGAAACGTCGACCCGGCCCGCTTCGACGCCTATCTCGAATCAGAGGGCATCGATGCCGCGCTCGTGCTGAGCGAGTACAGCCCGCGCGTCACCGGAATCCAGGCAGTGGAGGACATGCTGCCGCTCACCGCGCACAACCCGGCGCGGATCAAGCTGGCCGCCAACGTCAATCCGCATCTGCACTATCCGATCGAGGAGGAGCTGCAGCGGCAGCTCGACCTGGGCGCGGTCGCGCTCAAGCTGCACCCGGTGCACGCGGGCGTGGCGGCGAACGACCGTAGTCTCTACCCCGCCTACGAGCTGTGTCAGAGTACGGGCATACCGTTGATCGTGCACTGCGGCACGAGCACGTTCCCCGGCGCGATGAACCGCTTCGCGGACCCGCTGCTTCTCGACGACGTGCTGCGCGACTTCCGCCGACTGGAGGTCGCGCTCGCGCACGGCGGGCGCGGCTGGTGGTACGACGCCGCGGCATTCATGGCACTGTCGAACGAGCGCGTGTGGATCGAACTGTCCGGCCTGCCGCCGTCCCGGCTGCGCGAGTACTACGCGCGGCACAGCTGGAAGCGCCTCACCCGCCGGATGATCTTCGCCACGGACTGGCCCGCAGTCCCCGGCATCGCCGCGAACGCCCGCGCCGTCGCCGACCTGTGCCCCGACGAGGAGACCGCCGCCCTCGTCCTGGCCGGCAACGCCGCCCGCGTCTACCGCCTTAAGCCCTGAGCGGGTGCCCATTCCCGCAGCCGGCACGGTCCCTCGACGTGTCAGCAGTGATCTCTACCCTTCTGGCATGGGCATCGTGGACGAGCAGATCGGTGGCGACCTGCATGAGAACGGCACTCCGCAGGACCACGCGCGGGTTGAGCGGTTGACGAGGCTGATCGCTGCCGAGTTCGATGCCGAAAGGCCCACGACTGTGCGCGCCGCCGTTGCATGGGCGGCAGAGTCAGGACTTCGCGCTCAAGCCACGCGTGTGGAAGTGGTCCTTGCCACGTCATGGGATTCGTCCGCCCAGGAGGGGTTCTTCGCACTGCTGTCGGCGCTCGGGATCGCGAGGGCTGACGTCGTCATCACGGTGTGATCGTCACGCCGCCCCATCACAGCATGCTGAGTTCGGTCCAGCAGGCTTGGGCGGTGGCGTGCCAGCGCTGGTGCAGGTCCTCGAACAGCGCGGCGGCGCGCAGGCCGATCCAGTGCGGGGGCAGGAGTTCGGACGGCAGTTGCGGGTCGACGCGGGGGAAGCGGCGCCATTCGTGCACGAGGCGGACCTGGGCGAGCAGGATCTCGTCGCCGGTGCGCGGGCCCGCCTCTTCGAACTCTGCCACGAAGCGCTCGTACTCCTCGGCGAGGGCGCCGAGGTGCCAGGCCTGCTCGACCATCGTGCGCTGCTCGCCGACGCCGGCGAACGGGCCGCGGAACGAGGCCGCCGCCCGCAGGCCGAGTCCGGCGAGCACCTTCGCCGCCTCGGGGGCGCGGGCGGCGTGCGGGGTGATCCACACGCCTGGCGCCGGGGAGCCGAAGCCGGACCAGGTCAGGCCGGTCCTGAGCCGGTGGCGCAGCTCCCGCTGGGACTCCGGGACGCTCGCGAGCACGACCAGCCAGCCGCCGTCCCACGAGTCGCGCTCCCGGCCGAAGGAGTAGATGCGCCGCGCGCCCTCCTCCAGCAGTTCCCTGCCGCTGTCCGTCAGCCCCCAGCGCACGCGCCGGCCGACGCGCTCGGAGCTGATCCAGCCGTCGGCGGCCATCCGGGCCAGCGCCTGCCGCGCCGACTTCTCCTCGACGTCCAGGCCGGCGAGCACGGGCAGCAGCGCCGTCGTCCACACCGGCCGGCCCTGCGGCAGCACGTACTCGCCGAACACGGTCAGCAGCAGCGAACGCGCCGTCGCGGAACCGGTCTGCTGGCGCCGGGTGAACGCGGGCCCGGGCGGGGTGGGCCCGGGCGCGAACGAGGTGGGCTCGGGTCCGGGCGCGGCTGCAGGTTCGGCAGCGGATTCGGGATCGGTGTCGGGGTCGAGCGAGGCGCGGGGCGGCGTCACGACGGCGGCTGTCTCCTTCGGCCGGCCGCACGGTTGACTGACGCGGCGGGGAACGGTCTCTCCGCAGCAGTCTACGGACAGCCGACGCCGCGTCCAGCGAGTGTCGCAGGTCGTGGCGCGGGTGGCGCCGGCACCGCCGGGTCCGGGAACATCGCCTCCGCCCGCTGCTCGAGCCGCCCCATCCGGCGGCGCAGCACCAGCACGCCGACGAGGGTGAGCACCGTGGTCACGGCCAGGCCGACGATCGTCGCGGCCGAGCCGAGCGCGCCGGCCGCGTTGCCCAGCACGTAGGCCGCCGCGGCGTACCCGCACGCCCACAGCAGGCCGCCGGCCGCGTTGGCGACGGCGAAGCGGCCGAGCGGCATCCGGCTCACCCCGGCGAGGAACGCCGCGTACGTCCGCAGCACGCTGACGAACCTGCCGAGGAGCACGACGGTGAAGCCGTGCCGCGCGAACAGATATCGGCCGACCTTCAGTTTCTTCCGGTCCAGCCGTACCAGGTGCCCGTAGCGCGTCACCAGCGCCCCGCCGCCGCGCCGGCCGAGCCAGTAGCCGCAGTTGTCGCCGACGACGGCCGCCGCCACGGCGACCGCGGCCACGGCGAAGATGTTCAGCCGATGCGTGGAGCCGGCGTAGAGCGAGGCCGCGATCAGGGCGGTCTCGCCGGGCAGCGGTATCCCCACGCTCTCCAGCGCGATCAGCGCGAAGACCGCGAAGTAGCCGTACGTCTCGATCAGGTGGGTGATCAGCGCGTTGCCCAACCGTCTGCTCCCTCTTCCCACCGGCTCCCCGGCCGGCCCGCGTCCGCCGCGGCCCTGCGCCTGACTCTCGGCACTCTCGGCGCCCGTCGCCCGCGGCCCTCGTCCGTTGGTTTCCTCGTCCCTTGTGTCCCGTATCCGACGGTAGGCGACGGCTCCGACAGACCGCGTCACCCCAGAGGCCCGTCTTCGGCGCCGGGCGTACGCCGAGAGGACTAGGGGGCGCCCCGGGCGACGGTGCGCTTGCGTCCGGAAACCGATCGGTTTACGGTAGCTTCCCGGAAGCAGGAAACCGATCGGTTTACGACTCTGGAGGCATTCCCATGACCGAGATCAAGAACGCCGTCGCGCTGGTGACCGGCGGCAGCCGGGGCATCGGCAAGGAGCTCGTGGAGCAGCTCTACCGGCGCGGCGCGGCCAAGGTGTACGCCACCGCGCGCGACCCGAAGACCATCACCCACCCCGACGCCGTGCCGCTCGCACTCGAGGTCACCGACCCGGAGGCGACGGCCGCCGCGGCGCGCCGGGCGACGGACGTGACCATCCTGATCAACAACGCCGGCGCCTCGGCCGGGGCCGGTTACCTCGACTCCCCGGTCGAGGAGATCCGGCGCGACTTCGAGACCAACTTCTTCGGACCGCTGTACGTGACGCGGGCGTTCGTGCCGGTCATCGAGGGCAACGGCGGCGGCCACCTGCTCAACGTGCACTCGGCGCTGTCGTGGCTCGCGGACGGCAAGGCCTACAGCGCTTCGAAGGCGGCGTTCTGGTCGCAGACCAACTCGCTGCGGCTGCTGCTCCAGCCGCGCGGGATCGCCGTCACCGGGCTGCACGTCGGGTACGTCGACACCGACCTGACCGTCGGCATCGACGTCCCGAAGTCGACGGTGGACGTCGTCGCGACGAAGGCGCTCGACGGCATCGAGGCCGGTGCCTTCGAGGTGCTCGTGGACGAGATCTCGCAGCAGGTCAAGGGCGCTCTGTCCGCGCCGGTGGAGGCCCTCTACCCGCAGCTGGTGCAGTAAGGGATCCGGGAACGAAGGAACGGCGCCGCGGGCAGCGGCGCCGTTCCTTCGTTTTGCCGGCTCAGTCGTGCTGCCGGCTCAGTCGTGCTGCCGGCTCAGAGCCGTGTCACCGTCTCAGCTCTCGCCGACCGCGGCGCGGCGCAGGCGCGGGAGCCAGAGCACGAATCCGGCCACCAGGCCCATCACGGCGAACATCCACCACACGTCGTGGAAAGCGCCGAGCACCCGGCCGGGTCCGGGCGTGCCGAGGACGGCGACGAACAGGCTGATGCCGAGGACCGCGCCCAACTGCCGGAAACTGGCGTTGATCGCCGAACCCAGGCCGAATCGGGCGGGCGGCAGCGCCTGCACCGCGGCGCTGGACTGCACCGGCAGCGTCATGCCGATACCGGCGCCCATCACCAGGCCGCCGGGCAGCCAGTGGGTCGCCCACTGGGCGTGGCCGGAGGTCATGACGGCGTAGTAGGCCAGCCCGCACGCCCACAGCACCGCGCCGACGCTCAGCACCGGGCGCGTCCCGCGGTGGTCCGCGAGCTTGGTGGAGACACGGGCGACGACCGCCACCAGCAGCGGTCCGGGCGAGGTGGCGAGCGCGGCGCGCAGCACGCTGTAGTGCCAGACGGTCTGCAGGAACAGGATGTTGGAGAGCAGGGTGCCGTAGAACGCGGCGGCGAACACCAGCGTCGCGACGTTCACCAGGCGGAACTGCCGCACCTTGAACAGGGCGAGGTCGATCGCCGGGCGCAGCGCCACGCGGCTGCGCAGCAGGAACAGCGGCAGCAGCACGACGGCGGCCGCGAGCGAGCCGAGCACCCAACCGTCCGTCCAGCCCCGGCGCGGGCCCTCGACGATCCCGAAGCTGAGCGCCGCGGGCATGGCCGCGATCAGCAGCACGCCGAGCGGGTCGGGCAGGCCCTCGGCCTGCGGGTCCCGGCTCTCGTGCAGTGTGCGCAGCCCGAACAGCACGATCGCCGCGCAGACCGGTACGTTGATCAGGAAGATCCAGCGCCAGCTGGCGTACTGGGTGAGCAGCGCGCCGATGGTGGGGCCGAGCGCGGCCGCGATGGCGCCCATCGAGCCCCAGGTGCCGATCGCGAAGTGCCGCCGGGCGGGCGGGAACTCGGGCAGGATCAGCGCCAGCGAGGTGGGCGTGATCAGCGCGGCGAACCCGGCCTGCAGGGCGCGGGCGCCGATCAGCACCCCGGCGCTCGGGGCGAGCCCGCACAGCGCGCTCATCAGCGCGAATCCGCCGATGCCGAGGAGGAAAAGGCGCTTGCGGCCGTACCGGTCGGCGAGCCGGCCGGCCGGGATGAGCGCGGCCGCGAACACGAGGCTGTAGGCGTTGAGGACCCAGGCGAGCCGGTCGGTGTCGCTGTGGAAGCTGCGGCTGATCGCCTCGAAGGCGACGTTGACGATCGTGGTGTCCAGGAAGACCACGAACGAGCCGAGGCTGGCGAGCGCGAGCGTGCGCAGCGCGTGCGGGTGGTCGGGGGCGGGCGCCGCGGGCCGCGGCGGAGCGGTCTGGCCCGATGCCTGTGCGGGGAGCGTCATGGGGTCGCCCTTATGAGTGAGTTGTGTTTTCCAACCGTGCCGTGGGCGAGTGTTGCAGACTCGGTCGTAAAAGACAACCGACTGCGCTTAGAGTGGAGGCATGGACAGCACACGGCAGGAACACGCAACGACGGCCGGAGCGGAGGCGGCGGGGGCACTGACGGAGATGACGGGCGCGCTGATCGGCTACGCGCCGGTGATCATGGCGGATGCGGCGCCCGGCGTGCGGCCGTGCACCATGGCCGCGGCGCTGGACGTGATCGGCGAACGCTGGTCGCTGCTCGCCCTGCGGGAGATCGGCTACGGGGTGCACCGCTTCGCGCGGATGGTCGACTTCACCGGCGCCTCCAGGGACATCCTGGCCGACCGGCTGCGCAAGCTGGAGGCGGCCGGCATCATCGAGCGGCGGCTTTACAACGAGCATCCGCCGCGCTACGAGTACCACTTCACCCAGGCGGGGCGCGAGCTCTTCCCGGTCACCATCAGCCTGCTGACGTGGGGCGACAAGTGGGCGGTGGACGCGCCGACGGTCGTCTTCCGGCACACGTGCGGTCAGCAGGTGCAGCTCGAGCTCTCCTGCGGGCACTGCGGCGAGCCGGTCACCCGGGATTCGCTCACACCCGTGAAGAAGTCGACCGGGGGGCCCGCGCGGCGCGCCGAGCCGGAGGCGGGGGCACGGTCGGCACCCGAGTCATAAACCGATCGGTTTATTTCCGGCGCGTCCGGGGCTAGCCTGGAGTCATGAGCACGGAGACGACGAAGGCGAGCACCCGCGAACGACTGCTGGAGACGGCCGCGGTCCTGGCCTACCGGGACGGCGTGGGCGTCGGCGTGGAGACGCTGTGCAAGACCGCTGGAGTGTCCAAGCGGTCGATGTACCAGCTGTTCGCGAGCAAGGACGACCTGCTGGCCGCGAGCCTGGAGGACCGGGCCGAGCAGTTCAACGCGGTCATCATGCCGCCGCCCGACTCCCCGGCCGGGCCGCGCGGGCGGATCATGGAGGTCTTCGAGCGGATCGAGGCGCGCGCCCCCTCCCCGGACTACTACGGCTGCCCGTACCTCGCCGTGCAGGTCGAGCTCAAGGACGCCGAACACCCGGCCAGCCGCGTCGCCGCGCAGATCAAGCAGCGGCTGCTGGAGTTCTTCCGGACCGAGGCGCGCCGCGGCGGGGCGGCGGACCCCGAGTTCCTGGCCCGGCAGCTGGCGCTGCTGTTCGACGGGGCCAGCGCACGGGCCGGAATCGGTGCGGATGCGATGCAGGGCGGCCTGGCCACGCGCACGGCCGGCGTTCTCCTGGACGCCGCCGGCGTGCGCCAGTGAAGGAGGCGGGCGCCAGTGACGGAGGCGGGCGCCCGCGATCGGGGCGCGCGTTCATAACCAAATAGCGATATGGGCCTGGCCATATACTGATACGAGCGACGCGCCGCCGCTGCGATGCCGCGCCGCCGTCCCGTCCGCCCGCACCGCGAAAGGCCCTGTCGTGACCGGCACAGAAACGACCGTCTCGCCCGCCACTCTCGAGGCGGTCCGGTCCTGCGCGCAGCGCGCCGCAGCCGGCGCGGCGAACCTCGCGCAGGCTCCCGAGGGCGCGATCGACGCGGCGCTGCGCGGCATGGCGCAGCGCGTGCACGACGCCGCCGGGGCTTTGGCCGCGGCGAACGAGCAGGATCTCGCCGCCGCCCGGGCCGACCGGATGTCCGAGGCGCTGCTGGACCGGCTGCGGCTGACCCGGCCCCGGCTCGAGGCGATGGCCGCGCAGCTGAACGCGCTGGCGGACGTGCCGCACGAACAGCGCGACACCGTGCTGGAGCGTCGCCCGGACGGGCTGACGCTGCTCGAGCGGCGCAAGCCGGTGGGCGTGCTCGGGGCGAACTTCGAGGCGCGGCCCAACGTGACCGTGGACATCGCCTCGCAGTTGCTCAAGTCGCGCAACGCCGGCGTGCTGCGCACCGGCTCCGCCGCGCTGCGCTCGAGCAGGGCACTGATGGACGAGGTGGTGGCGCCGGCGCTGGCTGGGGCCGGGCTGTGCCCGGACGCGGTGCAGCTGATCCCGATCGAGGACCGCGCCGCGGCGTACGCGCTGGTCGCGCTGCCCGAGCTGATCCCGCTGGTGATCCTGCGCGGCAGCGGCGAGAGCACCAGGAACCTCTCCCGCGCGGCGGCCACCCACGGTGTACGTACCCTGGCACACGCGGACGGCGGCGGCGTCCTGTACGTGGCGCCCGGGGCGACGCGCGAGCGGGCGCACCGGCTGATCGAGGAGAGCCTGGACCGCCTCGGCGTCTGCAACCGTCTCAACCTTCTGCTGATCGACCGGAGCCTGCACGCCGAACTGC
>Ga0310811_10006343_pt1 | contig 15114 bp, 13 predicted proteins | sample YCmetagenome_FD_207642 | JGI IMG/M metagenome (GOLD analysis project Ga0310811, IMG submission 207642) | Soil microbial communities from experimental microcosm in Duke University, North Carolina, United States - YC | ecosystem: Engineered > Artificial ecosystem > Soil microcosm > Unclassified ...
GAGGACATTTTTAAATAAACCCTCCCAAGAACTCACACGTTATCTACCACGAAGTAGAAAAGTCGTAGACCGTGTACTTAAGGACTGGCAAGAAGTCTTATCCCGTATAATTGTGTTGTCATTATATGTGCATTGTTCATAAGACCCTTAAGTAGTAGGACACTGGATCCATCGCGATAAGCTTCTTCATTCATATCCTGTTCATATAACGTTAAACACTGCTTATTTCCTCCATTTGGTATATCTGCCTTTCTGGTAAGGTAGACCTTGCATGCTTTCAGCAAACGTCACGTGCTGTGACCAAGGTGTGACATGTATGTTGGCCGGACGGGTAATCCCTTTAAGACCGAGAAGTTCAGTCAAAGTTCCTATTACGAACAATACCATGAAGATACTGTACTTGCAGGTGGCGTACTAGTTTGATCATAACACTATGTAGTCAATGCATACTAGGTAAATACTAAACTAAATTTACTTATAATATCTTTGCTGCATCAAGCTCACTCAGGATCAAATCAGGAAGGACACAATGTCCACAATACCTTTTCGCTGCCCAAGCAGCTTGCTTCCTGTTTAGGCCTCTGTGATAAGCGTCCATAAAGTGCCGTGATCTCGTTGCAAACCTGCGCAGTTCCATCAGAAATTGTTTCATTTCCAAATTGTGTGATAACTTACCTCCACATGCTGGCAATAGGGACAGAATCCAGCGCCTTAATTACATTGATCTCTAGGTCACTGTCCTTCATCGACATGGGGTAGGTGCGATAAAGCCACTTCGCAAAGCCCCAGCATTGCTCAATGAAGTTTAACTCGCAATGGAATTTCGGAAGAAAAATGACATGAAAACCCCTGGCCTTGCAAGTAGTTTGCAAGAATGATTCGACATTTGTGAAATCAGGCTGACAATAGAGAATACGACAGCAGCAGCAATCAGTTACTCCAGCAGCACAGTCAAAGTTCTTACATTGGGCCTTTAAATTTTTGACATCAAAACCATGTTCTGTCAATATGGTTGCCATGCCTTTGAACATGCCCAACTTCTCGTGCCCCTTCAGCCAATAAAACTCCTGGGGTGCTCCATCATGGAAACCATCAGCCATGCGAACTTTCTGCTTCATTGGCTTCACATCAGGACCATGGATCAGTTTTCCTTGGGTGTCCCATACTGGTGCGTCGATCCCCCATTCTTTGCAACCTTTTGGCATCTGACAAGCAGATATTGCATCATCAGCTCTTTTCAGGTGAGTTGAAGCATTATCGAAAACAAAGACATGGTCATCGTCAGGATAATCCTTTTCCAGGATTGTCATTGCCATTTCAGCATGCCGAATAATTTCATCATTTGTAAAATATCCATCTCTTGCTTTTCCCACACGGAAGAGGATGTGTGCTGATTGTGTTCCATTGTGTGACCGTAACCAGCCATAGTCAGCAGATACAAAGTCTACTGCCATGAGGGATACTCCCTGTCCTTTAGGTTGTGGCGTGCTTTTTTCATCTCCGTGTACCCATCGCTTTTGCCGATGGTCATGTGCATAGAATGTAGACTCATCATGGAACCATACCACAGTACGTCTTCCCAACATCAATTCTCCCTCATCGAGTTTCATGGGATCCAAAGATGACCATTTTCGCATTTTTGATTCTAGTGCATACCATACAGGTAGAAACTTTTTCTGTCGGTAATTGACAACATCCTCTCGTTCGTGACCATCAACATATTGACCATTTTTGGCAGTTGTCCAGCGAAAGCCACAAGTCTTCATCCAGTTCTGAGCCATCGCTAATGAAACTGTCTTTGACAGTTTGTATCGGCACTGGACATCCGGTTTCGCAAGATATTTAATGATTGCAGAGGCCGTGACATATTTTCCAAGTGATTGGAGATGGACAAGTAACTCGTCCTTCAAATCCTCATCCTCGATCCGTGACTTAGTCCAGTTTTGGCTGCTCTTGCTCATTGGTAGGTTCTTGCAGTCCTGGATGTAGACCTTTGACCATTCCCGTACCTTTCTAGCCATGTATGGCCCCTTCCCAACAAACTGCGCTGTTTGCAATGCTGCAACAGACCATCCTGTGCCCTGTACATATGTACGGAGGAAATATTCCATCCATGATAGGCGTCTTTCAAGAATTGAAGTGAGTCCAGTTACTTTTGGTCGATGTCCCTTGTCACAAGGGGGATTAAGAAGGTTTTTGAGATCACATAGAGCCAGTTTTGCTGATTCGAGGCTTGGTGGAATGCGTGCATCAATGGGATGCCATGGATAGACATATTCCTTCTCTCCTGGACTGTCAGACTCTAGACTTGCCCCCTCAAACATCTCAAAGCCCTCACTTGGTCCATGCTCAATCTCAGCGCACATCTCAGAATCCCAATTTAACTCATTGCTGTCAAAATCTGAGTCCAAGTCCAAGTCCGAGTCTGAGTCTGAGTCTGAGTCTGAGTCTGAGTCCAAGTCCAAGTCCAAGTCCAAGTCCAAGTTCAAGTCTGAGTTCAAGTCTTCCTTAGGTATGTCCAGGGCTTTCTCAGACAACTGAATGTCTGGTCTATATTCATGAGACGAGACTGATACAAGAATGGTTGTATTTACTGCAGGGCACTGGAAAGAGAAGGCATTAATTTTCAGTACTCCAAATATTTGAGTATGTTTCACCTGTAAATTGTTCTCCTTGTCTACCTGGACTGAAACCTTCCTTTTCTTTGCATAATGTCTGAGGTTTTCAAGGGCCGAGCACACCTTTGATGAATGCTTGGGCATCCTGGCGGTGAGGAGTGTGGAAGGGACCTCCAGATGTCACTAACGGCATGTCCGGCAGCAAATTTGGACTCAGTGGAACCTTGATTAGCTTTGTAGACTAAAGATTGAACATCTTCTCTTGAAAGACGACATGAATAAACAATCGGGAACGGATGATTTGTAGCTAGAGCTATTCTCTACAACTCATCCGTCTCTGATTTTCTCAAACTGATCCTGTTACTTTTCCTATACACAATCAGTGCTTTTGTCACGTTTTATCACGCTTTATCACGTGACGTTTGCTGAAAGCGCGCAAGGTCTACCTTATATCAGTTATGCTTACTTCTGGCTATGTTTTACTGATCCATTCACTTGTGATTAACTTCCGGCTTATGTTTGACTTCTAATAAGCGTTGCTTATACATTGCAATACTTTGTGCATAGCCTCTCACATAGTTCTATCGTATATAAACTCTTGTGTATGTCCTATAGCACCCCAGTTCGAATATCATCTTAGATTGTCCTCATTCTGTTATCTGGACTCGAGTCTTAACAACTCTTGTCACCCTCCGAGACTTAAGGATTGTATCTGATAGTCTAAACGCATCCATCTCTATCTTCGGATAGTCCATACCCTGTTAGTTTCTAGTCTTAGACTTGTCTAGACTAGCCTATATACTTCCATCCAATATCTGGACACCATCCAGATAGTATACGATACTATTCCTTATCTTCAGATAGGAATATGATACTTGTCTCTACATCCGGATACCATACAATAGTCGTCCGGACCTTCGGATACGCTACCATAGCCATCTGGATCTTCGGATATGATAAGTATAGTATTTTGAAATAAGGGGCTATACTCGGGAAAGGGGCACAGCGTACGAGCTGAGGCCAAAGCCCTTTGGATCCGATACCTCTTGAGTACAACCTTAACAGCCTTCCAGATTATCAGCGGCAGTGCATGTGTGACCAGTGACATTGATATGATATTTGTCGCAAGTAACGTGTGTGTAATTGCAAGGACAATTGGAATCTTCTTCTCACAGAAGAATTCATAAAAGAGTTGGTAATTGTTCTGAAGCATACCAGAGATTCTGCCAGCACGCATGCAGAACAGAAAGAAAGCAATACTGCCTTCCAAATCCAATTTCTTGATAAGCACATAGGCGTTTTCGACGGACTCTGATGTTGAGCTGTCATCCTTGTGCCATATAAGATGGAGCATCTATTTGATGCCCTCCTGGTAACATGGTTAGTGGCCATAACATGCAAGAATCATATGTGTCACCTCAGCACTGGCAAGCTAGTACTCAAATGCGACTCTGGAACACTCCATACTTTCCAACACTTCTGCCTTGTTCATGGGCAACAACATCCTGCCTTCCAGAGTATGGATGAAGCCCTGTGTCTCTGTGCAGCACTTCTTGTGCAAACTCATGGTAAGAATTGCATTGGTCTCCAAGGCAACAAGTACTTCCTGTTCCAAGACAATAGCTGTGACATTGATAGTGGATTTCCCAGCTGCTTTTTTGCTTTTTAGGTTTCAATGATCATCTGATGGTGCACTGCTATCATTGTTTGCATCTGTGTCCACCATTTCCGCATCTTCATCCTCATCAGCATCTTCCTCTCTTCGACATTCCACTCTAGCTCTTCCTTGTCATGATCTCTCTCAACCGCTTTCCAAAGGCCACCTTCCATCTCCTCCAACTTACCCTTCCAAGTCTTATACCATTCCTCTCACGTTTCCAAGTTTAAGTCACCTCCTTATATGGATTGGTTAGAATCAACTTCACGAGTATTGAAACAGTAGCCTTGCTTACTGTGCTCACCTTATCCTCCAGCATGTCAATGGCAGCGCATGTGATCCAGAGCCATCGCTCTGGAAGACATAAAGGCAGATAAAGCACCCTCGAGGGTATTGCAAAGACATTGAAGTGCACATAAGTGGATAGATCAAGCATTCACAAAATGAGGGGTTTGAACAGCCCATCAAGCCCCTTGCTCCTGGTTAGAGCCATTTGTCCGATTCATTATGTCCTCCGGTGTAGTGAACGAACGAGTGAGCCAATGACTTCACCAATTGTTATGCGCATATGATAAGACTACATGCTAATCAGATGGGGAAGATGAATTGTTTCCGAGGAGTGCACCTCTGAGCCAAGATGGGTTTCTGGAGAAAAGAAAAAAAGACTAAGACGGTTGTCCGAGCAGGATGAACGCTCGCATGGGTGAGACTCAGTCAGTATACCAGGAAGACCGAATCCCACTGTCTTCTTACTTGAGGTGTCTTATATAAAAGTGGTCAAAAGGCAATGACACCACAATTACACTTTTGATAAGACTAAATTCTGCCAAACAACCTCAAGTTTGTGGTCTATGACTTTTCTTCTTTCATGGTAGATAATGCGTTGTTTGTGGGAGGTTACCTGCTATACAGCCCGGTGGTTTTATTCTACTATGTGTGTTCCTGAGTTCTACAATACAAGTCTAGCTTTATCTGGCAAGATACATAATGTAGAGTATGTAGATAAATCTATATAGCCTTTCCTCTGAGTAGGTAGGAAATATAGATAGTTTTTGATAAGTCTCTCTAGCCTTATTTGACTAGACAGAAAATAGTGAAATGTGTGTACTGTATACTAACTGGATGGTAGCAAATGCTGCTTAGTTTAACTGAGTGTTATACAACTGGTAGAAGAACTACAAGTTATATGACTTAAAAATATGATAGTGCAGATAATCCAACAAAGGAATCTGTGGGCACTGATAAATGGATTGACTTGATACTTCTAGTCCTCTGAAACTGTATGTCAGATGCACACTAGACAGTATATGTACAGTCAAGAAAGGAGTAAAATGATTTCAGAGCAAGTCTAGATACTTGGTCTGCACTTTCAGACTAACACAAAGAGTGTCAATGTCAGAGAAAGTGGAAGAAGGGGGATTCTTTTTTTAACAGTAAAATAAATTCTTATTTTGTTGGGTGGAGAAAAGCTCTCCTTTTATACATGAGACAGGAGAAACTGTATAATACCAAGAAATAAAGTTGGAAAGAGAAATGACATCAGAATTGCATCATAAATGACCTCATTGTGGAGCAATGTGGAGCTTTTGTGGAGAAAAAGTGGAGCCAGGTGGAGCAGAACATTCTAGCATCCAATGACATCACTATGACATCATGGATGACATCAGAGAAACCAACAGAATAGGCCAGAACTATCTGTGGAGCCATATGACATCATTATGACATCATACCCCACAGGTGCATTTTATGAAGCATCTGGGTGAAGAAAGAATAGAGTAGGTAAAGAAATAAAAGAAAAACATGGAGAAAATAAAGGAGGAATAATCAAAAAGAAGATGAAGCAAAACACAGGCTTTTTGATAGGGTTATTTGTAGGCTTTTAACTTTTCTACTTGGTTATTCTAGTCAAAGTAAATAAGCCAAAAGTTAGGTAATAACCTAAGCTTTCATATGACTATAAACTTGGACTATGTCATTATGTGATTTCTTTATCACATAAGACTTTTCTTCAAATCACCATTATTTGGCATGATTGGAGCATGCAAAGCAAACTGTTGCATTTGAGTCTATACTCAAAGTACATTTTGTATAGTCTGAAGGCTAAGCTAACAGACTATGGGTACATGAAATCATATGTCATATACATGTTCTGCATGATTCCCATATTATGCAGGACACCGCTGAAGGGTGAGGCTCGACTACAGGGATGAAAAGGTGGTTTTGGGTATGGGGAAACTCTGCAGTAAGACCTGGGCGTGAGATATATACTCAACCCATAGGACAGCTACTGAGAGGGAGAACCTCAGAATATGGGCAAGGGACTCTCTTGCAATGAGGGAGGGTGCTCAAAGGCGCGGGGAACGCGAAAGGCGCAATGCACATGTTGGTTTATACGTGCGGGTTGTCGTGAACGCGGATACGCGATAAATCCAATCATATATTTGGTACTTTTAGAGTAGTATTTCTCAAAGCGCGCCGAAGGTGCGCTTTGAGCAGAGTGAAAGACGGAGATGGAAGCTAGTCGATGCAAGTTTGAGCTCGCTGGTGTGCGGAGCTCGCTTTCGATGGTGCTGGCCATCTCATCAGGCTGACTAGCAGTTTATATACCTGAAAGCTGCGTGTAAACAACACACGTAAACAGCAGTGTCATTGCTTGATAGGTGAACCAGTGACGATTGGAAAGATAAGGGTCTTATCAGCAATCAAGAAAGATAAGAGATAGGGACAACAATGACGCAGTGGCAACACCATGTTGGTTTATACGTGCGGGTTGTCGTGAACGCGGATACGCGATAAATCCAATCATATATTTGGTACTTTTAGAGTCTAACTATGGCTAAGGAGTGGGGAGTGTGCAAAGTGTGTGAACTAAAAGTCCAGTAAGGTCTCTATATACTGTATCTATAAGTGCGAAGGCGCGTGGTACCAAGCCAAATAGTGCACAGTCCTGAGTAATTAGTATGTATGTAACTATATGTAAGGTGCGCACTCGGGTCCAAAGTGAATGCAGTGTGTGGAGATAGGTGTGAGGCGCGCTCTGGACGTGGTGATTCAAGCATTGGAGTTTGAGCCTGTAGGACCTCAAAATCAATAGGTAGATGTGATGTTCCTTACATCTCCCGGGGACTTGAATTCTGAGTGTCCCCACTCAGTCCCTTATAGCGCAAGAGTCTGGACACAGTGAATATGGTGTTAAAGGGGGAGTCAGGTGACTGCGTGATTAGAAGTGTTCCTGTGGTCGCAAGAGAGGAAGCATATGTGTGATTGTGGGAGAAGATGCATTCCTGTATATAAACGCGGGAGAAGAAGTGAATGCGTATGATTGTGAGAGAGGAAGCGTGCGTGTGGGCACGAGAGAGGAAGCGAAGGCATTTGATCGTGAGATAAGAAGTGCATGCGCGAGCGAGAGAGAGGAAGTGAAAGCATTTGATTGCGAGATAAGAAGCGTGTGCGCTATCGCGTGATCGCTGATCTAAGCAGAATGTGTTGTTAAAAGGGGGGGGGTGGGCGCGTTCTCGCGATTTTGTTATCTCCTCTTCTTATCATCTATCATGCCTCCCTTCAGTTTATCCCAGCTTCAATCTACCCCTACCCCTGAACCTGAGGCTCAGGCGCCTGCCCATGCCAAGGGTGCATCTACTGTGGAGGAGCCAACCAAGACCCCCACTGAGCACCTGCTCAAAGGATGGGGTGTTGTTTTGCAATCGCTCGAGGCATGCGCAATGGCAGCACCTGATCACAAGCCTGACCTGTTGGAAGATCAGGAGGCGTGGATGTGCAAGTGGGTCTCCGTGAAGGTAAGCGCACTTGATCCTTTTGGCGTGCGCTTTGTACTTATGCATCATTGTCAGAACAATCTAGAGGCGTGCACCTTGCGCACGACTGAATTAGGCGTCAATTTGTTGGATATGAGCGCTGAGTATGTGGAATTTCTGAAGAGGGGGCGCAGGGAGTATAAGGCGCTTGAGGTGATTGTGAAGGGGTGGAAGGTGAAGGCAGTTGAGGATGTGCCAGAGGTGCTGCCTAAGAAGCGCGCGACACGCGCTTCTAAGGTGAAGGCTACTGACGCTAGTATTAAGGTGAGATTGCATGATTCCTTCTAGCGCTTTTACTGAGAAGTGGTGCGCGTTTAGCGCACGGTTGAGCACATGTCTTTCACCACTCCCCCTCCACCTCCTCCATGCTGCGTGCCTTGCATCTCAAGAAACTTGAAGTGCAAAGGCGTGCCTGGTAGGCGGTGCACTCAATGCAACATGTCCAAGCGCACTTGCAATTTCTGTAAGTGCCTTGACTATATTTCGCGTTTTTTTGGCGTGCGCTCATATTTGTATAGCTAGGCCTAAGAAGAGATTGCCTAAGCGTGCCACTGGGGAGATGTCTGTGAAGGAAACCACGTCCTCTGTAGTGGTCAATAATGATGGCGCCTTTGATGGATTCAACATGGAGGTGGAGGTCTTTGATGGTGCACCTGGAGAAACCTCCCCTAGCGCTAAGGGTAGCACATCTAAGCGTGCACTCAGTCCCACTGAGTCTGCGCCCCCCTTCAAGGGCAAAGGAAAGGCCAAGGATACTGAAGAGAAGTTGGAAGATGTGGAAGAAGAAAACGCATGCTTGCACGCGTCTGTCCTAGGTATGCGCCAGTATGCATGCGCCCAACAGGCTGACATGTTAGCCTTGTCCAACAAACTCTTCAACATGTCCCAGGAGTGGGCTGACTTTGAGAAGCATGCCAATGCTGCGCTTAACTGATTTTACTGTATTGTCCTGTACGCTCAATGTATCACCATGTCCTTGTCCTTTGCTGATTTGCTGGCTGCAAATTAAGATGAAAACAAATGAGTGAAATAAGGCGCAAATTAAAATAATAAGGCACGAATAACTATATGATGATAATATGAGGGCGCACGCAGGGGAAATGCTCCGTGCGCATGATTGGTAACCTTATAAACTTGAAGAAATTATTGCGTGCTTGATGATATGAGGGCGCGCACTTTTGTCAGGCATGCATGCACATTAGAGAATGATAGGAAAGAATTATGGCGTGGCGCAGTGCGCATGTTGCAATGGAAACTCAGTGTTTTATGCACATATAGAGAGACTGATTAGGCGTATTGTGGTGAGATGGTGTATGATAGGACTATTATGGGTATCATGCAGGCACGCGTGACTGAAATAAATTGCAATGGGGTTGAAATGCGGGGGTGGATATGTACAGTGCACCTCATCCGTTAAGCGTGCCTTCTGGATCGTCCTCATCTGGTTCTACGGTTTCGCTCGCCTCCATTTCGTCTATGCTTTCGTCATCAACACCCGTCATCTCGGTGACTGATACACGCTCGTCGCAGCGTGGGTAGTATGGAATAACGCGAAATGTGGCGAATCGAAGTTTGGATATGGCGCCGTCTAATTCGGCCAACATATATGATCCTCCCCCCGTACAACATACTACAACCATTGGCCCAAGATAGCGTGGCTTTGTCTTCTTGCTCAACTCATATTCAACCTTCAAATTGCGTACCAGGACATAGGCGCCTGGTTGAAAGTCGTGCGAAAGCGCCTTTCAAATTCGCGTATTGATGTAAAGCACGCTGCTACAACCCTTTCTCTAATAGCTTCTAAATCCTCTGTGCACTTCTGCAATTGACGCACACACCAAGCTATTAGCTCGGTAGTTGTTAGCGCGCCTCGGCGCTCAAGGGGCACGAGGAACGTTGCTTCAGCCAAGTTGAAGAGAAAAATCGATTCGACACCATGCATCATGAAATATGGCAATAAGCCCATCGCCTTCTGTATGGTTATGTGTTCTGCCCAAAACACTGAGTGTACCACTTGATTCCAGCGCATCTTGTCTCCTTCACAGGTCTTAATGATGGCTTCTCGGACATCGCGATGCCACCTTTCAACTATACCGTTGGCTTGAGAATTATAAAGCGAGATGTGTATCGGGTGAATCCCGTATTTGCGTGTGAGCTCATCTACTGCGACCTTATATGTGGGTGTGTTATCCATTACGATCTCGGTGATTGGTCCCCATCTGCACAAGAGCTCTTCGAAAATAAAGGCGCATAGCATGTGGGTGTTCTCCTTGCGCAGCATGCACCATTCTGGGTATGATGTAAGCATGCAGCGCGCTTGTACGAGATACTCGAATCCGCCTGCTTTAGGCATCTTCATCGTGTCAATGTGCGCCTTTCAGAATAATCCTCCTGGTATCGGTATGGTGGGGGGAATATGCAGCTTGTGCATTTGCCGGACTTGGCACTCATGGCATGTCTTCACATACCACTTGATATCCTCTATAATGTGTGGCCACCAAAAGTGCGAGCTAATCATATAGATTCCCTTGTGCCCCAAATCATCGTGTGCTTCTTCAAGGACTCAGTATCGCTTATTGGGGGGTAGGACAAGTTGGTGCTTGCCGTGCACCTCTCTGTGCCATAGCCTATCTTCTAAGACAAAGAAACGTGCAGCCTGTCTTATGAAGGTTTTGAATTCCTCATCTGTAAGATCCAAAGGCCTTTTGCACATAATCAAAAAGTGCTCGATGCTTGTCAATAGCGCGTCTTGCGCGGGATTTCTGGCTTAGGATCTTCTGCACAGGTAGTGTCAAAATACACGCGCAATATAGGTGTGCGCACAGTGTTTGAGGTGAAGCACGTGTTATGCACGTTGTGGCATATGTCTACGCATCCACCATATATGCGATAAGTGCGATCGTTCAAAAGCACGATAGAGAACGAATAAGTGCGGTGTGACAAACACATTAGCGCTGGGTGGATATTGAATAAATTCCCATGACTGGCCTCGCTTGTCATGCACCTACATAGAATCCGGTCTGATGTTGGTGTCGCGCTCCCCCATGTCCTGTCTATGCCCGCTTACCTCCACTGGTGTGTCAATTCCCATTGATTATCATCACTAAAGCTTCTGGTGCAGGCCTTATTACATGTATCCCTGTGTCACGCAATGCCAATCCTCCATTTTACCTACAGATATGATGCGCCGCGCTTACATCGCTACAAGTTTCACCTATGCCTTCTGTATATTCACACACTACAATATAAGGACCAGCAGTAGATAGTTCTTACTTACTTCCCCTTCCCGCAGGCAACTGTCATATAGCAGAGTCACCTAGTAGTTTTCATAGCTTGCGCAATCTTCAAAGTCTATTGTTCTTCTGTGTCCATGCATGCTACTACTCAGGCCCTCACTCTCGCAAAGTCACGCTTATAACCCAATAAGTTGCATCTAGCGCCAGCTCATTGCTTGCCAATACCCGCTCCTCCCTGTAGTTGCATCCAGCGCCAGTGCATTGCTTGCCAATACCTGCTCCTCCCTCTAGTTGTGTCCAGTGCCAGCGCATTGCTTGCCAATACCCGCTCCTCCCTGTAGTTGCATCCAGCGCCAGCGCATTGCTTGCCAATACCTGCTCCTCCCTCTAGTTGCGTCCAGTGCCAGCGCATTGCTTGCCAATACCTGCTCCTCCCTCTAGTTGCGTCCAGTGCCAGCACATTGCTTGCCAATACCTGCTCCTCCCTATAAGCAGTATCTTGCACCAACGCATTGACTGCCAATACTCACTCCACTCATATCGCCATGCCTTGTACCAGCGGGTTGTCTACCATATCCTTGCCCACTGCAGTTCTCAAAATCACCCGCCAACGCGCTACTTAATTACAGACTTACTCAGTGCGCTATCACTGTTGGATTGCCATAAGGTCACTATAGGTCACTAAGTCCTTAAGTTTCAGCTTCCCTTGCATATAAGGATAAGTGGATCTAGTCTATTCAGTCTAGCTAAATTTATTCTTTCACAAACTGGAGCCCACCACGAGGGGATTAATTGAAGCTGGAAGGCAGATCGCATAGACCAAATTCTTCCTGCACGAGTCACGCGACCGACATATCTGGAGAAGATTTTTTCTACCACGTATTAGAGGATATTGAAGAAGAAGTAGAAGCCGGGCCATCCCACACCCGACAACTATCTCCCGACACCCCCGAGTATACCTTCAAGAAGGAAGACGAAGACCTGACACCCATCCACCACCCGCTCTCTTGAATCCCATTCATTTCAATAGACACCCCATCTACTGTATCACCCCTCACTTCTGAAAACTCGACCCATGAACCCTCACCAGAAAAATGTAGCGCTCCAATACCAACTCTCCCAGTTCCGACACTCCCTGTACCAACAACAGCCCTGTCCTGACCACTCCCGTATTCAGAATGCCCCTCAGGGGTACCGACGCAGCGCCAAAATTTGATGGAACGCCTGCATGCCTTATACCATTTTTTGAAGACGTAGAACAACTAGCAGATTATGCCGCTCTTGATCACGAACAGCGCATCAAATGCGCCATCCGATACGCACCTATTGATGAAGCAGAGGTGTGGGAGCTCAAACCAGAGGCAAAAGGAAAGGATTGGGATAAGTTTATCGCAGTCATCAAAGCAATGTACCCTGGATGTGAAGGCAACCATCGCTATACCTGCACCGACTTGGAGAACCTCTGTGTGGAGCAAGCGCGCATCCCAATGCACTCTAAGGAAGAGCTCAGTCAGTACTACCACAAGTTCAACAAGATATCCAAGCACCTCATCAATATGAAGAAGTTAGCAGACCTTGAGCAAGGGCACTTCTTCTTTGAAGGTATCCACTCCGCAACTAGCGCCTCCATCAAGCGACGTCTGGAAATCAAGCTCACTGATCATCACCCCAACGACCCATACTCTATGTCAGAAGTATATGATGCCGCCATTTTTCTCTTGCCAAGCATAGCGACTACGGTGGTACCAACCCAACCTGCCAGCGCCGTCGCGGTAAAAACCCAGCAACCCACCACACAGCAACCCGGTGCGGGGACAGTTGTCAAAACAGAGTGTAGTCAGACACAATTCACTGGATGCTACTTCTGCGGAGGAAACCATATCACAAGGAACTGTGCGACGTGCAATGAGTACACAAGAAACGAGAAAATCGTGATCACCAACACCAACAAGATCTCTATGCCTGATGGTAGAGGGATTCCTGGGAGACAAGAGGAAGGCAATTTCAAACAGCGCATAGACAACTTTTGCGCAATGGACCCGCTACTGGCGCTAACGCTACGATCCTCGGTAACATGTATTGTCATGCTGAACCTACCACCCAAGTAGCACTAGATATCAAACCGTGTGCATTCATGCACACATGCGCTGACACGCTAGAAGACAACTCTGGCAATGAAGAATTGACGTGATTGGAGATGGAAGCAAATCGAGCACAGGAAGCATTTGCGGCAGTAAAAGCGGGGCACACCAACCACAAGGATAAGGGACAGAATGTGTGATTCGAAGGAGTTAGCGTACCAGTGTGTACAAAACCTGGACCAACATCAAGAGTCGCAGAAGCAGTAGAAGAAGTCACCTCCCCACAGGTTAAAGTGGTGGGATCAAAGCCCAATAATGCGCCCAACAAAGGGACGGTAGTAATAACGCCTGTGGGACGTTCATCTGCGCAAGATACTACCTCTTCTTCTCCCTCTACACAAAGCGCGATTATCCCCAACGACCCTCCCACCAATCAATCATCCATGCAATACAGATATGCTTTCCCACTCGAAAACAAAGATGCAGATAAGCGCGTAGTTGACCGCATGTTGGATTCCACTATCAGCATGCCAATGCACGAGCTAATTGCAGTGTCGACTGATGTGCGCAAAGTATTCAAGGATCTAACAACCACCAAGCGCATCACTGTCGGGACAGTTGCCATCAATGAAATATCTAGCGTGCCAGAAACGCAAGAATTCTTCAAGAAGTATGATGGGTGTCTGCAAAGAAGTGATGACGGTCGCATTGTTGCAGAACATTTCATGTTGCTAAGGTGTATCAGAGCGGTAACGCACCATGGACAAATTCTCTCCTGCATCCTAGACCAAGGCGCTGAGTGCATCGTGATGCCGTGCTCAGTTTGGCGCACATTGGGCGGTATCCCGCTGAGGTCCAACCATAAACTAACCATGGAGTCCATTAATACCTTGACCGACGAAATGCTGGGAGTCATTGAGAACCTGCCATTGGACTTTGGAGCGGGAGAAATGTTATTCCAAGTCCAAGTAGTCCCAACCGCCAACTTCAACATGCTGCTAGGACAGCTGTTTTTCATGCTCACTAGTTGTCGCATGGAGGATCTGCCCAATGGCGAACAGGACGTAATTCTGACCGACCCAAACACGGGGAAGGTAATCTGCATCCCAACCAACCGATGGGCAAAGAAATGTGCAGGATGCGAAGCGGGCGTGCATCCCCCAAACACGCGCAAGAAGGGTTTTTAATTATCAATGATCCGCTTAAACTGCGAGGAGACAATCTAATACATACGAATCCGCCTCTCTCTCTTTTTTCCCGTCACACTACATTACTACCTGGTTCCAACTATTGCCTTGCACCATCCGCGCACCACCCACTGTCCTACTACTTAAGGGTCTTATGAACAATGCATGTATAATGACAACACAATTATATGGGATAAGACTTCTTGCCGGTCCTTAAGTACACGGTCTACAACTTTTCTACTTTGTGGTAGATAACATGTGAGTTCTTGGAAGGGTTTATTTAAAAATGTCCTCTTCTTGTTCCTTGGTTAGATTATCTCTACTTGGTTTCTGGGGTTCTTCTGTACTGAGTGTACCTGACTGAGTGCTGCTGGATTGTGACTCCCTTCCTGAAAAAGAGAGGTAGTGTTGACTGAGTGTTTCTGGATTGTGTCTCACTTCCTGAAAAAGAGAGAGGTAGTGCTGAACGTGAATTTGTGTCTCCCTTCCTTTACAAGAGAGAGGCCAGTAGTGTTTAAAC
>Ga0310811_10006344_pt1 | contig 15113 bp, 13 predicted proteins | sample YCmetagenome_FD_207642 | JGI IMG/M metagenome (GOLD analysis project Ga0310811, IMG submission 207642) | Soil microbial communities from experimental microcosm in Duke University, North Carolina, United States - YC | ecosystem: Engineered > Artificial ecosystem > Soil microcosm > Unclassified ...
CGCCGGATGCCACGAGGCGACACGAGAACCGGACGCTGCTGGTCGCGGCGTCAGGGACGTTCCTGGCGCTGGCGCTGTTCACCACCCCCTTCGGTTCGCTGGCCGAGGTGGCCGCCGTGCTGGGCGCCGGTGCCGGCGGGCAGACCTGGATGCTCAGCTCCATGAGCGTCGGGCTGACCTCCGGGCTGCTCATCACCGGCGCGCTGGCCGACGACTTCGGCCGGCGGCGGATGTTCGTCGCCGGGACCGCCGTGATCGCCGCCGCGTGCGTGCTGGGTGTCCTCGTCGCCTCCGCCCCGCTGTTCATCCTCGGCCGGGTCGGACAGGGACTCGGCGCCGCAGCGGTGGTCTCCTGCTCGCTGGGGCTGATCGGGCACACCTTCCCCTCCGGTGCGAAGCGGGTGCGGGCATCCGGGCTGTGGGGGGCCGCGGTCGGCGCGGGCATCGCGTTCGGCCCGGTGCTCGCCGCCCTGGCGAACGCCGAGCTGGGTTGGCGCTGGCCCTACCTGCTGCTCGCGGTGCTCGCCGGTGGCGTCGCGCTGGCCGCCCGGCTCCTGCTGCCGGAGTCGGTCTCCGGAAGCCCCCGGCGGGTGGACCTCCCCGGGGCGTTGCTGCTCGGATCCGGCACGGTCGCGCTGCTGGCCGGGCTGGTCACCGGCCGGGGCGGCTGGACGCGCCCCGCGACCGTCGTGCTGCTCGGAACCGGGCTGGTGGTCCTCGGGGCCTTCGTGCTGGTCGAGCTGCGGACCGAGCGGCGTGACCGCGATCCGCTGCTGGCGCTGGGGCTCCTGCGGCGGCCGGACTTCGCAGCGGTGACCGTGGCCGGAGTGGCCACCGGGCTCGGGGTGATCGCGGCGATGTCCTACGCCCCGATCGTCCTGGAGCGCGGCCTGCACACCTCGACGCTGACCGGTGCGCTGGCGATCGTGATCTGGTCCGGGGTCAGCGTGCCGGTGGCGCTCGCCGCCCGCAGGCTGAAGATCGACGGCGACGCGCAGCTCGCGGCGGGCCTGCTCCTGGTGACCGTCGGGCTGAGCCTGCTCACCGCCCTGCACGTCGGCGACGGGCCGGGGCGGCTGGTGCCGGGACTGGTGGTCGCAGGCATCGGGAGCGGCGTGCTCAACGCCGCCCTGGGGCGCCAGGCGGTGGCCAGCGTGCCGCCGGAGAGGGCCGGTATGGGCAGCGGGGTCAACAACACCGCGCGCTACCTCGGGTCGGCGATCGGGGTGACCATCGTGTCGGTGATCGCCACGCACGCCGAGCCGGCCGCCCTGATCGCCGGTTGGAACGCCGCTGTTCTGGTCACCGCGGCGTTCTCCGCCCTGGGCGCCGGCGTCGTCCTGTTGCTGCGCGCCCGCCGCCCCTGACCCCGGGGCGCCCGCTCCCGTGACACGATCACCCGATGGCCGGAGAGGATGCAGCGCGGGTCGAGACGGCGGTGGTGCTCGGTGGCGGCGGGGTACTCGGTGCGGTCCAGGTCGGGATGGTGCGGGCGCTCGTCGAGGCCGGGGTGCGGCCGGACCTGGTGCTCGGTACCTCGATCGGAGCGATGAACGGCGCGGTGTACGCCGCGCTGCCCCCCGAGCAGGCCGCCGACCGGCTGGACGCCATGTGGCGCTCGGCGGACGCCCAGGAGGTCTTCAGTTCCGGGCCGGTGCGGCGGCTGCGGGAGCTGGCCCGTACCGGAGTCGCGCTGCACTCCGCCGAGCCCCTGCGCCGCGCGCTGGAGGAGGTGCTGGGCGAGCGCCGTATCGAGGACCTGCCGGTGCGCTTCGAGTGCTGCGCGGCCAACGTGGAGGACGCCGCGGAGCACTGGTTCGACAAGGGCCCGGTGGTCGACGCCGTGCTGGCCTCCTCAGCGGTACCCGGGCTGCTCCCGCCCGCGGTCATCGACGGCCGGCACTACCTCGACGGCGGTCTGGTGAACAGCATCCCGCTGGGCCGGGCGATCCAGCTCGGCGCCGGGCGGGTGTTCGTTCTGCAGGTCGGCCGGATCGACCAGCCGCTGCGCGCTCCCGAGCGTCCGTGGGAGGTTGGTCTGGTGGCATTCGAGATCGCACGGCGGCACCGGTACGCGCGGGACCTCGCGGACGCACCGGCCGACGTCGAGGTGCACGTGCTGCCCACCGGTGAGGGTGGCGCGCCACCGTGGAACAGCCGGGCGGCGCTGCGCTACAGCAGCAACCTCGGCGAGTCCGACACGAGGATCGACGCGGCCTACCGGGCATCGGTCGACTACCTGCGCGAGCACGTCGGAACCCCGCGATGAACAACACGGGCCCGCGAATGACGAGGTCCGCGCGATGAAGAGGCAGAAGCTGCCGCCGAGGTGGTTCCGCCGGCTCGTGCTGTGCCCGGCCATCCCGTTGCTCACCGGGTTCATCCTGACCACGCTGCCGTTCTGGCTGGTGGCGGCGGCCGCCCTGTCACCGTTGCTGCCCGGCAGGCTGCGGGCCCTGCGGGTGCTGTGGCTGCTGGTGCTCGGGCTGATCCTCGAGAGCGTCGTGCTGGTCGCGATGTTCGGGTTGTGGATCGCGTCGGGCTTCGGCGTCGCCGTGCGGACGAAACCGTTCGAGTACGCCCACTACCAGCTCATCGGCTGGTACCTGCGCATCCTCTACCGCGAGGCCGTGCGGGTGTTGCGCCTGAACGTCGAGGTGGAGGGACCGCACCCGGATGACTACCTGGGTCGTCCGCTGCTGGTCTTCTGCCGCCACGCCGGGCCCGGTGACTCGTTCCTGCTGGCGAACGCCCTGGTCAACTGGTACGCGCGGGAGCCCAGGATCGTCCTGTCCTCGGCGCTGCAATGGGATCCGGCCCTGGACGTCGTACTGAACCGGCTGCCCAACCGCTTCGTCAGCGAGGGCGGGGGTAAGAACCTGGAGGCCCGCGTCGGCGAGCTGGCCGTCGCGCTGGACCACAACGACGCTTTTGTGATCTTCCCCGAGGGCGGCAACTTCACCGAGCGGCGGCGCACCGCGGGCATCGCCCGACTACGCAAGCGGGGGCTGGAGGAGATGGCGCGGCGCTCCGAGGCCATGCGCCACGTGCTGGCGCCTCGACCCGGAGGAGTGGTCGCCGCGCTGACCGCCGCACCGGAGGCCGACGTCGTGTGGGTCGCCCACACCGGTCTCGACCACCTCTACACCATCTCGGACATCTGGCGCGAGCTCCCGCTGGACCGCACCGTGAAGATGAAGTTCTGGCGGGTGCCCGCCGCCGAGGTGCCCCAGGGTGCGCAGGCTCAGATCGACTGGCTGTACGAGTGGTGGCAGCGGATCGACGACTGGGTCGCCGGCACCCGTTCCTGAGCGGGCCGCCGCTACGCGACCTGCCGGTTCGACGGGCGCGGGGACGGCAGCGCGACGACCTCGCCCGCGGTCTCCGCGCCGGCCCGAGGGGCGGGCAGCGGGGTGGTCCCGTCCGCGGTGACCCGGTAGATCATCGGCGTCGTCTCGGTGGCGAGCAGGACGCTGATCAGGCCCATGCCCGTGATGAGCACACCGACCGGAGCCGGCAGCACGGAGAAGCCGGCCAGACCGCTCACCCCGAACACGATCGCGGCACCGGCGAACAGGGCTCCGAACCGGCAACCCCGTCTCGGCGACTTGGTCTCGGCGTCCTCGAACTCCGCGTCCTCGAACTCCGCGTACTCGAACTTCGCGTACATCGTCACCGGCGAGGGCAGCAGCCGGGCCGGGAGCCGCCCTGACAGTGCCAGGGCCGCGATCAGAACGGTGGCTCCCACGATGATCTGTCCCACGTAGAGCAGCGTGTCCATGGCTTTCCCGATCCGTCTGTGACATCCTCTTGTTTAGATGTCGTAGGTAATCTATAGACCCTCATGGTCATCGTCGTCAATTACTTAGATGTCACGCCGCTGCTATTTTGTTCCCGGGGAGAGGAGACGCCGTGCCACGTTCGTCGCGGGTCGACACCGCGCGCCACCACGAGGAGCTCATCGAGGCGGCGTCGCGGCTGTTCCGCGAGCGCGGCCTGGAGTCGGTGAGCGTGCCCGACGTCATGGGCGAGGTGGGCCTGACCCGGGGTGGCTTCTACAAGCACTTCGAGTCCAAGGAGGCGCTGGTCGCCACGGCCATCGACGCCGCCTACGACGCCCAGCTGGAGACACTCGGGCGCTTCGCCGCCGAGCATCCCGACGACCCGGCGGCCGCCCGGACGGCGTTCCTGGACTTCTACCTCTCACCCGAGCACCGCGACGACCCGGGCGGCGGGTGTCCGACGGTGCTGGCCAACGCGATCGCCCAGTGCGACGCGGGCAGCGCTCCCCGGGAGGCGTTCACGGCAGGCGTCCGCAAGATCCTCACCGCCTACGGTGCCGGCGAGATCGGCGCCGATCCCGACGAGCGCCAGACCGAGATCCTCGGCGAGATGGCCACCCTGGTCGGCGCCCTGATGATGGCCCGCGCCACCGTCGGCGACCCGATGTCCGACGCCATCCTCACCGCTGCCCGCCGCCGACTGGGCTGATCGGCCGGCGTAGGTCACCGCCCTGCTCTCGTCCACGGAGACACAGGGCTGGAACACGGCCCCCGATCAATCGGCGGCGAGGGCCTCGTCGCGGGTCGGATACAGCGCCATGAGCCGGATCAGACCCATCACCTCCAGGACCCGGTGTACCCGCGAGGTCGGTGGTACCACCAGCCGGAGCTCGATCGAGCGGGCGCGTGCATCGGACTCGGCCTGCGTGAGGAAGGCGACCCCGGCCGAACCGAAGAAGACGATCCCGTCCAGGTCGAGCACCACACGTCGGGTCGCCGGGCGGGACAGTGCGTCGTTCACGGCCTCGTTGAGCTCGGAAACCGTCTGCGAGTCGAGCTCACCGCGCGCCACGACCACGATCGCCGACTGCTGCGCACACTCGAAGACCTCGGTCGAGAGTCCCTCCTCGAACGGGTCGAGGGCGTCCTCCACCGTTCCTCCACACCTGTACGCGGCCGAGCCGGGGCGACGCGCCGTCCGGCTCGACCGGTCTTTCGGCAGTTCGCCCGGATTATTCAGCAGCCGACGGTTCACGGCCGGGTGCGGTGTCGCGCGGCGTGTCCAGCGGATGCCGCAGGAGCACCCGGGTTCCCTGGTCACCCGTTTCGACCGCCACCGACCCGATGAGCTGCTTCATCAGCGGGATGCCCCGGCTGATCACCCGTTCCCTCGGGGCCCGCCAGACGCCGTGGTCGATGACCTCCGCGCAGGCCTCGCCGTTCTCGGTCCAGCACGCGATCTCGACGGTTCCGCTGCCCTCGGGCCGGTCCAGGTAGGCGTGCCGGATCACGTTCTCCACGGCCGCGTCGACGGCGACGACCATGCTGGCCGCGTCGTGGGCGCTCAGCGGCAGCATGCCCAACCAGCGGTGCACCGCATCGCGGATCACGTTCGCGTGCCTGGCGTCGGCCGGCCAGCTGTAGCGGCGGCGCGGGTCGGGCTGCGTCGCGGGCTGCACGGCGGACGATCGCGGGGCGGTCTGTGTGCCCAGCTGCTCGGGCTGGCGCGTGGGCTGCTCGGGCAGCTGCTCCACCGACCTCGGGGTCGTGGGGCGCTCGACGGGGCTGAAGGCTTCGACGGTCACAGCACGCCACCGCTTTCGGTCTGGAAGGGTTGAGATGTGTCGGCGGGCAGCTGCCCGCCGGTGTCACAGATGGGGTTCCCGGGCGCGGGAACCGCTCGGGTGTCGTGTCCGTGCGCGACCGCTGTCGGTGTGCCGCGCCCGTACGCGCCGGCTACTCGCCGCGCATCGGGTAGCGCGATCCGCCGTGCGGCGCGATCGAGCCGTTGGGCCCGGTCGGCCCCTGTCGTCCCGCAGGTCCCTGCTGAGCACCCGGGCCGGGTCGTGCTCCCGGGGACTGCCGGCTTCCGGCTCGCGGAGACTCGGTGCCCCGGTCCGAACCGGTCAAAGTGCCTTGTGCCCGGCGCCCGGAGTTCTCGTGAACCGAACCGTTCTCGGTCACCGAGCGGGCCAGTGCCACGATCTCGTGCAGACCGGATCGGCTGAGCATGTGTTTCACATCGTGAGCCGCCACCATTGCGATCTCGTCGCGCGCATCGTTGGTGTGCGCATCGTCGGCCTGCGCATCCACTAAGAACCCCATAACTGGTCAGCGAACTGTCGCTGCAGCTATACCCCGGAGGCGGACATCGAAACGCCGACCACCCGGTGGTGCGACGTTCTCTCAGCATCCCGCGGCCGGCGTCTTCTCGGCCCGAACGGGCGATCGAACGCGGCTGGGCTGCCGGAGTGCGACGGACGAGCATCGGACAACACCTTTCCTGGGCGGCGACGAACCGCCGGTGAGGCATGGAGCAGTGGCACCGGGCGAGGAAACCGGGAGGTGTTCGGTTACCGGTGGTGCCAGGTGATCCAGTCGTTCGCGGCTGGTGGTCGCGCGGCCATTGTGAACGCCGAAAAGACTTTCCGGTAGCCCTCAGGGCAGTGGCGATAATCCTGTTCGGCGTCGGGATCAGGCGCCCAGTCGATGGATTCGGCCGATTCCGGGTCCCGAACAGCGTTTGGGTCGTGTCGCGCCTGCCAGGCGCGGGCCCGGGTCAGGAACTCCTTGGCGGGTACGCGGGCACCGGGTTCATCGGCGCTGTAACCGAGAACGCCGAGTACCACGGCGGCATCGGAGCCGCGCACCAGTGCACGGTGTCGGCGGGTCGTCGAGCGGACTTCGAGACGGCGGTCGTCGATGGGCACGTACTCATCGACCATCCAGCCGGGATTCGTACTCAATGGTTCACTCCATGCGGGTGTGCGACCAGTCGAGCTGGTCACGCGGTCGGGGCCACGATCACCCGGTCCGCGCAACACCTGGTTCATCGGGGGAGCCGAACCGCAGAGCCTCGCGTGGGGGGAGCGATCCGCAAGGCCCCGGCGGTGCGAGCGGTGAACTCGGGCCGGGTTGCTAAGGAACCCTAGTGTTACCGGTCCGTGATACAAACCGCCGTCAAGCGGCACGGCTTCTAAACCACACGACCGAGGGGTCTTGGTCGTCCGGTTGTCCGTATCGCGCGCTCACCGTCCGCAACGGACTGCGCCGAGTGAGGGAGTGGTCCCGGGTCGTCGCACGTCACAGCCCGGGCCGGCGCATCTCCGTCAGGCAGGTTCAGTACTTCGGATAACGGGAGAACCGCCGGGAGGATTCGGGTGGCCACCGACCGGACTAGTCGACGGACCGGCCGGCGAGGTGGCCCTCCCGGATGGCCTCCTGGATCCCGCGCGGCGAGCGGGCGTCGCCGACGGTCACGGTGCGCACGGTCGCGCGGCCACCGGCCTCGTTCACCGGCAGCCGGTAGCCCGCGACCACAACGAGGTCGGCGGACAGGACCCGGTCCTGGCCACCTCGCAGCGGGCGCACCGTGCACGAACCCGGACCGACCTCGCACACGTGGACCTCGGTGAGCACCTCGATGCGCCCGTGCGCCCGCAGCCGCTGCCAGGTCGGCTCGGCCCGCGCGATCATCTCCAGCCCGGCGGCGAACTGGGGGTGCCTGGTCACGTAGGTGACGCTCGCCCCGGCCTCCAGCAGGAACTCCGCGGCGGCCGCCGCCTCGTACAGCCCGGTGTCGTCCACCACGACCGCCCGCGTGGCCCGGTGATCGTCGGCCGGCTGGACGAGCAGTTCGCGGGCGTCGATGACCCGCGCCCCCGGGAGGACCTTGGCCGGCGTGCCGGGGACGGCCACCGACGACGGGTCCCCACCGGACACCGAGCCGCTCGCGACGATCACGGTGTCCGGGCTCAGCTCCCTGGTCACGTCCTCGACCCTGACCGCGCGCCCGGTGTGCACCGTGACGCCGAGGTGGTCCAGCTCGCGCTCGTACCAGTCCGCGAGCTGGCCCATCGACTCCAGGGCCGGCGCGCGCTCGGCCACCCGCAGCGCCCCGCCGGTCCGTTCACCGGCCTCGTACAGGGTGACGTCGTGCCCGCGCAGCGCCGCCAGCCGGGCCGCCTCCATCCCGGCCGGCCCGCCCCCGACGACCGCCACCCGTCGCGGCGTGGGGGCTTTCGCGATGAGGGTCTCGGCCAGCACGGTCTCCATGCCGGCGGCGGGGTTGACCGCGCAGCCGACCCGGTGCATCGGGCCGAGGATGCCGCCGACGCAGCCCTGGTTGCAGCCGATGCACGGGCGGACCCGGCTCGCCTCGCCCCGACGGTACTTCGAGATCAGGTCGGGATCGGCGAGCATCGGGCGGACCATGCCGACCAGATCGGCCACCCCGCCGGCCAGTACCGCCGCCGCGTCCTCCAGCGTCTGGAACCGGCCGGCCACGATCCGGGGGATCCGGCTCGCCCCCGCCGCGATCGGCCCGCTCGAGGCGAGCATCGAACCGGTGCCCATGCCGTGGGTGGGCAGCATCGACGGGGTCGAGTAGTAGCTGCCCTGCGAAGCGTTGACGAAGTCGATGAGCCCCTGCGCCTCCAGCCGGCGAACGACCTCGGCGCACTCCTCGGGCCCGAGGCCGCCCGGGGTGAGCTGGTCGGAGATGCGGATACCGACGGCGAACCCGGGTGAGACCGCCGCCCGCACCGCCACCATGACCTCGTGGAGGAAGCGAAACCGGCCGTTGAGGTCACCGCCGTAGCCGTCGGTGCGCCGGTTGGTGGACGCGGCCAGGAACTGCTGGACGAGGTAGCCGTGCCCGGCGTGCACCTCGAGCCCGTCGAGCCCGCCCGCCTCGGCCCGCCGGGCGCCCTCGGCGAAGCAGCCCACCACCTCGTCGATCATCGCCTGGGTCATCTCGATCGGGACGACACCGGTGAACGGCTGGGCCAGCGGCGAGCAGGACCACGGCGGGCCGCCGTCGGCCGCGGGCCACAGCGCGCCGCCGTGCCAGAGCTGGTGGAACAGCTTCGTCCCGTGCGGGTGGACGGCGTCGGCCACGCGGCGGTAGCCGTCGATGATGCTGTCGTCCCAGTTGAACAGGGAGAAGGTGACGCTGCTCGGGTGCACCGAGGCGAGATCCAGGAAGATCAGCCCGACGCCGTCGCGGGCCCGGATCTCGTGGTAGGTGACCAGCTCGTCGGTGACCTTGCCGGCGTCGGTGAGGAAGGTCCCGTGGCCCACCCGGCAGATCCGGTTCGGCACCTCCACCGCGCCGATGGTGATCGGCTCGAACAGGGCGTCCAGGGTCATGGGTAGCTCCCTCGTCCGAGCGCGCCGTCGCCGTCGCCGCGTCCCCGCGCCGCGCCGCCGTTCCGCTGTGCTGCCGCGCTGGCAACTTAACGATCGTTATAGGAGTTTGGCAAGCATGGCGTACATGTCCTGCGCGGCCGGGGACTAGGTTGCCGCCTCGGCCACCAGCAGGCTGCTGGGGGCGCCGGAATGGCGGGTCTCGACGTGGCGCAGGCCGGCGGCCTCGAACAGCGCGGCGAACTCCCGCTCGGTGCGCTCCCGCCCGGCGAAGTGCATCAGCATGAAGATGTCGATGAACTTGCCCAGGTGCGGGTTGTCGCCCTCGGGGATCACCGGGTCGATCACCAGGATCCGCGCGCCCGGCGCCATCGCCTCGCGGATGTTGGTGAGGATCCTGATCGACCGTTCGTCGTTCCAGTCGTGCAGGATCATCGTCAGCAGGTAGACGTCCCCGTCGGCCGGCACCGACTCGAAGAAGTCCCCGCCGACGGTCTCGGCGCGGTCGGCGACCTCGGCGGCCTCCAGGACCTCCCGGGCGCCGGCCACCACCGAGGGCTGGTCGAACACCACGCCGGTCAGCTCCGGGTACCGCCGCAGCATGGCCGCCACCAGGGTCCCGTGCCCGCCGCCGACGTCCACCAGCCGCCGGACCCCGGTGAGCTCGTAGGGCTCCAGCACCAATGCGTGCACCTGGCGGGCGGTGATGGTCTGGACGTTGTTGAAGATCTCCGCGCGATCGGGCCGGGCGGCCAGGTAGGACCACCAGTCCTCGCCATAGGTGCGGTCGAACGCCGGTTCACCGGTGCGCACGGAGTGCTCGAGCTGCATCAACGAGCCGAACGTCTCCGGCGACCCCAGCTCCAGCACGGCGTCGCGCACCGAACCGGCCGACCCGGTACGCAGCGTCGCCGACAGCGGGGTCTGGCCGAACGTACGCGGTTCGACCTCGGTGAAGACCCCGATGCCGGCGAGCGTGCGCAGTACCCGGTACAGCGCGTCGGCGTCGGTCCCGGTGGCCCGGGCCAGGTCGTCGACCGTGCGGGGGCAGTCCTCGACCAGGTCGGCGACCGCCAGCTCGGCGGCCAGGGCGATCAGGCGGGTGGTGACCGCGCCGTAGATCATCCGCAAGACGCTGACCTGCGGCGAGACCGTCTCGGTGTCGACGGGTTCGGTCACTTGTTGAGCGCCGCGTTCAGCTCCTGGGTGTCCCAGTAGTACGGGCGGACCTCGACGACCTTGCCGTCCGCGATCTGCCACCACTCGGTGATCTTCACCAGGTAGGAGTGGTCGGCCGTCTTGAAGCTGCCCATCGCCACCACGTAGTCACCGTCGGCCACGATCCGCTCCATCTGGATGGTGGTCATGTCGTAGGCGGCGGCCAGCTGGCCGAGCAGGCCCCCGAGCTCCTCCATACCCCGGTAGATCCCGCCGACCGCCATGCTGGAGGCCTCGTGGATCACCATGTCGGGCGAGCAGCCGCTGAAGAAGTCCTCCACGTCGGCCCGGCTGATCGCGTCGTAGAGCCGGAGCACGAGCGCCTTGTTCCGCTCGGCCGTGGTCTGCGCCTGGGTTGTGCTCGTGGTTGTCGTGCTTGTGGTCGTCACTGACTTTCCCTTCACCCGGAGTCGGTTCGGTCGAAGACCAGCGGGATCTCGGTGGGCCCGTGCACCATGCCGGTGTCGTAGCGGACCTCGTAGCCGTCCTCGGCGAAGCGCAGGCCGGTGACCCGGCGCAGCAGCTCGTCCCAGCCGATCTCCAGCTGCAGGCGGGCCAGGTTCGAGCCCAGGCAGCGGTGGATGCCCAGGCCGAAGGCCACGTTGCCCGGCCTGGCCAGCTCGAAGTCCAGCCGGTCGCCGTCGGCGAACTGCGCGTCGTCGCGGTTGGCCGAGCCGAAGTTGACCAGCAGGCGGTCGCCGGCTGTGAAACGGTGGCCGCCGACCTCGACCTCCGCGGTGGCGGTCCGGGCCATGATCGCCACCGGGGACTCGAACCGGAGGAACTCGTCCATGTCGCGGCGGATCCACTGCGGGTCGCGCAGCCGTCTCTCCAGGTCGGGATCGCGGGCCAGCTGCGCGGCGATGTTGCCCAGGGCGCCCCGGGTGGTGTCCAGGCCGGCCAGGAACAGCACGGTGACGACCCCGACCCGCTCCTCCTCGGTCAGCGGGCGGCCGCCGATCGTGCCGGTGACCAGCGCGGTCAGGATGTCCTCGGATGTTCCGGCCGCCGCCTCCCCACTCCCGGTGGAGGCGGCCCGCTTGCTGATGTACTCGCCGGCCAACGCCGCCAGCCGGCCGAACGCCTCCGGGCTGGGGTCCGACGCGAGCACCGCGACGACCTCCAGCGCGGACTGCACCCGTTGCTGGTCGGACTCGTCGAATATCACCCGGGACAGCACGCCGGCGGAGAACGGGATGGCGAACTGGGAGACGAACTCCAGCCGCCCGTCATCGATGAACCCCTCGATCGCGGCCCGGGCGATCTCACGCATCTGCGGCTCGAACCGCAGCAGCGAGGAGCGCGACATCAGCGGGTTGAGCAGCTTGCGGAACTCCTGCTGCAGGGGCGGGTCGGAGTCCAGCGGGGGCAGCCGCACCGGGTTCGGGGTGACTGCGGACTGGGCCGAGGCGAACAGCTCCGGGTGTTCGAGCACGTAGCGGACGTCCCGGTAACGGGTGATCATCCGGTAGCCGCCGTCCGGGTCGGTCCGGGGCACCACGTGCGGCACCGGGCACTCACGGCGGGCGTGGGCCAGGATCTCCCACTTGTACGGCGCGGTCTGCTCGTCGAACGGGTCGTAGCCCTCCAGTAGCTCCGCCGGATCCGGGCGCAGCTCGGCGCTCACGACCCCACCGCCGGGACAGGTTCCGGGGCTCTCGTCACCCGGGAGGCCGCGTGCTCCCCGGCCAGCCAACCGAAGGTGACCAGCGGGCCGATCGTGATGCCCGGGCCGAGGTACCCCCGGGCCGACGCCGAGGCCGCGCAGTTGCCGACCGCGTACAGGCCCTCGATGACCGAGCCGTCCTCGCGCAGCACCCGCCCGTGCGGGTCGGTGGCCGGACCGCCCTTGGTGTCCAGGGTCCCCGGGGCGTGGATGGCCGCGTAGTACGGGCCGGTGTCGGCCAGGGGGTACATGGTCGGGTTCGGCACCGGCTCGTCGTCCTCCGGTGAACTGCGTTCCTCCGCGCGGGAGGCGAACACCGTCTGCTCGCCCTCCTCCCGGCCGGCCAGCCCGGCGGCCGCGGCGGTGGCGGCGTGGAAGAACTGCTCGATAGGCGTTTCGCCGCGGTGGAAGTCGGGGTCGACCCCGGCCCGGGCGTAGCCGTTGTAGCCGGCGACGGTCCGGGCCAGCTCCTCGGCGAAGCCCTCGGCCAGTCGCAGTCCGCCGGTGTGCGGGGCCAGCTCCTCCAGCCGCCGTCCCAGCACCTGCGCCAGCTCCTCCAGCGTCTCGCCGCGCATCACGTGCGAGGCGTCCTGTCCGGGACCGGGGATCGTGCCGTCGTCCCAGGCGCTGCCGGCGAAGCGCTCGGCGCAGCGCTGATCCCAGACCACGAACATCAGCAGGTTGGGGTACTCGCAGGCCACGCCGTCCCAGTTGCCCATCAGGTAGCCGCGCTCGTTGTAGACGAACTTCTCGTTGAGCCCTCGGCGTCCGTACCGGTTGACCATCAGCACGCTGTCGCCGACCACGATGAAGGCGCACTTGAGCTCCGGGTCGCGGCGCACCGCCCGCTCGAACACGATCGGCGACATCCAGGCGTGGTTCATGTTGCGCATTGCCGCGCCCAGTGCGGCGGCGATCGGGACGAAGTCGCCCTCGTTGGTGACCGCCGCGCCGCCGCCGAACACCGGTGTCGACAGGCCGGCCCGCAGCTCCACGTTGTGGGTGAAACCACCGCTGGCGAAGATCACTCCGCGCCGGGCGCGTACCGAGGTCGGGCCGCTCGGTCCTTCGCAGCGGATCCCGACCACCGCGTCGCCCTCACAGACGGCGGCGGTGACCCGGTGGCGGAGCGCGATCTCGACCTGACGCGCGTCACAGGCGGCGACCAGCCGGCGGACCAGCTCCTGCCCGGTACCGGGCTCGCCGCTGGGCAGGCGGGGGATCGTCAGGTGTGCCCGCTTCGGTGTGTCCTCGGGCAGGTGCGACATGTAGTCGGGGAAGTCCGCGAGGTGGAAGCCCTCGATCGCCCCCAGCCTCTCGAGGCGCTCGAACACCGCCGATGCGTTGTCGTAGAACGCGGCCTGCAGGTCGAACTCCCAGCGTGACAACCCGAGCAGCGGATCCTCGGGGTTGTAGCACTCGGGCCGGGAGGTGCGGGCGTAGAAACGCAGGAAGTCCTCACGCGGATCGTCGATACCGAGTTCACGCATGTAGCGGTTGTTCGGCACCCACCATCCGCCCTCGCCCTTGCGGCTGGTCCCGCCGACCTCGACGCCCTTCTCCAGCACCAGCACGCTCGCGCCGACCTCGGCCGCGCTGATCGCCGCGACCAGGCCCGAGGCGCCGGATCCCACCACAACGACGTCCACGATCCGGTCCCAGGTGGTGGACCCGGCGGCGTCCTCGACCGTCACCCGTGCCTCCTCGTGTCGGAGCCGGTGTGAAGTGGATCGCACGCCGGCGGGCGGAGTCAAGGGTCTAGAGGAGTAAACGCTCCTCAGTCGAGGGGAGGGGGCTCGATGTGTCGGGGGTGCTGCTCGGAGATGGCGCCCCGGGAGGCGACACCGGCCAGCTCGTCGATGATCGTGTTCCTGTCGACCGGGCCGTTCGGTGGTCCGGCGGGCAGGAACCAGTCGTCGAACATCGCCATCGACATCACCATCGCCACCGAGATCCGCGTGCGCAGCCACAGCCGGGGTATCTCGAGCTCACGGCGCGCCGCCCAGCTCTCACCGACCTCGTCGAGCTCGTCGAGAAGCCCGGCGAACTCCGCTCTGGAGCGTTCGCCGGCTCCGCCGGACCCCGGGTCGCGGGCGGCGAAGAACATGGCGAGCACGGCGTCGCGGTTGCTGTGGATCCGGTCGTACAGCTCGGCGATGTAGGTGTGCATGACGGGGTCGTTGTCGTCGAAGGTTCGGCCCACACCCTCCCAGAACTCCCGGAATCCCCGGACCGCCTCCCGGAACGGCTCCACCGCCGCCGCGGTGAACAGGTTGGCCTTCGACCCGAAGTGGCGGAACAACACCGACTCGGCCACCCCGCAGTCGGCGGCGATCTCCGCGGTCGTGGTGCCGTCGAATCCCCGGCGGGCGAAACCCCGGGCCGCGGCCTCCAGGATCAGCGCGCGGACCTCGTCGGAGGATCGCCTGCGCGGCGGCGCGGATTTCACCATCCGGGCATCGTAGATCGACCCCGCCGGGAGTCGGCGCCGGTGAAGCCCGCGGCCGCCCCGGTCAGCGGCTGGTCTCGAAGGGCATCCGCTTGATGCCGTTGAGGAGGAACGACAGCAGCGGCTCGGGCTCGCCGACCGTGCGCAGGTCCGGCAACCGGGTGTAGAGCTCGCGCAGCATCACCGTGATCTCCCGGCGGGCCAGGTTGGCGCCCAGGCAGAAGTGCGGCCCGGGCCCGCCGAAGCCCACGTGCGGGTTGGGTGAGCGGGTGATGTCGAACCGGTCCGGGTCGGTGAACACGGACTCGTCGCGGTTGGCCGAGTTGTAGTAGAGCATGATCTTGTCGCCGCGGGTGAACTCCTTGCCCGCCAGCTCGCAGTCCCGGGTGACCGTCCGGCGGAACTGGATGACCGGGCTGACGTAGCGCACGACCTCCTCGATCGCCGGCCCGATCCGGCCGTCGAAATCGTCCAGCAGCAGCTCGCGCTGGTCGGGATGCTCGGTGAGCAGCCGGACCGTGTGGGCTATCACGTTGCGGGTGGTCTCGTTGCCGGCGATCACGAGCAGGATGAAGAACGTCCCGATGTCACGCGGCGAGAGCCGCTCGCCGTCGGCGTTGGGCCGGACCAG
>Ga0310811_10006345_pt1 | contig 15107 bp, 12 predicted proteins | sample YCmetagenome_FD_207642 | JGI IMG/M metagenome (GOLD analysis project Ga0310811, IMG submission 207642) | Soil microbial communities from experimental microcosm in Duke University, North Carolina, United States - YC | ecosystem: Engineered > Artificial ecosystem > Soil microcosm > Unclassified ...
TTGCGCTCGGGCATTTGCAGGCGGCCGGTGCGGACCTGGAGAGGGTCTGCTTCTATTTGCACCCGACCAATGACGCCTGGTGCAGGGATCATGGTCCGGCCTTCCTGATCAATCCTGCGGCTGCGCAGAAGAAGGTGATCGTGGATTGGAATTACAATGCCTGGGGGAATAAATACCCGCCTTTTGACCTGGACGACGACATCCCGACCCATATCGGGAAGGCATTGGGGTTGCCGGTGTATTACCCGGGGATCATCATGGAAGGGGGATCGGTGGATTTCAATGGGGCCGGGACGGTGATCACATCGACCTGCTGCCTGTTGAATGAGAACCGGAATCCTGCCTTGGGGCGGGAGGAGATCGAACAGTATTTAAGGGATTACTATGGCGTGGAGCAGGTGCTGTGGGTGAAGGAGGGGATTGTTGGCGATGATACGGATGGGCATATCGATGATACGGTGCGGTTTGTGGATGAGGATACGGTGGTGACCGTGGTCGAGGAGGATAAGCAGGACGAGAATTATGCGTTATTGCAGGATAACTTGAAGGAGCTGTCAAAGATGCGGCTGGTGAACGGCAAGCAGCTGAATATCGTCGAGCTGCCGATGCCGGAGGCGGTGGTCTATGAGGATCAGCGGCTGCCGGCTTCTTATGCGAATTTTTATATTGCCAATGAGTCGGTGATCGTGCCGACGTACCGGTGTGAGCGGGATGAGAAGGCGTTGCGTATTTTGCAGGAGTGTTTTCCGGCAAGGAGGGTTGTGGGGATCGATTCGACGGAGATCATTTGGGGGTTGGGGAGCTTTCATTGTTTGAGCCAGCAGGAGCCGGCAGTGTGAATATTTTTTGAAAAAGATCGGCCCGGCCATAGGCCGGGCCGATCTTTTTATGCATTTATCGCCGCGATAGGCACGTGACTGTGATAGGCGAGCTTTGAGGTGCTCGTCGTCTTGAATACGCTTGACAGCCAGGAGTGTTTCCGGGGGAAGGTGAGGATGAGATCGATATGATTATCGGCGACGAACTGGTTGGTCGCTTCTACGAAGTCGAAGAGGCGGATGAAGAAGAATTCGGGATTGTATCCCTTGAGCTTTTCTTCGAGCTTTAGCCGTTCGGTCTTGTACTCTTCGGTGACCTGTACGTAGTGTTCGTCGTCGACGTTGACTACGAAGAGGCGGGGATTAAAGAGATTGAGGATGGATTTGACGGTGTCGATGGGGATGGTGCTATCCACATCCTGGAAGTCCGTGAGCAGGAGGACGTTCTTTGCCGAGGTGGAATGGGTATGCTCGGGGGTGATGATGACGGGGGCGATGGCTCTTTTGACGATATTCAGCGCATTGCTGCCCATAAAGACCTGGCCGAGGCGGGTGGCGCCGGTGAGGCCCATGATGATCAGTTGAATATTATTCTTTTTTACATATGCCTCGAGGGTATCCAGGAAATGGTTGCTTTCTTCGGCTACGACCGAGATCCGGGCGCTGGTGATGGCGGAGATGTCGATGCGGACGCTTTCCAGAGCGAGCTCGACGATCTTCTTACGGCTGGCGTCCTCCTCTCCTTCGGTACCGAGGGGACTGCTGTCGGACCCGTATTCCAGGGCATCGAAGACGTTGTAAAGGATCAGATGGGCGTTAGGGACGAGGGTGGAGATGTGCGCAGCATAGCGGGCGGCGTTCTTGGAAGTTTCTGAAAAATCGATTGGAACGATAAAATTATTCATATTTCGAACGTTTGGACAGCCAATATAAATATTATTCACGAGTTTTCAACAGGTGAATATCACGTGGATCGATTTTTGACCCCATTTCATTATTTTCCTATAGGTTTGTCGAACGACTAAAATGTACCTACTGTGCGATTAAAGAGCCTCGAGATTAAGGGATTCAAGAGTTTTGCTGATAAGACCCATATCAGCTTTGACGAGGGCATTACGGGCATTATCGGCCCTAATGGCTGTGGGAAGAGCAATATCATCGATAGTATCCGGTGGGTGATCGGGGAGCAGAAGATCAGTCATCTTCGGTCGGAAAACCTGGAAAGCCTTGTTTTTAACGGGAGCAAGACACGCAGCGCCTCCGGTTTGGCCGAGGTGAGCCTGACGTTCGAGAATACGAAGAACCTGCTGCCTACGGAGTTCAGTACGGTGACTGTCACCCGAAAATTCTATAAGAGTGGGGAAAGCGAGTACCGGCTCAACGATGTTTCCTGCCGGCTAAAGGATATCCAAAACCTGTTCATGGACACTGGGGTCAGTACGGACAGTTATGCGATCATTGAGCTGGGGATGGTGGATGATATCATCAAAGACAAGGATAACAGCCGAAGAAGGATGCTGGAGCAGGCCGCGGGGGTGACGATCTACAAGACACGGAAAAAGGAGGCCCGACAGAAGCTGGATGCCACCGAGCAGGACCTCGCGCGGATCGAGGACCTGTTGTTCGAGATCAACAACCAGCTGAAGAGCCTGGAGAACCAGGCCAAGAAGGCGGAGAAATATTACGAGATCAAGAAGGAATACCGGGAGCTGAGCATCGAGCTGGCAAAGGCGGCGCTGGAAGGGTTCAACCTGACCTACCGGGAGCTGAACGAGCAGTCCGAGACGGAAACGGACCGGAAGATCCGGATGGAAGCGGTGATCGCGCAGGAAGAGGCGGCCCTCGAGCAGGAAAAGGTCGGGTTTATCGAGAAGGAGCGGGCCCTTCAGTCCATGCAGCATACGTTCAACGATACGTTGCAGGCTTTGCGGACAAAGGAGAACGAAAAGAACCTGGCGACCCAGCGGCTGAACTTCCTAAAGGAAAAGGAGGGAAGCCTGCAGGAGTTCTTATTGAAGGGAGAGGGGCAGCTTAAGGGGCTTGATGAAAGCATCGTCTTTACCCGTCAGCAGGTGGGTGAAGAAGAGAATAAATTATCCGGTCTGCAGGAGCAGCTGGAGAGCTTGAAGGATTCAGTGGACGATACCCGGAAGGTATTCGACGAGCGCCGGGTGACGATCGACGAGCTGCGCCGGGAGAATGCCCGACTGCAGCGTGATCAGTTCGATGCGGAAAAGAAGGTTGCTGTAGCGGACACCTCGATCCAGAACCTGCAACGGAGCATCCGTCAGCTGGAAGAGGAGCGGACCGTGCGGGACAGCCAGCTCAAGCAGCTGGAAGAGGAGCGGGTGATCAAGGAGCAGGAGCTGGGATCCAGGCAAAGCAGCCTCCGGCAACTACAGGAGCACCATGAGCGGACGAAGGAGAATATCCTGCAGGCGCAGGGGCAGCTCGAAGCGTTGCGTCAGCGGCTGGCCGATGAGAGCCGGACCCTGGACGCGAAGCGGAATGAGCACGACCTGTTGAAGAGCCTGATCGATTCGATGGAAGGCTACCCTGAGAGCATCAAATTTTTGCATAAAAATCCTTTGTGGGTGCCCGATGCGCCGATCCTTTCCGACATCATTTATGTGAAGGAGGAGTTTCGGGCGGCTGTGGAGAACGTGCTGGAGCCGTTTTTGAATTATTATGTCGTAAAGAACCTGACGGAGGGGATGCAGGCAGTACATCTGCTGGATGAGAAGAAGAAGGGAAAGGCGAACTTCTTCCTGATGGACAAGATCGGTGGAGGCGTTGTCGCCGATGGACATACCTATGAAGGGATGATCCCCGCGATGGATGTGATCGAGGTGGATGACCGGTATCGTCCCCTGGCCGAGCACCTGCTGGGGAATGTGTATATCGCCGAGAGCGAGGAAGCCCTTGCCATCGGCAACGGAGCCGTCGTGCTGGAAAAGAGCGGGAAATATGTGAAGGGGAAATATTCGCTTACCGGCGGCAGCGTTGGCCTCTTTGAGGGCAAAAAGATCGGCCGGGCGAAGAACCTCGAAAAGTTGCGGGGCGAGGTGAGCCGGCTGCAAACCGTCGTTGACGGATTGAAGAACGATATCCAGGAGAAGCACAATGAGGTGATCGGGTACAACGAGCAGTTGAAGGAGCAGGCGATCCGGCAGACGCAGGACGATATCAACCGGCTGACGAACTTTGTGTACTCGCTGGAGAATAAGATCGAGAACCTGCATGCCCAACACGATTCGTCGTCGGTCAGGCTGGAAGAATTGCAGTTGAACCTGGAAGAGACCATCGCGGGGATCGAAGATACACGGAATGCATGGGCCGAGCTGGTCCGGGTCGTGGGAGAGCTGAAGGAGAAGGCGCAGGCGGCGGAGGATGAGTACCGGTCGGCGGAGCTGGCTTATAACAGCGCATCGCAGGGCTATAACGAATTCAACCTGCAGGTGACCCGGCAGCATAGTAAGATCAATGCTTTGAGGCAGGAGGTGGATTTTAAGAGCAAGCAGCTGGGCGACCTGCGGAACCAAATAGATATAAACGCTTCGCAGCTGAAACAGACCATGGAAAGCATATCCGAGAGCGAAGACCTGTTGGGCGGGTCGGAGACGGCGCTGCTGGAGCTGTTGCGGCGGAAGGAAGAGGAAGAACGGGTGTTGAATGATGCCGACCAGGCTTATTACAATCTGCGTAATGCGCTTGGCGAGAAGGAAAGCGAGCTACGCCATAAGAACAAGGAGCGGGAGCAGCTGGAGCATCTGTTGGGTGATATCAAGGACCGGCTGAATGAATTGAAGCTTCAGCTGGCGGGGATGAAGGAGCGGTTGAATGTAGAATTCCGGATCAATCTGGACGACATCATCGATCAGCCCCGGACCGGAGATGTCCCGGTGGAGGACCTGCAGGAGAAAGCCGACAAGATGAAGAAGCGGCTGGAGAATCTTGGCGAGGTGAACCCCACGGCGATCGAGGCGTTCCAGGAGATGAAGAAGCGGTATGAGTTCATCCTGGAGCAGAAGAATGACCTGGTGAGCGCCAAGGACAGCCTGTTACAAACGATCCAGGAGGTGGAGGCGACGGCAAACCAGCAGTTCCTGGATACGTTCAATAAGGTGCGGGAGAATTTCCAGCGGGTATTCAAATCCCTGTTCACGGAAGAGGATACGGCCGATATGATCCTTGAGAACCCGGAGAACCTGGCTGAGACGGGGATCGATATCGTGGCCAAGCCGAAGGGCAAGCGACCCTCTTCGATCAGCCAGCTGAGTGGGGGGGAGAAGACGTTGACCGCGACGGCCCTGCTTTTTTCCATCTATCTGATCAAGCCGGCGCCGTTCTGTATCCTCGATGAGGTGGATGCGCCGCTGGATGATGCCAATGTGGGTAAGTTCACCAATATGATCCGGCAGTTCAGCGAGAACTCACAATTTATCATCGTAACGCACAATAAGATGACGATGAGTACGGTGGATGTGATCTACGGGGTCACGATGCAGGAGCCTGGGGTGAGCAAGCTGGTGCCGGTGGATTTCAGGGGATTGAATTAAACCGGGCCACGGGTGTTGCCGGGTGACTGGAAATTATGCGTACGATCTTACTACTTTTTGCGTCGAATTGTTTTATGACGGTGGCCTGGTACTGGCACCTGAATCATAAAGAAATGCCCTTGTGGAAAGCGATCCTCATCAGCTGGGGGATCGCTTTTTTTGAATATTGTCTTACGGTTCCGGCGAACCGCCTGGGGTCGATCGGCGGGATGAGCGCTTTTCAGCTGAAGATCACGCAGGAGGTGATCACCCTTGTTGTGTTCTCTTTTTTTGCGGTGTTATATCTGAAGGAGCCTTTTCATTGGAAGTACCTGGTGGCGTTCTTCCTGTTGTTGGCGGCGGTGTGGATCGTTTTCAAAAAATAAGTTTTGCGATGCGGCCGTTGCCGCCGGCGAGGAAGACGGCCTTGCCTTTTTTGGCGACGCGGCAGGCGTGGAAGCCGGTGGTCGAGAGGAGGGTCCAGTTGAGGCCGTCATCGGTGGATAGGTCGACGCCGGAGGTGCCGCAACAGAGGACATTGGAGCCGCCGATGAATTCCACGCAGCTGCGATAGCCGTGCGGCGGGGTGTTGGGCCGGGTCCAGGTCTTGCCGCCGTCGGTGGTGATCAGGCAGTTCTTTTCCTGAAGGGTATCCTTTGCGAAGTCGCCGCCTACGATGATGAGGTGGTGGCCGCCGTGGAGCTTTGCATGATCTTTTACGGCGACGGAGTTGGCGCCGGTGGTGGTTTTGCCCTGGAGGATGGGCATATCGATGATCCTATCGCGGATGAAGAGATGGGAGGAGGGGCCGCCACTGACAAAGCAAGCCTCGTCTTTATCGAGGTTGCGGACATTGGTGCCGCTGCTGGCGAAACAGCCTTCGCCGCTGTCGGCTTTGGGTCGTTCGAGGTAGGGGATGTCGTGCCAGCTGTTGCCGCCGTCGAAGCTGCGGGTGACGAAGAAACGGCCGTCGATGGGGTCGCCGACGATGATGCCGCTTTCGCTGTTCCAAAATTCCATAGCATCGAGGAACATGCCTTTTGTCGTATTCTCGTAGACCAGCTTCCAGGTCTTGCCGCCGTCGGTGGTTTTCAGGATATCCGCGGGTTCGGCGATGGCCATGATGATGGCCGTTGCCGAGTCGAAGGCTTCGATGTCCCTGAAGTCTCTTTTCTCATACGCGGGAACGGTCATCCAGTTCCAGGTCTGGCCGCCATCGGTGGACCGGCCGACGGTACCGTTGCTGCCGCTGACCCAGACGATCTTGTCGTTGACGACGCTGAGACCACGCAGGGAGGTTTTGGTCCCGCTGGTGAGGAGCTGGATGGAAGGTGCGCTCTGCACCTGGGCATTGACAACTGGGGTTGGTGTAGCGAAAAAGCCACAGAAAAGGAGGATAATGCAGCGCAAGGCGCCGGAAAGAGGCGATTTCTTCATACCTGAAAAATAGCACAATATTGGTACTCTTATGTGTATGCCGAGAACTTTTGCTATTGCCGCTACCCTGATCTGTTGTATTTGGTCGTTGGGCCTGAGGGCGCAGAACCCTACCGGGACGCTTGTTCCGCCGGAGAAATTGGTGGACGACACGACGGGGCTGCGGGATATCATTGGCGTTTTCGTCAAGTTCACGCATATTCATTTCAAGAAGCAGCCCAAAGTGGCTGGCAAGCGGGTATATTATTCGATCATTCCCCTGGGTACTTCGGTTCCGGGCGGTGGCGAGGCCCTGATCACCTCGACCAATGCCGCGTTCCTTTTGGGTGATCCGAAGAACACCTTTCTTTCCAACGTGACCTTTTCTCCCAGCACCAATCTGCGAGGGGAATGGAATATCCCTTTCCGGTCGAACATCTGGTCGCCGGAAAATAGATGGAACTATAGCGGCGATTACCGGCTGACCTTCTTTCCGCAGTATACCTGGGGGTTGGGTGGGAATACCGCGCCGAGCAGTAAGATCCTGCTACGGTATACCTATGTCCGGTTTTATCAGAATGCCTTGTGGCGGATTGCCCACAAGCCTTTTCTTTTTGCGGGTGTCGGCTACAATTTAGACTATCATATCCATATCCGGCCGGATATCGATTCGACCAACATCACGAAGTTTACGGGATACAAATACGGCACGGGCAATCATACGAATTCTTTTTCTTCGGGACTTACCTTCAACCTGCTCTATGACACCCGAAACAACTCCCTGAACCCGCTGCCGGGCTGGTATTACAACGTTGTGCTGCGGGTGAACCCCAAGTTCCTGGGGAGCCAGGAGTACTGGTATTCGATGTATTTCGATGCCCGGAAATATATCAGCTTTGATCCGAAAAGCTGGAACGTGCTGGCCTTCTGGTCCTACCTATGGACGACCATGGGGTCGAATGCGCCTTATCTCGATCTGCCGGCGATCACCTGGGATGCGAACCAGCGCAGTGGCCGCGGGTTCTATCCAAGCCGGTATACCGGCCGGTCGCTTTGGGACTTCGAAGCGGAATACCGGCGCTCGATCACACGGGATCAGCTGCTTGGCTTTGTGGTATTTGGAAATATGAATTCGGTGACCGAGCCGACCTCGCATCAGTTTGCTTATCTGCATGCGGCGGCCGGCGCCGGACTCCGGCTCAAGTTCAACAAGCATTCGGGTACGAATTTCTGTATGGATTTTGCGGCGAGCAAGGGAAATTGGGAGCTTTATTTTGCCTTAGGCGAGGCGTTTTGATGCCGCTCGCCGTGCATCTAGCCCCGGTTTGCAGCCTGCCATTTCACCATCCAGCCGGGATACTGGGCCGGCAGGGGACTGACCGCATCTATCTTTTGCGAATCATCGGCGGAGAGGACGAGGTCCGTGGACTGGATGTTGTCCTTCACCTGTTGGATGGTCTTTGCGCCGATGATGGTGCTGGTGACGCCGGGTTGTAGCCTTACCCAGGCCAACGCCACCTGCGCGGGACTGGCATTATGTTGTTTGCCGATCTCCTTCATTACATCCACCGCGTTGTAGGCTTTTTCTTTGTCTATAGGCGGGAAGTCGAACGCATTCCTCCGGGCTCCGGCTGTGCCGCCTTCGCGGGTGAACTTACCGGTGAGGAAGCCGCCAGCCAGCGGGCTCCAGGGGAAAATGGCGAGGTGATGGTCGGCGGCCATCGGCACCAGCTCGTGCTCGATGTCGCGGGTGACGACAGAATAGTAATATTGTAAGCCGATAAAGGTATGCCATTGATTGTAATGGGCGATGGCTTGCGCTTTGGCTACCATCCAGGCGGGCCAATTGCAGATGGCGATATATCGTACCTTACCGGTGTTGACGATGTCATTCAGCGCATGTACGATCTCTTCCACTTCCGTCATCGGATCAACGCCATGTACATACAGGATATCGATATGATCCAGCTGGAGCCGCTTCAGGCTCTGGTTCACGGAATTGAAAATATGGTAGCGGGAAAGGCCCTGGCTGTTGGGCTGTGGATCCATCCGGCCCAAAACCTTGGTGGCGATGATCACGTTGTCCCTCTGAACGCCGAGGTCTTTCAGGGATTGACCCAGCAGCTGTTCGGATTGGCCGTATGAATAGACGTTCGCCGTGTCGATGAAATTGATGCCGGCGTCCAGAACGGTCTTCATGATATCGTTCACTTCCTTCTGCTGCAATTTGCCGATGTTATCCCATACGCCTGCATTCTGTCCGCCAAAGGTCATGGTGCCAAAGCAAAGTTCGGAAACGAGCAGGCCGGTATTGCCTATAAAATTATACTTCATGGATCATTTGATTTTTTGTAGGGCAAAGTTCCGGCGTACCGGCCGGTGATCCATTGCTCCAATCAAACAAAAAATAGCAAAAATCAAACAACCCCGTTGTTCCGGTAGGTCTTTGGCGTTTGCCCTGTGTTCTTCTTGAAGAAGGAGATGAAGTGGGAAGGCTCCTCGAAGCCCAGGCAGTACCCAATCTCCGAAATATTCCAGTCGGTGTGTTTCAGCAAGTTGGCGGATTCCCGAACGATCCGGCCGGCGATGGACTGGGAGGTGGTTTGACCGGTGACCTCTTTCAGGGCCCTGTTCAGGTGATTGATATGTACGGAAAGGTGGGTGGCAAAATCTGCGGGCGTACGCAGCTGCATGCTCTGACCGCTCGATTCGATGGGGAACTGGCGTTCCAGCAGCTCCACGAACAGGGAAGCGATGCGGGTGTTGGCGTTACTCTCCTTAAAGAGCGTAGGCTCCATCGGCGTCATCCGCATGGCCTTGTGCATCAATTCGAGGGTCAGGGCCCGTATCAGGTCGTATTTATACTTGTATTCCGTTTGGATCGCTTCGAACAACTGGTCGAACAGGGAACGTAAGCCGGCCAATTCTTCTTCATTCAAAAGATATACCGGGCTAACACCGGGTTGAAAAATGGGGTATTCCCTGAAGTTGCCGAAATGCGAAAAGAACGCTTCGGTAAAGATGCAAAAACACCCCTGCTGGTTGTCATCCAGCGGTTCCCATTTATAGGGGATCATGGGATTGGAAAAAAGCAAGGCGGCTTTTTCTATCTCGATGGTCTTGTCGGCATAGTGATACCTGTTCCTGCCGATGATCAGGCTTATCTTGTAGTAGTTCTTGGGCATGTAGGGCAATGGTTGCTGCTGCGGCTCCAGGAACTCCTTTATGCGAAAGACATTGAAATGCCCGATCTCTTTTTTCAGGCCCTCCGGCATCCAGTTGCACTTCCGTTGATAGAAATCTTCAACCCCTTCGATCTGGTTGTATTTTGTTTCCATATATTGCAATGCAAAAATAGCAAAAATCAAACACGATGCGTAACCATTTGATCAAGAGTATTGTCGCGCTTTTCATCGCGGGGATGATCGCTTCCTGTGGAGGGAAGCATGATAACCAATTGACGGAGGAAGAGAAGAAGGAGGGATGGGTGACCCTTTTTGATGGCCACTCGATGACGGGCTGGCATTTGTACAACAACTATCGGTCGGCAACCTGGTCGGTGAAGGATGGGGAGCTTGTCTGTGGTCCCGATAAGCGGCTGGAGCATGGAGACCTCGTGACGGATAAGGAGTATACGAACTACGATCTGCGATTCGACTGGAAGATCAATAAGGAGGGGAACAGCGGAGTGTTTATCGATGTGCAGGAAAGACCCGATATTCCGGCCACCTATGCTTCCGGGCCGGAATACCAGATCCTGGAGGTGTCGCATGCCGACAACGCCAATCCGCTGAAGCGAACGGGATGTATATTCAATCTTACTTCGCAGATGAATCCGGCCCGGGAGACCCGGGCCGGAGAATGGAATGAGTCGAGGATCGTGCAGCAGAACGGTCATGTGCAGTTCTATCTGAACGGTGTGTTGACGACGGAGCAGGACTTTCGGTCTCCTGCCTGGACGGACTCGATCGCCAGGACGCACTTCCATACCTATCCCGAGTTCGGGAAGCATGTGAGCGGTCGCATTGCCTTGCAGGACTGGTTCAAGGCCGTTTCTTTTAAGAATATCCGCATTCGCGAGTTATAGGGGCCGCTTAGTGTCCGAAGTAGTGTCCTGCATCGAGATCGGCGATCAGGGATGAGTGGGTTGGGCGCCAGCCGAGCCATTCACGGGTCTGTTTGGAGGAGGCGGGGACGTCGCGGGAGAAGTAGTGACCGAAGAACCCGAAATGGGCGGTGGCTTCTTCGGGTGATACCGAAACAACCGGCAATTTGAGATGACGGCCAATGATCTCTGCGAGATCCTTTGTGGGAACCCCTTCGTCGGCTACGGCGTGGTAGCGGGGTTGTGGGGCGCCTTTTTCCAGTGCAAGCCGGAAGGCGGAGGCGACGTCGAGGCGATGGACCGATGGCCAGCGGTTGGTTCCATCGCCGATATAGGCAGATAATCCTTTTTCGCGGGCGATGTTGATGAGCATGGGGACGAAGCCGTGGTCGCCCTCGCCGTGGACCGAGGGCGGAAGGCGCATCGACGAAACCCGGATGCCGCGGGTGGCCAGGGCGGCGGCGGCCTGTTCCGAGGCCACGCGGGGAGTGATAGAGGGCATGTCGTCCTCCGTCGCGAGGCGATCGGGGGAGAGGAGACCGATACCCGAGGAGATGACCAGGGGGTGGTCGGAACCGGCGAGGATGGAGCCGATGGCTTCGATGGCCCGCCGGTCTTTTTCGCAATTTTCTTCAAATTTCGAGAAGTCGTGAATAAAGGCTGTATGGATGACGCCATCGGCCGCGGCTGTTCCGCGTTTCAGGCTGTCGAGATCTTCGATTGTTCCGCGGTGAACTTTTCCGCCGGCGGCGATAATTTTGGCGGCGGAGGCATCCGAGCGGGCGAGGCCGAGGACCTCGTGGCCATTAGCGATCAATTCCTTAACGACGGCCGAGCCGATAAAGCCGGAGGCCCCTGTGACAAATACGCGCATAATTATCTTTTTTTCTACAAAATTGGCTTTCCGGGTGGTCCCTGACCAAGGGCATTTGACACTATCTTTGGGTTATGTTCGAGAATTTCGAAGCTTATATCAGGAGTAAGGGGGCGGTCTCGGAGGAGGAGCTCAGGCGGATCTTTGCAAAGGCGAAGGCCAGGAAGGTCCGCAAGAGGTATCTCCTGCTGCAGGAAGGAGAGGTCTGCCAGCATAAGATATTTGTTTCCAAAGGCTTGTTGAGAACGTACCGGCTTCAGGAGGATGGAACGGAAACCGTTATGCGGTTTACGGCTGAAAATAGCTGGAACACGGATCATGAGAGCTATCACAACCGGACGCCGACCAAGTACAATATTGAAACCATCGAGGACAGCGAGGTTATCCTGTGGAGAAGGGAAGACTTCGGGGAGTTGTTGGTTGTCCCTCTCTTGCGGGAACTTTCAGAGCAGTTGAGGATCGATAGTCTTCATGCGAGCCAGGATCGGATCCTGATGAACATCAGCGCTACATCCGAGGAGAAATATCGGGCGTTCGTCACCGCTTTTCCGGATATCTTCCGGCGGGTGCCGCTGCATATGGTGGCCTCGTACCTTGGGGTATCGAGGGAGACGTTGAGCCGGATCCGGCATGCGCAGGTGAATCAACCCAAGGGATAACGTAAAGAAAAAGACCCGCTCAGAGAGCGAGTCTTTTTCTTTTATGCGATAGTGATGTCTTTGTCGAGGTAGACGTCCTGTACCGACTGGATCAGCTCGACGCCTTCTTTGAAGGGGCGTTGGAAGGCTTTGCGGCCCATGATCATGCCCATGCCGCCGGCGCGTTTGTTGACGACGGCGGTGAAGACGGCGTCGGCGAGATCGGATGCTCCCTTGCTTTCGCCGCCGCTGTTGATCAGCCCTACGCGGCCGCTATAGCAGTTGATCACCTGGTAGCGGGTGAGATCGATGGGGTGATTGTCGGGATGGGTCATCTTGGAATAAACGAGCGGTGAAGTGCGGCCATGTTTGGTAGCGAGATAGCCGCCGTTATTTGTCGGGAGCTTTTGCTTGATGATATCGGCGCGGAGGGTGACGCCGAGATGGTTGGCCTGGCCGGTGAGGTCGGCGGAGGTGTGGTAGTCGACGCCATCTACTTTGAAGCCTGCGTTGCGGGTATAGCACCAGAGAACGGTGGCCATGCCCAGCTCGTGGGCGACCTCGAAGGCTTCGGCGACCTCTTTGAGCTGGCGATCGCTTTCGGCGCTGCCCCAATAGACGGTGGCGCCAACGGCAACGGCGCCCATGTTCCAGGCGGTTTTCACGGTGCCGAACAGGGTCTGGTCGTAACGGTTGGGAAGACTGAGAAATTCGTTGCCGTTGATCTTGACGAGGAAGGGGATGCGGTGTGCATATTTGCGGCTCATGATGCTGAGGACCCCGAAGGTGGAGGCCACGGAGTTGCAGCCCGCTTCGATAGCCAGCTTGATGATATTTTCAGGATCGAAGTACATGGGATTGGCGGAGAAGGAAGCGCCGGCGCTGTGCTCGACGCCCTGGTCGACGGGAAAGATGGAGACATAGCCGGTGTCGGCGAGGCGGCCATGACCCAGCAGGACCTGGATGCTTCTCAATACCTGGTTATTGCGATCGGAGCTTGTCCAGATCTCTTCTACATGGTTGGGGGATGGGAAGGCGCTGAGCGTTGATTTGTCGATGACGGGCTTATGATCGAGGAGGAAGGAGGCTTTGTCGCCGAGAAGGTCGAGAATTTTTTTCGAAGGCATTGTAATTCGATTTTAATGCACCTGGGAATGGTTGTTAGCCAAAATCCCATTCCCGGTGCATTCGCTGATAATGGGCCTTCGGCCGACGGCCCTGTGGCCCGTCCTGTGCAATTTACCGCTCCTGGCGCAAAACAAAAAAAATGCCCCCACAGGGGTAAGGATTTCCATAAATAATATAACAAAAAGGTCATCCCGGGGTTATAGCCGGTATATGGAGATAGGGATCGACAGTTTTGCGGCGATGTTCAGTAAGAGCAGCGGCCATGGGTTGAGCGACGCGGATGCGATGGCACAATTGCTGGAGCGGATGGTCCATGCGGATCGTTCGGGACTGGATGTGTTTGGGATCGGGGAGCATCACCGGAAGGGATTTTTGGATTCGGCGCCGGCGCTGATTTTGGCCGCCGCTGCGGCGCGAACGGAGCGTATCCGGTTGACGAGCGCGGTGACCGTGTTGAGTGCGGCCGATCCGGTACGGGTATTTCAACAATTTGCCACGTTGGACCTGATCTCGCAGGGCAGGGCTGAGATGGTGGTAGGGCGGGGATCGTTTGTCGATGCTTATCCGTTGTTCGGTTACGACCTGGAGGACTATGATGACCTCTTTAGTGAAAAGCTAAACTTATTGCTGGCGATCCGGGAAAAGGAATTCGTTACCTGGAAGGGCAGGTTTCGACCGGCGTTGGAGAATCAGCCGGTATATCCGCGGCCGGTGCAGCAGCCGATACCGATCTGGGTTGGAGTAGGGGGGACGCCCGAGTCCTTTGTCCGTGCGGGTAGCCTGGGTTTGCCGTTGATGGTGGCTGTTATTGGCGGGGAGACGCACCGGTTCCGCCCGTTGATCGAATTGTACCGGGATGCGGGCCGCAAGGCGGGGTTCCGCCCGGAGCAGCTGACCGTGGGGCTACATTCGCTCGGCTATGTGGCCGAGACGACGGAGCAGGCGGTGGAAGAGTTTTATCCTGGTTATGCCGCTTCGATGACGAAGGTCGGCAGGGAGCGGGGCTGGCCGCCGATGACGAGGGGCCGATTCGAGGCGCAGAATGGTCCGACCGGGGCGTTGTTGGTGGGTGGGCCGGAGGAGGTGGCGGCAAAGGTGTTGCGGCATGCCGAGGCGCTGGGTGGGGTCTCGCGGCTTACCTTCCAGCTGGACACTGCGGAGCTGCCCCATGAAAAGCTGATGCGGGCGATCGGGCTGATTGGCCAGCGGCTGAAGCCGCTGGTCAATCAGGGATAGACTATGCGTTGCGATTTAGGCAATTCAGGTCTTCGAAGGCGACTTCGAGCCGTTTGAGGAAGCTTTCTTCGCCTTTGCGGAGCCAAACGCGGGGATCGTAGTGTTTTTTATTTGGCTTATCGGGTCCTTCGGGATTACCGAGCTGGCCCTGGAGATAACCTTCGTTCTTCTTATAATATTGCTGGATGCCTTCCCAGAAGGCCCATTGCAGATCGGTGTCGATGTTCATCTTTATCGCGCCGTAGCTGATGGCTTCGCGGATCTGGTGCTGGGGGCTGCCGCTGCCGCCGTGGAAGACGAAGTAGACGGGCTTGGGGCCGGTGCCGAGCTCTTTCTGGATATAATCCTGGCTGT
>Ga0310811_10006346_pt1 | contig 15106 bp, 18 predicted proteins | sample YCmetagenome_FD_207642 | JGI IMG/M metagenome (GOLD analysis project Ga0310811, IMG submission 207642) | Soil microbial communities from experimental microcosm in Duke University, North Carolina, United States - YC | ecosystem: Engineered > Artificial ecosystem > Soil microcosm > Unclassified ...
CGCACGCCGGTATCGGTCACTCGCGCCGCATGCCGGTCCCCGATCCGCATCTGCAGCACAACGTGATGATCGAAGCGGTCGAGAACCACATGCCGCAGGTGATCGTGATCGACGAGATCGGCACCGAAGCGGAGGCGTTCGCTGCGCGCACGATCGCCGAGCGCGGCGTGCAGCTGATCGGGACGGCGCACGGGCAGACGCTCGAGAACCTGCTGATGAATCCGACGCTCTCGGATCTCTGCGGCGGGATCAGCGCCGTCACGCTCTCCGACGAGGAAGCGCGCCGTCGCGGGACGCGCAAGACCGTCCTGGAACGCAAGGCGCCGCCGACGTTCGACGTCGTCGTCGAGATCCAGGACCGCGACCGGCTCGCGATCCATCAGAACGTCGGCGAGGTCGTCGACGCGCTGCTGCGCGGGTACCAGCCGCAACCCGAGGTGCGCCAGCGCACGGCGGGCGGCGCGATCGACATCGTGCAGCAGGCAAACCCGGAGGCGATCGCGCCGGACAAGGTGCGCGAGCTGCGCACGCAGCCGCGCGACGACGACATGGCGTTGTTCGGCGCGGCGGGCGAGCCGGTTCCCGAAGACAGCAAACCGCTGATGATCTTCCCGTACGGCGTCTCGCGCAACAAGATCGAGCGCGCCGTGCACAACCTGCGCGTGCACGGCTCGATCGCGCGCAAATGGGACGAAGCCGACGTCGTGCTCACGCTCAAGACGCTCGAACGCAAGGAATCGGATCGGCTCAAGCAGATCGCGGCGGAGAACGTTCCGATCTACTCGATCAAGACGAACACGACCACGCAGATCCAGAACGCGCTCAAGGACGTCTTCAATCTGCCGACGATCGACGTCGAGGAGATCGCGATGCGCGAGGCCGAGGAGGCCGTCTATCAGGTGCTCCTCGACAGCCGCGCGATCGAGCTCTCACCGCAGACCTCGTACGTACGGCGGATGCAGCACCAGCTCGCCGAGCGTTATCGCTTGCAGTCGCGCAGCACGGGGCTCGAACCGAACCGCCGCGTGCGCATCTTCAAAGGCCCGGACGTCTAGACCATCGACGACGCGGTCACGCTTCGACCTGGCTCAGCGGTCCAGGTGGACGTTGCCCGCGTCGTCGACCGTCAGCATCGAATCGAAGGTGAGCGCCTCGCCGTCGAGGTTGCGGCGGCTGTGCACGCTCAGGCGGTGCTCGCCGCTGCGGCCCTTGCCGACGTAGTGCATGCGTAGGAGTGGGTTCTTCGCGTCGCTCTCCGGGGCGAGCCGTCCGGCGCCGACGAGCGACGCGACGATCCGTTCCTGAACCTTGAGCGGGAGCAGCCGATAGGCGTCGTCCGGGGTTCCCGCGAGCGCGGTGAGCTCGTCGGCCGCCTTGTTTCCGGGATCGGCGATGCCCTTGCAGAAGCGGACGACGGCGTCCCAGTCGTCGGCGGCGATCCCCTGGAAGACGCCGGCGACGACGGCGTAATCGGTCCCGTCGTGGACCATCGTCCCTTGCCGGGCGATGGTGACGCGCGCGCGGACGCGTTTTCCGTCGAGGTCGAGCGCCACGTCGAGGGTGTCGCTCTTCGGCGGGGACTCCTTGGTCGCGAAGAGGATCCCTTTCTCGCTGATCTCGAGGCCCAGGCCGGGGACCAAGTTGCCGGAGCGCAACCACGCCATCGGGTAGCGCTTGCGAATGCGCTCCGCCTCACGCCGGTCGTGGCGTCCGGAGAGTCTGCGGACCAATTCGTTGAGCATCCACCCCTCCGCGATGGCCGAGGCACCGTCGTCGCGAAGCGTTGCCGGGTGCTCGTCACCTTTGAAGGGATCGAAGCCGCCGGCAAGTCGACGCTGATCGCGGCGCTATCGGAAAGGCTTAGCAGCGCGGGGGACGCCGTCCTGGTTACCAGGGAACCTGGCGGCACACCCCTGGGTGATTCTTTACGCGCGCTGTTCAAGGACCCCGCGTACCAGATCGACGGCGTCGCCGAAGTGATGCTGCTCAACGCCTCGCGCGCGCAGCTCGTCGTGGACGTCATCCTCCCCGCAATGCGCGAGGGGAAGGTCGTCCTGTGCGACCGCTTCTTCGACGCGACGCTCGCCTACCAGGGGTTCGGCCGCGGCCTCGAGGTCGAGATGCTGGTGGAGCTGTGCCTGGCGGCGACGCGCCGGACCGCCCCCGATCTGACCTTCCTGATCGACATTCCGGTCGAGGTCTCGGCGGAGCGGGTGCGTGCGCGCGGGGTCCCCGACCGGCTCGAACGCGAGGACGGGGCTTTCCATGAGGCGGTCCGGCACGGCTACCTCGAGCTGGCGAAGCGCTTCAACCGCATCGTCGTGCTCGACGGGATGCTCCCGCCAGAGGAGCTGGTCGAGCGGGCCTACGCGATCCTCGAGCAGCGGCGCGCGGGGCTGCACGCGTGATCGAGGGGGCTTTCGACGTCGTCGGTGCGGCCGGGCCGCGCGCGTTCTTCGAGCACCTCACCCCCGCGACGCTCTCCCACGGCTACCTGTTCAGCGGACCGCAGGGCGTCGGAAAGAAGCACTTCGCCAAGGCGCTCGCGCACTCGCTGCTCTGCGTCACGCCGAAGCGCTCGCTGCTGGGCTGGTGCGGGCACTGCAGCGGCTGCACCCACGTCGCGGCCGGAACCCATCCCGACCTCTACCTCGCCGAAGGACAGCTCAAGATCGGCGAGCGGGACGGGAGCGGCTTCCACGACAGCGACGAACCGACGGCGCGCGACCTCGTGCGCCAGCTCTCGATGCACTCGTACGCCGGCGGCAAGCGCGTCTTCGTCCTGGGCGACGCCGACTTCACGCGCGAGGCGGCGAACGCGCTGCTCAAATTCTTCGAGGAGCCGCCGGCGCACGTCGTGCTGATCGTGACGACGAGCGCGCTCGGCCGTGTCATGCCGACGATCCGCTCGCGCCTGGTCGAGGTGGCGTTCCCGTTGCTGCACGAGCCGGAGATCGTCGAGGTCCTCACCCGCCGCGGGATCGCGCGCGACGACGCGGCGCACGCCGCCTCCGTCGCCAATGGAAGCGCGACCCGGGCGCTCGCGTTCCTCGACGAAGGGGAAGGCGCGACGCGCGACGCCGCGGTCGAGTGGTTCTTCGCGGCGGCCGAAGGCGGGGAAGCCGACGCGGCGGGCTGGGCGACGCGCCCGACCCTCGAGGCCGGGCTCGAAACGGTCAAAACGCTCGCGCGCGACTGGATCGCGCTGGGGCTGGGCGGCGAGGTGCCGCTCCTGGCGCGCGATCAGCGCGCGCGCCTCGAGGCGCTCCCGCAGCGCGAGCCGCAGGCTTTCGCGCGGCTCCTGGCGGCGATCGGCGACGCGGAGCGCATCGCGCGCACGAACGTGAGCCCACCGCTCGTCGCCGACCTGGTGCGGATGGCCTTGGCGCCGACCGGCCGATGACCGGGCCGGTGCTGTGGGGAAGCCGCCTGCTCGTCGAAGCCGGCGGCTACGCTCCGCTCGTGCTCGAACCGTCGGCGGCCGAGGGCATCGAGTACGTGCCGCTGGCGCCGGTCGACGAGAGCGACGAGGCGCGCGTCGCGAGCGACGTCACCGCCCCCGACGAGGACGCCGCCCTCGCGGCGGTCGGCCGCACGGGCGCCGACGGACGCTTCGTCGCGGTGCGGATGGAGCTGGGCCGGTACGATCGCGCCACGCGGCGCACGATCGTGCGCGCCTTCGCGCTCGCCGAGTGGTCGCGCGCCGCGCGCTTCTGCCCGACCTGCGGCTTCGCGCTCGCGTGGAACGACGGCGGCCGCGGCAAGACGTGCACGAACCCGCAGCGCGCGCATCGGCTCTACCCGCGGCTCGATCCGGCGATCATCGTGCTGGTCGAGGACGGCGAGCACGCGCTGCTGGGGCGGCCGCCGTCATGGGACGCGGGGATCTATTCGACGATCGCGGGGTTCGTCGAGCCGGGCGAGAGCGTCGAGGACGCCGTCGCGCGCGAGGTGTTCGAAGAGACGCGCGTGCGCATCGACGAGCTGCGCTACGTCGGCTCGGAGCCGTGGCCGTTTCCGCGCTCGCTGATGCTCGGCTTCACCGCGCACGCGGCGCCGGGTCAGCGCGTCGTCGTCGGCGAGGAGTTGGAGGACGCGCGGTGGTTCACGCGCGCCGAGGCCCGAGCGGTCCTCGGCGTGCGGTACGGGGCGACGCCGTTCTTCGAGACGATGTCGCGACGACTGATCGAGGGTTGGCTTACCAGCGACGACCGCTGAACGCGAGCTCGCTGTAGGTCTTGGTCAACACCAGCGCCATGTAGCTGATCGTGATCGACTGGATCAGCGCTTTGAGCAGCGAGGCGACGATCACGTCGCTGCCGGCCGTGTACGGCGCGATCAGCGTGCCGAGGAAGAGCGCGGCCTGCGGCGGCACGAACAGGACGAGCACGATCGTCGCCGCCGTTGCGATCCCCGCCGCGAGCGGCGCCGACCGCACGCGGTCGATCGAGACCTGGATCGCCGCGCCGCCCGGGATCCCCCCGACCGCCGCCGCCGGGATCGTGAAGATCAGAAAGAACGCGATCACCGCCATCAGGATGATCCCGACGCCGCCGAAGAGGTTGGAAACGTACTGCCCGACGGAGAGCAGCAAGCTCACGCCGATCGCGGCCATCAGGATGTCGCCGCCGCGCCGGCGCGCTTCGGTCCACCCGGAGTCGAACGAGACGCGGCCCCCACGCCAGGCGTCGTCGGCCATCACGCACGCGGCGCCCATCCCGAAGAAGTCCAGCAGGAGCGCGATCAGCGCCGCGATCCCACCGGTCGCCTCGGTCAACAGCCCGCCGCCGTACGGCGAGAAGAGCTGCCCGAAGAGCACGCCGATCACGCTCATCAACAGCGGTACGACGATGATCGTCGGGTTACGAACGAGGAGAGGGATCGCCCCGACGTACGGGCTCAGGTCGACGTCGGGGGCCGGTCCGCGGCGCATCGGATCAGGCGCGCGCGCCCGACAGGGCGCTGCCGCAGCCGCACGTGCGTTCGGCCGGCATCGCCTCGATGATCTTGAAGATTCCGTTCTTGACGCGCTCGTTGTTGCTCGCGAACACCTTCATCACTTCGGCGTGCGAGACCGGCTCGATCCCGGACTGCCCTTCGAGGCCGACATCGTAGTCGGTGATCAGCGAGATGTTCACGTAGCACATTTCCAGCTCACGGGCCAGGTACGACTCCGGGTAGTTGGTCATGTTGATGACTTCCCAACCCAGCGAGCTGAACCACTTCGACTCGGCGCGGGTCGAGAAGCGCGGCCCTTGGATGACGACGATCGTTCCCTTGTCGTGGGTGTCGATCCCGAGGCTCCGCAGCGCGTCGACCGCGAGCGGCCGCAGCTGCGGGCAATACGGATCGGCGAACGAGACGTGCGTGGTGATCGGGCCGTCGTAGATCGTGTCCTTGCGCCCGCTCGTGCGGTCGACGATCTGGTCGGCGACGACCATCGCGCCCGGCTTGACGTGCGGCTGCAGCGAACCGCAGGCCGTCGGCCCGATGATCCGCGTCACGCCGAGCGCCTTCATCGCCCAGGCGTTCGCGCGATAGTTGATCGACTGCGGGGGAAAGCGGTGGTCCTTCCCGTGACGGGGCAGAAAAGCGACCTTCTTGCCGGCGATCTCGCCGAGCGCGATCTGGTCGGAGGGCAGGCCGTACGGGGTCTCGACCCAGACCTCGCGCGGGTTCTCGATCAACGAGTAAAACCCGGAACCCCCGTAAACGCCGATCTCGGCGCGTTCGTTCGTCGTTGCTGTCATTGCGTCGAGTGAACTAGGACGCCAAGCCTGCAAACTCCGTTTTGAAGGCGCTCCGTGTCACCCTGAGCTTGCGGTGTCACCCTGAGCTTGTCGAAGGGCCCGTCCCGCTGAGCTTGTCGAAGCGCGGCGGGGCCCCTTCGACAGGCTCAGGCGGCGGCTTCGCCGCGAGGCCCTTCGACAAGCTCAGGGTGACGCGACGGATCTGTGCGACGCGTAGTTAGTCCATGAAGTCGGACGGCTTGAGCTCGTCGATGAACTTCTTGAACTTCGTGCCGTCCTCGGGCTCGGCCGCCTTGTCGGGGACCGTCTCCTCGAGCGCGATCTTGTCGCTCACGAAGATCGGCGCGTGCATCCGCAGGGCGAGCGCGATCCCGTCGGAGGGGCGGGCGTCGATCTCCTGGACCTCGCCGTTCGTGCGCACCACGAGCTTGGCGAAGAAGGTCGAGTCCTTGATGTCGTGCACGATCACTTGCTCGAGCTTCGCCTTGAGCGATTCCAGGAGCGTGCGCATCAGATCGTGCGAGAGGGGGCGCGGCACGGCGGTTCCCTCGAGCGCCAACGCGATCGCCGTCGCCTCGAACGGGCCGATCAGGATGGGGAGGTAGCGCTTCCCTTCGAGGTCCTTGAGGATGACGACCGGGTCGTGCGTGAGGAGATCGATCCCCAGTTTGTCGACCTTCATCTGCCGCATCGACGCATACTCCTGGGGCTCCGCCCCAGACTCCTTTGGGCACGGCGAGCGCCTCGGTCGCAAGGCCGAAGCCGGTGCGGTCGCGTACGAGAGCGCTCCGTGGCATTGTCGTGTGGCATCGTCGGGCTCCCCAACGTTGGAAAGTCTACGATTTTTAACGCGCTGACGCGCTCGGCGCAGGCGCTGGCGGCGAACTACCCGTTCGCCACGATCGAACCGAACGTCGGAGAGGTCCCCGTCCCGGACCCTCGGCTCGCCGTCTTGGCCGAGCTGAGCACGGCGGAGAAAATCGTCCCGGCGACCATGCGCTTCGTCGACATCGCCGGGCTGGTTCGTGGGGCGTCGAGCGGGCAGGGGCTGGGTAACGCGTTCCTCTCGCACATTCGGGAGACCGATGCGATCGCGATGGTCGTCCGCTGCTTCCAGGACGACAACGTTACGCACGTCGAGGGCGCACCCGACCCGCTGCGCGACATCGAGATCATCGCGATCGAGATGTCGCTGGCCGATCTCGCCTCGCTGCAGCGCCGTCGCGACAAGCTGCAGCGCGAGGTGCGCGCGAACCCGAAGGAAGCGCCGAAACTGCAGGCGCTCGAGAACGTGATCGCTGCGCTCGAACAAGGAAAGCCGGCGCGCGCGTTCCCGCATGATTCGCCGGAAGCGGAGCTTGCGCGCGAGGCGTTCCTGCTGACGGCGAAGCCGATGCTCTACGTCGCCAACATCGACGAAGCGCAGATCAACAACCCCGGTCCGATGGCGCAGGCCGTGTTCGCGCACGCGAAGAGCGAGAATAGCCGCGCGATCGCGTTCAACGGGAAGATCGAGTCGGAATTCGCCGGGATGAGCGACGAGGACGTCGAGATGTTCCGTTCCGACTACGGGATCACCGCGGGCGGACTCGACCGCCTGATCGTCGAGGCGTACGATCTGCTCGGCCTCATGACGTTCCTGACGACGGGCGAGAAAGAGACGCGCGCCTGGACGATCGAGAAGGGCACGAAAGCGCCGCAGGCTGCCGGAAAGATCCACACCGATATCGAGCGCGGCTTCATCCGCGCCGAGATCATCTCGTACGACGACTACGTGCAGTACAAGACGGTCGACGCGATCCGCTCCGCCGGAAAGCTGCGCTCCGAGGGCAAGGAATACGTGATGCAGGAAGGCGACGTCGTCGAGTTCCGCTTCAACGTTTAGGTGTGTAGCGCCGAAGCCGGTACGAGCGGTCCCGGCGTGATGGAGAAGCGGGTGTGCCACGGGTACACGGGATGCGTCCCCGTGATCTCGCCCGCGAACAGGATCAGCAGCGAGGCCAATGCGCACGCCGCGTAGGCGCGTCCGCTCGGCAGGCCGCCCCGCATCATGCCGATGAACGCGACCGAGGGGAGCGCGACCGCCGCGCACCAGAGCGCTCAGGACGCGCTGGAGCGGCCCGCTCGGCATCCGTTCGGCTGGTCGGTTTCTTGCACGACGAACGCGCCTCGGGCGGGGTGCTATACGGAGCGCCCGTTCGGTGAGGAGCGGAGTATCCGCTCAGATCCGGCGCTCTCCGGCCGATCGTCTCCAGGAGAGCGACGACGATGGGCCGGGTCCGCCCGCGTTAGGGCTTCGCCAAATGGCGAATGTGGCACAAGGGTTGTGCGACGAATGTCCTAAAGGAGCTGGACGGCTCAGGAGGCCAGCTTTAGCATGTCCACAGCCGTTCCGGGTCCCGCGGTGCGCGACGTCAGCGTCTTCGGTGATGCGATCGCGTATTTCAACGAGGCGGCGACCCTCCTCAACCTCGACCCCGGGATGCGGGCGATCCTCACCCATCCCTCGCGGCAGATCATCTTCTCGATCCCGTTCCAGCGCGACAACGGGCAGCTCGAGGTCTACACGGGCTACCGTGTTCAGTACAACTTCGCGCGCGGTCCCGCCAAGGGCGGGATCCGCTTCCATCCCGGCGTCACCCTCGACGAGGTCACGGCGCTGGCCTTCTGGATGACCTGGAAGTGCGCCGTCGTCGATCTCCCGTTCGGCGGCGGAAAGGGCGGCGTGACGTGCGATCCGAGCACGCTCTCGATGTCGGAGATCGAGCGGATCACGCGCCGTTACGCGGCCGAGCTGAGCGAGGTGATCGGCCCCGACAAGGACGTCCCCGCGCCCGATGTCAACACGACGCCGCAGCACATGGCGTGGATCATGGACACGTACTCGATGCACATGCGCCAGACGATCCCCGGCGTCGTGACCGGCAAGCCGCTGGAAATCGGCGGGTCGCGCGGGCGCGTCGAGGCGACCGGACGCGGCGTTTCGATCGTCGCGCTCGACGAGATGGCGCGCCTCGGGATCGATCCGCGGGGCGCGAAGATCGTCGTGCAGGGCTTCGGCAACGTCGGCTCGATCGCGGCGAAGATGTTCGCCGAGCACGGCTGCACGGTGATCGGGATCAGCGATGTCAGCGGCGCGTACGTCAACGAGAACGGGATCGACGTCGCGAACGCGATCGCGTTCGCGCAGGAGCACGGTTCACTCGACGGATTTCGCGGCGGCGACCACATGTCGAACCAGGCGATGCTCGAGGTGCCGTGCGACGTGCTCGTCCCGGCGGCGCTCGAAAAAGTGCTGACGGTCGACAACGCCGCGCGCGTCAAGACGAAGCTCATCGTCGAAGGTGCGAACGGGCCGACGACACCCGAAGCCGACCGCATCTTCGCGCAGAACGGGATCGTCGTGATCCCCGACATCGTCGCCAACGCCGGCGGCGTCACCGTCTCGTACTTCGAGTGGGTGCAGGATCGCACGGGCTGGTTCTGGCGTGAGAGCGAGGTGAACGACCGGCTGCGCGATCAGCTGATCGAGAACTTCGACGTGTTGCGCGGGATCGCGCAGCAGCGCGGGGTCACGTATCGCACCGCGGCGTACATGGTCGCGATCGATCGGGTCGTCAAGACGCTCAAACTACGCGGCGTGTACGCGTAGTTTGGCGTTGTCGTAGTCGCTCCCCGCGACATGGTCGAGATCTCGAACCACCGCGACACGGGCAAGCGCGGGCAACCGTGTCACCCTGAGCTTGTCGAAGGGCGTCGCGGCGCAGCCGCTGTCCGAGCTTGTCGAGGACGCACCGACCCTTCGACAAGCTCAGGGTGACAGGTGGGAATGCAGTGTGTCATGCGCCGCGGCGGTAGGTCGCGATGATGCGAATTTCGCCGATGATGGCGTCGTTGAAGCCGTCGAGGTCTTCGGCGGGGACCCAGAGTTCGGTGTGATGGGCGGCGCCGACGCGTTGGGGCTCGTAGCGGGCGACGACGTCGCTCGCTACGTCGAAGGCGGTCACGTAGCCGATTCCGGTCGGCTCCTTCGTGTTCCAGTCGCGGGCGATCTCGTGCGCGTACGGTTCGGTGAGGACCGGATAGAAGATGGGCTGTTCCGGCAGGCGTGGGGGGAAACGGCGGAACGCGCTCGCGGCGATGAGGTCGTACTCCGCTTGGCCGACGGGGCGGTAGAGCGTTTGCGTCGTCATTCCACTTCCACCCAGCGTTCGGCCCAGTCGCCGATGGCGACGACGATGGCGTCGAGGCTGTGGCCGCATTCCGTCAAGCCGTAGGTGACGCGGACGGGGCGGTCGGCGGAGACGTTGCGGGTGACGATCCCTTCGCGTTCCAGCTCGCGCAGGCGCTCGGTCAGGAGGCGGTCGGAGAGCCCCGGGATGGCGGCGAGGATCTCGTTGAAGCGCGCGGGGGCGGCGACCAGGACGCGGAGGATCGCACCGACCCAGCGGCGGCCCAGCAGCTCGATCGCGAACTGGTAGCGGGGACAGAAGGCGCTCTGTACGGTCCGGGGTTCCGGCGAGGCCGGCTGAAGTCGCAGGTGCATACGAAGTCTCAGTAGGCTACTTGACGTAAGGGAGGGCGCCCTGCTACGGTGTCCCCCTCATATCTCGTTCTTACGTCACGACGGAGACTCGGACTTTCCCATGGACATCGCGCTGCTTCTGGTGCGGCTCATCGGGCTCGGCATGGCCGCGCACGGCGCACAAAAACTCTTCGGCTGGTTCGGCGGCTACGGGCTCGCCGGGACCGCCGGCTGGATGGAGTCGATCGGCTATCGTCCCGGGAAGCTCTTCGCCGCGGCGGCGGGGGTGACGGAGATCGTCGGCGGCGTGCTGCTCGTGCTCGGGCTCGGCGGGCCGGTGGGGCCGATGCTCGTCATCGCCTCGATGATCGTCGCGATCGGCTTCCATGCGCCGAACGGGTTCTTCGTCACGAACCAGGGCTACGAGCCGGCGCTGCTCTACGTGCTGATCGCGTTGAGCCTGGCGTTCACGGGCTTCGGTGCCTACGGGCTCGATGCGGCGATCGGACTGCACCCGAGCGCCGCGATCGACTGGGCCGTCGTGGGGCTTGGCGTGCTGGGCGGCCTCGGGAACCTCGCCGCGCGGCGCAAGCCCGCGCCGGCGCAGACCGAGACGGCGTAGGGCCTAGACTCGGCGGTCCAGTTCCTGGACCTGATCGCGGCGCACCGGCGGCACGACCTGCTCGAACGAGGGCTCCTGGGTCGGGCCGCCGGCGCCTTCCCAGGCGGCGAAGCCGCCCTCCAGCGTGCGCACGTCGCGGTAGCCGTTCGCGCGCAGCTTCTCGGCGATCTCGGCGGTGTGCGCGTCGTTCCCGTGTTGATCGTAGAGCACCACGGGTTTCTCCGGCGCGAGCGGGAGCGCGAGGCGCTCCGGCACCAGCAGATCGTGCGGACGATAGCGGATCGCGCCGCGGATCTCGCGCGATCCGGCGTGGCTTCCCACGTTGATGACCGTCGCCCCGGTCTCGCCCAGGCGGCGCAGCTCCTCGACCGTCGTCGTTTCCATCGTGCGCTCTCCTACCCCGCGAGCGCGATCGCTCAACGCGAGCGGCGGCGCGATGCGGGGACGAAAAGCCGCAAGCCGCTCGCGATCGTCGCGATCAGCGAGCAGGCGCACGCGACCCAGAGGGCGGCGGGCGTCGCGCGCGCGACGACGTCGTGCGCGGGCGTCCCCGCGGTGAGCGCGCCGCCGAGCACGCCGAAAACGATCGCGACCGCGGCGGCACCGACCGTTTGGCCGCCGACGCGCATCGCGGCGAGGAACCCCGCGGCGCTGGCGCTCTTCTCGCGCGGCGCGTTGCCGATGAGTTCACGGTTGTTCGGCGTGTTGAACAGACCGAAGCCGACGCCGCAGAGGATCCCGTGCAGGACGATCTGGAGCGTCGAGGGGTGCGCCGGGAGCAGTGCGTAGAGCGCGTAGCCGACGGTCAGCACCGTGAGGCCGAGCGTCGCGAGGATCGCGACGGGGAAGCGGTCGGAGAGGCGTCCGGCGATCGGCGCGACGACGACGATCGCGAGCGGCCACGACGTCAGTAGCAAGCCGGACTGCAGTGGCGTCCGCCCCAGCGCTTCCTGAAAGTAGAACGGGAGCGCGACGTACGCCAACCCTTGCGAGAGGAACGCCGAGAACGAGGTCGCCGCGGCGAGCGCGAACGGCGGGATGCCGAACAGGTCGACGGCGATCATCGGGCGCGGCAGCTGCTGCTGGCGCAGCACGAACGCGACGCCCGAGGCGATCCCGACGACGAGCCGCAGCACGATCGTCCAGAACGACTCGTGGTGCGCGAAACCGTCGAGTCCCCAGATCGTGAGCGTGAAGCTGAGCGCGCTGAGCACGGCGCTCGGGATGTCGAGCTTCCCGCCCGCCGGTTCGTCGCGCGGGAGCGCGCGGTTCAGGGCGATGTTGATCAGCCCCAGCGGAACGTTGATCGCGAACAGCAGCTGCCAGGGAGCGACGGCGAGGATGAAGCCCCCGAGCGTTGGTCCCGCCGCCGAGCTCGCGGCGACGACGAGCGCGTTGATCCCGAGCGCTTGGCCGAGCTGCGCGCGGGGGAAGACTTCGCGCAGCAGCGCCGGGGAGATCGCCATGATCGCGGCCGCGCCGATTCCCTGCAGCGCGCGCGCAACGATCAGGACCGCAAGGTTTTGCGCGAGCGCGCAGAGTGACGAGCCGAGGATGAAGAGGATGACGCCGGCACGGTAGACGCGCGCGGGACCGTGCAGCGTGCCGAGCGAGGCGAACGCGAAGAGCGACGCGGTGACGGCGAGCTGGAACCCGTTGACCACCCAGACCGACGCGGCCGGCGAAGCGTGCAGATCGCGCGCGATCGTCGGCAGCGCGGTGTTCGCGATCGAGCCGTCGAGGATCGACATCGCCGTCGCCAGCGCGAGGGCGATATACGCGACGCGCCGCTGCGGCTGCGGCAGTCCGTCGTTCGGGCGTTCCTGTTCGATGACCGGAATCTAGACGAAGGCTTGTTCGGCGTGGTAGGAGCTGCGCGAGAGCGGGCTCGCGACGACTTGGACGAAGCCCTTCGTCTCGCCGAGCGCGCGCAGCCGCGCGAACTTCTCCGGCGTGACGAACTCTTCGACGCGCAGGTGCCGTTTGGTCGGCTGCAGGTACTGGCCCATCGTGAAGATGTCGACGCCGATCGCGCGCGCGTCGTCCATCGCCTGTTCGATCTCGGCTTCGGTCTCGCCCAGACCGAGCATCAGCGAGGTCTTCGTGTAGGTGACCTTTCCGGAGCGCTTCGCGTGCTCGAGGACGCGCAGCGACTGGCGGTAGTTCGCGCGCCGGTCGCGGACGGTCGGCTGCAGCCGTTCCACCGTCTCGAGGTTGTGCGCGAGCACCTCGGGCTGCGCGTCCAGCACGACGTCGAGCGCGGCGAGGTCGCCGGCGAAGTCGCCGGTGAGGCATTCGACCTTCGCGTCCGGCGAGGTCTTGTGGATCATCCGCACGGTGTTGGCGAAGATCGCCGCGCCGCCGTCGGCGAGATCGTCGCGATCGACCGCCGTGAGCACGAGGTACTTCCAGCTCAGCTCCGCGACCGCCGCGGCGACGCGCTTGGGCTCCATCCAGTCGACCTCGCCCTTCGGCGAGCCGGTCTTGACGTTGCAGAAGTGGCAGCCGCGCGTGCACGTGTCGCCCAGGATCATGATCGTCGCGGTCCCTGCGCCCCAGCACTCGCCGATGTTCGGGCACATCGCTTCTTGGCAGACGGTGTGCAGGTCGAGGCGTTTGACCTCACCGAGGACGTGCTCGTAGTTCTCGCCGTGCGGCAGGCGCACTTTGAGCCATTCGGGCTTGCGGCGAGGCGGCTCGGGGTTGATCAGGTCGATGGTGGTCATGCGGGCTCCGGGACGGCGTTCGACGGAAACGGAAGCGGCGCCCCCGGGGGGACGACGTGGCGGTCGAACTCGACGCCGAACGCGCCGCCGAGCGAATCGAGCAGGACGTCGCGCGCTTCACTCCAGGAGACGTCGCGGCCGAGCTGCGCCGAGATCGAGGTGATCCCGAACTCCGGCGTCCCGCACGGCGTGATCAGGCGGTCGTAATCGAGCGCGGTGCAGGCGTTGAGCGCGAGGCCGTGCATCGAGGTCATGCGCCGCACGGCGAGGCCGACGGCGCAGATCGCGTCCTCACCGACGTAGACGCCGCGATGCTCGTCGCGGCGGTGCGCCGCGATCCCGAACTGCCGCAGCGCCTCGATGACGGCATGTTCGATCGCGTTGACGACCGGGACGACCTCACGGAAACGGGCCAGCTTGCGGATCGGGTAGACGACCACTTGCCCGGGGCCGTGATACGTCACGTCGCCGCCGCGCTCGATCTCGACCACATCGACGCCCCGTTCCTCCAGCAGCCGGCGAGGGAGCAAGATATTGCTCTGCTTGGCGTTCCGACCGAGGGTGACGACGGGCTCGTGCTCGACGACGAGCCAGGTCTCGGGTGCACGCTCCTCGGCGACCGCGGCGTGGAGCGCGTGCTGCAACTCCAGCACCGGCGCGTAGCGACGGCGCCCGAGATCGAACAGCCGGGCCCGCGAGGTCATCACTTCCCATGACCCACCGGCCCGGCGTGGGGTTCCTGCTACGACGCGTTCCGCGGCCGGCCCGCGCGCGCGGCGTCGTACGCCTCCTGCGCCTTGACGAACGTCTCCACGTTGGCGCCGATCCACCTGATCAACTCCACGAGACGCTGCGCCAGCGCGCGGCCGCTCGATGTGAGCGCGTACTCGACCCGCGGTGGAACGCTCGGATGGCTCGTGCGTGCGATGAGGCCGTCGCGTTCCAGCACGTCGAGCGTTTGGGCGAGCATCTTCTCGGAGATGCCCCCGACGCGAGCGCGGATCTCGGAATAGCGCAGATCGCGCTCGAGGAGCGCGGCGACGACGAGGGCGCCCCAGCGGCTGTTGACGTGGTTGAGCACCTCCCGCGCGGGACAGGCGTCCTTGAAGCAGTCTCCGGTGACCGGCGCACGGCGTCTCATTGTGAGCTAACCATAAAGTAAGTACTTCCGTTTCGACAGTTTTGTTCCTACACTGGCCTCTCGACACCCGTAGAAGCGGACTTCCCACCCGGCAAGGAGTACCATGTCCCAGCAGCAGACCGTCGTCGTCACCGGAGCGAGCTCCGGATTCGGGCGCGACACCGCCGAGCGCTTCGCCGACGCCGGCTGGCGCGTCTTCGCGACGATCCGCGATCCGCGCGGCCGCCACGCGGAAGCCGCCGCCGCGTTGGAGGCGCGCGGCGTTCGCGTCGTCGACCTCGAGGTCACCGACCAAGCGTCCGTCGATCGGGCGGCCGCCGAGATTCTCGCCACCGGTTCGGT
>Ga0310811_10006348_pt1 | contig 15104 bp, 20 predicted proteins | sample YCmetagenome_FD_207642 | JGI IMG/M metagenome (GOLD analysis project Ga0310811, IMG submission 207642) | Soil microbial communities from experimental microcosm in Duke University, North Carolina, United States - YC | ecosystem: Engineered > Artificial ecosystem > Soil microcosm > Unclassified ...
GTAGTCTAACCGTTTAAAGCTTTGTCCAGCTGAGTGCAATTATGATAGAGATTATTAGAAATTACATGGATTTTATGTCAGATGGAGCTTTATAATGCTATATCATTCTCGGGTCAATTCCCTGATGTGCATGATGATTGAGAAATTCGAGTATAAATACAGAACACACCTCTATGCCATACGTACGTGTAATCCTCGAGTTAAATGCACCGTATGGTTGTCCGCTCGACTTCTGCCAACTTCATAAGGTCGTACTAGAGAAATGTGCATTGTGTTAGATCTGGAGCCGACACTTATATAATCGCGGGGTATGAATATTAGTTGGAATAATGCTGTTGACTCATTTCATTATACCTTTCTTCAAGCAGTCCGTTCTCCGAAAATGATCATCGATCAAGGTCCGATCACACTATCTAGATCTTAAAATGATCAGCCTGCGTCACGAACAATCGCGAGAGCGTGCACATACATATCGCCCATGGATATCGCCACATCTTGGGACTATACCCGCCCTCTGCCACTCCTGCTTGAAGTTGAGAGTCAACTAGTCACCTTTGGGTCACCATCTACGACCCTTACATACGTCATGTTGTCTCGACTAAAATGAATTTACCCTTTATGAACCTTCACTGTCGCGCACACGGCGTATCATGTGTACCTGTACAGCGGTCAAGGTAAGCCTTACATCGATGAGCCATCACTCGTAACATGTATCACCAACTGATTTTTATCTTCATTATTTATCGGTGTTCACTTGCATCACTTACTTATTTTTTCTTTCCTCTTTTATAGATCGTCCTGTGGTGGATGTATGATATTCTAGTACTGGTAAGTATTCCACCTTGATCCCTCCTTTTCTCTGAGATGCTCTATAACATAAAAGTGTTTGTCCGTTTTTTATGATGAACAAACTATCCTTCCTGAGGGGACGCATCTCATCGTTGTTAAACCCTTATCTGATGTTTCGTTTTCTAGGTGCAGTCACTTCGTGACTTTGTCATTAGGCTATTGGGTTCAGAGTGTATGATTACTTCACAAAAACTGTATAATATCAGAATGGTCAGATTTTATTGAGCCAATTGAAATATTCTGTGTCGTGCTCTCCGATTGATATCAATATGCTGCTTGCGAAAGGAGTCCGCGGATTTCCACTTGAATGACATAAGCTTTCACATCAACACGATTCGATATGTAAAACGCCCTTGAAAAATTGGCACAACTGAAAGCCACAGATTGCATATGTCTACATGTAACATCGAGTACACTTCAGTGCACACCACATCAGGGAGGTTGTATATAATGTCGAACATAGACAAACAAGGAACAAAGTGAAAGTGAAAAGTGAAAACTACTGGTGATATCTAGCGTGATTCAGGCTTGTCGCATACCTCCATATAGTTTCCATCAATATCGTTCCAATGTTGACGACGTATGCAACCAGCCAGACCGCAGTGACAATGCGGCAGATCACGCTTTGAGAGGAAAAGCCTGTTATCAACATCGCTGGGGCGAAATGCATGAGGGACCAGAGAGAACATCGAATGATGGAGCAACTCACCAAATATGAAAAAATGTAGGGACCAGGCGACGAAGAACATGGGGGCAACTATTGACAACAGGTAGAGCCACACGAAGCAGTTGCCTGACTTAAGTTGCTGATCGTGTTTATGTCAGTCGGCGCAATCGGTTAGACGATGATGACCCTTACCTCTTGAGTCCAGTGACGATCGGCGTGTAGCCAACGTATCATGCTCGAGCCGGATGTCAAAACTGCGATCACAGCGAGCATGAGGGATACAAAGAGCAGACAGTGAGGGGCGGTTGCTGTATAGTCAAGGTATGGCGCAGGCGAGCCTGTAGTGACGAAAACACCACTTATAGCGAGCAGGACGCCGGCCTTTCAAAAGTATGTCAACGCCGTATTCAGCTCGTGTAGAGTGGGACAACTTACTGTGGTGATGGTGCTGGACAGGATAGAGCACGACCTAGTTATAATGGTTTCGAATGCTTGCTCTGCTTGGAGGGACTTCCAGTGACCCTCGAGATCTGGATGCCCAAGCGCGAAAAAACAGAGTATCCTCATCAAGAGGGACCTGCGACGAAGGGCCTCGGGGAAGGGTTGTTCTTCGACAAGTGTTCTTTGGTCAGAAGTGACATATAACTTGAAAGGGTAGCATAGCTCAGTCATGCAGCAAGATTCTAAAGTTTTGAAAGCGCACCTCAGTGGAATGGGATAAAGCCATGGAGTCAAATGAGAGAGTCGGGATGGATTAATACTCATACTGAAACCAGGGATTGGCAACATGTTCAAGTATTATAGCGGATCGAAGTTCAAGCTGTGATAACTCATTTTGACGTATTTGGTGGGTTAATATTTTAATAATGAGGCACAAACTCACTCCTCGGAGCTCACAGCAACTCTCGATAATCAGAAAACATAACCCGAACCAAGGGTATCCATATCCCTGTCACACATTTTGTGGAACCAAATTAGGGAGATGTCGGGTTTTACTTAATTAGGAGATACGTTGCTCGATCATGATGTAACGCAAGTACTGGATTGGACACCAATTGCAATCCATGCGGAACCGTAAGCTTAAGTTCCGAACCGGATCCCCCAACCATAAATTACCCTGCCAGTGGGTCACGGTTGCAGTCGTGCAATACTCCCATTAGTTATATAGGCTAATGTAAGCTCGTTGCTTACTACCTGAGCTCCCATAATCAACACAAATACTGTCCGCGATAGAGCTTTGATTATCACTGCCTTTTGGCGTAACTGTTAAGGGACGGCAGTCTTAACTACTTACAGCTAAGTAGTATAATCCTAAACAGAACGAGAGTATCAGCACGGTTGGGGTAACGGTAGCCCCCTGACGAGAACTTTCGCAGGTTTGAAACCGCTGCCATCCCTAGCGATCCTCTGGGAGACCCTTATTCTAGGAGACAGGCGACTGTAGCGGCTGCTAAAAACGTGGTCCGCCTCGCAACGCTCCGCTGGATGTCCTGGCTTGGGGGCTTGGGCTTCGCTCATCCAAGCCAGTCGTTGTGATCTTGATCATTCAAACCATTGCAGGTACGTGCAGGAGGTCTTATCTTGAATGCAGGTAGCACGTCAGCAATAAAATGGATGTGAAAGCTTTTATCATGATCTAAGCCATGCGTTTGTACTCATTCTTACCTTTCGAATTACAGTCTTGAGAATATAGGGTCACCGATGGTCCTCTATCATGGGATTCCATGACTACAAAGATTTGCTGAACGCTGGTCTTGATAGAAGATCGAAGATAACCAAGCCTGACATCCATTGCCACGATTGTCTCTTGAGCCTAGTCGATAATCCATTGCAAGATTTAAGAGAGCTCTGCAGCAGGTCGACGGACGAGAGGGGCTTTCAGCCTGCTAGTTATCAATAAAGTTGTCCATTAATAATCATACTCATACTTGTTCTTTGCACCACAAGGTTGCGATCCATCAAAGCGACTAGAAAAAAAAGACTATGGATATACAGTATCGAGCTTCGACCTCAATCAACTATGGGAAGAACTACCACTCCCACCCCCATAAGGCGTACCGTTCCCAGGAAGCCCACGAGTCTCCAAGTCTTTCCCATCGAGAGCTTCCTGGATCATCGAAATCGTGCTCTCCAAACTCCGGCGCCTCGTCGAGGGACTCGTCATCGTCGTCCCAAGCGAAGCCTGCCGACCATGTCTGCCTTTGAATGGCGTGTTGAATGGGGTGCGCGGAGAACCCATCTGTCCACTGCTCAGGGGACTAGGCAAAGACGTCAGCGATCCAGACGACATGGAAGTGTCCAGTCCAATGCTGGCTCCACCTGCAGACACAGGGGACTCGGCGGTGTCTGCTGGGGTCGTCGGTAGCGACCCAGATTGTGCCTGAGCCAGGAAAGCCTTTGCCTCTTCGGCATCGAAAAGCTCCGGAGGGAGGCGTTCGTTTTCAATGTCTGACTTCCGTCTGTAGGAAGATGTTATAATCACCGAGAGCGCGTGAAAAAAGCTGTGCGTACGCGTCCTCGAAGCCGGAAATGGCGTCTTTAATGCCCTCTGTACCCAACGCTAGCGTGCCGTATGGCAACTTGCTAGAACCAGATATACTCTTGAGTTCTGAAACCTTCTCCGACTCCTCTCTGCAACAGATGCGTCAGACTAGCGCAACGCGTAGACAAGGATCTCATACCGGAGCAGAGCAAACACACGCGCCATTCGTCCAACTGCAAGGATCTTGTTTTTGATGATCTTTCGCCTCGCCTCTTCGTGGTGGGCTACTCGTGAAACAACATTTTCCTCGTCAGACTCTTCGAGCTCTTCTTTGCTGCAAGTGTTTAGCACGGCGACAAGCATGTCCGTGACTATATGTGCCGCTCAGTTCTGGACAGACTCTAAATAAGCTTTGTGAACGCACTTTTCTCTCCCACAAAGGGTAAACTCCAAGTAAACACATCCATGAAGTTAGGTAGCCAGTACGGATGAGGGGTGCAGTTAAATTGCCGAATGTTCATCACATTGCTCTCGTACTTCAAAACGGCGGCTTTGTTGTTGTACACGTCAAGGTAGTTGGGAGCAGAAAAGATCGTCATGACAGAAGGAAAACCTGTAGTTTTTGTCTTCCGGTACATCCGATATCTTTCGAGCGACTACATGAGCAAAATGAACGGCTGTACGATCAAAACATACCCGGCATCTTGCGCTTCGTGTGCGCGAATGATCGAAAGAAGATTATTTCGCTCTAAGAACTGACAGGCAGCTTGGTAACTGCATGTCGATGTCGAAGATTAATGGCTATACATCGGACACCTGAGAAGACTCACGTGAAGAAGTATGAACAACCCCGAACGTGATTATGAACGAAGCTTTCGTTCATCTTCTCTTGCCCAAAGTCTTCGACAGGATCCGACCATAGAATATCACACATCAGCCCGTGTGTCGGAGGTTCGCGGAACCGGTCAATCTAAACGCGATGTGGATGAGCATTGCATCATGGAAGATCTGCGAATGGACGTACCGCTCTGATATCATCCAAAGTGTTCAGCTCTGGTGAAAGACCGCCGTGGATACAAAGGAATTGCTTGTTCATGACGGCAGCCAGGGGAAGTGCACAAAAGGAATCCATGCAAGCGTCATAGATGCGCTCTGAGTATTTGTGCTTGCCTGAGTGACGTTAGTGGCGGTTTCATTCAGAGATGGAGTGGCTGAAACATACATTCAAGCTTGAAAGTGAAATAATCTGTGAGATGCCGGCATTCATGATTGCCCCGGAGAAGGAAGAGGGTATCGGGATACCAGATCTTGAGGGACCACAGATATAGAACGCACTGTGTGATGGGATGAGTTGGAGAAGGTCGAGTATGAATGCGGGGCACACCTCTATACTGAAGTATCCCCGATCAACGTAATCCCCGAGGAAAAGGTACCGTGTATCCGCTGGACTTCCGCCAACTTCGAAAAGTTTCATAAGGTCGTACTGAAGAGATGATCAGTAACGCATCAACCTAACGAGCAATTGAGAGCGCATACATATTGGCCATGGATATCGCCACAAACTAGGTGAGAAGGTCGGTTGGTATGGGGTCACTACAGCAAGCGACAAGTACACTCACCTGTGATTGGCGCGTCGACCTGCAAGACGTTAGGCTCCGCACGAAGAAGCGCAGTTGCCTTTTCCAAGATCCATATCGCCTGATCCTCGGTGACACGGCCTTCGCGGTAAAAGTGGTTCTTGAGGAACGCTACGTCAGGTTTGGTGGGATCTTGTCTGGAGAAAAACTGGGCATCTGTCGGAACACCCATAGCTGGTGCTTGCACCTGTAGAACAAGCCTTAGTGGGCGGTTAAAATGAAGAACTGATGACGCGAGCGTACATCTTTGACGACCCGCTCTTGTGTGCTGATTGTATTGCCATCTTCAAGTACATGCTGAGTGAAGTCGATATCGGGCGGCGGCTTCTTGTGCTGGATCTGCTCAATTGCACGGTCGACATGAGCTTGTGCGATGTGCATGATGACAAGAATTGAAGAAGATATCGGTCGCACACGGATAGAAGGGAGTACGAGTGAGACGCTCAGTGGCGGTGACTGGAGAAAATACCCCTGGGCCCACAGCTTCAAAGTTTTAACACGAAGAAGTGTCTATTATTATTGTGGTCAAGCTACAGCACACTACTGCGGAAATAGCTAATGGGAGCCACGCCTATTGTCCATCTCCTGTACAATGCAGTGTATCATGAACCGAAGTATAAGCTCAGAACATGTTTTGCAACGTGGAAGCCTAATAACGAGACAACATAACTCGCAAATAACGGTAATAGTGGGGCCAGCAATATCTCGGAACGTATCAAAAATGGTAGAGCTGAATGTGAAGAAAAAATTAGCGGTAAAATGGAAGATAAGGCTTGCATACCACTTAGTCCAAGATACACTCCGTAGATATACTGGGCAAACCTGTTGGTGAAATCAGGGTTGAAAGGTCAACGTGAACTCCAAGACTTACCCTGCAAGATATAAGGTATTGCCAACAAGGAGGCAAATCCAGTTATCCTTTAACACTACGGGTAGGAGGAACAACTGCGCTAAATAAAGTGTCAGATACAAGGGGAAAAATGCGTTCGTATGAACGTCGAAAGCATATGCCCATTCGACCGAAGAGTCTGTAGGTGATGAATGAGAGGAAGGTGATACCAACACCCGGTTGGAAAAGAACCTATGAAGGAAAATGATGAATCAGCATCACACCTTAAAATGGGAGAATGACGAACCAAAGAACAGTCGCACTCAAAACACCGACAAGGAGGTAATCTCGCAATATCATCACAAAGGCTAGTCGCACCGCCTGCAGTGGAGAATACGAGTAAACAATAGACCATGCTACTGCAGCAACTGAATGACATCGAATACGTTGTGAATAACTTCTGTATATCTGTTGCATGAATGAATCTTACCAAATAGGCTTGCAAATAGCAGAATTAAGATTGCTGGGTCATCTCTTGCCCAGGTGTTCTTGGTCTCTGCAGGAAACGCATTAACGTTCACATCAGACCAAGATCTATTGACGTACGCTTGTGGTAGTACACGTTTCGATAACTAGTCAGACGTCAACGGACCATAATTGTGTTGATATTTCAGGAGTTGGCTCACACTCTCTTGGGCGCCAGACAGAGATAAGACAACTGCCAAAAAGCTAGTTCAAAATCCTGCAGATATAATCTATCTCAGCGCGTCTACTCAAAGCTTGACGGCATGCACTTCACACCATTTGCTGGAACCTATGCAACCGTCGAAACATTAATGGCACACGATTGGAGACAGACATGGGAGTGCCGGATAAATTGTGATTAGGATATGATGGTGATGTTAAAGGAAGTATTGGCATGTCTGTACCAACTCGAGGGCGTCGGAAAAGAGTGCGAGATGAAGACACTTTGAACAGAAATTTTGATAAGTGGCGACTGAGAGGCGATGACAAACTAGAGGGCTGATCGGAATCGGGTTCGGAATCGAAACACTTGCTGATTTGTAAGCGTGTTTCAAGTGCACACACTTGCGTGGAGGCAAAAGTTTCCATGTTTACAATACTTTTTGACATACATATACTGAGGCATCTAGCAATAAAATAAAGCTGTCGTCCTGCATCCATTCCAAGATAGTGAATTGAACTCAGGTACTGCTACCGTCTCAGCAACTTCGGCATAGATACTAATCAATATTTGATGTCTCCATTGGGGCCGACAGCTAGGTATGGATGTTGCAGATTGCGAGGTGTTGCAGAAATGAATGTTGTGCATGAGAAGGGGTCCTTTTGAGAGGCTGTTATTTTGAGCAATTTTAGTTGCTTCCGATTTGATGAAATTGACGCGTCCAGATGCTGATCCTACAGCAAAACACTGGATAGAAGGGTCAGAGCGCCTCGAGCTTCCCGAGCAGTCGAACAACAGAATTGTGCCTTTCAGGAATGGCCAGCTACCGGCCCTCTCCGACTCGGCGGCGCCAAGAAGCCACGCTAAGTACGGATCCCAAGATTGCCACCAAGTTCTTTGATGGTAACGAGCGTCCAAAAGTGATTCGACATCAACGAGGTCCTCATATCCGGCACTTTTATCCTTTGCGTCTTGTATGGGTAGGATGATGCCATTTATTGTTGCAGTGCAGTGCGCGAATAACCGCCAGGTCATGAGACGCTGCAGTTTATAAATTCCATGAAGTGAGTGTCAAAGGGCGTGATGAATTGTACCCACAAGGCGAACCAACTCTATGTATAAAAGCCATCAGGTTTAGATGAAATCATACCGCCGCATGTCATATCAGAATTGTTATCATCGAGTCTTGACGTCATTGGCAACAAATTTGTCAATGAAAGACTAACAGCAACTTTTGTGGCAAGTCTCTGCAACCTCTCCAGGTATTTAGACAATAACACTGTTGTGCCAAGACACCTGAGATCACGATGAAATGATTGACTAGCTATAGCGGAATCAGTACAAGTGCTGGTCAATTTTTGTGCAAGATTGGGGTCTCAGATCTAGGCCTCGGCGGGGAGCGGGCGGGAATTGAAATTTGAGTCGGAGCTGGGAGGTTCTCCTCGGCCAACTTGGGAACGCATTTCTGTCGTCAGTTCATCACTCTTTTCGTCCGTGCCATGGTGGAAGATGAAACTGAAGTTCTAGACTGGGGAAACGAGGAGGAAGACCGGGGAACTTCGGAGCAAGATCAAAGTCTCGCCGCCGAGGACGCAGAAGATGCTGTGTCACTTGGAGGCGACGAAGACGACGAATTTCTGACCTACCAACCTCGCGTTTCACAGGGCGCTCCCCAGCGCACACAGTCTCCTTCAAAGACTCTTATTCATTCTGAAAAAAATCAGGAGATATCAGTTTTTGGCGCCAATACTCGGGGCAAGGCTCCTGAGCATGATAGACCCAAGACGCCAGCAAGGACTCCTCAGGAAACACAGACGGTTCCTGAACCATCTCCAGCCCTCAACCGCCAGCTGTCGTTTGGGAAACTTACTCATGCTCTTCCTCCCAAGCCAATAGTTTCTTCAGTTCCATTTATGCATCCTTCTGATCCGTCCATCATTGAAGCTACAGCTATGGCGGCCCGCGTCGACCGGGACAAGAAAAATGGCATTGTCGTCGTCCCCAAGTCCACGGCACTTGAATCAGGGGATATACTTCCCCCAGATTGGGAAGTTAGACACCCGAGAAATGGCCCTGGTGTTTATTTTTACAATTCTCGCACCAAGGAATCGACATGGACGCGTCCTGGCAGCTCTCCGCCTGCTCGTGATCGGCGCCTTGCTGACGAAACCCGGGATGTCGTTGTTATCAGCAAGACTGATGATTCCTTGACCTCCCGTATAGGCCGGTCAAATGTTGGTACCATTTTATCCTATGATGATCGCCATTACCGCCCTGGAGAAAGTACTCGGCGGGATGAGCGTTTGCCAATACAATCCTATGGTAGTCAAAATGATTCTTTCTTGGCATCCAACAGAGCCAATGGAGAACGGTCCCTTTCGCCGCCTCCACGCCACCGCGCAGATGATCGCGTTCTGGCTTCTCGTCGCCAGCGGTCGCCTTCAGCCAATGGGGACCAGAATAGGGGCAGAGCATCCACGAAGGACGTTGTGCGTCCCAGCTCACCTATAGCAGATGTAGACCGCGTTTGGGTAGCACCTCGAGTTCCGTCGCCTGTCGATCGGTCAGTGTCACATGAAGGGAAACACCGTGAAGCCGAGCAACCTTCTCACAAAGAACGCGAGCGTCGCGAGACCCCTCGCGATGCCGACAGAATGTCGACAACAAGTACGTTATCTACATCATCCCCTATCCTCATCCCTCGTCGGTGTATCTGCTCCTCCTGGGGTACTGGGCGCAATGCCTTTGCTGCGTCCCGTACAACCTCGAGAGTTGAGCTGCGCAGTACCATATTTCATTCTTTTGTATTCGACTTCTTCCTCGCATGGACACACGGACGCTCATCATGGATCCCTATCTTCTTCCTCCTTTTACCCCTATCCTTATATCTATCCTCCTCTTTTTCTTTCTCCTTTGTTATTCTTTAGGACCCAGATCGCCTGTCAGTCGTGACATTCGGTATCCGCCCACATTGCTGTCTTCGAACGATCCCGATTTTTCGCGCAATGAGTTGTCGTCCGCAGTGAGGCAGAACAGGAGCTTCATTCAAGCGCCTTCTGCCCAGATGGACCAACGAATTCCAGATCTACCCGACAAGCCCTCGCGGGAACTGCGCCATCAAGCCAGGTCGCTCAGTGCAGATAGGACTCGGACTCGCCATCGAACAAATGATCGCCATAAAGCTGATGCAAGAGCTCACGAAAGCCCGGACATGGCACCTCAGACGTTGCCCCAAGCTCCGCAGGAGCAGTTGGTACCCCCCACTCCATCCCCCCCAATCGAACGTACGTATTCTTCACCCATCCACTCTTCCTTCCTCATGCCAACGTCGTCTGCCATTCGCGTGCATCTCTCGCTTGTTCAGGCTCTCGAAAACGGGTGCCTTTGCCACCGCAACGTGACAGTTTCCAGGAAGGCTCACGTGGCAGAGCGGATGTTGGGTACCGCTCGCCACCGTCTGCCATTCGCGATAGCGCCCCGGCCTCTCGGTTGATCACCAATGATGCACGCATTCCTTCAGGCCCACGTCTGTCTCCTCTGGAGACTTCAAGAGACGTCAGATCCTCCGACGCCAGAGGCTCTCGGCAAGCGCATTCCAGTTCTGCGCCTCATTCGAACTCTCAGACAGATACCTATGCTCATAATGAGTTTAGGGATAACCGAGGCAAAGATCAAATGAATGTTGATGACCCTCCTCCAGCTGGTATTGCCAAGTCTACTGAACCTTCCCGGCAGCTCGTGAACAGTCAGCGTTATCGAGAAGATCGTGACGGCTCTGCTCCTAAACGTCCTCGAGCAATGATGGACGATGTTGACATGCCTGCACGACGGAGATCTCCAGGTAGGCAGTTGCACCGCTTCATTTATTTAAGTTAAATCAACTGGGCACAGATCGCTCCCCCAATTTGTCGCGTTCTGAATGGAAAGAACCTCGTCGCACAGCACACGAAGATGTCTCTCGAGCTGCGTCCTTGCGGGATGAAAGGCGGGCGCTTATTGAATCGTCGACTCGTACTTCGGTTAGTATATTTTTGATGTCTTCTGTCGGGTTTTAAATTTGGATTCACAGCGCGATACTTCTCGTCGTCATGTTGATATGTCAAGGCCGCCTCCCAGTGCTCCAACACCAAAGCTTTCTGGAACAAACAGCATGCCAATTGGTGGTAGAGGCAACCGCTTTGGAGGTTCCGCGTCAATTTCACCGCATCCACCACTACCGTCTGTGCCTTTCCCACCTCCAGCGAGTTCCACTTCACGGCGAGGTGCCCATGTATCTGGAAGTAACGCTCAGCCTGTGGTCTCTCGCCCCGTTCGTCCATCTACTGGTGTAAAAGACAACCATGATCGACCAGTATGTTTTACATGCATATCATCGTGACCGCTGTTCCTTATTCACACCCATAGTCCCGTCTGGATATTGTCTACGACAGAGAGCGTCCAACCAAGATTTCCACTGATCAACGTCGGCAAACGGAGCGCGTAGTTTCACCTGTATGTCCTCATTTGCGTGGAAATAAATTGAAGCTTTAACAAGTTTATGTCACAGCTCCTTCCGCGGAAGCCTCTCTCTCTACCTGATCCACCTGCGAATGCGCCTATCAATACAGATTCGCCATCACGGCTAGGCGCACGTGCGGCAAGAGTGGGTCTTTTGTGCATAGTCGTGGAAGTTGACTGACTGTGGCCCTGTAGACTCGCTTTGGACCTCCAGTGCCGGAACCTGAGGGCAAACCACATCTCAATAGCACACATGATCACTCGCCTGAGAGTCCTCATTCCCATGATCACGCTACCCCTCCTCCACTTTCCAGGGACTCTTCCATGACGTCGGTACGCGATGCTGCTCATCCGTCACAACAATCCAGGCATGACGGGGACGTCTCTCTTCGCGGTCATCGGCTGCCCGAACCGCAGTCCTATGCCCCTGAGAGAGAGGAGGCAAAAGATCTTCCTGAATACCCACGTAGCAGCGGCCGCAATGATCGTCATGACCATGGTGCCCCTTCAGTGGATCATACAAAGGAATGGCGTGCAGATGATCCAAAAAATTTGAATTGGTCTAGATCACGAGATCTACCTCTGCACGAGTCCTCGCGTCACGCTGATGTGGAGTCATTGCCCTCCGGCCAACGTACCGCACACGGCGAAGGGCCGCACCAATCTGTTCTACTCGCTATGCATCCAGAGCGTGCACGACTCCTGAAAAATAACCTTCCGCACTCTCTACCTCCTCGCCCTGACACAGAACCAAGGCGTCCCCGTTCAACACGTCCCCGTCATGACTCTACGCCTTGGGCATCCTCCGGTTCACGTTTCAATCAGCACTTTGACGAGACTGCCTTCTCTGGAGATCACGTCGACCGACCATCTAACAACCACGGAAGCTCTCTGATTGATCGGCTGGGTGTCGATGGTGCACAATCGTCCTTTTCATTGAGAGATCGCGTGAAGGTCCCGATGAAGCGGTCTTCAGATGACCTTGCTATTAATGATGCATTGATGGATGTAGAGGATGGGCACGAAGGCTCTAGGCGGAGCAGGAGGCGAGGTGGAAAGCTCAAGAAGCCGAGGCGTGCGGCATGATATCCTAGTATTCTCATTTTTTTTCCCTTTCTGTTCAACCTTTTGGTCTGCTTTCGGTGATGCATTTCCATTGGACAAAGTAATAGCATTACAATGTCATCTTGTCATGTTTAGTGATTATGGTTAATCGTCTCTTGGTTCGGCATCTTTTTTGCAAACTATCCTTCAGAGATGAGATGTGTTAGTTGGTCGATATGAAGCTACTGTACCTGTCTAAAATTGTCGTGTTTCCAGTGCATTTGAACGAAGTCCAGATCGTGTCGCGGCATCAACCATTCCAGAAATAGGAAGAACAGGCAATCCACCACAAGGATGATTGTGTAGATTGGTCCTGCAAATGGCCCCAGTTCCATAGTCCTATAACATTTCAGCTAGAGTCTATCAGCAAGATGTGTGCGAAGTTACCTTTTCATTCGAGTCCAGAGATCCTTCTGCTCAGATTTAATGACAGCATCGTACACGATTTCCGTTCGTTCTGCGACTTCCCCCCAGTTGTAGAAGTTTTTTACCCTTTGATGAGCTTCTATGGGGTCATGTTGGCCTTTCGACACAATTGCAATCGCCTCGGACAGGGCACGGATCAAATCTAGAAAAAAAATTACGGTGAAAAAGCGGTCCAGAATGATGCGTAACTTGCGTAACGTCCAACACGCACCATCCTCCTCTGGCTTCGCAAACGAGATCATGTCATGAGGGAGAATCTCCGGGACTCCACCTACTCGTGTCGAGACCACATAAAGACCTGCGCATGCAGCTTCCAATATGGCGATCCCAAACGATTCTGTCAATGATGTATTCAAAAATATAGATCCTCGTACGAGAACCTGCAGAGACGTGTATGAATCATGATCATGAGAGTCAAATTCGCTCATGTCTACTTACGTCTCGCACGTCGCGATGTCGAACTGGACCGAGGAGCTCTATGCGGTCTTGGAGGAGATGTCGTTCTCTTACTTGTAAGAGGTCATTCAGCTTGGGTCCGTCTCCCCCTAGGCTAGCGAATTAGGGTTGGATGATACTGGGGATGGAGCGACTTGCCTACGATGAAATTGACGTTAGGAAATGCGGAGCATATTCGAGGGGCAGTGGCGACCAGCAAGTCAATGCCTTTACGATATGCTAAACGAGATAAAACCACGATATAGACTAGAGAAAAATTAGCTGTTCCCTACGACCAAAACGACATGGAAGTACTGACTAGTTTCTGACGACACCGGCTCAGTGGCTGGAGTAAACTGCTCCGCAACCAAAGCGTTTGGAATCACATAAACATTTGGCCGGACGACGAGTGCAGAGGAATCTTCAGACTTTTCAAACAACTGTCCACGCAGGACTGTATTTTCCCTTCTGATTCATGGTCACGAGAAGATAAGGACAACAACAATAGTAAGAGTTGAGTACTTACCCAGTATGCGAGACACAGATCACAGCGTCGACATTTTTGAGAGCAGCCGCAAGGAGTTTGTTGGTTAATATGCTCGCTGCATCTTCAAACCCAAAAAGACTGTGATCGGTGAACACCGTGCGGACGCCAAGGTGGTGTGCGTGTAGAATAGCCTCCTGGCCCAGAGACGATAAACTCGCGTGCGCATGAATCAGGTGAATATGCTCGCGTGCAATAATGACGCGAAAATATGGCAAAAACGTAAAATAATTTGGAAGAGTGGCGGAGGAGGCAATGGTAGGAAATGGTATGTAGTATACTTTCAAGCCTGGCAGAAGCCAGCGAACGCCCACTCTGTCTGGAGGATGACTGTGTGTGATTACGATCACCTGCGAATGTTGAATGCAAGATAAACGGCATTGTAGAGAATGTCAAAGGAAGTGTGAAAAATCATGCCTTGTGACCACGTCGGATGAGATTTGCACTGAGCATGAATATGTGGTTTTCCACTCCTCCCACGTTCGGGTGGAAGAAGTCAGATATCATCCTAATGGTGTAGCATTTAAAACATGTTTCGCTCTATACAGAATACATACGCAATGGCGAGAGGCTCATGCTTCATTTCGTGGCGACAGTCGAGCGAACGGTTCTCCGTGAGTAATACACCCGAGCCTGGCTGTGGAGAAGAGAAAAAAAGTGGCTCGACCCAGGATCGAACTGGGAACCTTCTGTGGACAAGATAATGTGAGACAGAAATCATAACCATTAGACCATCGAACCATGGACCAGCCTGTTGGCTGGCCGAAGCACGAGGCCGAGCCGATACTCTAGTCTGCAAGATATTGTATACAGACCATGGACAGTAACATTATTATTATGATACATAAATTGAGTGCCACTATGGTATAGGACTGGTATTTATGTAAGGGCAAGCTAAACTTTTCCCGCAAGCAAAATTGGAAGGCAGTTGTGTGATGTGATCGCGCGG
>Ga0310811_10006349_pt1 | contig 15104 bp, 15 predicted proteins | sample YCmetagenome_FD_207642 | JGI IMG/M metagenome (GOLD analysis project Ga0310811, IMG submission 207642) | Soil microbial communities from experimental microcosm in Duke University, North Carolina, United States - YC | ecosystem: Engineered > Artificial ecosystem > Soil microcosm > Unclassified ...
ACATGGCTCCCGTGAGCGAGTCGATTTCCGTCATGACGAACGGTGCCGATGCGCCTCGCGAGGTACCGAGAACCCATTCGAGCCACGCCGTGACCGATAGCCGCCGGATGCGCCCGGACAGATTGCGTAGTGTCAGCCGGCTGATCTTCAACGGATCGGCAAGCGGCACGTATTGCAGCAGGTCGACTGCGATGCCGTTCGCTTCGTGCTCGAAGCGGCTGTAGCCGTGCCCGTGACGCGCGATGTACACGCCGCTGTTGCGAATCGGCTGTGCAGTGGGCGTCCATACGTCGCCGGTGCTTTCATCGCGCACGTAAATGGCTTCACCCGCAGGGTCTTCGACGGGATCGTTCGACCATGGCGTGAGCTGATTTTCCCGGCTGCTTTCCGCCCATGTATAACCGGTGCCTTCGGCCGCGACGTGGAAGCCGAAGCCGGGGTTGGCGATCACATTGATCCAGGGAGCGGGCGTGCTGGCGTGGTCGGCGAGCACGGTCACGTATTCGCTGCCGTTGCGGCCAAAGCCGCCGAGGCCATTGAAGAATTCGAGGTCGGCGGTCAGCATCGCCACCTCGGACGTTTCGGGAGGGGCCGGCCACGACGATAACCACGCGTTTTTTTGCCGGCGCGGCGTCGGCAATCGCGCCGGCATTTGCGCCAGATAGCCAAGCTGGGTATCGATGGCGCCGCGGCGCGCCAGCAGTGCAACGCGCGCGGCCGACAGCAGCAGCGCTCTGGTCTCGAGGCTCATCAGGTCGGCACGCAGCACGTAGATCGAACCCTGCGCGAGCTCCCCGTCAAAGCGCGGCCGCGACTGGCTGCTGCGCACCGCGGTCTCAATCGCCGCCTGCAATTCCTGGATATACGACGAAGCCCGTTCGTTGACGATCACGAGATCGACCGCCAGCCGCTTCATGCGCCAGTATTCGTGCGCCTTCAATAGCTGCCGGACCGGCGCGATATCTTCGACATCACCGATGCGCAGCAGCACGATCGGCAGGTCCCCCGAGATCCCGTGCGGCCACAACGCCGACTGCGGTCCGGCGCCGCGAACGATGGCCTCGGGCGTCGCCCTGAAGCGCAGGTCGGCATACAGGATCGGCGCCGCGAGCCGCTGAAAGTCCGCAGCCTCTTCGGCCTCTACGTCGAGGTAGCGCAATTGCACCTGAGCTTGCGTCCACGCTAGGGTTTTGGCGCGATCGAACGCATTGCGGTCGTGATGCTGGTCGATGAGATCGAGCAACTGCGTGCGCGATCCGGCCACCACGGTCCAGAACGTGACGCGCACCACCTTGCCGGGCGGCACCTGCACGCGATAGCGCAGCGAGAAGACCGGATCGAGAACCGTACCCGTGGTATTGGAGAGCGGACGGTCGCCGACGATCGACGCGGCCATGCGGGTATGTCCCCCTCGGCCCAGAAAGCGCAGCCGATCCGTTTCGTACTGCGGCTCGGCGACAATCTCGCCCTCGACCACGGCGAAATGCGCGGCCCAGACCTGAGCCTCGTCATGCGAGCGCGGACGCCGCGTCGCCACCAGCGCTCCGAATTCGGCAAGATGCTCGGTCTGCACAAACATCCGCGAAAAAGCCGGATGCGCGTTGTCGGCAGCCGGCGTAGCCAGTGCGAGTTCGGCGTACGAGGTCAGTTCGATTTCACGCGTGTTGCGCCCGCTGTTCGCGAGCGAGACACGCCGAACTTCGCCGTCCGCTTCGCCGGAAACCAGCACGTCCATAGTCGTGGTCAGCGATCCGTCGCGACGGGTAAACTCCGCATGATCTTCGCCGAACACGACGTCGCCGTATTCGGCTTCCGCAGCGCACGGTTGCGCGCTGGCAGACCATACCTGGGTGCCCAGCGTATCGCGAAGATAGATGAACGAGCCCCAGTGGTCGCGGGTTGCGTCTTCGCGCCAGCGCGTGATAGCGAGGTCACGCCAGCGGCTGTAACCGGCGCCGGTGGCGGTGAGCATCACCACATATCGTCCATTGGACAGCAGATGCGTAATCGGCGGCCCGCTGGCCGCCGTCGTTTCGGCGACGCGACGTACCGTCGGCAGCATCGTGCCGGCGTCCGCTGCGGACGTACTCACTTCCTCGGCGCGCGGATGGGCCACTGCGACGTCGCGCGGCATGCGTTCCTGCAGCAGTAGTTCGCTCGCCCGGATCATCGGCTCGCGATGAAAGCGCGCTCGCATCACTGCATCGAGCAAGGTATTTGCGATTGCAACGATCGTCATGCCCTGATGGTGAGCCATGAAACTGCGGACGATCGCGAAGTGCTGCGCGTCGGGCAGACGGGCACGGGTAAAATCAAGGGCTTCGTAAAAGCCGTAGCGGCCCATCGCGCCCAGCTTCGCGAGTTGCGCGTAGTTTTCGAGGGCGGCCTGCGGGGCGACCATGGTCGCCAGACCCGTCGCATAAGGTGCGATGACCCGGTTTTCGGAAAGGCCGCGTTTCAGGCCGAGGCCGGGTACGCCAAAGTTCGAATACTGATAGTTGAACTCGATGTCGCGAGCCTGATACGCGGACTCCGAGATGCCCCATGGCATGCCGAGCGACCGCGCGTACGACATCTGCCGTTCCACGACCAGTCGGCTGGTCTGTTCAAGCAGACTGCCGACCGGCGCGCGCATCACCAGCGACGGCATCAGATACTCGAACATCGACCCCGACCACGAAATCAGCGCGGTACCGTTGCCGACCGGCGTCGCGGCGCGACCGAGGCGAAACCAGTGACGCGTCGTCACGTCTGCCTTGGCGATGGCAAACAGGCTCGCTAGCCGCGCTTCGGACGCGAGCAGGTCGTAGCAGCTCGCATCGAGGCTGTTATCCGCTTGCGAATAGCCGATCGACAGCAGCTTGCGATCCTGATCGAGCAGAAACGAGAAGTCCATACCGAGCGCCATCTCGCGCGACGTGTCGGCAAGCGAGCGCAGACGTGCCTGCAAAAGCTGCGGCACGGCGCCAAGTTGCTGCCGGTCGCGACTGTGTTCGCTCACACTGCGATGCAAGGCCTCGATCCAGAACATCAGATCCGCGTAACTGTCGTCACCGCCGGCCGGCATGATCGCGCGCGTCGTCTGCGCGGCTTTCCTCGTTAGCCGGATCAGCGACGGCGACAACGCCTCAAGCATCTGCGGGCCACGCAGGTGCGCATCGATTTCCTCGAAAATTTCGACGAGCTGTTTGCCATGCTCCGCGTTTGCCGCTGGCAGCGCGTCGACCGCCTCGCGCGCGAGTTGCAGGTGGTCGCGTATTCCGGATCTGGCAGCCGACGCAAGCGGCGCTTGCAGCCACTCCTCGCACGCGTTGGCGAGCGCGATCAGATGGCCGGCGAGATTGCCGCTATCGACTGACGATACATACACGGGCGCCAGGGCCCGCAGGTCCCGCGTGTCGTACCAGTTGTAGAAATGGCCCCTGAAACGCGGAAGTTTCTGCATCGAGACAAATGCGGCTTCAATGCGATCGGTGGTTTCCACCGTCCCCGCCCAGCCGAAATCTCGAGCGACAACCGCCGACAGCAGATACAGCCCGAGGTTGGTCGGCGAGGTGCGCTGCGCGACGACCGGCTTCGGGTCTTCCTGGAAATTGTCCGGTGGCAGCATGTTTTCGAGCGGCGTAACGAAGGTCTCGAAAAAGCGCCAGGTGCGCCGCGCGATCAGGCGCAGGCCCTGGGCGTCCTCGTCGGACATCGCAAATCGCCCCGCGACCGCTGGCGAACGGCTCGACCACAATGCAAGCGCCGGTGCGGCCAGCCACAGCAATGCAAACGGTAGCACGAGCGGCCAATGTGCCGGCTCAATGGCTAGCGCACCGGCGCACAACGCGAGTGTGAGCGTGATACCGCCGCTCATCTGCCGATAAAAGCCGCTCAGATCCAGGCGCGGGCTGGCCTTCGACTGAGCCGCCGTCGTCCATTCGAGCAGGCGGCGATGTGTGACGAACAGGCGCACCAGCGTCCGGACGATCGCATCACCCATGCGCCATGCGTGATCGGCAACAAACGCGGCCGATAAAACGATTTGCAGCGCAGCAAGCCGCACGTCGGCGGCGAGGACGCGGAAGTGATTGCGCAGGCGAATCCCTGCGCGTCGCGGCAGGATCGCGAATAGCGTCGGCAGAAACGCGGGAACGGCGAGCACGCCTAACAACGCCAGGATTCCCGCGAAACCTGCGCGGACCGGCATCAACCAGCACAGCGCGAACGCGGCGACCATCGTGGGGGCGAGTAGCGAGCGGCGCAGATTGTCGAGCATCTTGAAGCGTCCGATGGACGGCATCGCTGGCCGCGCAGAGCCCCGGTGCCCGACGATCCACGGCAGCAGTTGCCAATCGCCGCGCGTCCAGCGATGCTGGCGTTTCGATGTGACGTCGTAACGTGACGGCACTTCTTCGACTACCTCGACATCCGATGCAAGGCCCGCGCGCGCAAAAACGCCTTCGAACAGGTCGTGACTGAGCAGTGCGTTTTCGGGCACGCGCCCACGCAACGCCGCTTCGAATGCATCGACGTCGTAGATGCCTTTACCGGTAAACGAACCCTCGCCGAAGAGGTCCTGATAGACGTCGGATACGGCCGCCGCATACGGGTCCATCCCGCCCGGGCCGGAGAACACGCGCTGATACAGTGAACCTTCCTGGCCAACGGGCAGCGATGGTGTGACGCGTGGCTGCAGGATCGCGTAGCCGTTAACCACCCGCTGCCCGGTTTCGCTGAATTGCGGCCGGTTCAGCGGATGCGCCATCTTGCCGATCAGGCGCAGCGCGGCATCGCGCGGCAGACGCGTGTCGGCATCGAGCGTGATGACGTACCGCACCCCTGACGGCACCTGCGGTGCGCGCCCCGCGATCGGCACAAAATTCGTATCGGTCGCGCCACGCAGCAGCCGGTTGAGTTCATGCAGCTTGCCGCGTTTGCGTTCCCAGCCCATCCATTTGTTCTCGCTCGCGTTGTACACGCGACGGCGGTGCAGCAACAGGAAACGGCTGCCGCCCGGACCCTGTCCGTGCCGGCGGTTCAGTGCGTCGATGGCGTCGACAGCGACGGCGAGCAGAGGCGCATCGCCGGGCAGCACTTCCTCATCAGCATCGAGCCCGTCGGCCAGCAACGCGAACGACAGATCGCCGCCGGCGCCCGCAAGATGATGCACCTCGAGACGTTCGATCTGCTCGCGCAACTCGGCCTCGCTGGTCAGAAGCGTCGGCACGGCGACCAGCGTGCGCAGCGATGAGGGCACGCCCCCCGTCAGTTCGAGCCCGGGTAACGTGACTGCGCCGAAACCCCGTGTCACCGCGCGATTGACGAGCGCCGTTGCGACCTCCGTGGCAGGCAGGAATGCGCACCCGGCAAACAACGCGAGGACCCACGCGTCGGTGCCTTGCAGCGGTGTGGTCCACAGCGTCCACACCACCCACGAGGTCAGCGCCACCAGCATCGTGGCAGTCGCCAGGATTGTGCCGACGTAGCCGCCGATGCCGAGACGGACACTGAATCGCGTGATTCTCAAACGCGGTGGCGGTCGAAATTTCAAGGCGGTCTCGAGCGCGCGTCGGCCCTCGGCGATCAGATGATAGCCAGGCTCTCCAGCACGTCCCGCGCGCGCCGTATCGCCCGCCGCTGCAACCGCTGCTTGCGCCGACTGCAGCGCGAGATCGGCCACTTCGAGTTCATTCGCGGATGAACCGCGCGCCAGTTGCTCGATTGCGCTGCGGTAGAGGTTGCGCGTCGGAAAATCCATCGTGCTGAACGTGCTGCCTGCGCGCAACCTCGCGTCGACGAGGCTCATCCTCTCGAACAGTTCTGTCCAGTCGACGTCGGAAATCAGGCGAATGCTGGTAATCACATTGCGCACCGTGACGTTCGACGCGCCCTGGTGTTGCTGCGCGTGCTGCACGACCTCGTCGACGGAAAGTCCCTGGCATTTCAGCCGCTCTTCCAGCCAGCCGAGCGCCGGCGTGGCACGCGGATCCTGATCACGCAGGCGTTTCGCGAGTCGTGCAGCAAACGGCTCCGACAACGCGCCCGGCGAACGGGTGGCGATATCCGCCTCCAGTGCGGAGCGCGCGCTGCCCGATTCGAGCAGGCGGTCAGTGAGCGCGTCGGCATCTGCATGTGCGGCGCGACCTGCGGTCATCTGGTCGGCGAGACGTCGGAGGTTCTCGATCAGTACGATGCGCAGCGTGATCGCCACCGCCCATAATTCGCCGATCGCCAACGGCTGAATCCGTTGATAGGCGTCGATGAAACGGCGCAGCACCTGCGGGTCGAAGTGACTGTCAGTATGGGCTACGAACGCCCACGCAAGACCGAATACGCGCGGATAGCCGGCGAACGGACCCGCGGCGAGCTTCGGCAACTGACGGTAGTAGCCTGGCGGAAGGTCGTCGCGAATCTCGCGGATCTGTTCTTCGACGAGGTGATAGTTGTCGAGCAGCCATTCGGCCGCAGGCTCCACACTGCGGCCACTCTCCAGCTCTGCAGCACTCGCGCGGTAAGCTGCGAGCAGGACGGCAGCGTTGTCGTTGAGCCGCGCGTGCAACGCCAGCACGAGGGGTAGTTTATTCGTCACCGCTTGTGCTGCGGCGAGGCTCTGGGCGTGCTGCTCAAGCCGTTCGACGCCGAACAGTTCGTCGCGCACTGGCGCGGTGTCTGTCCACGGTGGCGAGCGTGAGCGAAATCGTACTGCGTACTGAAGCAATGTGTTCACAGACGCCCTTTTTTCTACGGTTAGGTGACTTGAACGGGCGGGGCAAGATGCCCTCCCCGTGATGCTGTTGGAAGATATGCCGGACGCCATCGTTACGATGAAGCATGGTCATAAGCACACCATTGCCTGCATGACGAACTCCGGCATACCCGCGTGCGCGACGGCGCGGGTGCAGCCGCGCCACTAAAGGAGACGTATGCCTGACTTTGCTTTGTTTTGCGCGTGCGGTGCGTCGCGAGTGTTATGCGACTAGTCCAACAGGAAGGGAGAAAATGGGCCGGCCCCAGGCTAACCCGTATGGCACCGGACAGGCGGTGCGCGACGAAAAGGAAGATGACGGGACGCAGACTGAACCTGCGTCTGCTAAGTGCCGGTTATTTCTTCTTCGCCGGTGAGCTGGCGGGGGAGGTCTTCGGAGCTGTCGTCCAGGACAGTTCCGCTGCAGGAGGCGGTATTTTTTTAGGCTGTTTCGGCTTTTTTGCCTCGCGATTGCCGCGCAATTGACCCTTTGACATAGTGTTTCTCCAATTACTTCGACCGCGGAAGCGGCCGCCTTGTCGTCCATTCTGCGCGCATTTGCCAGTTCCGTCGCGATCTATTTGAAGAGCCTGTACGGCAGGTAGCAGGCAGCTCGCGTGAGCCGGCGGGGGCGGCCATCAGATGCGGCAGAAATGCGGTGCAACGATATCGCTCAGGGTCCGGCATGCGCGAACCTCAGCAACGTCAACCTCTTTCCGGTGCAACGTCCCAAACCTTCCAGAGGTGTGCGCCTACGTTAACAAGGCCGTCCCAGTCGTCTGCGCTCATCGTAGAACGCTCGCGGGCAAGGAACCCGGCCAGCCAGCACAGGGAAGCCTCCGCAGCTGGCCTGCTTGACCTTTCTTCGACGGTCGTGCGAAACAGTTCAAGGATTGCTTCCACATTGATGTATGGCCTGTTCATCACGATCTCCTCGTGAACTTCGAGGGTGGATTCTGCGCAATCCATCTGGTGCGCTCCGCCTTCCGTTGTCGAGCCCCACGCTTAGCAATGCGTCAGGTCCACCAATATCTGAGCTCCGCTAATTTGACCACGTTTCCTCTTTGCCATATCCGTTATATTTCGCTCGGAGAATTCGCCGCACCTGCGCTCCGCATCGCCTCGGTAGCGTCGATGGCCACACCTTTACGGTTTCGTACTCGGCCCCGATCGTCTCGGGGCTGCCGGATAATCGGCATGGCGTCATTTGCCGTCGCGTTCCATTTCGCCCGCTTCCGCGATCAGGAACTGGTCAGAGTCATCAGAACGTCTGAATACCAGGCACTGTTGAGGCCCAGCGTCTCGTCAATGTGCAAATCTCGCGCGCCCATATCGATGGCAGACGAATGCACGCCGAGAAGCATCCATGGCAGGCGCGCGCCCGTTGTCGCTTGTCCTGTCGATACGTTGCTCATGACGACGGGCGCGCCGCTCGTGCCACGGTGCGTCCGCGCATCGGTAATGAAACATCCTTTGCCCTGAAAGCGCAGGCCGAACGCTGATGCTATGACGCCTTGCCGCACCACAGGTAGATGGTGCAGTGAATCGTGAAAGCCGAGCGGAAATCCGACGACCAGCACCGAAGCGCCAACTGGCACGACGTCCCCAGGCCTCGGCAGGTGCTCGGGGCCAAACGAGCTGAATACCGCGTTCGTCGGCAGCCGATCCCTGTGAATCTCGAGCACCGCCACGTCAATTGAGCCGGCGTCGTCTTCGCCTTGCCGCCAAAGGCTGACGCCTTCCGCATACAAGGGGATGGAGAACCACGTCGAGACACCAAGATCGTCGGGGTCGATGTGAAGCTCGATCTCCAACCTGTCCGGAAAGTGTCCGCTTGGCTCGTCGCTGACGACGTGGCGACTCGTCACCAGAAAGAGCCGCCCGTCACGAGCGAAAAAGAAACTGCTGGCGTTCGTGAGATGGTCCGTATGCGCGAAGGTCCGGACGCGCGCCCCCGTGAGGAGCAGCGCATCCGCGGCCGGCCTGGATAGCGCCGCGCGTATCCCGGACGAAGATGGCGGCAAATTCGCTCGATCACGGACGAACTGGCCGATCAGCTGAAGCAGAGCATCGCGTTGCGGCCCTGCCTGCCCCGACGACAGGAAGGTTGCAACGGAAATCTCGGATGGCCGGCCACCTGACGCGGCGTTCGGGACATGGTGAACGACGGGAAGTTCGTCAGCTCCGATACCCAGGAGCCACGTGTCGCCATTCGGGCTCACGTACAGCTCGACGGAATTGGCTTTCATCGCTGAGTCTCCTGTTGTGGTCCATATCTCGCGCCGAGGTGAGGACGATCGGGAAGCCGCTCGTTACGTAGATGTGAGGAACGGCGCCAGGCCATGCGGTTAGCCCTCATGCGGGGCCGAGGAGCGTGTCGATTGCAGCTTGCCCCGCGCTTTCCCCGATGAGATAAGACCAGCGCCGCGTGAAAGGGCCGTTACGAATCTCGATGCGGTGACCTCGATGGCCGAGCACGCCAAGGTTGGCCCCGCCTTTGATCTGGAAAGTCACGTCATAAAGGTCTTCGGCAGAAGCCACCAAAGTGACGTGGATCTCAAAGCCACGGTAGGGAATGATGCGGTACATGAGGAGGCGCTCCTGGGAGTAAAGTCACGCGCCTCTTGTCGGGACTGTGCGGTAATGCCTCGATTATAGGCAGTTAAGTCTGCGCACGCCTGCGCCTGACCGAACTGCACCATCGCGCACTTGTTGAGCCTGGAAATATCGCTATACAAACTCTTCAAAGCGCGTAGGATGGATGCAGTCGACTGAGTGCCCAATGGAGCGCCTGGCGACCATCAGCAGCGTTTTCGGCGATCCCTAAGGGGATTTGTCAGTGGTCGGAGACCGTGCAACGCGGTCACTCTGTCAGCACTACCGATATTGCTCCACGCTCCTTTTCCTGTTTGCCGCCTCGCGCGGCGCGAGGTTATCCCATGACAGTCAAATTCCGCCTGTATCGCGGCCTAGAAATCTATCCGCTCGTCTTTCCCCGTCGTCCTACCCTATCCGGTCGTGCGCACGACTACGAGGAGGGCTTCGATGCCGCCGTGCGCATTCAGGAGCCAACAGTAGAAAGCGTCCCCACGCGCAGTCGCGTGTTCAGGCTCGTTACACAAAGCGCGTATCGAAGCGCGGGAGACGCGCGGCGCGCATGCACAGCTTACGCGGAACAGGTGATCGACAACTGCCCGCCGGATGAGGCGTTCTTTGAATGGGACACGGGCGAGTCCGTGAGCATTGGAACAGAACGGAATGCACGGGGCAGTCCTGCGCCGTCCAAACCCCCGATCTTTGCAGACTTCACACGGTGATCCGAATACCATGCAACTCACTCCCTCCAACTACCGCATCGACCCGACACCGCGCAGGGCCGATGGAGAATATATGGCGCATGCACGTATCAGCGCCCATACCGCAGACGGCAGCGAAGCCGATATCTTCATGAGCGGCGACCTTGCAGGTTTTGACCTGCGCGACGACGCTGTCCGTTACGCAACCGGCTGGGCAATGGAATGGCTCGAACGACGCTACGGCTAGCCGCGTAGGACTGGAGTGCGATCCAAAGGTGCAACTTTGCGCGGCCCAGCTGGACAAAGTATGTGAGCCAGTGCCACGCATCCCGAGACCGCGTGCGATCGGGATCGTCCCTTTTATCGTCGGATTCTGGAAATCAGGCTGATCAGGTAGCTAGCCACAACCAGACCACAGGTCGCAGCCGCGACTACAAAAGAAAGGGTGACGAAAATCGACACCACCCATTCAAAGACCAAAGCGACGATGGTTGCCATGTTGATTGGTCACCGTGTGCCTCAAGGACGTCGTCGCGACGGATCTCGGAAAGCGAGCAAATCTCGTGGACAACTGACTAGTGCCACGCAGGCCTTTGCTCCGCTGGCGCACGCGCCGAATTTCAATGCGCTCCCGGTGCCATATCCCATGCCGCCCGTGTCTGCCAGAGTTGCGCACCTACCTGGACGAGACTGTTCCAGTCGTCCGCGTTCATCGTAGAATGTTCGCGCGCAAGGAACCCGGCCAGCCAAGGCAGAGAATCTGCCGCAACCGGGTGGCTTGAGTTTTCCGCGACGGTCATGCGAAACAACTCGAGGATCGCTTCCACATTGACGTACGGCTTGGTCATCACGATCTCCTCGTTAGTGTAATGTTGCGCAACCCTACTCGCCGTCCCTTACTGGGCCCCAAGATTTGAGATGCACCGGATCGACGAGACTTACTGCTCCTTCCCCCCACCGTTAATCCCGCTTCCGCTTTGCCATACCTGTCTTCCTCGTTCGGACAGTTCGCCGCAACTGTGCTCGGCGTCGGCCTCAGTCCCCTCGATCGCCATTTCACCTCCTGCCTGTTCCTGCGCCCTTTGCTTCTGCTTATGTCTCGCCGCGACGACTTCATCGTGCGACCTGCCTGCGTAATTCAAGGTCATCTTGTTCCTCCTTCAAAACAGTTCTTGCACCCTGCGGCTGTCATTTCTCGGCTGACAATCGCAAACGCTCGCGTAGCCTGTCCAATACGTGATGTTCGTTCAGCCAACGGATCTCCTGTTTCCGCTGGACGCTGCGCATGTACCTCCGCAGTGATACGGCTAAGATCAGCGCCAACCCGAAAGCGATGCCCCACATTGCATGAGTCATATTATCCTTTTCAATCTGTTCCCGATTTACACGTGGCGGTCGATCATGCGGTAAAAAAATGTCACACGTTTTCCCTGTCTATTTCAAAGTCCGGATGCTGGGTCACTCAGCGCTTATCGCGCATCCAGTCCCGGATCGGAGACGTATCTGCCAACGGGCGGCCGGCTCGTGCTCATGTTCCAGCTTGTACGCTGCCGCTGCGGATATCGCGAGGCTCACTACCATCCCGATCACGATACAGGACTTCTATTGATCGACTCGCGGCACTCTTCCTTGCCGTCGGGCCGACACTTATATATTAGCCTCCCATAGCAATATGAAAGGTCTTTATTCACCGGTCTATCGTACTCGTAGCTTTATCCCACACACGGATGTTGGATATTGGGACGCAGATGCGACGCTACTCAGCCTGACCACGGATGACGTCGACAGAGGCGTGGAACGCGCTGCGCGACGAGGAAAGCCCCGGTGCAGGAAAATGAACAGCCTGATATCACGATGCGCTCGCTGAGCGCCCCGTCACCCGGACACGTGTTAAACCCTCAAGCAAGCAAAGCTTCATCTGCGATTTTCAGGAACACCACGATTTCACAGGGTAGCAATCGGAAATTGCGCCATGCGCTTCCTCTCCCTGTACTCGGTGATCTTGGTGTCACGTCCGCCGCAAGGGTCGGCCGATGCCCTGACCGATAGTTCGAGCTTCTTGAGCACATCAGGATTACACTCGAAGCAGGGAAAATTCTGGAGCAGAACCATGGTCGAAGCTACCCCCCAAAACACCTTTCTTGGTCTTCCATTGAGTTCCGAGCAGGACGCAGAGGTGAGGCACTACATAAAGAGGAAGAGACTGCGCGGAGCGCCATGGGACACGTCGGAGCTGAAAGCCATGCTGGATGACATGCTGGTTCCCCCGCGCGAGGAAGACGGAGAATCCGGCGCCACTGTCAACGAGACCAGGTCAGCCACAGAACGCGCGACAGCTTCCGTTGACGAGGCTATGGAACCCATTGGGGCAAGCGAGGAGCGAAATGCGGCCATGGAAGCCGAAGGAATGAAGGGGCCAAGACCGTAGAGTCAGGAAGGTTCACCCGTTTTATTTCGGATTACGTATTGAAGTCCCGGGTACATTTCACACAGACAGCGCATGGATAGTCTTACGCTTGCAATGTGTGACCGTTGCGCGGGGGAAGTTTGACTGAAAGGTCTTTGCGATCTGCCTTGCATCGCTATTGCAAAAGGCGCATTCTGGTACGGTGCAGAGTACACGCCTTGAGACCCGATTGCTTCGGTCGGCACGGCGCCCTTAAGGTACACCGTACGGAGGCCACTGCGGATATCGCGTTGAAAGCTTCGTGCCTCATTCAGGCCGCGTTTTGCCTGTCCTCGTTGTCCGCTTGTCGGGCGCTCAAGAAGGTTCTCCCCTCGCTGACAACGACATTCGGTCGCTGAGTCGGCCGTGATATGTTGAATTTTTTCATTGGAAATAGCATGCCCAGGCAACCCAGGACGTACTCAAGCCCCCCTGTCAGGCAAAGCAACTACGTCGTCGAGCAGAAAGCCCGTGAGTCGGCACGGGAGATGGCGGAAGGCGAGCGGGCGCAAAGGCGACGCGACATGGACGCCCGCATCGATGTCAACGCGGCCAAGTGGCGATATATCTGTCCGGTGAGTAGATGAAAAAACAGTGTGTGCTCAACTTTCCCAATCCCAGTCGCATCTACGACGCATCCAGACACTGTGTGTGCTTCTGGGGCCATGACAATGCTCGCGAGGTCGTCTTTCTGGTCAGCGATTCGATGCTGACGAAGCTGAACCCCGATATGGATCCAGACGAGTCCGCGCTGCTTGCGACCTTCGACCACAACCGCGACCGGATCCTGGGACTCGCCAGAACCCTTTATAAAGGTGGTTCCGCGAACAGATACACAATTTCGTGAACAGAGGGCCTATCGCCACCTATACTCCTGCACCTTCCTGCTGACGCGGACAGGCCGCCGACAGTCGTCGCTGCTTACGTCGTTCCGGACGGGTTGCCATCCGGTTTGGGTGGTTTTGTAACTGAGTACGCGATGGCGATATATTGCCCCCCGCTGCTGCACTCGCGAAATGTTTCGGAGCTTCGCGCCCGACCCACAATGGGTATTTGCCGGGACCTCGATTTGGGGACGGCACCTGCATGGCCTCCATGCATCCGCTCATCGGGGAACCGAGCACATACAACCATCAGGATCGGAGTCGAGCGCAAGGCTTGATTCTTCAACCGGCGGAGTCTGTCGATGTATCGGATGATTCCCTATAGAGGGTTTGAGATTCACGTCACATTGACTCTTTCCGCGGAGGACATGTACGAGGTGACGATGCAGATTAAAGGCGGTATCAACTTCGGCATCATCGGCGACGGTGCAAACGCAATCCAGCTTCGCCATGGCCCCTTTACCAGGCGCTGGGCTTACCTGGTCGCGGAAGTCGCCGGGCAGGCAGCAATTGACGTACTTTTGGGATCTTCAATCGATACAAACAGCTCGCCATTGAAGTGAATTCTTCCCCCTCTCTCCGATAGCCTGCAACGTTTGCCGCATCGTAGGGGGCCAGGCGCATCCGGCCGATTTGCGCTTGCCTTAGGCGCTTGAATGGTAGCAAGCGCGCACCGCCCGATACCACTCGAACTGCACGTGTGGAAATGGTACGGGTCGCAATCCCTGCTGCCTGGTCGAGTGACATGAGCGTTAATTCCAGGATCCAACGACCTTGGCCAGGTCCCGCTCTTTTCCCTTAATGCTTTCGATCAAGAATTTTCTCACTTCGAAAAGGTCCTTGAGTGCCTGCTCTGCCATAGCGAGAACGTCTTGCATCGGTAGTGTGTCAGCGCCGCCCATGCGCGATGCCTGAATCGTGTCACGCACCGTGCTAATGCTGAGTTCCGCCCGAATGATCCGGTTCTCAGTTACGGTCAGACTGTGACGTTGCTGCGCGATCGTAAGCACATATATCTCCGGTGCGTCTCGTCATGCGTTATTGCGTTTAGCACAGGTCGGTGCATAGCCGGAGACGAGCAACCTCAGCTAACTTCCAGCGACCGGAGCTGAGCTGCAGTCTGAAGAACTTGTTTGTCGTGAGAGTACACGCCGTCGGAACGATGCCGCGCCGCCCTTTAGGGCCTGCTGGAACCGGCGCTTTTCCGGTTCCTCGCTTCCCAGCGATCCCGGGCGAGGCGATATCGTCTCTGTTTCGTGGACGGTCAGGATCACATGAGGCCGCATTCCGCGTCTGGCCATTTCCTCGCTGGTCTGATCCCTTGCTTCGGCTTTCTGTATGGAATCGCTTCGACGTCTTGCTCATCACTATCGGGGGCCATCGGCATACCATCATCCGTCGCGTTCTGTGCAGCCTCTCTGCGCCTCCTGCTTTCTGCCAGCTCTTCCGCATGTACCTGGTCAACATTCATGATGCACTCCTACTGTGAGAAAAACTGGTTCGGCCCCCGATAGTCGAGACGGCGCGACACGCCGTGACGTCGCGCTTGCTTCCTGCCATTTGTCGTCGCGCGAACGGTGTCAGGCGTCCACGAAAACCCGTTGGGAAACCGGCAGACAGCACAACTGCCCGTCGTACCGGCTCGAAAGTTCGTGTACGGCAGCCAGGGTGATGAACGCGGAGCGCGTCATATGACGCTCTCTTGCCGCCCGATCGACTTGCTGCAGCAGACTTTCTAGCAGACCGAA
>Ga0310811_10006350_pt1 | contig 15102 bp, 19 predicted proteins | sample YCmetagenome_FD_207642 | JGI IMG/M metagenome (GOLD analysis project Ga0310811, IMG submission 207642) | Soil microbial communities from experimental microcosm in Duke University, North Carolina, United States - YC | ecosystem: Engineered > Artificial ecosystem > Soil microcosm > Unclassified ...
GTTCATGGGAAATTGAGTCAGTACGAGTCAGCGATAAGGAAGTCATGAGGAAGCAGCAAGGTGATCGGGAACATGGTAGAATGGAAGAGAAGCGTAATGTGAGAAAAAGAATAGGGTGACTGTAACAGTTGGGTCTTTATCCCGTGGCTCCAGCGGGAGCTGGATGCCTATCGGGATCGCGTCAATAACTCTCTGAAACGACACGACCGCAACAAGATTCTCCCACACGGTGTCCCAAATATTATCTATGAGGCAGCCAAAGACTTTGGCACCTTGGATTTCAAGGTTCGTTACATATATCAGTCAACAGTATTTCTAATATAATCCCATGCACAGATTAAACTTGACCCAGAGGCCCTAGACCATGTACGAAGTGCCTACATCAAGCCTTCGCATCCAGTATTTGATCTGGTTCCCGAGGCATTCGGAGAATGTATCTCGCAGTTCTATGATGGATTGGGTCGCCCAGCAGTTACATGGCAATCAGCTTGGGAGATTTATCTCCAGTTGTTGGAAATGTTGCAGCGCGCTGATGAGCTGCCTCCGCAGATCGAGCTCCTAGACAGCGAAGATGACGAAGAAGTTATCCCACTTTTGGACAATTATGAGGACCTACCTGCACGTGAGGATTCCAACGACACATATTATATGGGGGGTGTGAATGGAGGACTCGGCATGGATACCAGACATCATCGTCAATTGGACATCCTTGAGCGTGACGACGAGCCGGAATTGACAGGAGCTGATGATGCTGGCTTGGTTGTTTCAGAGTTCTCAGACTGTGAAGATGATGATAGTTTCGCAGATGAATGGTAGATACATGAAATGTCTAACTGCATCACTCCGAAGCCAATATTATAACGTGAACGGTGTACAGGGTCCTATGCCCTTAAATGGATGCGTGACACCGATTTAAGAGCACGGACGTTAGGCTTTCCATACTAATGATCTGATCCTAGAAAGCTGAGGACATCAACGGCAGAAGGGCGACGTCCTGTATCGCTCCAGCATTTCTCGATGAAATCCCAGAAATAATCTGCGTATTGAGGACTCGATGGTCTTGCAGGCTTCTTACCCTTGGATATTAACACAGCAACTTGACGGTCGCTTCGCACATCTGCATAGGGTGGTCGACCTGTCATAACCTACGGGATCTTAGTCACAAACCAACGCAACTACTAGGGAACGCCTCGAACCTGAAGCATGATGCATCCGAAGGAATAAATATCGCCAGCTGGCTGTGGTGGAGGAGTCGATGACTCTTCGTTCTCGGGCGGCTCGAAGAGCTCTGGCGCAGCCCACCGCACGTCGCTCCTGATGTATGAAGTCCCTGAGAGCTCAGAACACATTGTGAGGATTCCATGGTCTGCTACGTAGGCATTGTGGTCTGAATCTATCAGAATATTGTTCTGCCGTTCCAGATCAAAGCTAGAAGGCGGGCATCAGACAACTAGTACGTACGGCAGTGAGGTTGCCGTGAACGACACCCTCCGAGTGGACTGTAATGCTGTTACTCGTTGTTTTCACAAATATTGAAGATTCCACGTACGGTAGCTGATAGCTGCAGCGACTTGCCGTAACTAAGGTTCCAATGAATGCCATGATGTAGAAAGGCTTCTGAGAAACAACTCACGATCCGGAGCTTTTGCTCGATGGTCAATTCCGTGAATTGGTGATCAAGATACGTGGTGAGCGAGCCATTGTGTATCCAAGGGGAAACCATCGCTGGAAGTGGCCCAAATCCGTGACTGAAACCGAGCAAAGGCAAAAGATTTTCGTGATGCAGTTGCTTCCGTGCATGGAAATCGTCCAAGAGTCTCTGCGAAGCCACAGTTTGAGCAAGTGCATCACATACAAAGAGGAAACCAAAAACGTACCCGAGTAAGTCTGGCCTTGGAATCGTCACCTGTGACGTGGATCATTATGGATTTGATTGCTACCGTTACCTGTCATAGATTCAGATTGATGGACAGCCATATGTCTAGCATGCTTGCCTCCAGGCCTCGACAGTTGGATGCGATATAGGTGCATTTCCACACATCCTCGAAACTGCCGTGCGCTATTGGTTGAGGCAACTCCTTAGATACGAATCCCGTTAGGTCGGGTAGGCTGCATTAGAAGTCGCATGAGGAGGCGTGTTGTCACAGGGTACTATGAGCATGGACTTACTGGTTGTTGGGGTCTATCTCACTACCACCGGTGGTAGCTATCATGACAGACGAGCGGCTTCTCCACGACAACAACTTCCTCCCGACCTTCTCTAACCAAGACCTGAGGTGGGATAGGCCCACCTTGAAACTTATCGTCAGATGTAAGTATTTACTACGAAACTTATACCAACTTCTGCGTTGTTATCTTTTTCTGAGAGTCTGTATTTCCATACGTCACCGAAGTTGCCCTGTGCAATAGCATAAGTAAATTCCTTGACAACCTTCGTGGTAAGGTTGAACGGGCGTCTAGATTGGTTGAAACGTGAGTCAGCCTCAATGGAGTTCTGCAAGAGACTACGTCTACTCACTCATTATCGTTGACGTCTACATCCAGGTGCGTCGAGCCCGATACTTCTGTTTCCGGTTGGACTTTCCACCATTTCTTAGGAAACACATTGAAGATCCAGGTGGAAAGGAAAGCCATTTGTTGCACTGGTAGCCGCGTGACGAATTTGGATCTTTTTAAGCCAGCTGGAGTAACCACAAGAACGAGAGCACTTGCTAGGTATTACAAAATTCTTGCTTTTATATATTAGTGAAATATCGACATCCCAAGATATCGATTCAGGAGGTCGGTCAACGGCCCGAATTCGAAGTAGCTCCATTAGCTATATAGAGTACTCAGAAGTTTTCCATGAAACACTGAAACAAGCCGTGTGTTGACGTAAGTTACAAAGTTGCACTGCTATCTTGCATAAATCGGCTCCCAGGGTGGGAAACACGAAGCATCAATTACATCAGTGGCGAAGACCTCGACCACTATATTTCCTCGTCATTCTCAAGTCGAAGTTGCTCTTTCCACACTCTTCTGCCACGTTCTTGTCAAATCAAATGTCCATCGCCGAGCTGGCCGCACCGAATTCTGCCCCAACCCCTCCGTGCGCTTTTACCCTTCTACAACCTACGAACATGACCTCGATTGAAGTTGCGCGCATCGGCACTTGGGGCGGCCGGTTGAGTGCTTCCCCAGTGCCCACACCACTTTTTGGCTTTTCATCCTCGTGTCTGCCACTTAGAACTTAGGTGACACACAACTAGGGCGTGACATGGGTCGACCCGGGTCATACCCGCACCCAACCCGCGGGTACCAAGATTTTCAGGGGCCTACCCGTACCCGCCTGGGTTAGAGCATCGTGGGTGCGGGTCAACCCGCGGACCAACCCACAGGTGGTACGGGTCACCCGCGGGTGAGTAGACATATTTTGCGATAGCGGTATGTACATGTGCTGAGCAGCGAAAAGGTACTATGTACGATGCTTAGTCTGAGTCAATAACAACCTCATTGCCCCCTTCCTTTCCTGAAGCCTTGCCTTTGTCCTTTTCCATCTTTGTGCGCATGATTGATGTAACAGTACCAAGATCATTCATGAGAGGAGTGTTGTACCACGATCCAACAGCCATCTGAGCTTTGAAGGTTTGCGAACTAACACCATGCTGGAGGTGGTTCACCTGGAGACGGCCGCCTGAGGGAGAGTATTCCTTGACATTTTTAGATCCTTCACGATAAATTTCGTTGATGTCACGGGACACCGTGCGGGAGATGGTACAATCACATCAGGTCGCAATAGTTTGACTTCCTCGATGTACAGAGGATCAGCTACTGATTTAAATGGGCGCTTGTTGACAGCACAGCGCATCGCAATGAGGGCACGATGGGCCTCAGGTGTATACTTTGAAACTGAGCCGCTAAGGGTTTGCTGGGCGCCCTTCGCATTCGGACCTTCAGTTGGAATGGTAACATGGTTTCTGAAACATAGAAAGCCGATCGATAATGCTAACAGGGCACACATCACTCGCTCAGAGACTCTAGAATTCTATGTTCTCGGCTATGGTCGCAACAAACCTGAGGCCTGACCAGGGGCTGATCGGGTTGGCCTATCGGGTAAAGCCAGGCGGTAATTAATTGGCAGGTTCAATGGAAGAGAACGACATGGCTAACATGACTAAAATTTAATTTAGCACCACACTGATTTAGAACGGGCGATGCTCATATTTGTGACACAAATAACAGCTTCCTTGTCGCTTGAATCATCTTCTCTGGTTGTTCTAAATCAGACCGCTTGATTCAAGAGTCAAGATCCTTGCCCTTACAGCAGTACTACCCAGGGCGATCCCAATTATAGTCTGTTGCATATCAGTCTGCAGTACGAGTTTTTCAAATTTGGCGTTCATATTTGCGAAAGCGAGGTATTGACTTGTTCACAGAGTTGATGCACGACTTCCGCAAATGAAACCACCATGCCATGATAACATTCTTTCCTTGTGCAGGATTACCCTCGGGTTTGATCCAGTACTAGCTGCCGTGTCTCCGAGCACATATCTTAATAAACCGGACTCCACTGATTTGGAATGGGGTATGCCAGTTAATTATTCATATTTGCAAAAGCGAGGTATTGACCTATTGTTTCTGTATGTCATACTGGTGCAGGCCTGCTACAGCCTGCCTCGCCAAAAGCACGACGCATGTTCAACAATTATATCTTTATTGTTTCAGGTGAATCAGTTAGTCATTTCACACGTCAGCGAGAAATATACGTAAACTCATCCTAATCAAGACCACCAAACTCGTCGTCTTCTGACCCTCGTCAACACGTCATTAGCCACATCTCGAGGACTTCAAAAGGTTGATAAGCATCCGCAGCCTCTTTGCAGAATTTCCCGAAAACGACCAGTCAGAGGGTGGAGGTAAGTTTCCTGTACATGCAACCCTGTACTCTCGTTGCATTTCGGCTCGTGGCCTGCGAGTTACAAAATCACTGTTAGAAGGAGCTGGTGGGAACAGCAGACTGGTGGAGGTACGTCTCACAGTAGGGAATTCATCACTCCAGAAATGAGGATAAATATTTGATGTAGTGATTTATTGTGCGGTAATATTGAATCTGACGGGAGAGTATGGAGCTGGGTTGCTGGTGACGGTCTTTGCGATGCTTAACTGTATGCATTCAATGGGCTGTGTTGTTTGACTACAACTACCGAACAGCGTGCTGGAGACTGCTATAGAGAGCTTCAAACATGCGCTCCACGACAGGCTTTGTCTGAGGGTAGGGAACTTGGATCGGAGAATCTAAATCATTATTAGACAACAGACGTTCGCGGCGGGAAAATGAACATTGGCTGCCAGAAGCGATGGAAAAACTCTGACATCGACATGGTCCTGTTTCTGGAATCCGCCTGAGATTGGGTGAGGAGAACGTGAACAAGCTGAATATGTAAGTTTCTCTTCCCATTAGTTCGTATTTCCTATGGGTGCGTTAAAATAGCTTGTTGTCACAGCGTTAAAGGGCAACAACACAAAATATGTTCCCCGAGTTCTCTTACAGAGTCAAGCTCTCCATGACAAGTACTCGGAGCTGACATATGAGTTTTCATCTGAATTAGCACTCACGGCGTCATCATTGTAGTACACGATCAACAGAAAATCATCAACCAAGCTTCATAGCTATAGGAAGCCTCGATATCGATCGCAAATCAAGATCTAGATGCGCAGAGAATCGAGATGTAGTATGGCTGCTTGTCATCAGAGAATCATTACGTCGACGTGGCCGAGCTGCGATCATCGATGTCACAGGAGCAGTACGATTCCTAAATATGGGTACCGCTGGTTCATTTCTATCATGGTGCTAATCTTGCAAGTTTTCGAGGTTCCATGAGCCAAGCGATTAAAGTCACCCTCGTTACATAATGCCTCAGAGCAGTTCCTCGCCTTTCCTCGCCTCGGCGACGCGATCATGTTCCTGGATTAAATTGTGGGTCTTTTCATTCTCGAGTTCCTCTCCTGCCGCGTAGTTCGACATTATCAACAGCAAGCTTATCCCAGGCTGTGTCGAGACCGTCCTCTATAACCTCGCGTCCCCTCCTCACGCAGTATCTCGGCCCAAGTTATCAATTCTAGGTGCGAAAAAGCAAGAGGACTCCGCCTCGACACCCCAGAACCCGATGCCACACTCACCCAAGAAGCAGACCAGAAAGATGCCGAGTTCCGGCGTGCTACAAGTGAAAGCAAGTGCATGTACTCGAGGAAGATGTAATGGACCTCGAATCATTTCTTACTTTTCGTAGAAGGAAGGAAAACGAGCAGAAACGAAGCCCTCTACCAATTTCAGCATCTTCCACGACACTCCCATCACGCAGCTCAGGGCACTCCCGGATCCAACTCGATTTTGACAAACGCGTCAAATTCAAGTGAAAGGAAAGCAAGAAGCCCGGGAGAGCAAGAGTTTTGAGCATGAATTAGACAATGTCGAGAAGACGCACGGGTCTGAGCTCCGACGCGAATGCCGTGCGCTTGAAGACAAAGACTCTGCACTGCGCAGTGTCCTCGATGATTTCGCACGCGCTCAGTCTCTCCCCTCACAACGCCAAGGCGACCTCAAAGCCGTCCAAAACGCACTTCGCGACATGGAGCAGCGGTCTAAAGAGCTCGGGAGACACATACAATCGCGCGGTTCTTGTTGCAGCTAGAAGTCGAGAGGGTGAAACGTGATGTGGACCGCTTAGAGGACGTTCTATCTCGTACGAGGAAAGATGTCGGCGGCAGAGAGGGTACTACTCACGATCATGAAAATCTCACTAATAAACTACAGTTCGAAACTACCGTCACAACTCAACACCCAAACTTAAGCGTGTCTCAGTCTCTCGGAGAAACTTGACAGCACGCAGAGCGGTCTCAAAACCGTTGAGGCAGAGTTGTTTGGGTATAGGACGAGAGTGAACGAGCTGAAGACGCGGTTGTCTAAGGACCGGCGGACGTTACCGAGTACTGAGAACCAGTATCGCGATCAGCTTACGGAACGCAATACGTTGCTGCTTACGATACATCAATACATGGACAAGGTTGCCGTACGGAGATAGCGTGATGTACAGTGGAAACAGATTGACAAGTTCAAGTCGAACGTAAAGGCGTATGGTGAGACAAAGGCCACGTGGAGACGGAAGTTCACTGCACAGGAAGGGAAGAATGAGGGGTTAGAGGTATCTGGTACTCACGCCGGTGAGATCCCCGTGTACTAAGTTTTTGGAGTGCCCTAATAGACATGTTAGCTTTGCGCTGAATACTGACATTTGTCGCGTGGAATACTGAAGTGCTGAAGTGACATCCTTCAAGGCTTGAGCTGTAACAGCATACTAAATTCACGGCTGTTTGCGTACAGACTTACATGCAGCCGCCTCATGCCAGTCGGACGAGCAAGTTGCTGGCTTCAGTGTCGTGAATTCAGGGGCCGAAGGGGTGAATGTATGGACCCCGGAATGTGGGTATGTGTGTCATACGGGTTGTGTTAACTCCCGAACGAACAGTTACTAAATTATTAGCACTTCCATGTGGCGTTATGCGCTCTATGCCCCCGCACTGCGTGTCTTGTCAAAAGACCCTCCGCGTCTTTGTGGCGTTATATTATTTGCGCGTTTTGTTATTCGAGGGTTTGCGCGTTTCATTCAAGATTTTCCGCGTGTGCGAGTGCTCTAATAAAATTGAATCTGACCGATGTTGAAGTCAAGGACTCGGACCGCAAAGGTATAAATCATTAAAGAGGACCAGTGAGAAATAATATGTACAACGTTCGCTGAAGTTGATCAGCTATGACTAATGATCTGATCCTAGAAACCTGAGAACATCAACGGCAGAAGGACGACGTCCTGTGTCACTCCAGCATTTCTCGATGAGATCCCAGAGATAATCTACATCGTGCGGACCCGATGGTCTTGTAGGCTTCTTACCCTTGAGTATCTGGGCGGCAACTCGATGATCCCTTCGCACATCTGCATAGGGTGGTCGACCTGTCATAACCTACGGGATCTTGGTCACAAACCAACGCAACTAATGAGGAACGCCTCAAACCTGAAGAATGATGCATCCGAAGGAATAAATATCGCTAGCTGGCTGTGGTGGAGGAGTCGGTGACTCTTCGTTCTCGGGCGGCTCGAAGAGCTCTGGCGCAGCCCACCGCACGTTACTCCCCATGCGTGAAGACCCTGAGAGCTCAGAACACATTGTAGAGACTCCATGGTCTGCTACGTGGGCGTTGTGATCCGAATCTATCAGAATGTTGTTCTGCCGTCCCAGGTCAAAGCTAGAAGGGAAGCATCAGACAGCTAGTACGTACGGTAGTAAGGTTACCGTGAACAACACCCTTCGAGTGGACTGCCATGCTGTTACTCGTTGTTTTCACAAACTATTGAAGATTCCACGTACGGTAGTTGATAGCTGCAGCGACTTGCCGCAACTAAGGTTACAATGAACACCTGTAAAAGCGCTTCTGAGAAACAACTCACAATCCGGAGCTTTTGTTCCATGATCAATTCCGTGAAATGATGTTCAAGATACGTGGTGAGCGAGCCATTGTGTATCCAGGGAGAAACCATCGCTGGAAGTGGCCCAAATTCGTGACTGAAACCGAGCAGAGGTAAAATATTTTCATGACACAGTTGCTTCCGTGCATGGAAATCGTCCAAGAGTCTCTGCGAAGCCATGGTTTGAGCAAGCGTATCACATATAAAGGGGAAGTCAATAATCTACTTGAGTAAGTCTGGCCCTGGAATCATCGCCTGCGACATCGATTCTTATGGATTTGACTGCTACCTGTCAAGAATTCAGATTTTTGGACAGCCATACGTGTAGTACGCTTGCCTCCAGGCCTTGACGGTTGGATGGGATGTAGGTACATTTCCACACATCCCCGAAACTACCGTGTGCTATTGGATGAGGCGACTCCTTGGATACAAATCCTGTAAGGTCGGGTAGTCTGCATTAGAAGTTGCATGAGGAAGTGCATTGTCACAGGGAACTATGATCATCGACTTGCCGCTGGTTGTCGGGGTCTATCTCACTACCACCAGTGGTAGCTATCATGACAGACGGGCGGCTTCTCCACCACCACAACTTCCTCCCGACCTTCTCTAACCATGACCTGCAGTGGGATAAGAAAAGTAAAATCATCTAGGTTAGTAGGCTCATGCGTCGTGCTCTCAGGCTTTTAACGGGGTGAGCTTGCACTAGATAGTGGCACGGAACAATAAGGAGTCGCTTCTGCAGATATGAATGATTAATTGGCCCATCGCCTTAACACGGCAGGCTGCACTACCAGATAGTGACATGCAGAAAGTACCGGTCCTCGCTTTGCAATATGAATGCATCGCCCATTTCAGGCCAACGGAACTATAGTGAAACAGAAGTCGCGTTAGCCACGCTGCAGGTTCCCTAAATTCTCTTCCACTAATAATACGAGCCAATCACCAGCTGGCTTTGCCCGATGAGCCAGCGAATCACGCGCCTCGATCAACGCAGATTGATTACTACAATGGTCACTTCCTTGCCGCTTGAATCATCTTTTCTGGGCGTTCCACCACGTCATGCATAGTAAATGAGTCAACTTGTCTGTTTTGCAACGTTGTAGCTTGGACAGCTGTCCCACCATACCGTCAGACTCCGGCCCTTCTAAAGATCTCCCAAAATCACGATCCCTCAAAATTACATGTGTAGACTCGTGGCAGATCGTGGAGACGCTGGGGTCAAAAGGTGCGAGGAGGCGAGAAAGGCACATCTATTGGAAGTCCAACTTGCTGCTCACGGCATACGCGTATACGTAGGTTAGTATAATCACATGCTATAATATTTTTTGTCGCACGTTCTAGAGAACGACTAAAAGTACTGCCAGTGTATTAAACAATTTCCCCTCACTTTCGCGAATTCTGTGGCCCAGTTAACACATTAGTCCAATTTGTTGAATATCGGATCATATTATCGCACATTCGAGAAAACGGTACTTACATGATGTTCTACCTTTGATACAATCTGATCTTGAAAGTTTGCCGATATCAAAAGTTTTTGCTGATGTACTGGGATGTGCGTTATGACCGTGGAATTTCACTGGTTTTCCGTCGACTGCCGCATCACAAGGGTGGTTACAACATGGGTGCCCGAGTGATGTTTTGCAGTCTTGCAGAATTCCGTCTCGAGACATACACGTTGCTAGAATAGAGGAAGCCTATATGATCCTATGTTACTTCATTTATTCGCAGGAAACCGATTGAACGCCTGTACTGCCACAGTTTCGGACATATGACAGCCAACACAACCAGGTAGGAATTGGTGATCGCAGGCCTTGGAGTGTGACGATCGAATCATAGGCCCCAAAGGCGGTTCGTCCCTCGTTTAATGTGCACGGAATCCCAAGAAATCGATTGCCAAGCTTGTCTAATATAAAACATGAGTTAACACATAGCATCTCTATAGTCATACATCAAATCTCAGACATCAGCAATAGGATATTGCTGTAATAGCTCAACCCAACATTGCTCGATGAAATTCCAGTGATAATCCTCAATGGCAGGGATGTTTGGACGCTTAGGCTTGATACCCCCGAGGATGGTCACAACTACCTGGTGATCACTGCGAATGTTATAGTACGGCTGCTGGCCCGATAAAACCTAACTCGAATGAGAACAAGAGCATTGTAAACATATGCCGTTGACAGACCTGGAATGCGATGCATCCAAAAGAATAAATATCGCTTGCTATTTTTGGTAAGCTAGGCACATCCGCGGTATCCGGAACTTCAAAAAGAGCGGGAGCAGCCCATCGCACATTACTCCTGATGTAAGAGGTCCCGTTTAAGTCGGAACATGTAGTCAAGAGCCCATGATCTGCTACAAGAGCACTTCCGTCGTGACTGAAAAAGCACATTGCTCTAAGAGGATGTGAGAAATGACATACGTCTGCATACCGCACTGTTGCTTACACCTGTAAGATCTGCGTGGGCCACTTCATTAGAGTGGACTATGCGCCATATATCAGTTTATCTTAGTGCAATCCGAAAATGACATGGCATACGAGATTGAAGGCCAGCAGCTACATCAGCAAGCTGTTACGACACTCGTGAGTTGTGGCAGTGGAGTTATATCATTGGGGGAGACTTGCCAAGCTGAATTTGCGGGCCCAAGAAAGACTGTCGTAATTTTTGTTGAGATAAGTGCTCAGGGATCCGTTGGACATCCATGGAGATACGATAGCCGGTACTGGACCAAACCCGTAGGTAATCCCGCACAGGGGAATAATGTTAGCATGGTGCAATGGCTTCCATTTGCGGAAGTCGTCCATTAACCTCTGCAAACACATCATTAATGGCTGTTCTATACTATATCGACCCATCTTGTTGACGATATCCTTGAAACGGTCGTCCTGGATTTCGATCCTTATGCATTTAACGGCCACCTTGAAACTTATACCAACCCATAACCTACGGGATCTTAGTCACAAATCAATGCAACTACTAAGGAGCGCCTCAAACCTTAAGCATGATGCATCCGAAGGAATAAATATTACTAGCTGACTATGGTGGAGGAGTCGATGACTCTTCGTTCTCGGGCGCCTCGAAGAGCTCTGGTGCAGCCCACCGCACGTCACTTCTGATGTATGAAGTCCTCGAGAGCTCAGAACACATTGTGAAGATTCCATGGTCTGCTACGTGGCATTATGGTCTGAATCTATCAGAATATTGTTCTGCCGTTCCAAATCAGAGCTAGAAGGCGGGCATCAGACAACTAGTACGTACAGAAGTGAGGTTGCCGTGAACGACAGACACCCTTCGAGTGGACTGTAATGCTGTGACTCGTTGTTTTCACAAACTATCGAAGATTCCACATACGTTAGCTGATAGCTCCAGCGACTTGCCGTAACTAAGGTTCCAATGAATGCCATGATGTAGAAAGGCTTCTGAGAAACAACTCACGATCTGGAGCTTTTGTTCGATGGTCAATTCTGTAAAATGGCGCTCAAGATATGTGGTGAGCGAGCCGTTGTTTATCCAGGGGAAAACCATCGCTGGAAGTGGCCCAAAATCGTGAATAAGACTGAGCAGAGGCAAAAGATTTTCATGATGCAGTTGCTTCCGTGCATGGAAATCATCCAAGAGTCTCTGCGAAGCCATGGTTTGAGCAAGCGCATCGCATGCAAGAAGGAAGCCAAAAACTTACATGAGTAAGCCTGGCCTTGGAATCGTCACCTGTGACATGGATCATTATGGATTTGACTACTACCATTACCTGTCATAGATTCAGATTGATGGACAGCCATACGTCTAGCATGCTTGCCTCCAGGCCTCGACAGCTAGATGCGATATAGGTGCATTTCCACACATCCTCAAAACTACCGTGCACTATTGGTTGAGGCGACTCCTTAGATACGAATCCCGTAAGGCCGGGTAGGCTGCATTAGAAGTCGCATGAGGAGGTGTGTTGTCACAAGCTACTAGTATGAGCATGGAGTTGCTGGTTGTCGAGTCTATCTCACTACCACCGGTAGTAGCTATCATGACAGACGGGCGGCTTATCCACGACAACGAGGCCCGTCTTGAAGCTTTTCACCAGATGTAAGAATTTACTACGAAACTTATACCACGTCTACTCACTCATTATTATTGACGTCTACATGCAGGTGCGTCGAGCCCAACACTTCTGTTTCCGCTTGGACGTATGTAACAGCCTATCCGAGTGCACGGAAGCTCTCGTTCTTCGGAAGTGTTGAATTGATGGGGTGAGCTCCTGATACAGGAAGCAACGCACATATTTGAAGCATGATTTTGAAAGTCGATATCACATCGGCTTGACTCGGAAAATCATCACTCTTGCAGAAGAAGCATTTCGCCGATAGCTTTGTTTGATTACTGAGCTGGTTGTAAATTTAAAAGTGAATTCGCCTCGCAGCAGTCGCTGAGCTTGTGAATTGCAGGTGTCAGTTTTAGACATTATCGGATGCAATATAAATGGTGCTATTTGGTAAAGCCAGTTGGCAGGTCCAATTATAATGGGTCTCAAAGCATAGTCTGCATGTGTTTGATCTATGCCTTTCGACGCTGTGTTTTCGTTGAACAGGTAAAGGTGAATTCGAAGTTATTAATTCTAAATAACTTCGAAGTAAGACTGATTCTTGACTATAAGATATTTCTGGGCAAAAAACCTGGAAGGCTTTTCGGCCCGATACAAGCGTACGAATCTGTGGGTTTCAAGGTGAGCTGTGATGGGCGGGTGGGCACCGATCAGATCGCTGTGTGAGCCTTGAAATCCTAGAAAGCGAACGCAGTGTACCGAACAAATGATTGACGAGTTTGTATGAGTTAATCGTTTTGTTCTTCTGAGAGAGGGAGTGGTGGGTGGGTGCAAAGAACGACAAAAGTTTAGAGTATAGAGTACGAGAAACTAATAATGATTGATTCAGAGTTGACTGTTGCTGTGGGTTAAGACAAAGAGGGTGACAACACTTCGCTTACTCATGTGTAGACTCAATTCTGTGTTTGCCTCGTACCTCTGCTTACACAGAACACCAACTTCACAAAAAACAAGAATGATGAATTGATATTCAAGCTCCACGTAAAACGGTCATGTTACTAATCAATCAAGTATCCAGTATCATGGAACAGATAATCGATAAGCATACTATTCTACTCATCCCTCCTGATGCACATTTCAGAGCGTAAAAAGGTACTAGAGGCCCTTCAAAAAACAAATGATAATCTACAGCTTGCTCAGTACCTCGAGCTAGTGAACATGCTAATGGACAACAATTCATCTGATTCTGAGTCATCCAACAAGTCTAGCTCAGATGAGTTGGACTCAGACTTGGACTCAGACTCAGACTTATTAGCAGTTGAAACTAAAAGACAAGTCTCAGCATTGTAGACAAACCACTATAACATTAATTATACCTAAAAGATGAGTCTAGAGACAAAAAGATGTAAGTGAGAGATGGCATGCAAAAGAAAACATAGTGTACCTCAGCATTGTAGACAAACCGCTGAGGTACAAACAATCTGATACAAGGAGATGATAAGGTAATGAATAGAGTCTGAGGTGACAAACAGAGAAAAATACTGTCGATGTTGTACATCCAACACACCCCCTCAATGAGACAGTCGAACATCCAACACATCTGATGATTGTGCGACATCCAGTGCACCCCCTCAACGAGAAACCAATGCTAATCCTGCATGATATAGAGGACACAGTAATACTTTTGTGAATATGTCAGCAACATTTTTATGAGTTGAAAGCCAGATTGGTTGAAAGGTGCCTTCTTCAATGTGGCATTGAATGAAATGATATTGAGGATCAATATGTTTGGTGCAAATGTTAAGGTCGTGCTCAAGGGTTAACGGATCTGAAGGGCTTCGGCCTCAGCTCGTATGCTGTGCCCCTTTCCCGAGTATAGCCCCGTATTTCAGAATGCTATATGTATCGTATCTGAAGATCCGGATGGCTACTGTAGCGTATCCAAAGGTCTGGACGACTATCATATGATATCCGGGTATAGAGACAAGTAACGTATTCCTATCCGACGACAAGGAATAGTATCGTATACTTGTCCGAAGGTAAGGATTAGTATCGTATACTTATCCAGATGGCGTCCGGATATTGGATGGGAGTATAAGGGCTAGTCTAGACAAATCTAGGACTAGAAACTAACAGAGTATCAACTATCCGTAGATAGAGGCAGATGCGTATAGACTATCGGATACAATCCTTAAGTCTCAGAGGGTGACAAGAGTTGTTAAGACTCAAGTCCGGATAACGGAATGAGGACAATCTAAGTTGATATTTGAACTGGGGTGCTATAGGACATATACAAGAGTTTATATACGATAGAACTATGCGGGAGGCTATGCACAAAGTATCGCAATGTATAAGCAACACTTATTAGAAGTCAATCATAAGCCGGAAGTTAATCACAAGTGAAACAGATCAGTAAACATAGCTGGAAGAAAGCATAACCGATATACCGGAAAGGAGGATATACTAAATGGAGGAAATAAGCAGTGTTTAACGTTATATGAACAGGATATGAATGAAGAAGCTTATTGTGACGGATCCGGTACGGATCTGTGGATCGGATCTGATCGGATCT
>Ga0310811_10006352_pt1 | contig 15101 bp, 19 predicted proteins | sample YCmetagenome_FD_207642 | JGI IMG/M metagenome (GOLD analysis project Ga0310811, IMG submission 207642) | Soil microbial communities from experimental microcosm in Duke University, North Carolina, United States - YC | ecosystem: Engineered > Artificial ecosystem > Soil microcosm > Unclassified ...
GCCGGTATCAAGTGTCCTGTTGTTGTTCTGGAGAAATCTACTTGCTGGGGAGTTGACCGAAGTGGAGCCTTGGGTGGAGCAGATGGAGGCTTTGGTACTGAAATCAAACAGCAAGCGGTTACAAAAATTGGAACTACCCGTAATCAAATACTGATAAAGAAACAAACTCACAATCTTTGCGCACGAGAGATCTGGTTGACGATTCAAAAGTCACGCCATCGATAACAACATCACGGGTAGACGAGGCCTGTGGATGAGGTGGTCTTGTGGGCGGGCGGATGAACTTTGTTGTTGGTTTCTGATATTCGGAGGGTCTATAAGGTGCTGGCGGTTTGTACTTAGGATTAAAATATGCGTTGCTCCTTGGGGCTGAGAAGGATCCAATAGATTGCTGAGTCGATTTATGTTGATTGATGGCACCTGCGTGGCTTGTTAGAAACAGTATCCCAATAAAAAGGCAAGATCACCTGTTAGTCGGGCAATTTCTTCCTTGAGCGCTGCGTCCGATGTTGAGGCCATGATGGGTGTCAAAGAAGAAGAGTGGTTGTTGGTCAGCTTCCAAATGATGATCAACCAAACTTGGAGCATGATGACAAACAATAAGTACATACACTACATACTACTGTAGCTTGAACTGGTCCTCTACAAAGGTACAATGGCCCGATACAAAAGACCTAATAAACAGCAGCCTTCTTGCAAGGTACCACTGCCACGGACGAAGCCTTTGTTGTTCTTGGGCCTGTTTGCTGCGACTTTGTGGCTCTGGATCCCGGATCATTCTAAATCAGATGCGTCAGACAGAGTCAACGACGTTCTGCGCACGCCAGTGAACTTGTCTACACCGCCCATCGAAAACCACTCTCTGACAGCTATACTCCCAATCATCTCACACTCTTTTGAAGGTCTCGAAGTTTTATTGTCCCCGTTTCTCGTTCCTTCCGACACCATTCGAGAAGTCATTTTGATCTGCCCACAAACAATCCTTTCGGATGCGCGACGGGTACTTAAAAAGATCATGTCATACAGTGACATAGTTGGACACCCCGATCTCTCATTGATACCCTATACAAGCTCTTCATTCTACAACAGTACACTTACAAGTGCTGTATCTCGAGTTAGAACGGAATGGGTTCTTGTTCTCGACAATCATGGTTTGCAAGGCCTCAGTAATGGACAGCAAGCTTATTTACTCAGTCCACTATCCATTTCCCTACCCGTCGGACCTAATGGCTTCCTCCGATTTCCTGCTGATTCCAGCCGTGTACTTGCGACTAGCGATTTTGAGCCTGCCGAATATCTCATCCCTCCCTTCGTGGTACCCACCCATCTATTCCCTCGCACTTTGTCGCATCTCGCCGATTCTGATCCTTGGCTTGCTTTTGGCTTGCATGTTGGCAAGATCCATTTTGAGGGGATTGGAGGGTTGGTTCTTCCATCTGACATTAGCAACATTAATTGTTGTGAACGAAATTCTCACCTTCCATCCCTCAAAATCACTCAGATAGAGCACTACTTGACAGGGATTCTGTCAGCGGATAACAACGGTCGCACGCATAAACGGCCGGCATCAGGTTCTGGTCGTTTCGTTCTGGTCGTTCCTCATTTAGAAGATCTTCATGCTTTCATGCCTGTTATCTGCAGACTCCAGTCCGTAGGTCATATTGTATCAGTCTTACTGTACCAGGCGTCATCGAGCGATACCATGCATTGTTCCTCTGAGGGCTGCACTCTTCAGTGCTCGACGCTTCCCCACACCGCTCCGACCTTCCTTAATTGGCTAGATTCTCTGGACGCCTCGCCTGATGTCGTCTTCGCCTTGGATATCCAAGATTTTTTGTCTGTCACATTCACGATGGTTCTTCTACACGAGCCCTACCGTAAAACCACCTTAATCAGATTGCCTCGAGCTGACATACCACATTCCGATTGGATCGGTTCACTCAGCCTTCTTGAACTTCGCAGTTAGTAACGAGCGTCATTCTCAACGTTATTATCTAACCGAGAGTAGACTGGAACGTACCCGAAATCACTATTAGCGTCATAACTGATCATAGACCTCACTCTTTGCAACGGTTGCTAACATCCTTGACCCGTGCTCGGTACTTTGGAGAAAGAATCGGACTGCGTGTCAATCTGGAGCAAACTGCCGACCTCGAAACCTTGAGAGTCGTACAAGATTTCGAATGGCCTCATGGCAATGTCTTTGTCCACCACAGGGTCATACATGGCGGTCTCCTCGCTGCTGTCGTCGAGTCATGGTACCCAAATTCCAACGATTCTTATGGCTTACTTCTCGAGGATGACATCGAGGTGTCTCCCTTGTTCTTTGCGTGGATCAAGATGACTGTTTTGCGATACCGGTAAGTTAACCACAAATTTCAGCGAAATTTCCTATGATCATAAAATTTCTCGGAGGTATGGTGAACCCGAAAACATCTCGCCATCGGTGTTTGGTATCAGTCTTTACCAGCAAACAATGCTCGAGCTCAGACCAGAAGGCCGGAGATCCTTTGACGCTAGGGCGCTTTTCACCACCGACGGCATCCCGGACCCTACCACCCCATACTTGTCCCAGATACCCTGCAGCTGGGGCGCGGTCTACTTCCCAGAACACTGGCGCGAGTTTCACGACTACCTTTCCATCCGCCTCTCCGAATACTCCATTAAAATACACGAGAACGTCGTTCCTGACATCCGTTCCAACAAGTGGATCAAGTCATGGAAGAAATACTTCATCGAGCTCGTCTATCTTCGTGGCTATGTCATGCTCTATCCGAACTACGCCAACTTCACATCACTGTCGATTAATCACCTCGAGATTGGCTCGCATGTCAAAGACCAGCCAGCGGAAGAATACCTCCGCAAGAAAGCGTTGTTCATGCTTCCCTTGATGCCATTGGAGAATATTTCAGTGTCACTTTACCCTGGCCTGCTTGACTTGCCAGAGCAGAAGCTCCCTTCCTTATCTTCCTTGCCCGTTCTAGATTTCATGGGAAAGCTTACTTCGGCATTCGACCTGTTGGAACGAGGTACCAAGCGTCGGACGGAGCTTACTGGCTGCAGTGCTACCATCCCTTTGACTTACGACGCTCGTGAGTTGATGTGTCTTCAGGAGTTCACTTGAGTGTCGAGCATAGGTGGTAGGCAATTCAGTGCGGCGCCTAGCACAAGTCTTTTTGTCATTGTCTGTCCGCTGGAAAATCTATCTTGTAACAACGATGGCTCCATAGCCTCGTTGAAATTTCGGCATACACTAATAGTGACAAAGACAAATTGATTCGATATAAGGTAATTAAGTAAATGAGAAGCCCATTTTACTTGCATGAGTGATAAGCCATGAGTAATTTTGTCTTTCTAACGACGCAAGCAATGATAGTGATGCATGATGATGTCCAAAACACAACTAGAATCACACCGATATCTGTGAACTGTCCAACCCAAGCGCGTGGAGGAAGAGATTGACGTTAGCCAGCTTTGTCTGTCGCTCCTCTTCATCTGCTACCCAGCCCTTGCTGACACTTGTTACAATATCTAGAACTTTTTCGCGGAGGCTGGTGACGAGAATGGATTGTTGGTCAGAAGAGGCGTGCAGTGCAAGCGCAGCAAGAAATTGCCAAACAGGCTGGTCAAGGATGTCCGTGGGAGGAAGGGGAGCCGCTACGGGGAGAGGTTGGGCAACAAGACGAGTCGAGGGAAACAAAAGCACAAAATGGGGCATCAAAAGTTGGAATAGATGATCAAACATGGTTTGCCTGCGAATGATCATATTGAGAGTAGACCATTTTTTGAAGTTAGAAATTGCATACCATTGTTGAGCTTCCGCAGACGTTGGTATTTCTGAGGACTCGTGCGCACTACTCATGCCCTGTTTAACTATCTCGACTCGACTCAAGAACAATGTTAACATGGCGATACCAGGCTGAGCACGATGGGTAAGTAACTCTGTGCATGATGAGACAAAACGCTCATACCCGAGTCTGGGCGGAGACAACAATGTTGGTGCGATCCAAGAGTAATCCAAGCAGCCCAGTGATGACCCTCAGCTCAGCCTTCGCGATCACAGGCAAAATGCTCTGTAGAACACTTCCTAGAAAGGCTTGCGTTTGTCGCTCCACATCCTGACGTTCGGGAGTTTCCTCTAGTGAGTCGAGAAGAGGGGCATGCTTGACGACGTCAAGCTGAGAGAAGCAGGCGACCAAAAGCGTAAGAAGCGTGAGCATCCTAGGTGGCGCAATGTGGCGACTTAGCCGCGGCAGAATTTTTTTCCCCTTGACTGGGGTAAGTAGGGAAACAAATGGATGGGGGTCACTGAGAATGTATATCAATACAAATGAAACGGATTCCAAGCATGCTGTAACCCACCTTGTTTCAAGAGGCAACATGACCTTCAAATTCATCCATATTTGCTCGACAAGATCATTATATGTCGCTGACCTAGAAAAATTGTCAGTGCCGTTTTGCAAAAAATGAAAGGAAAAAAAGATAAAATACCATGAGATAAAAGCTTCTTCATCCTCCTCGTCCTCTTCTAAAGGCTGATCTCGCCTGAGTTGCTCGATATTCAAGACCATATCATAAAGCCCTTCCAAAACAACAAGTGTTTGCCGTTGGGTGAGCGGGTCCTTTCGCACCACGCCGTCACTCTAGATACAAAATGTAAATAGGTCACATTAGAATGAAGGGGCATCAACACGCACTCCAGCGGCTTGTCCAAGCGCCTCGCGACCAAGTTTCGCAGCCTCTTGCGCGGCGCCGTTTCCATCTTCTTTGGATATGTGAGGGTGGGTACCAGACATGGTGGGAATTGCTGAAGAGGCATCGACCTGCAGAAGCTGTCGCGGTGCAGCCTTGTAGCTACGGCCAGAGGTTTTACCAAGAGCCCCCTGGAGACTGTGCAGCGCTTTCGAAGCGCTGAGCATCAGAAAAGAGAAAGACTTCGTGGAAGACGTACAGTGCAATCCCTTTTCCTTCTCCCTAAGTCGTGCATTATTAACGATCCGTTCGACCTGCGCTTCCATCTTTTGCATCGCACTCTGCCTTCTACTACTTCCCTTTTGTGTCAATCCGAGACCGACACCACCACTAGAGCCAAACTTGATCACACGTTCATCCTGCGACTGGAGTCCCAATCGTGAACGAAGAATAGCACCATAAACCTGAGCGTAGAAGTCTTCGGCATAAGGATCTTGCGTAACAAGTTGCGAGACTTGAATGCGAGTAATAAAATCCTTGTCAGATTGTGTCATCAGATCATTGTAGCGAGACTGCAAATCGTCATGAGCGTGAGGAAAGTGGACGGATTGCGGGCATCACCATGTGTGCGATCTTGGCGGCCTTGCGTCGGCGCCTCTCCTCCATCCGCTCGGTTTCCATGATCTTACGCATGGCCTCAACCCGCAACGCTTCTTGCTCAGCTTGACTGATACCCTGCATATCTCGCATGAACTCAACTTGTGCCATCTCTGACAAAAGTCTCTGTTGCAGTTGGATGCTCTGGGGCATATACTGAGTGTTTTGCTGATTGAACAGTGCGTACTGAGAGTCTATGGCAGGAGAATGCGTGCGACGTTGTGTGTCAGCGTAAGGAGACTGCCTGCGCGCGAGTACATTCGGCTGCTGCTGCTGCAACTGTGATAGTTGCTGCGCACGAAGCTGCCGTTCGAGTTCTTCCATGCGGAGGCGCTCTTGAAGCTCCTTCAATCGCTCCTGCTGTTGACGCTCCTGCTCTTGTTGCAGAAGAAGGATTTGCTGTTGGTGTTGATGCTGCTGATTGAAGCGGGGAGAAGGTGCAAGATGAGGAACCACCCGCGGAGTGGATATTCGTGCTTGCTGTTGCAAGCGAAGCTGCTGTTCTTGCTCCAAACGAGCTCGCATGCGGTCTGCAAGTAAATGTTCCTGTTGAAGCCTTTGAAAGTCTTGCCGTTCGAGTTCTTTCACACGGAACTCTTCTTGCCTACGTGACTCTTCTTGTCTGCGAAGTTCTTCCTCTCTTTGCAACTCTTGTTGGAGCTGAACTTGCAGAAGCATCTCTTCTTGCTGCTTGCGTTTCTGCTGAGCAGCCCTCATTTCAGCCTCAATCTCCTGCAGAGTGCGAACACCTGTCTGGTTGATGCTATGAGAGATGGGCTGTTGTTGGCTGAGAGGCCGATGGTCCGCGTATACATTGAGCGCTGGGGACCTCGAGGGCGGGAACGGAGGCTTCATCAAATTGGAAGGCACACGCTGATGACCTGCAGCACGAGAAAGAATGGAGAATGGAGACTTGTCATCCCATATTGACTCGAGGGATTTCGGAGCTGGAGAAAGCCCTGTAACAGAAAATGTTAAGAACCGAAACTGATTGAATGTATCTCATCACATACCTCGATCACGGGACTTCGAGGCATGTTCTGTTCGTTCAACCACAGGCGTCCGCTCTCTGAAAGGCTCTGCAGTAGGAGTGAACCTGCCACGTGTAGGTCCAACGGGCGCAGGGAGAGTTTGACTCGCAAAATCGAAATCTTTGCCTGGTTACAGCAGACATTATTGTCACTCTTTTACCCTTGCTAATGATGATTCCATCTCACCGACAGCACCTGTCCCACCAAAGGTCTCGTCATTCAGTTCATCACCGCCTTCAAGGAGTGCATCTCCTAGCCCGTCATAGCTCTCTTCACCCCAGGTGTAGACCGCAAGGTCCTCGGTTTCTTGGAGGCCGCCTTCCAAAAATTTCTTCTTTTCTTGTTCTAAATTGCTTCTTTCGAACCCAAAGAAAGACATAAGAAAGAGAGAGCTCTCAGCGAACTGATGAGCCTGATTGCGAAAGTTGGAATCAAGACTTACAAGCCCATCTCCCCGCAACAAACATGACCATACACAGACCACCTGCCTGCTGCCAGTCACTACTAGTAGTCAATCTCAACGTAAATTAGTGCGCTTCTTCAACGCTTCTCAGATGCTGACGATGTAAAGTTTGATTGGTACTACTTTTCAACTACAAATATTTCCTACATTTGTCACACGTCTTCTCGTGGTCACTTGCATGACGCTATTTTATGAACCTCTTCCAAAAAATCTAGCAACGTGCTGGCGCTCCAGGCTTGGGTATTACACGAGTCGGCACAATATTGACCATCCTTATTTGTCAACTCGGGGATGCCAGCCCAAGGGTCATTCTGGATATGATGCCTAGGGGTGAGCAGAATTTTGTGAAGATAGTGAAGGGTCTGAGTTATATCCTGCCAGCGCCTGTCAGCTCGCAGAGATTGTGGCCGTCCGCGAAAGGTACTGACCTCTTTGCCTGCACCAAATCGTGTGTCGAAGTAGAGGTAAGCGCGGAGGAAATATCCAAGCGGCCAACCCCATTCAGGGCCCTTCGGAACAAGCACGCCACTTAGACACGTAACATGACACAACTATCACTCAAACTTACATTATGATAGTTCAGTCCCTTGGCAACAAACCAGTCCGTAGTGTCATTAGAATTGTCATATTGAGGCCGATATCGCATGTCACTTGGGTCCAAGGTTTTCATGCCCAGTGGACTTCGTAAAACCTGGTCAGCGAGGCGGAGTGCGTGCTCAGCGTGCTGAGCATGGAACAATTCTGGCGCTACAGTCATAGCGATCGGGAAATTTGGTCTGAACTGGTAATCAGACCATTCTCGACCTGGGCCAGAACCATAAACATCCTTGTAGATACCCCTTCTATTGATGATAGCAGGATCTACATCATAGTGCGAGTCGTCGCCGGCGTCTGTTTAAGAATAAGAATGACGTGTAACAACGAAAATAACTATTAGTCTTACTTAGGGGAACATAGTAGCATCTTTCGAAGGACTGCTGTATAAGTTCACCCCAGGCCTTGTAGGTAACAAAGGTATTCTGCCCATTGACTTCAAAGGATCACGTTAGTGGGTCTTATAATGAGTCCGTAAAAGAAACCTCACTTGTCGCTTCAATACCCTTGAATGGAAAACTTCCAAGACTCGACAACGTATCGAGCCATCGTAGCGTACTTTTCAGCAAACCGGTGATTTCGACCGGCGCGCCGTCTCTCGGCGTCCCAGGAACACCCTTCGTACCCGCCTTCTCGGACTCTCCCATCTTATCCATCCAAGTCCCACAATTGTGTTGATTCCCCCCGAAGATAAACCCTGTTTCCCAGTCGACTCGAATATTTATATTGAATCCTTCATCTTTCATCTGCATGTCAAGGTTGGGGCCAGCGTTATACTCGCGGAATGCAATTCCACTTGCATGGCGCTGAAGTATTTCCTGAATGATCTCCGCAAGAGTGCTCGTGTATGTGTACGCGCGCGGATCGTCCCATGCGACCCAGGTATCATCTACAGGGAATCTTCGCTTCACCGGCTCCGATAGGATTGACAGACCATCAGGCGCACTGGCCACATAATCTTGAATATTTTGTAACATCCACCATGGTGAATCCCTCGAATTGTACCTGAGAAGGCATCAAAAAATGGAAATCATCTCGCATGACTGCCTGCAGATTCGTACCGTGGTTTCCTAAGAGAGTCCAATAAATTGGGGATCAATCCGTGCTTCAAAGTCGACGCAAAAGCGAGGATGTGTTTTCTGGCGCCCTCGAAATTGCCCGTAGTCAAAAACAGTCCCCTTAAAGAGATGAAGACGTCGCGGCCCCAACAACGTGCCCATCCTGTGCTGAAATGCGGCAGTCCTGCTGCTAGTGATGGAGTAGATTTTGCCGGATCAAGGGATGCGGACTGTACCCGTCCGTGCATTTGAATTGCGCACATCGCGAGATTCTGTGTGAACTCGTGTCCTGTATACACAAATTCAGAGCATTGTTCGATCGCTGCACGGCGAGCGGCTTTGTATGCAGTAGATATCAGGATGGCGAAGTACTTTGGACGCAAATAAGAAGGAACGGAAGCCTTGATGCGCTCTGTCCGCTCTTTGAACCACTGCGCAGGCTGCACAAGTTTCGGGAATTGAATTGTTTGCCTGGTCAAATATGAGCTACGCCAGAGACAAATAAGCAAATAACCACCCACGTTTGCAGCCTTGAATAGATATAGTCGAGTGCCCAAAGTCCTTGCCTGAAATTTTCGCAAAGTGGATGCCCAAGATCATTGGACTTCATGATATGCCGAAGGGGATGCATCCATCCCTCCAGCCCACAATAAGTCAGCTTAGCAAAGCCTGGAACATCATAGACACCAATCACGCCGCTGGTTGCATCCCTTTCTTCACCATCAGCGCGATATAATACGACGTTCAAATCAACAAGGTCCAGGTTGCCAAAGGCTTTGTTTGCATCCGACGTGCAGAAAGTGTCCAGCTCTTCCTCCAGGTTCTGAACCTCGACTTCAAAAATGAGAATACTTCCGGGCGGGAAGTAGTCTGGAACTGTGATCCTGCAGAAAGGCGCGACATCATGCGATATCTGCGGGACGATAACATCAGGAATTTCGACCAGCTTCCCAGGAAGGCCTCGAATTATGTTGGAATTATGCGGCGTTTCGTATGATGAAAACTCGATCGAAGCGCCATATACAAATCGAGCTCTGGTACAGGATAACTCTATAGTGTTCACTATCAATCAGTTAGGATGAGTCATGTAAATCGTACAGTAGCACGCACCGATGCCGCGCTCTTTTGAGCCCTTTGAGAACGCAGTATGGGCAATGAGCAGATAACCCTTCTGGGTGGTCGGATGCATCCGCTGAACGAGGATATACTTGTTGACTGTTAGTACCTGCACGAAAGCAAACCCGAATTGTATACTTACATCACCCTCTTGCCAGTAATGGCCCTCCTCGAATCCACCAAGAACCATTTCCCTATGCAAGCCATTCAGCAATCTCTTTGCCCTTGCAATGCCCGAATTTTCGCCAAGTTGGGTCAGCTCATATTGCCGCTTTTCCTCGACAAGATTCAATAGCTTCGGGTATAGATCGTCAAAACCTTTCACTGAAGCAACTGCACAGTAACCAAATGTTACAATGCCAGCGACGGATAGTGCATGCTCGGCAGAACGCTTGTCGAGATAAGACTCATTATCATGCGTGAGATCGTACATGAGTGCATGAGGCACGGAGCCGTTCAAAGGGCTAACAATGCACGGACGCGTTGGACCTTTTCCGAAGGGAGGATCGAGCTCTTCCAGGTTTATCAAGCATGCGCTATCCATAGATCCTATTGTGGGTACATTAGCACCCATTACGCTCCATAGTGACCTATGTAACCCACCAAGCGGTTTTCCAAGCCCAAATCTATACATGACTCTTGAGAACTCCTTTGGATCCCAGGCGTTACCTGCTTCCCTGATAAGACTGTTAATGCCTAACATCTGTACGAATAGTAGATCCATCTCCTCGCTGCCCGTAAAGAGCTCAGCACAGACGTAAAGATCCGGATTGACGATACGAGCCGCATCGAGCATTGCAACACCGACATGCGCCGGTGTTGAATGACAATTATCGATACGAAAACCATCGAATGTGGCTGCAAGCATCCTTACATAGGACATCATATGTTCCCAAAGCCATGGATTATCAGTCGGCCCCGACCCGTATCGAAGCTTCACACAATCACTCCATACAATGACCTCGCGTCGGAGGTAAGCTTTTGAGGGTGGGAGGGCAAAATTCTGAAGTGGGTCCGCGTCCCATATCCAACCGTTATTAGCAACACTATATTTCCCCTGGTCGAACGGACCAGGCGGCGTCAAACGAGTGAAATATGGTTCCACAAGAGGACAGCTGCTTCCACATTAGCACATATGATTGTGATATATTTTCGATTGCTCACCTCGCTGAAATCTCACCAAGCTTCGGGCCGTTCTCCTCCAGCCGAATATACTTGAGGCGATCCTTTACATGATCTAGGGCAATCTTCGTGTCTTTTTCCCACTCCTCGTAGAGGGGGACATTGATCACGTCAACCACGCGGCCCCAAACTTCCACTAGGGTATCGACATCGTTTACGATGCTTACGAACGCTGCTTTGAGGAGTCCTGCTGCCATCTCGCCGTCTGAGCGAGCGCCATAGCGCGAACCCAGCTTGTTGATACCTGCGATAATGGATGAGGTCTTAACGATTTCGGCTAGTGCAACGATAGATTTTCCAGCGACGTCAGGGCCGCTCCAAGGTACCATTTTCCCACTCTTTATTGCAGCTTTCACCAATTCTTTTTCCCGTTTAACATCCAGGACATAGTACTGCCACATATCACGGGCCTCGATGGATTCGGCCAGGCTAGTTATGAGCAAGTCAATGTCTGCTTCAGATCGAACCTGTGTAGGGAGGCCTTTTGATGCAACAGACGAAGAGAATTCCAGGATCGCAGTATCGAGTTCGAAAGCAGGAGTTAGATGAGGAGTATTTGCAGGACTGTAGCCTGTAAAAATTTTATTCTTCAAATTCCAGTACCTTGTTCCTGTTACTCACCAGCTTCTGGGTGATCGACAAGCCAGGGGCTGTCGCTAGCAGTGTGATTTAACACGACATCGGTCAGATTTAGTAGGCCGTATTCCTCTTTCGCCACGCGCAAAATCTCCGTAACACGAGCATCGATAGCATCTGGATCAACACTGCCCATAAAGATGGAGGGATCATAATGTTTCTGGTCCTTGATGGAGTATGGGCTGTCACTTGAGCCCCGTTCCTGTAGTGGTGTCCAATGCAACATGGTATAACCACGATCACCAGCCTCGGTGAAATGTTCTCGCCAGTCAGAAATTGGGCCCATCCATTTTGAAACAACAGTAAGTACAGCCAGGGCGTCCAGAGGTAAGTATACGGTCTCCGGTGAAAGAACGGCGCCACCCTGCGCAGGAGTCAGTGGCTTCAGGTCTGGCGAAAGAATTGGGGATCGCGCTTTGGTGCGCAAGATTGGATCTATATTAAAGTAACCTTCTCTGCCTTTAGCACGTTCTCCAGGAACTTCACCATCGTACTCGACCCAATACTTGAATGCTCCCGCATGAGAGATAGGTAAATCCACTTGAATAGGTTTCGAGAAGTTACTAGGAAGCCTATCGAACGTCTTGAGTCATCATGTTTTGAATACGTACGTAAGACTTACTTGCGCTCAACAAACTTGTTCCGTCCAAATACGCCGCCATCCAAAGGGAAATTGGTCTTGAATACGCCATTCTTTGAAGCTGGTGTGCCTGCGTCAAGAAAGACACGCAATATATACGGAACATATGCTGGCGGAAGCCGAATATACTATGTGATTTAAACTTGATTGCGATGGCTCAACGACACCAGTTGCACTCACAGATTGATCTTTGTTAGGCCCACCATCGGGATCTAATCTCAGCTCATAGACGCATATTGGCCTCTCATCTATGCTCCGGGCACTGAGAAAGAACTCCTTTCCTTCATCTGCTGGTGTCTTTGGTGTAACCGCATCGTGAAGTGCGTGGGATGTGCTTGAATCTGTCTGTTTTAGCCGTGGAAGGGATGGTGGTTGTTTCTGTGCCATTCTATCGACTTCCTCCAATGCCTTTGCCATAACACTGATAGAGCCGGTAGGGAAATGAAAGGTGAAGTGGAGCGGAGCTTGATAGACCTTTTATGTTTTCATGGCAAGTGAATATTAATAGTAATTCCACAATCCACAATATATAATCTTATGATGACTTTGGAGCGCGGCGTCCACCCACGTGCGTCTCACGTGCGCTTACTTGACCAACTTCAGCAAGCTACTAAACGTTAGTATTTTGCGCCATCATTAGCTTCGCTCCATCACTGCAGAGTACTCATGCTCACGAAATAGAACTCCACATTACTTCATTAGCACATCATCAATTCCTTACTGACTCTTTCATCTGCGTCATCTTGGTCTTTGAACACGGCAGCTCCAAAACATGTCGACGTCATTTACACAATGAAAAATATGAATTCCGAAAGGAAGATAGTCAGCTCATAGAGGGTCACTCTAAAGTGACACCTGATTTTCTCGCAATTCTCTCACAAAATGGAATTCCGAAGCATGAACTTCATCTCAAGCAGGGCTGTATTTGCTCACTTATGCGCAATATGTCTGTTCAGAAAGGACTGGTGAAGAACACACGCCTTATCATACAAGAATTGCATCACCATTATGTTGAGGTTCGACTCATCAACAACAGGACAGGTCAACTTGGAGATGCTCAACTTATTGTCCTATGTAAAGTCCGTCCCATTCTATGTATTCCGCCAACAATCGTGCCAACTATTCCTTCATGATCTGGTCTCACAATGACAACTTTTTCAGCTATCCTTAGATCTATATGCATCGTAAGCATGCCCTGGTGTATTAACTACCACATCGTCAATTTGATCCTTCTGGAAGTAACGGAGGAAGCCTTTCCAATTCGATCCGACCTGCATTTCAAAATTATTGGCGAAGACGAGGGCTGTGTGATAGCACGGTTTAAAAATATCAAACAGCCCCCATGATAACGACCCAAAGGGTTGCATCAGGTGCCCAATCACCTAATCATACACTCTTTACTCTGAAGTCCCCACATACGGATCCGTTTCAACGCATCTTCATTGAGGGTGATGCGGTTGCCTCTGTAGTCGACGCTGAGTTAAATATACTTGTGGCCCAGCTTGTGGCTTGAGATTCTCTGTATGTTTCAATATTCTTTGTTGAGCGAGTGTCGTCAATTTTGGCATATCAGAAATCACGGGGAGGCGTGCCTCGGTGTAGTGAGTGCCCTTTCACCACCATAGTGAGCTTCCACCCTATATTGAAAATTAGTAGTGTAAGGCTGAGTATGAGTTCAGCAGGGAATTGCGAACAGATCGACGTAGTTATGAGACGTGTTAGTAGGTAGCACGAAGATAGTTATGAAAATGTTTAGAGGCGAAGATCTGTTAAGGTTAGCAACCAACGTCGTTGATTCATCTCGCGTCTCGCCTATGAGCTGGCTCTTTCTTATGCACAACACCTAAGGAACAAACGTTAAGACATCTCTGCCAATACCATGGGCAGTATAATTACTCCTCGCACCGTCCACTCCAATCAGTCAGTCCACATCGATAACCTCTCCGGGGTGGTCGGGATCAGAAGCCTTTCCGATCGAGTTTCAACGTGCGTCGAGTACTGTTGCAAAAACGGAGCTCGGTTCAAAACAAGAGTATTTCGCAGGATGCTTCCGCAGATGTCCCTCCAATATATTTTGACCAAGTTCATCGTAGTTCACCCAATAAACATTGAATCACAACTTCTAAATTATTATTTCAAGCCATCTTAGTGTTACCTCACAGTACGGAAACATGGATAGGATCTGCAATGGCTCCCCTCCCCCAACATGATACGTTCGAAGCAGTGGCGCGAGGTTGCAACTCATGAACGAGGGAAATTCAAAGCAAGGCGCAAAATTGACGCACTGCGATCCCCGCCGCCCATCTGTCCTTGTCCATACCCACATTTTTTCAATGATTCTCACCGGTATAACACTCTGAAAGGGTTCAAAGCAGCAGTAAGACCAGAAAGACCAGCCCCAACCTAAAAGATATGGGGTTAATTGGGAGTGTGCCGGATTGGCGGGCAAACTCATAACGAGACCGGAGGAAAGCTCTCCATGCTGAAAGTGACTTCGTATGACGGGTTCTCCACTAGCTGTACTATATCACAGGCTCACCATTTATATAGAATTCGCGGTCGGCAGGCGGCCCATCTCACGAGACACCATGGAAGAGGAGTCGAAGATGTGGCAAAAGCTGGAGGGAACAAACAAGCACCTGCCTCAGCAGCCATACACATGAGCCTTCTCCTACCTTCTCACAGGGCAAGATACTGAAAAGCTTCCTTGCGATGTCAGAAAGAACCACTAACGTCCAAATTCTGGTAGATCCTTGATTACAAGTCCACTGTGGATACAACGAAAGTATAAGCAGGAAGGTGCGCGGTGCTTCTGCTGAACGACGCAAATACAACGTAATGCCGGGGAATAAAGCAGTAGTACTGTATGGTAAAATGGTCCGATGGGTGAATGACTTATCCCAATAATATCCCGAACGTGATGGGTCTTAGATGGCTGAGACCATTGCCAGGTTACCAGCTCAGGGAGATATAAAAGCAATTAGCAAGTGGGGGGCAAAAGCGTGAATTTGGTAAAACTTAGTACTGTCGTC
>Ga0310811_10006354_pt1 | contig 15100 bp, 15 predicted proteins | sample YCmetagenome_FD_207642 | JGI IMG/M metagenome (GOLD analysis project Ga0310811, IMG submission 207642) | Soil microbial communities from experimental microcosm in Duke University, North Carolina, United States - YC | ecosystem: Engineered > Artificial ecosystem > Soil microcosm > Unclassified ...
CTGGCGGAGCGGGGGGGATTCGAACCCCCGATAGAGCTTTTGACCCTATAACGGTTTAGCAAACCGCCGCCTTAAGCCACTCGGCCACCGCTCCGCATCCCTTCGGGAACCGTCGGCGGCCTGGGGCCGCCGACCGGCCGGCTTTAGTAGCCTTTGGGTTGCTGCCCTGTCAACGAATGCGACCGTGTCGCCTTCAGGAAATCGACAGGAATTCCGAGACTCTACCGCCCGTTGGCGCGCGATCGGCCGGCAACCTCTCGCGCCATTACTTCGGCGGCTGGGGGCGGGGGGAGGAGTGGTGGTGAGCGATCCGCCACTCGCCATTCCGCTTGGTCACCAGCATGGTGAAGCGTGACGGCGACGGTGTTGCTTTACCATCGGTCATCCGGATGAATTCGTAGAACCCTGTGACCACCACAGCCTGATCGTCGACCACGAGGGTACGCCGCTCCTCGATTGAATTCCTATTGCCGCTACCCTTGAGCTTGAGGTCGGTAAAGTATTTCTCGATGGCGTCGCGCCCTTCGGAAATGCTCGGGCTGTTCGTTCCGAGAATGACCGCATCCGGCCAGTAGTTCTTCGTCACTTCGGCCGGATCGTTCGCCGTATAGGCAGCCGACCAGCGATCGATCGCCGCATTCGCGTCCTCAGCCGGGCCGGCGATCGCCACAGCCGGCAAGACCATCAACAACGCGGCAAACATGACCTTTGCAATGTGCAGCATGTGCCATCTCCTGTCGCTGAATGGGGACCGATGGTTACGAACTCCGTGACCGATTGTTCATGAGCGTCGACCATAGGCCCGCATCGTGGCCGACGCGAGGGAGATTCCTGGCACCAGGGCCAAGTCTGCGTTCCGACGACGGCGTTGTCATGCGGCGACCCCGGCGATGGTGGACCGTTTATCTGTCATCGCGCCGACGAGTCCGGCATGGGTAGCGACTTTAGATATGCGGCAATCTCGTCACGACCGTATGCCTCGGCATCCTTGAGCGGCGTCGAACAATCGTCGATGTTGGTGCGCGACATCGGGTCCGCACCGAGCGCGCTCAGCAGCTTGACCCGCTCGAAGTCGCCTTGCGCCACGGCACGGTGGAGCGGAGTCCAATCGTTGAAGCCGCGTGTTGAGGTCGACGCCTGCAGCGGCGGGCATCCGCACGATGGCCTGCATTTCCTCCCGCTTGCCGACCAGAGGCGACTGACCCGCAACGGCCTGATTGCGTTCGATCGCGAGATGAATCGGCGATTCGCCGTCGTTCGCCGTCACGTTGACGTCGGCGCCGCGATCGAGCAGCAGCCGGACGACGGCAAGACTGCTGACGCCTATCGCCTGCATCATATCTTCTGACTCCGGCGCTGCGAGTGCGACGGCTCTCGAAGAACCTTCCGTCATGCTCAACATTGATCCTGAGGCCGGGAGCTTCGCCGAAGCTGAACGTCGGCGGGAATTTGCCTCGACCTTCGAATAACGAATGGTTCGGCCGACAGGCTGGGCGATTTAGCGCCGGCGGCCCGATCGCTTCATTGCCTTGACCTCGGCGGTGATCTTGCTCGCCTGGCGCGCGGTCGCGACGTACTGGCGCAACGCCTCGACGATCACATCGCCGCGTCCAATCCCCTGACCGACGGCAAGGGCGTCGATCTCGCGCACCAGCCGCTCGTCGACGTTCGCGGCGATCCGCACCGGCTTGCCGATCGGTGGGGCGGACAGGAGAAGGGCAACGGCGTCCCGATTGCGGCGGTCGGCCATGATGACCTCAAGCGGGCTCGGCTCGGGAATGGCGAGCCCCTCGTCGAGCATGAAGCCGATCTGTGCGGCGAGTGTCTCGCGCGCGGCGTCGCGCGCCTCGTCCATGGTGTCGCCGATCGCGGAGATGTCGGGGAAGTCGGGGAATCGCACCGAATAGCCGGAGCCGTTCGCGGCGCGCAGGAGAGCGAGATAGTCGGTCATGCGCTCTCTATACGGCACGGCTTGGCGCCGCGCCAGACGGGCGCGCCCAGGCGGCGGTGAGACGGGCAGAAACAAGAAGAGCCACCCCTCAGGGTGGCTCTTCCATTGTCTGCCTCGGTCTGGCCGAGGAGGACTCGGCGACGCGGTTAGGCGAGCTCCACCTTTGTCGCGGCGACGATCCAGGTCCTCGAGACCGACGGCGAATGACAATGAGACACTGGATCACCTCCTTTCGTTGGGTTGCACGAGACCTCGAAGATGGGGAATGAGGCGGGCTCGCGCAAGAGGGTTCGGCCTGCGCGTTCCGGTGGCGAGGTTCGATAGCCGTGTCCGGCAGGCAGCCGGCGCTTCTCATTGTTCACTTTTTCTGAACTGTATTCTTACCTCCGGCCGGGTCCCGGGGCCCGGAACTCGCTGTATCAGACGAAACGCCGCGGCGGTCGCGCGTCGCGCAACGGTCAAACCTCGGGCCCGCCCCGGCCAACAGAGAGGATCCTTCCGACGGTCACCAAGATGGACGATTTGTCCGCTCGCACCGTCGACCAGACCTTTAAGAAGAGGGCGGCCGAGATTCCGACGCTGCTGGTGTCGGCCGACTCGCACGTCGACGAAGATCCCAAGCTGAAGACCTGCATGTGGTCGAGCGACTACCCCCTGCGAACATGACGTGGCCGAACAGCCGCTCCTCGATCAGGGCCGCACCGATACGGTCGTCGCCGCGGCCGAGGACCTGATCGTGCGCATGAAGGTCTATGCCTCGGGCGGCGAGAACGAGCTTCACGCTCACACCGGCGAGGACCACACGTTCATGGTCCTGCAGGGCTCGGCCCGGTTCTACGGACCGGACGGCGAGACGGTCGATATCGCACACCAGAGGATCATGCTGCCGAGGGGCGCGTACTATCGCTTCCATGCCACGAGCAAGGAGCCGCTGGTGATGATCCGTGTCGGCAGCCCCAATCCGCGCAAGCAGAAGAAGCCGTACCGTATCGACATCGAGGGCAACGAACTCCGCGGCGATTCGAAAGAGAACAAGAGCGTGCCGGTCGTGTTCCACGACGGTGCGTTCTTCGGTTACCGGGGCAAGGCGGCCGCCCAGCTTCGGCATCCCGATCGGCGCCGGTCGAATCCGTCGCCGATTCTTTTGTCCACTGTATCGGCTCCTGTGACGATCCTGTGTCAGGGTTTATTAACCTTCTGGTCCGGCGTTAACCCCACCAGTAGCGTCTTTGCGGAGTCAGGCCGTTTCCCGCTTCCGCTAATCGGCGCGGTTACCGCCAGAGCGCGCCTGATCCCCAGGCACATCCTCAATTTTGTCATGGGCCAACCACCCTCCGTCACTTGGTCTCAGGCCTTAAACGCCCGTTAATGGCGAAGGCCCGTTCCGCCAATTACGGGTGTTGTGGGTGATCGGGAGCCGCGCGGTCCTTGGCACAGTTGGCCCTGGACCTCCGAGCTCCGGTTTTGAGGGAGACAACGATGATTGATCTTTTGACCCCGGTGAAAGTCGGTATTCCCGCCGGAAATATTGTCGAGTGGAAGCCCGCCGTACTCGTCGGGCGCACCATCGAATCGGAGCCCCGTTACGATGTTCGGCTCAACGACGGCGGATATCTTTCGGGCATTCCCTACCTCCTGGTGGAGCCGAACGGAGCACACTGATCGCGAGCGACCGAGCCGGGTCACCGGACAGCGGCCCAGGGCCGCGTTGCCGCCGGCTCGGTCGGCCTCCCATCGCGCGTAGCGCGACTGCGACGCGCGGCTGAGCGGCCTATCGGCGCTCAGCAGTGGGGGATGGGCGGGCGAGATGCCCCCGGCCCTAAACCACGACTTTTCGGCAGTAGAACGCCTCGGCGAAGCCCTCGGGGGCCCGGCAGGCGATGGCCCGGAGCCGCATCAGCGCCATGAACGTCTCGGCGCTGAACCAGGGCCGCATGAGCTGGCTGGGGAAGCCCTCGACGATGGCCGCGGTCTTGCGGCACGCAATCTCCTTTGACAGGGGCACGAACAGGTTCGGATTCCCCTGATCGCCCTCGTACTTCGGGATCTCGTATTCCCAGATCAGATGGTCGCGGAAGGTGTTCCACGTCAGCTCGCAGATGACGCGGTGGTCCTGGTGCGCGTCCTCACGGAAATGGGTGAGGATCAGCGAGGGCTGGTGCTCGCGCTTGAGGCGCTCGAACACGTCCTTGATGGCGGCTTGCTGATCGGGGAAGTAGCCGTCGCGAAAACCGTGGACCTCGACGGCACGATCGCGGCATCCGCCGAGGAAGCGATTCGCCGCATCTTCGGCCTCGCTCTTGCGTACGCCGTCACCGCTGAACACGACCCACCGCACCGAGGCGTCGGGATGCTCCGACAGCAGGCGGAGCACCGTGCCGCCGCACCCGATCTCGATGTCGTCGGCATGGGCCCCGAGGCACATGATCCGCAGCGGATCGCCGCGTACGGTGGTGAACGAGAATCCCAGCACGGCTCGACCGCTCATCCCTCGGCGGCTGAGCGGAACGGCACGCGCACGACGGACCTGCGCGCGCTCTCGACCGCGGTCGTATCGCCTGCGCGGGGCCATAGGTTCCACGGCGCGTGCCCCTGCGCTTCGAGACGCTCGAGCTCCTGAAGGTCCTTGAACGTGTCGACGCAGCGCCAGAACCCTTCGTAACGCAGCGTCGACAACTTGCTCTCGGCGATGAGCCGCTGGAAGGGTTCGACGACCAGCTCGTCGCCCGCGCGGATGTAGTCGAAGATCTGGCGGCGCAGGACGAAATACCCGCCGTTGATCCAGACATCCGCACCGAGGCAGTCGTCGATCGACGTCACCGTCCCATCGTCGCGACGCCGGATGAAGTGGAAGCTCGAGTTCGGCCGCACGCTGACAAACGACGCGACCTGGCCGCCGCTCCGGAACCCGTCGATCATCGTCGGCAACGGGAAGTCGCTGAGGCCATCGCTGTAATTGGCGAGGAACATCTCCTCCTCACGGAGGAAATGCTTTACCGCGAGCAGGCGCTCTCCGATGTTCGAGCTCATCCCGGTGTCGACGAACGTGATGCGCCAGTCGGAGATGTCCTTCTGGAGCGGCTCGACGCGGCGACGGCCGCCGATCATCACGAAATCGTTGGTCCGGCACTCGTTGTAGTTGAGGAAGTATTCCTTGATGACGTCGCCCTTGTAGCCGAGGCACAGGATGAAATCCTTGTGCCCGAAATGGGCGTAGTACTTCATCACCCACCACAGCAGGGGGCGGCCGCCGATCGGAACCATCGGCTTGGGAATGGTGTCGCTGTAGTCGCGCAGCCGCATGCCGAGGCCGCCGCAGAAAAGAACTACGCGCATGTGCATCCCTCCTCGTTACCGGCGTGGGCCGGGTTACGCGTACACTTTCACTTCGGGGATCGGCACCACGAACTGACCGCCCCAGACGCGGACGAAGCTCATCTGCGCCATGATCTCGTCCTTGATGTTCCACGGCAGGATCAGCAGGTAGTCGGGGCGCGTCTCGGCGATCGCCTCGGGCGGGCGGATCGGGATGCGTGTGCCGGGCAGGAACCTGCCGTGCTTGTAGGGATTGCGATCGACCGTGTAATCGACGAAGTCGGTGCGGATGCCGCAGTAGTTGAGAAGCGTGTTGCCCTTGCCCGGCGCGCCATATCCGACGACGGACTTGCCCTGACGCTTCGCCCAGATCAGGAACTCGAGAAGGCGCCGCTTGGTTTCGCGCACGCGCTCGTCGAATGCGGCGTATCCCGTCGGGTCCTTGAGACCGTACCGGACCTCGCGCTCGAGCAGAGCATCCACCGGCGGCAGCGTCGGCTTTGCGGCATCCGACGCATGGCAAACGAAAATCCGGAGCGACCCGCCGTGGGTGGGAATCTCTTCGACGTCGAACACCCGCAGGTCGTGCTTGGCCATCAGCTTGCGGATCGCGATCAGCGAGAAGTACCAGAAGTGCTCGTGATAGATCGTATCGAACTGGTTGCCCTCGATCAGCCGCAGCAGGTGCGGGAACTCGAAGGTCGCAGTGCCTGATGGATTCAGGACCCGGGCGACGCCTTCGATGAAGCCGTCGAGGTCCGGCACCTGGGCCAGCACGTTGTTGCCGAGGACAAGGTCGGCTCCGCGGCCGCTCGCGGCCAATTCCGCGCCGAGCGCAGTGTCGAAGAACCGGGTGAGGGTGGGCACGCTGCGCGCCTCGGCAGCCTTGGCGACGTTCTCCGCCGGATCGATGCCGAGCACCGGGATGCCCTTCGCGACGAAGTACTGAAGGAGGTACCCATCGTTGCTTGCAAGTTCGATTACACGACTTTTAGGGCTGAGCGCGAACCGTTCGATTGCCATATCGACGTAGCGGCGCGCGTGGTCGAGCCAGGCCTGGGAGTACGAAGAGAAGTAGGCGTACTCGCGAAAGATGTGGTCCGGCGTGACGTACTCCTTCACCTGGGCGAGGAAGCAGGTCCCGCACACCATCACGTTGAGCGGGTAGTACGGTTCCATCGCGTCGAGTTGCTGGGCGCTGAGGAAGCTTTCGCACAACGGCGACGCTCCGAGATCGACGAAGTCGTAGAGCGTTCCGCCGCACGACCGGCAGCGCTCGGCGGTCATGCTTCGCGCCGCCGCTTTGGGCCGCGGGCGTTCCGTTAGCGCAGCGGTCGAACCCGTGTGCATTGCGGTCGAGGAGCGCTCGGCGCCGACGGCGATGGAGGCGATGCCGTGGGCCGGCGCTGCGCGCGACTCCAAAGACGCTTCACTGCTCATGCGTGCTCCCTGTACCACCCAACCGAAAGCCGGCCGCGCCCGATCGTCGTCTCACTGCATGGGAATGGCGCGTTCGGGGCCCGCCGCGAATGCGGCACGTCAAAATCTGCTTGGTTCGGTTGATCGGGGGAAACCCGAATTTTGCGTCTGAGCGGACGAACGGCGACGCATTTTTGACACGTCCGTTTTGGGCGCAGTCGGCCGACCCTCGCTGTCATGACCACAACCACGTTGAATGTCCTGAATTCATTGCCGTCGTCCTGCCCGCGAGACGACGAGGACGACGGCACGGCGATGCTTGAGCTGATGCGCGACCTGTATCCGATTTGTCGCAGTATTACGGGAAACGGGACACGGCGAAGCTTGGCCATAATCGGCGAGCGAATTCCGCTGCGCATCCACGAGGTGCCGACCGGCACGCCGATCCTCGACTGGACGGTGCCGAAGGAGTGGAACATCCGGTCGGCGTACATCGCGACGCGCGACGGATGTCGCGTCGTCGACTTCGCCGACAGCAACCTGCACATCCTGCAGTACAGCCGGCCGATGGACCGCATCGTGCCGATTGCCGAGCTGCAAGAGCATCTGCACTCGCTGCCCGAGACGCCGGACCGGATCCCGTACCGCACGGCTTACTTCGCCGATACCTGGGGGTTCTGCCTGACGCAACGGCAGCGCGACTCGCTCAACCAGGCGGAGTACCGCGTTGTCATCGACGCGACTCTCGAGGATGGGCATCTCTCGTACGGCGAACTGGTGCTGCCGGGCGACTCCGAGGAGGAGGTGCTGTTCTCCTGCCACTCCTGCCACCCCTCGCTCGCCAACGACAACCTGTCGGGCATCGCGGTCGCGACGCGGCTCGCCCGCCACCTCGAGCGCAGGGCGCACCGCTTCACTTATCGCTTGCTGTTCATTCCCGGGATGCTGGGGTCGCTGACCTGGCTCTCGCGCAATGAGCACATCGTCCCGAAGGTGCGGCACGGCCTCGTCCTGTCGTGCCTCGGCGATCCCGGCGCCACCACCTACAAGCAGAGCCGGCGCGGCGACGCCGCGATCGACCGCTACGTCGCCCACGTGCTGCGGCATCGCGGCTCGCCGTTCCGTGTGACGCCGTTCACGCCGTATGGCTATGACGAGCGGCAGTATTGCTCGCCCGGTTTCGACTTGCCGGTCGGCTGCTTCATGCGTTCGCCGAATGGCACGTTTCCCGAGTACCACACGTCGGCCGACAACCTCGAGTTCGTACGCGAAGACTGCCTGGTCGATTCCCTCGAGAAGCTGAAGGCGGTGGTCGACGTCATCGAAGGCGATGCGACCTATCGCAGTCTCAATCCGAAAGGGGAGCCGCAGCTCGGCCGCCGTGGCTTGTATGGCGCGATATCCGGCCACAAGGATCCAGCGGCGGCGCAGATGGCGCTGCTGTGGACGCTCAACCTTGCGGATGGCCGCCACACGCTGTTCGACATTGCCGAACGCGCGGAAATGCCGTTCGCGGATATCCGTGACGCGGCCGACCGGCTGATCGCGGTTAAGCTCCTCGAACCGGTCGCAAGCTGATCAGCCTGCGACCTTCGCCGATGCCGCGGGCCGTGCGAGTGCTTGACCACGCCAGAACAGGTCGGCGTCGATCTGGTTCGTCGTCAGAAGATGGCGGAGCTGCTTGAGCCGCGTGTACGGCGGCGCGTTGAACAGTTCATCCGTCATCGCGATCTGCTCGAAAATCGTTCGCAGCTCCATGGCGCCGGCGAGCGAGTCCCAGCGACAGCGGAAGCTGGGGAGCTGCTCGTGGATCTTCTTGAACGAGACCCGGTAGCTCCGGTTGTCGCCGTTGTTGCGGCCCACCTCGACCGAGCAGCCGGTGAACACCTGCGCCACCGTTTCGACGATGTCGCGCACGCGGTAGTTCTGGGCATCCGAGCCGACGTTGAACACCTCGCCCGAGACATTCTCGACCGGTGCTTCGAGCACCGCCACGATCGCCTCGCAGATGTCCTGCACGTGAACCAGCGGCCGCCATGGCGTGCCGTCGCTGGTCATGCGGATACACTTCGTGGTCCAGGCGAGGCCGGCCAGGTTGTTGAGGACGATGTCGAACCGCATGCGCGGCGAGGCGCCGAACGCCGTCGCGTTGCGCAGGAAGGTCGGCGCAAACGACAGGTCCTCGAGTCCCGCGATGTCCTGCTCGACCATGACCTTGCAGCGGGCATACGCGGTCTGCGGATTGAGATCCGAGTCCTCCGACTTCGCCTCACTTCCGGCGGCGCCGTAGACGCTGCACGACGAGGCATAGACGAAGCGCCTCACGCCGGCGGCCTTGGCGCTGTGCGCGAGGCCGACCGACCCCTTGTGATTGATGTCGTAGGTCACGCGCTCGTCGAATTCGCAGAGGGGATCGTTGGACAGTTCGGCGAGGTGAACGACCGCGTCGTAGCCGCGCAGATCCGCTGCCGTTACGTTGCGGATGTCGCGGCAGAGGATACGGACCTGGTCGTGGCCGTCGTGGAACAGGCAGCCGCCCTGGTAGAAGCGCGTGTCGAGTCCGTCGACCGCGTAGCCCGCTTCGAGTAGTCGCCACGCCAGAACCGAGCCGATGTATCCGTCCACTCCTGTTACGAGCACACGGGCTCGCGGAGACTCGCGGCCTTTCCTGAGCCGGGCCGCGGAGTCGGGAAGGCTCACGATCTCGTCCATTTACCCCACCTCTTGCTGATCAAAAGCTTGAAAACAGAGCCGTGCGCGGCGCTGCAACAGCAGTAGCGCAGCAATAACGGCGACACGGACGAGGCTGAAGAAGCAATCATGGGCCGGTCCCGGTGATTTTCGCTTCGCGCGACACGGGCGTGCCACGATGTCGGACAATCCGCGCTCACGCCGGGCGATGGGCACCAGAGCGCGAATCGACGGTCGCGTGACGCGGCTTCGCGGGCGACCGCCACGTCCCGTAGGCGACTCCGGCCGACATTCGGGACGCCACGCAGCGGAGCGCTTCGACGAGTTGGCGGAATGCCGTCCCCTTATCGCCGCGCTTCCAGTACCGGTAGACGTGGCGGAGCGCACGAATCGCCGCGATCTGCATGGCGGTGCGGTAAAGACGCTTGCCGTCTTCGCGCGGAAGATAGGAGCACGACAGACGCACGCAGCGGCGCTCCTCGCGGACGTTTTCTCCGCTCCGGATCATCTTCGACGTGTCGGACCGCGTGTGCAGGCGGTTGCACGCCAGAATCGCCGGGTCATAGAAGAAGCGATGAGTGAGGACGAGCCGGTTCCACATGTCCCAGTCCGGGCAATGCTGGAACACCGAGCGGAAACCGCCGAGCTCCTCGTAGACCGAGCGCTTGACAATCAGGCTCGCGAAATGGAGCCGTTGGCCGGTGAGCTGCCGCTCGACAAAGTCGGGACCGAGGATCTGAGGCTTGGCCGCTTGCGGCTCCGCCAGGCTGAGCCACGTTCCGTCCTCGTCGGTGAAAGCGTGGCGGCAGGAATAGGCGCCGATGCCGGGATGGACGGCGATGGCCGCCCGAGCGTGCGCATAGAAGCCCGGCTCGATCATGTCGTCGGCGTGGAGAATATGGACCCAATAGCCATGCGCCAGCCGAGCGCAGGTATTGAAGTTCTCGATCGGGCCGACGTTTCGCGGCTGGCGGTGGAAGATGATTCGGTCGCCGGCGATTTCGCGGGCGATGACGAACGGATCAGCGTCGGTCGAGCAGTTGTCGACGAGCGCGATCTCCATGATCTGCGGACCAAGGTCCTGCACGATGACGCTGCGCAGGGTTTCGCGCAGGAAATCGCCGGAGTTGTATGTCGGGATCATCACCGAGATTAGAGGCCGTGCCGGATCCGGCGGCAGGGGGGCGATGAGTGGGCCGTGAAGATCACTACCCGGAACGGGGGTCAGTCCCATGATTGGCTCTTTCTTGAACAGGCAGAAACCCGCGCCGCAAAAGAATGGAACCGCCGCGCCTTAGATCATCGTGAGATTTCGGTGTCATGGCGGCTGAAGGAATGCGGCCGCCGGCCCGTTTCGGTGCCGAAGCGGAACGGTCCGTTTAAGAGTTCTTCAACGTTTCCCGGGGATTATCGGCAGCGATCAAAGGCTGGGGGCGTGTCATGCACGTTGCACTTCTATCCACCGGAGTCGTCGCGTTTTTCGCCAGCGCGCTCGTCACCTCGCGCGGCCTTCTCGTCGTGCCGCCGAGCGGCGTGGAGCATGGCGCGACCCGGCCGTTCCTGTCGACCCTGACCGAGGTGTCGGACCGTGCCCTCGGCGGCCTCTGGTTGGTCGCTGTCAGCGTCGGTGCCGAGATCGTCGGCTCCGCCTGGCCGCAGGGGTACTGAGCCGCGGACAAGCATCGCCGCGTAGCGGCACCTAAAAATCTTCCACGACAGCGAGGGCTCGGGCCCTGACGATGCGGCATGGCCGCATCGCTCCGCCATGGATCGCTCGACGCGCGGACAGCGCATCTCTGCGTCGATATGCAGAATATGTTCGAAGGATACGCCATGGCACACGCCGTGGATGGAGCGGGTTCTGCCGGTCATCGCGACGATTGCGGAGGCCCATGCCGAGCAGACCATCTTCACCCGGTTCATTCCGCCAGAACGCCCAGAAGGACGGCCCGGGTGTTGGCGTGCCTACTACGAACGGTGGCGCGCGATGACGCGCGAGTGCCTGCATCCCGGACTGCTCGACCTCGTATCGCCGCTCGACCGGCTGGTGCCGCCCGCGGTGGTCGTCGACAAGCCGGTGTATTCTGCCTTCGCCGCCGCGCAGCTTCGTGAGCTTCTGGTTCAACGCCGGATCGAAGCGCTGGTGGTCACCGGCGCGGAAACTGACGTCGGCCGTGCTGGCGAGCGTGATGGGGGCGGTCGACCGTGGTTACCGCGTGGTGCTGGCGACTGACGCAGTGTGCAGTTCCTCCGATCGCACCCACGACACTCTGATGACCCTCTACAACGAGCGATACGCCGAGCAGATCGAGACCTGCGACGCGGCGACGATTCTGGCCAATTGGCGCTGACCATAAACGGCCGCGGATGGGCTGGTTTCGCGGAATTTGGGCCCCATATTCCAGGTGTCCTGTCGCCGGAGCCGGTTCGTTCCGGTGACGTGTTCGTCTGCTATCATCCCGTATGGCTCCTCCGGATCTTCTCGCCTCTCTGTTCCATCCCGCCGTTGCGGCCTGGTTCCATCAAAGCTTCGCTGCGCCGACGCCGGCGCAGGCGGAAGCGTGGCCGGCGATCAAGAGCGGCAAGCACGCGCTGATCGCGGCGCCGACCGGCTCGGGCAAGACGCTGGCCGCGTTCCTCGCGGCGATTGACGGGCTGGTCCGTCAAGGGCTCGACGGCGGACTGCGCGACGAGACTCAGGTGGTCTACGTCTCGCCGCTCAAGGCGCTGTCGAACGACATCCAGAAAAACCTGCAGGTGCCGCTGTCCGGCATCAATGAGGCGCTCAAAGCCCAAGGTCATCCCGAGGTCGAGATCCGCGCCTGGGTGCGGACCGGCGACACGCCGTCCCACGAGCGCGACAAGGCGCGCAAGCGTCCGCCGCACATCGTCGTCACCACGCCTGAGTCGCTCTACATACTTCTCGGCTCCGAATCCGGACGGAAGATGCTGGCGACGACGCGCACGGTCATCGTCGACGAGATCCACGCGCTGGCGCCGAACAAGCGCGGCTCGCATCTGTCTCTCTCGTTGGAGCGGCTTCAGACGTTGTGCGGCAACCAACTGCTGCGCATCGGATTGTCGGCGACCCAGAAGCCAATCGAATTGGTCGCGCGGTTCCTCGTCGGCGCGGGCAAGGACTCCGCGCCGGAGTGCACCCCAAAATGCACCATCGTCGATGCGGGCCACGTTCGCGCCCGCGATCTTGCAATCGAGTTGCCGTCGTCACCGCTCGAGGCGGTGATGTCCAACGAGGTGTGGGACGAAATCTACGAACAGCTGGTGCAGCTCATTGAGGCGCACCGCACGACGCTGATCTTCGTCAACACGCGCCGGCTGTCGGAGCGCATTACCGGCCAGCTCTCCGAGCGGATCGGCGAGGCGAACGTCGCCGCGCACCACGGCAGCCTCTCCAAGGAACACCGGCTGAAGGCCGAGCAGCGCCTCAAGGGCGGCGAACTGAAGGCGCTGGTCGCGACCGCGTCGCTCGAGCTTGGCATCGACATTGGCGATGTCGATCTCGTCTGTCAGATCGGCTCGCCGCGCTCGATCGCGAGTTTCCTGCAGCGCGTCGGCCGGTCCGGCCACGCCGTCGGTGGCACGCCCAAGGGACGGCTGTTTCCCTTGTCGCGCGACGAGTTGGTCGAATGCACGGCGTTGCTCGACAGCGTCCGCCGCGGCGAGCTCGATACGCTGACCATTCCCGAGCACCCGCTCGACGTGCTGGCGCAGCAGATCGTTGCCGAGTCGGCGGCGCGTGAATGGTCCGAGGAGCAGCTGTTCGCGCTGATGCGCCGCGCGTGGCCGTATCGCGATCTGCCGCGCAAGGACTTCAACGAGATCGTCGCCATGCTCGGCGAAGGCTTCAGCACGCGGCGCGGCCGACGCGGCGCGCTGCTGCACCACGATGCCGTCAACGGCAAGGTGAAGGGGCGCCGCGGCGCGCGGCTGACGGCGCTCACCTCCGGTGGCGCCATTCCCGACAACGCCGACTACCGCGTGATCCTCGAGCCGGAGAACCAGTTCATCGGCTCGGTGAACGAGGATTTCGCGGTCGAGAGCCTGGCGGGCGATGTGTTCCAGCTTGGCAACCGTTCGTATCGCATCCTGCGCGTCGAGCGCGGCACTGTCCGCGTCGAGGACGCCCACGGCATGCCGCCAAACCTGCCGTTCTGGCTGGGCGAGGCGCCGGGGCGCAGCGACGAGCTGTCGCAGTCGGTTTCGCGCCTGCGCGAGCAGGTCGCGAAACGACTTGAGCGCGATTCCTCCGGCGGAAGCGCCAAGCATTGGCTCGTCGACGAACTCGGCCTCGGCGAGGCGCCGGCGAGCGCGATGGCCGAGTACCTGGCATCGGGCTATGCGGCGCTCGGCTGCCTGCCGACCCAGCAGACGCTGGTCTTCGAGCGGTTCTTCGACGAGAGCGGCGGGATGCAGCTCGTCATCCACTCGCCGTACGGAAGCCGACTCAACCGTGCCTGGGGCCTGGCGCTGCGCAAACGGTTCTGCGGCAAGTTCAACTTCGAGCTGCAGGCGGCGGCGACCGAGGACAACATTGTCCTGTCGCTCACCTCGGTCCACAGCTTCGATCTCGAGGATGTGAAGCGCTACCTCAATCCGGCGTCCGTCCGCGATGTCCTGATCCAGGCGCTGCTCGATGCGCCGATGTTTCTCACCCGCTGGCGCTGGGTCGCAGGCGTGGCGCTCGCGCTGCCGCGGTTCCGCGGTGGTCGCAAGGTGGCGCCGCAGATCGCGCGCATGGACGCCGAGGATCTGATCGCCGCGGTGTTTCCGGACCAGCTCGCCTGCGCCGAGAACATCGTCGGTCAGCGCGAAATTCCCGACCATCCGCTCGTCAACCAGACCATCGACGACTGCGTCGGCGAGGCGATGGATCTCGAGGGACTTCAGAAGCTGCTCGCCGGAATCCAGTCGGGAACGATCCGCGTCGTCACCAGGGATCTGACGGAGCCGTCGCCGCTGGCACTCGAGGTGCTGTCGGCACGTCCGTACGCTTATCTCGACGATGCGCCGCTCGAGGAGCGCCGCACCCAGGCGGTCATGGGCCGCCGCTGGCTCGCACCGGAGGCCGCGGCCGATCTCGGCCGGCTCGATCGCGAGGCGATCGAGCGCGTCCGCGACGAGGCGTGGCCCGATCCGGTGAACCCGGACGAGCTGCACGATGCGCTGGTCTGGCTCGGCTATCTGACGACGGGCGAGGTCGCGGCCAGGCCCGAGTGGGGCGCGTGGCTCGCGCAGCTCGCGCGCGAGCGCCGCGCCACGATCCTGCGCGCCAACGGCGTCGCGCTGTGGGTTGCCGCCGAGCGGCTGCCGCAGTGGACGGCGCTGTGGGCCGACGGATCGCTCGAGCCGAAGATCGCAGCGCCCGCGCCGTACTCCGATCGCGCGTGGACGGCGGATGATGCCATCGTCGAAATCCTGCGCGGCCGGCTCGAAGGGCAGGGGCCGGTAACGCAGGATGCGCTCGCCGCGTCGCTCGGCTACGCGGCCAACGAAATTGCCGTGCCGCTCGCTGTGCTGCAATCCGAGGGCTTCGCTTTGCGCGGCCGTTTCACGCCCGGCACCCAAGAGGACGAGTGGTGCGAGAGGCGGCTGCTCGCCCGCATTCACAATTACACCGTCAAGCGCCTGCGCGCCGAGATCGAGCCGGTGGCTGCGCGGGACTTCCTGCGCTTCCTGTTCCGCTGGCAGAAGATTGAGGCGCCC
>Ga0310811_10006355_pt1 | contig 15100 bp, 13 predicted proteins | sample YCmetagenome_FD_207642 | JGI IMG/M metagenome (GOLD analysis project Ga0310811, IMG submission 207642) | Soil microbial communities from experimental microcosm in Duke University, North Carolina, United States - YC | ecosystem: Engineered > Artificial ecosystem > Soil microcosm > Unclassified ...
ATGTCGCCGGCGCTGCTTCCGAGGAGCCGGTCGGCGATCACATCGAGCACGCTGCGATCGATCCGTGCCAGCTCGCCCACCGGAATCACATAGAGGTAGAGAACGTTCATCAGCAGATAAATGGCGATGACCGCACCTGTCCCGAGCGCGAGCGCGCGCGGAACATTCCGGCCAGGTTCACGGATCTCCTCGGCCACGTAGGATGCCGCATTCCATCCTGAATATGTGAACATCACCGGAATCAGCGCGAGGAGCCATCCGGCGGCGGCAACAGGTGCGCGTTCCGACAAATGCGCGACGGTCCCGCTCCCCCACGAAAAACCGATGGCGATGAACAGAACGAATGCGGCAACTTTCAGCGACGCAAGCAGGTTGCCGACGATGCGTCCGGGCCCGATGCCGCGCCGATGCAGCCACGCCATTGCCATGATGACGCCGATCGCGGTCATCGTCTGCGGCGATAGCGTCACCAGCAGGCGGCCCGGCACGATCGGCACAACAAGCCATGGCGCCGCGGTGCTCAAGGCTGGAACGAAGCGGCTGGTATAGAACACCATCACCACCGCGCTCGTCGCGATCGCACCGGAGAAGCCGGCGACAAACGACGTCCAGCCGGTGAGAAATGCGGCACCATTGCCGAACGCATCGCGCAGGTAGACGTACTCGCCACCGGCGCGGGGACGCAGCGTCGCCAGCTCTGCGTAGGCCATCGCGCCCGCGAAGGCGAGCGCGCCGCCGGCGATCCATGTTGATAAGAAAAGCGCCGCGTCGGGAACAAGCATTGCGACCTGCGGCGGGGTAAAGAGGATGCCGCCTCCAATGACGTTGGAGACGATGAGGGCCGCGGCATCGAGCGGACCGAGACGCCGCTCGAGCGCCCCTCGAGTTGCTTCGCCCGCTCGGGGCAAGCCTTCGTGTGCTTTGCTCGCTGGGGGCAAGCTCGCTTCGGGCAAGAGCTACTGCGTCAGCAGTTGACGATCGATCTGAAACTCACCAAGCTTCTGCCAGGTGCGCGCGCCGTGCTTGCCGAATACTTCGACTTTGGCGTCGACGAACTGCGTGTTCTGCAGCATCTGCAGACGGGATTCGGTGCCGGTGTAGCCAAGATTCGACCGCAGCACGACATAACCCGGCGTCGTCTGATGAGCGGCCAGCCCGTCGCGATCGATGGCGGTGGCGAAATGCTCGCCCCACGCTTCCGGCTCGCCGACGCGGCGGAAGATCGCGTTGACCTGCACGCTGTCCACCGCGTCGTCGGAAAGGTTCTCCAACTTGAACGAGATGCTCGGAACGAGCTTGTTCTTGCCTTCCTGGATGCCGGCGTCGTACCAGCCGGTGTGGACGTCGGTGATCTTGACGACTTTCTCGACGTCGAAGTTACGGCCGCAGCTGCTGACGAGCAGTGCGGCGACTGCGACGAAAAGCAGACGCCTCATACCTCATTCTAACGCCAGCCTCACCGAAGCCCTTGCGACGGCGGGTCAGAATTGTTTCACCTCGACGTGCGTCCGTACCTCTTCGAGCGTCATCCGACCGGTGCGGAACGCCGCGAGGTCCGACCCCTTGACGCGGAAAACAATGCTGCTGATGTTCGAGGTATCGCCGGGCACCAGCCGATCGGGCCGGATGTTGTCGCGCGCCGCCACGGTCAGCCACTCGTTCTCGCCGACTGGAAGCGGACCGCTGTTCTCGATCATCGCGTCGACGATGGCGGAGCTGACCTCCCGGGTATAGGCACCGTTCGGATCCTCGACCACTGCGGGATCGACCTGCACTGCGGGAGCAGGGGCCGGGGGCGGCTGGGTGACGGACTGAGCGGCAACTGTTGAACCGACCGTTCGCGCGCTCGCCTCCTGCGGCGACGGCACGATAGGCGCGACAGGACCGACTTGCAGCTCGAGCCGGCGCAATGCGCGATCGAGAGTGGTGCGTTGACGAGGATCCTGTACGGTTGCGATGTAGGCCTTCAACTGATTCACGGCTGCAGCGGCGCCGAGCCCGTTCTCATCGACCATCTGCCGCAGCGTCCATGCCATCGTTCGACGGAAGGCGGGCACCTCGACATCGAAAAAGACGCCGTAGCCTTCGAGGCGGAAGCCGCGAGCGGAGGGGGCGCCGGTGAGCACCAGCGCATCGGGAGGCATCACGGCACGCACCGCGCGCATCAGGCTGTCGGCGCCGTTGGCGACCGCGCTTTCGAGCACGCTCTCCATCATCGAGATCTTCTGCCGCGCGCGGACCTGATCGGCTTCCTCGCGCGACACTTGCGCGTGCGCGCCGGAGGCGAGCACCACACCGATGGTCATAAAGAAAGCGACACGCGTTCCATTCACCGTCTTCATTACTGCCCTCGCTGCGAGACCCGCATCAGGTAATTGAGCATCTGGCGCTGCTGCGCCACTTCAACGCCGGTGGTGCCGTCCATTTGACCGAGCGTGCGTTCGATGCGCATCAAATCATCGTTCCGCTGCGCGTCGAAGTCGCGCACCATTTCGGTCGTGCGCAACGCGAGCTCGCGGCGCTGCCGCTGCTCGCTCTCGTCGATCATCGTCCGGACTTGCTGAAAGATCCGCGCATCGGCAGGCGTCGCGGCGACCGATGTCGGCGCGAGATGTGGCTGCGACATCTCCGAGCGCAGCCGCTGTTCCAGCGCAACGAGATCAGATTTGGTGACGCTGCTGTTGCTCGCATTCGTCTGCAGCAGCGCAGGCCTTGCGGGTCCGCGATCAGCGCCGCGCATCACACCTAGGGTCACCCCAGTGGTAAAGATGACCGCCGCCGCCGCGGCCTGCGCCCACGCCGGCATCGGCTGACGCCACCATCGCAGCGGACGCAAGACATTCGAGCGAGGTGCATCCGAGACGATGCGGAAGCCGAGCTGCGCGTCGGGTGGCGTCCACATCGCGAGCTGCTCTCGCGTCGCGCCGAGGGCGACGAGCTCCTCGGCACAGTCGCTGCAGATCGCCACATGACCGCTGATGGCGCGGCGCTCGTTGGGCGCGCACTCGTCGTAGAGATACGACACCAGCGCTTCGTAATCTCCGCAGATAAAGGTTTCGTTCATGATCGATTCACCAGTTGCGGTGTCAGTTGGCCATTCTTCTCCAGGTGGCGGCGCAGCACGGTGAGTCCCTGATAGAGACGGGTCTTCACGGTGCTCAAGGGGCATCCCTGCATATCCGCAATCTCCTGGAAGGTCATGCCGTGGTACTCCTTCAGGATGATCGCCGTGCGCTGCTCCTCGGGCAGCAGCTTCATCGCTTCCGCGACGACTTCACTCAGCTGGCGGCGGCTGACGAGATCCTCGATCGACTCGATCGGTCCCGCTTCGGCAATCAGCTCGCCTGCCTCGACGCCTTCCGGCATCTGCATGACCGGTGCGCGGCGCTGCCGGCGAATCCAGTCGCGGCACAGGTTCAGCGCGATGCGATAGAGCCACGACGAGAACTTCGCCTGACCCTTGAAGCCAGGCAAGGCGCGGAAGGCGCGGAGGAAGGTCTCCTGACAGACGTCACGTGCATCCTCCTCCCGCCCGATTACGCGGTACGCCAGGGCGTAGATCGGCCGCTCCCATCGGAGGATGAGCTGATTGAAGCTCTCGGCGTCTCCGCCCACAGAGCGGGCGACGAGCTCGTCGTCGGTAAACGTCATGTCTGGAGCCGGGGGCCCTCCGGTCCGGTCAGCAGATAAGACGGTGGCTGGGGGCGGACGGCCGTATCGTTCATGATACGACCCGGTCGCGGCATTCGCGAGGCTTAACCCGCTGTTGTGAAGGCGTTTACCTGACAGGGTGTAAAATAGCAGCGCTTTGGCGCTCAACTTCCCGACGGACGAAGTGTTTCTGACAACCGAGGAAGTGCTGGAGTACCTGCAGGTGAACCTCCGGACGGTCTACCGCCTAATCAAGGCCGGGAAGATTCCGGCGGTCAGGGTTGGCAGGCAATGGCGTTTCCGGAAACGCGACATCGATGCGTGGCTCGATAGTCAACGTCCGCGCGGCGATCGCGCAACGCCGCCTGCGCCGGCGGCGCCCGTGCGCAGTTCCCGCCAGCGCGTGCTCGTTGTAGACGATGAAGCGAGCATTCGGGATCTGCTGTCCAAGACACTCGCACTGGCGGAGTACGACGTCGACACCGCGCCCGATGGCACGACTGCGCTCGATCGGATGCGCGCGTTCAATTACGACCTGCTCATCGCGGATCTGAAGATGCCGGGCATGGACGGCCTGACGCTCATCCGCCAGGCGAAACGCATCAAGTCGGATCTGCCTGTCATCATCATTACTGGCTTCTCCACCGAATCGAGTGCGATCGAAGCGGTGAATCTCGGCGTCGCCGGGTACCTCACCAAACCGTTCCGGGTTCCTCAGGTGCTTGCTGCCGCGTCGAAGGCGCTCGGCGCCCCGGCGGCGTGATCCAGCTTTCCGACCTCACCAAATCGTTCGGCGACCGGACACTTCTCGACCACGTCACGTGGCAGATCTCCGACGGCGATCGTGTCGGCCTGTGTGGGCCGAACGGCGCCGGCAAAACGACGCTCCTGAAAATGCTGGGCGGTCTCGACGAGCCAGACTCCGGCGCCGTGATCAAGCCGGCGGATCTCAGCATCGGTTATCTCCCGCAGGATGGGCTCACGCATGCGGGCCGAACGGTGTTCGAGGAAGCGAGCAGTGCGTTTCAACCGCTGCTCGATATGAAGGCCGAGATGCACGACATCGAGCACAAGCTCGGTGATGCCGCGGTTCCGCAGGACGAGCACGACGCCATGCTCGTGCGCTACAGCGAGCTGCAGGACCGTTTCCGGCTCGCCGACGGCTACAGCATGGACCTGCGCATCGGCACTGTGCTGCGCGGTCTCGGCTTCGACACCGATGACGCAGCGCGGCCGTGCGAGACGTTTTCCGGAGGGTGGCAGATGCGCATCGCGCTCGCCAAGCTCCTGCTCGGACGTCCGAATCTGCTCCTGCTCGACGAGCCGACGAACCATCTCGATCTCGAAGCGCGCAACTGGCTCGAGGAATACCTGGGCTCGTATCCATACGCGGTAATCCTCGTTTCCCACGACCGCTACTTCCTCGACGCCGTCGTCACGCGCATCACCGATCTCAACCTCCGCAAGCTGACGGACTACGTCGGCAACTACAGCAAGTACGTGGCGCAGCGCGACGCAATGCTCGAGCGGCTTCGCCAGGCGAAAAAAGACCAGGACGAAGAAGTTGCGCGCGTGAAGATGTTCATCGACCGCTTCCGTTATCAGGCGACGAAAGCCGCGCAAGTGCAGAGCCGCATCAAGCTGCTCGAGAAAGTGGTCCCGATCGAGGTCCCACCGGAACGCAAACGCATCCACTTCACATTTCCGACATGCCGCAAGAGCGGACGAACGGTGCTCGAGCTGAAACACGTGCGCAAGGCGTACGGACCGCTGGCGGTATTCAAGAACCTGTCGCTGCATATCGAGCGCGGGGATCGCATTGCCCTTGTCGGTCCGAACGGATCCGGCAAGTCGACCCTGATGCGGATGCTGTCAGGGGAAGAAGCCCCCGATAGTGGCACACGGACCGTCGGGCATGAGGTCGTCATCGAGTACTTCGCACAGGACGAGGCAACGCGGCTCAATCCGACGCTCTCGGTATACGAGACGCTCGAATCAGGTTCGCCGAACGACATGGTTCCTGCCATCCGCAACATCCTCGGCGGGTTTCTTTTCACCGGTGACGATGTCTACAAGAAGGCAGGGGTGCTGTCAGGCGGCGAACGCACGCGTCTGGCGGTAGCGCGCATGCTGTTGCGACCTTCCAACACGCTGCTGCTCGACGAGCCGACGAACCATCTCGATCTGGATTCGAAGGACGTGCTGCTCGAAGCGCTCGAGGACTACGGTGGCACGCTGATCTTCGTATCGCACGATCGTTATTTTGTGGAACGGCTTGCGACAAAGATCATCGAGGTCGGCCACGGCGAAGCGGTCGTCTATCCGGGTACCTACACCGAGTTTCTCTGGAGCAAGGAGCACCACGGCGAAAGCGCCAAGATCCAAGCTCCAAGTTCCAAGCTTCAAAAAGCCTCCAAGGACCAACGTCAAACGTCCCAAGCGAAGGTCACCGACGCCAGAAGCCCGCAGTCCGGAGTCCGCGAAACGCGGAAGCGTGAAGAGGCCGAGCGCCGCAAGCGCCAGCGAGCGGCCGAGTCGCTCCAGCAGCGGATCGCGGAACTCGAATCGCGTATCGCCGAACGCGAGGCGCAAGTCAAAGAGCTCGAAGCGACGATGGCCTCGCCGGGGTTTTACGAAAATCTCGAAGCGGCCAAGCCTGTCACCGACAAGCATCAAGCGCTGATGTGGGAAGTTGGTGACCTGATTGCGCAGTGGGAGGCACTTCAGGAACACCTCGCCGAACAGCCGTCCGAAATCTAAGCTCCGAAACGTAAGCGCGCCCTTTCCGGCTAACAGTTTCTGCGGTACGCTTACAGAATCGTAATGACAAACGGCAAGGCCGGAGACCTAAGCGGCTGTCTTTCTGCCGTTTCCGGCGTTTCTTTACTGTTCACCTCGGGCATGTCGTTTGCGGGTCGGCCTCCACGGTTGGGTTTTGCTCCGTGGTGCTGCCGACGCCGATGACTGGCACTAGCCGCCCATCCCCGCGCAGCGGCGACGCCACTGGTCCCGGAATACCGGAGCCCACGGACGCCTTCTTCCGCCACATCGTGGCTGGCATGCGCAACGGGGTGCTGGCGATGACGCGCGCCGGCAACCTGGCGCTGTTGAACGAGGAGGGCTACCGGATTTTCGGCGTGGAACCGCATCCTGGCGACCTCGGGAAACCGATCGCCGAGGTGCTGCGCGCGCATCCCGAAGTCGTGCGGCAGCTGCTGTCGGCCTTTGACCTGCACATGCTGCCAAACCGCGCGGAAACGCGGCTGCGGCCGTCGGGAAAAGTGCTCGGCTACACGCTGGCCTTCGTCAGAGATGACGCGGGCGAGATCGCAGGCGTCGCGATGTTCTTCAAGGACCTGACGCGGGTCGAACAACTTGAAGAGCGTGAGCGGTTGCGCGATCGGTTGGCAGCGGTAGGAGAAATGGCAGCCGCCATCGCACACGAAGTGAAGAACCCGCTGGCCGGCATCGAGGTGATGGCCGGCCTGCTGCGCAGAAAGATCGTGGATATTCCCGATGCGCAGGCGGTGCTGAGCGACATCATCGCGGAGGCCAAGATGGCCAACGCGATCGTGCAGGAGGTGCTGGAGTTCGTCAGGCCGATTCGGCTGCAGGTCGAGCACACGGGGATTGCCGAAGCGGTCGATGCGGCGGTCCATCTGGCGGACACGAAAGCGGCCCGTGGATCGATTGCGGTTGATGTCAGCGTCCCCGCCGACCTCCCGCACATTCAGGCCGACCAGCACCAGCTGACGCAGTTGTTCACGAACCTCCTGATCAACGCCTACGAAGCGATGGAGGGCAAGGGACGCGTCGGCATCACCGCATCGACGGTGCTGCAGGACGATGGCGGCGACGGACGGGAGGCAGTTCGAGTCGAGATGCAGGACAACGGGCCGGGAATGTTGCCCGAGGTCGCCGAGCATGTGTTCGATCCGTTCTACACGACCAAGGCTCAGGGGTCGGGCCTCGGTCTGGCAATCGTTCGAAAGATCGTCGACGCGCACGATGGACAAATCGACCTGCGCACCGCCCCTGGGGGCGGCACGCTGATTCGCGTCACGCTGCCGGTATCGGTCAGCCGCGACGCACTGTAGGAGACGAGGGGCAACAGTATGGGCCGCATTCTCATTGCTGACGATCACGATTCGCTGCGCCGTGGACTCGGGCAGGCGATCGCCGAGGCCGGACACGAGATCGAAGAAGCGCCAAACGGCAATGCCGCCATCGAGAAACTCCACGAGGGCTTTTTCGATGTCGTTGTCAGCGACCTCAAGATGGGCGGCAGCACCGGTCTCGAGGTGCTGAAGACAGCCAAACAACTGCATCCATCATGCGCGGTCATCCTGATGACCGCGTTCGGTTCCGTCTCGACGGCAGTCGAAGCAATGAAGGCCGGTGCGTTCGACTATGTGCAGAAGCCGTTCGAGATCGAAGAGATGGAGGTCAAGATCGAGAAGGCGATCGAGATGCGGCGGATGCAGCATCAGATCGACTACCTGCGTCATGCGCAGGGCGACATTTACGATTTCGAGCGCATCATCGGCAGCAGCGGCGCGCTCGAGAAAGTACTCGCCGTCGTTCGCAAGGTCGCGAAGAGCAACACCACCGTGCTCGTTCGCGGCGAAACGGGAACCGGCAAGGAACTGATCGCCGGCGCCATCCATCACAACTCGCATCGCGCAGCACGCAATTTCATCAAGGTGAACTGCGCGGCGCTGCAGGAAAACCTGCTCGAATCCGAGCTGTTCGGTCACGAGAAGGGCGCCTTTACCGGAGCCGACAAGCAGCGCATTGGCCGCTTCGAGCAGGCCGACGGCGGCACGCTGTTCCTCGACGAAATCGGCGACATGAGCGCGAACACGCAGGCCAAGATTCTGCGCGTGCTGCAGGAGCACGAGTTCGAGCGCCTGGGCGGCACGCGCACGATTCGCGTGGATGTCCGCCTGATTGCGGCCACGAACCGCGACCTGCCGTCGATGGTCGAAGCCGGCACCTTCCGCGAAGACCTCTACTACCGCCTGAACGTCGTTACCATCGAGATGCCGCCGCTGCGCGAGCGCAAGGAAGATGTCGCGGCGCTGGCGAATTTCTTCATCCGCCGCTTTTCCGGCGAGCTGAAGAAGAAGATCGAAGGACTCGACGCCGACGCGCTGAAGCTGCTGATGCGCTACAACTGGCCGGGCAACATCCGCGAGCTGGAGAATGCCGTCGAGCGCGCCATGCTGCTGGCCGAGCGCGCCCACATCGGCGTCGAGGATCTGCGGCTCGGCGAGACCGGCACCACCGGGTCCGCGCGCGAAGCCTCGTCCATCGTCAAAATTCCGCCGACGGGCATCGCGCTCGAAGAGATCGAGCGGCTGGCCCTCATCGAAGCGTTGAAGATGTCCAACTGGGTGCAGAAAGACGCCGCGGAGCTGCTGTCCATCAGCCCGCGCGTGATGAACTACAAGATCAAGACGCTCGGCATCGACTTTCCGCGCGGCCGCCGTGCGGCTCCGCTCGCGGCGGAGTCGTCATCGGCGGCGGCAATGGTCTAGATCGACGCGATTTTCTGCACCGTCGACCAGTTGCGGCTGGTTGCCTTGACGCCGAACGCCTTCTCGACGAAGGCGTTCGGAAATCCGTAAAACCCTTTCGGCTTGCGGCGGCTCACGATAAATGCGTCGTTGCTGCTGGTGGCGAACAGCTCGAGGCGTTCCTTGTCGTCTCGCAGCGGCAGGCGCGGTGCGCGCGTCGGCTTGCCCGCGAGGAACGCCACATACAGCTTGACGTTGTCTTCACGCGCGAACTTCTTGAACCGATCCGCGGCGACCAGGGCTGCAAGGTCGTCCTTCGTACGGATGAAGACACCTGGATCTTTTCCGATCAACGGCTCGAGCTGCTGACAGATGCGTCTGGCGAGCGCGGCCCGGCCAGAGGCCGCCGCTTCGAAGATGACGTTGCCACTCTGGATGACGGTCGTGACGTTTTTACATCCAGCGGCAACGAAGGCGTCGCGCACGTCGGTCATCTTCACCGCCGCATGGCCGCCGACGTTAATGGCGCGCAGGAACGCGACGTAGACCACTACTGGAACACGCGCTCGACGGGCACGACCGCGACATCCTGCGGCTTCACGGTGATCCGGTAGGCCTCGATGATGGCGTCCTCGTCCATGATCTCTTTCGGCTTCGGCGAGTTGTAGACGATCGGCGAGGGCGTGTTCCTCGCCACGGCATCCTGGAAGGGCTTGGCGTCCTTCGTCACGATGACGATCTGCATGCGATCGCGAGCCAGGTGCTGTTTGATAGCGCGATTCACGTCATCGAGCGTCAGCTTTGCCAGCGCGTCGCGCAGGTAGCTGTTGTAGTCGCCGATGCCGTAGTAGCGGCTGTCCAGTGCGTAGCCAAGACGAGCGCTCTGCGTTTGCGTCAGGATGTTCGAGTACTTCGTGAGGAACTGCCGCGTCGCCTCGAAGGCCTCGCGCGACAGACCGTCGCGAACGAACTTGTCGTAGCCGTAGAGCGCCGCCCGCAGCGTGAAGACGCCGGTGTTCACCTCGACGGGCCGTATCCAGATCTGAAAGATCTGCTGCTGGCGCGCGAGATTCGGGTCGGGTGTGAACTGAAACATGCCGCGTGGGAAGTATTCGAGGTAGGCGTAGTCGCCGTAGTTGAGCCCACGGGCTTCCCGCAGCCACCCATACAAATAGCCATTGGACGACCGGTGCTCGCCCAGGTACGAGACCGCGACCGCAAGCGCAGGCCAGTCGGGCGACGCACGGTTCACGTCGATCGGAAACCCGAGCGATATCGCCGTGGAGCGCGTATCGCGCGTCAGGATCGCCATTCGGCTGCCCGCGGGGAGCGGTGGTGGTTCGAAACGCTTCCCGTCAGGCGCGCCAGCCGGCAGCTTCGCCAGGTCCGCTGCGACTTTCTCCGCAAATCCGCTCGGATAATTTCCCGCGAGCCCGAGCAGAAGGTTGGCGCGCGTGTAGTGCTCGCGATAGAACGCACGCACATCGGCGACGGTCAGCTTCTGCAGCGACGAAACGGTTCCGCGGTTGTGGTGGCCGTATGGGTGGCCGGCATAGATGGCGTTGTAGAGATATTCCTTTCCGAGCTCCTCGTCGTTGCTCTCGCGCAGCGACACCTTGAGGAAGTTCACGGCTTCATCGCGCACACGCGTGAAGTCCTCCTGACGAAACCCCGGATCCAGCAGCATGTCGTTGATCAGGCCGTAGAACCTGTCGAGATTCTCGACATGCGTCGTGCCGGTAAAGACGGTCATCTCCTTGTCGACCTGCCAGTTCAATGACGTCGCCATCGGATACATCTCGTCGACGATCTGCTGATAGGCCTTCGACCGCGAGCCGCCTTCACCGAGCATCGCGGCCGTCAGAGAGGCGAGCCCTTCTTTGCCGGTTGGATCGAACGCCGACCCGGTCATGAACAGAATGCGGAACGTGATGAGGGGTGAGGTGCCGTGCTGGAGCACGCTGGCGGTCTGCGTAAACGCAGGCGTCTGCAGAAGCGCCGCGAGCACGAGCGCAAACGCAACGCGCCTGTCCCTCATTTCGTCCCCGCCTGTGTCGCCAGCGTGACGACAGTCCTGTTGTTCTCGGTGAAGTACTTCGCCGCGGTCGCGCGAATGTCCTCGGGTGTGACCTGCTGATAGAGCTCGAAGACCTTGTTGATCGTGTCCGGCGTGCGCTTCAGCAGGATGTACGGCGCCAGCGCCGCCGCAATCGCCGGCGAGCTGTTCATCCGCAGTGCGAAGCTGTAGCGCATGCGCGATCGCGTCGCGTCGAGCTTCGTTTGATCGACATTCTCCTTCGTAAACCGCGCGAACGTCTGGAGAACCTGCGCGCGGACGTCATCGACATCCTTCACGTCTTTGATGCGCGCGTACGCCGTGAACAACTCGGGGTCCGGATGATTGCCAAAGTCCACGCCGAGATCGTCGAGCTTCTGCTGCTGGAGCACGAGCCGGCGATACAGGTCCGAGTTTTCGCCGAACGCAATCTCGCGCAGCAGGTCGAGCGCGGGCTTGTCCTTTGTCTCGTCCGAGTACGCAGGCCCTTTGAACGCGACGGCAAGCCATGGCAGCGTCGGCGACGGCCAGTCAACATGAGCCGTACGGCTCTCCATCTGCGGCGGCTCCGCTGGAATCTTCGGCTCGTAGCTGCCGCGCGCCCACGCGCCGAAATATTTCTTCGTCAGCTCCAGTGCACCATCGTGCGTGACGTCGCCGACGACAAGCACGGTCGTGTACTCGGGGCGGTAGAACCGATTGTAGAACTCCAGGCTGTAGCCGTACTGGTTCGGCATGTCCTGGACGTCCTTCAAATACCCCATCGTCGTGTGCGCGTAGGTGTGCTCCTTGAACGCGGTTTCGTACAGCACTTCATCAAGCTTCTGTGTCGGCGCCGCGCTGTTCTTGTTGTATTCGCCGAGCACGGCGAGCGATTCGGTCTTGTAGGCGGGCTCGCTGTATTTCAGGTGCTGAAAGCGATCCGCTTCCACCTTGAAGACCTCGTCGAGGTCTTCCTTCGAGAACACAACGTAGTACGTCGTTCGATCCTGGTTGGTGGATGCGTTGGTATCCGCGCCCGCACCCTTCATGATCGCGTCACGCTGTTCGGGGGTGAAGTTTTCGCTGCCGCGAAACATCAGGTGTTCGAACAGATGCGCGTAGCCGCTCTTGCCCGGCTCGACCTCGTCGCGGGAGCCGGCGCGAACGACGATGTAGAGCGCCACCAAGTTCGGGTAGTCCGTCGGCACGGTGACGAGCCGGAGGCCGTTCGGCAGATCGTCAACGTTGTACGGATACGTGAACAGATTTCTGCCCGTCGCGTCGCCGGCGGCGTGTCCGTACCTTGACGCGACGAACGCCACGACAAAAAGAGCCGCGACGACGAGCCAGCGGCGCAACGACATAGCGGACTCCTAGGATTTATGTGCCCGCGGATGCGACTTCCGATAGACCTCGAGCAGCTGCGCGACGTTGACGTGAGTGTATCGCTGTGTGGTGGAGAGACGCACGTGTCCGAGCAGCTCCTGAATCGCACGTAGATCGGCGCCCGCTTGCAGCAGATGCGTGGCGAATGAATGCCGAAGCGCGTGCGGGCTGATGCCGAACCGGGTACTGCAACTGGTCACGTAGCGGGCGACGAGGCGCTGGACGCTGCGGCCCGTCAAACGCCCACCGCGGGCGTTGACGAACAATGCGTCGCCGCGCGTCAGCGCGACACGGTCTTTCAGCCACGCCCGCAACGCGCCTGCCGCTTTCTGATTGAAGGGCACGATCCGTTCTTTGCGCCCCTTTCCCATCACCCGCACCATCCGTCCGGACAGATCGAGATCCTCGAGATCGAGGCCAACAAGCTCACTCAACCGGATCCCCGACGCGTAGAACAGCTCGAGGATGGCACGGTCGCGGCGGCCGAGCGGCGAACACGCGCCCGGTGTGTCGAGCAGGTGCGACATCTCGTCGACGGAGAGATGCGCGGGCACCTTTTGTTCGCGCTTCGGTGCGACGATTAGTGCCGCAGGATCCGATTCAACAAATCCTTCGCGCCGCAGGTAGCGGAAAAACGCGCGGACAGCCGAGACCTTGCGCGCCACCGTCGCGCGCGACTGCCGTTCGCGATGCAGCTCGCCGAGGAACGCGCGAATCACTTCGAGGTCGAGATGGATGGGCCGAAGCGCCTCGCGCTTCCTGGTGAATTCGCCGGCGAAGCCGACAAATTGCGTGAGATCGCTCTCGTAGGCAGCGACCGTATGCGCCGACGCGTTGCGATTCAGGCGGATGTAGTCGAGAAACTCGCGGAGCTGTTCCATCGGTCCAGATCTTCGAGCGCTCTCGTGGACGTCGCCAGCTTCCGATCCGCGCGCTTGCGGATGTTCGGAGGCGCCTCCATGATGCCGAACGTGATGTTGGTCGGCTGATAATTCCGCGGATCCGCGTGCGAGACGTAATACGCCAGCGCCCCGATTGCCGTCGTCCGCGGCGGGACGCGAGGCTCCTCGCCGCGCACAAGCGCCGCCGCGTTGCGGCCTGCGATCAGTCCGGACGCCGCGGACTCGACGTATCCCTCCACCCCGGAAATCTGTCCGGCGAAGAACAGATCGTCGCGGAACCGGGTCTGCCACGTCTCGCGCAACACCGTCGGTCCGTTGATGTAGGTGTTGCGGTGCACCATGCCGAAACGGACGAACTCCGCATGCTCGAGGCCGGGCACGAGCTTCAGCACGCGCGCCTGCTCGCCCCATTTGAGCTGCGTCTGAAATCCGACGAGGCTGAAGTGATCGCCGGCGAGCGTATCCTGACGCAGCTGCACGACGGCGTACGGTGCACGCCCGGTGCGTGGATCCATCAGCCCCACCGGCTTCATCGGACCGAAGCGGAGCGTGTCGCGGCCGCGATGCGCCATCACTTCGATCGGCAGGCATCCCTCGAAGAACTTTTCCTTGTCGAAATCGTGCACCGTGGCGGATTCTGCGGTGACGACCGCATCGTAGAACCGGTCGTACTCGTCTTTCGTCAGCGGGCAGTTCAGATAGTCGCCTTCAACGGGGTCGGGACTCATTACGTGGTTCGTATCGCCGCCGTCCGACGAACCACGTAATGAGTCCCGACCCCATCTCGAGGCGCGGAATACCTTCGACATGTCGATGGTCTCGGCCAGCACGATCGGGCTGATCGCATCGTAGAAATAAAGGTGGTCGCCACCGACGATCCGCGCAACGTCCGCGGAGAGCGTTTCTGATGTAAGAGGGCCGGTCGCGACAATCAGCGGATACATTGCCGGATCGTCCGGGATGCGCGGGACCTCCTCGCGCGTGACCTCGATCAGCGGATGCGCAGTGACTGCCTCGGTAACGGCGCTCGAGAATCGCTCGCGATCGACGGCGAGCGCTGCGCCGGCAGGTACGCGATTCGCGTCGGCAGCGCGCAGCACGAGCGAACCGAGCCGCCGCATTTCCTCTTTCAGCAGGCCTACCGCGTTATCGAGCTTGTCGCTGCGCAGCGAATTCGAGCAGACCAGCTCCGCGAGCTGATCCGTCTTGTGCACGGCGGTCGTGCACACCGGCCGCATCTCGTGCAGCGTCACGTGGACGCCCAGCGATGCAGCCTGCCAGGCAGCCTCGCATCCGGCGAGACCGCCACCGATGATGTGAATCATGAAGACTTCGGGCTCGGGGCTCCTGACTTCGGAAGAATTCCCGAAGCCTGCAGCCCGAAGCCTGAAGCCATTCTAAGCTCCCGCGGCTTTACGGGAAGCCTTACGGGCCCGGGGCACAGCGGCAGCTGCCACGCGCCGGCCTCGACCGCCTGCCGTGCGGCGCGGGGAGGGTGCGGCGTTGCGACGCGCTTCGAGCAGCCCCATCGCTTGCTCGAAGGTGAGGGATTCGGGGTTCGAACCCTTCGGCACGGACGCATTTGTGGTTCCGTCCGTGACGTA
>Ga0310811_10006356_pt1 | contig 15100 bp, 12 predicted proteins | sample YCmetagenome_FD_207642 | JGI IMG/M metagenome (GOLD analysis project Ga0310811, IMG submission 207642) | Soil microbial communities from experimental microcosm in Duke University, North Carolina, United States - YC | ecosystem: Engineered > Artificial ecosystem > Soil microcosm > Unclassified ...
GCACCAGATACGCCAACAGATCCTCGTGCGTACCTACTGGTGCATATACCCGCACCGGCCAGGTCGCATCATGGTAGAGCGCCTCCCCCATCCCATGCAGCCGCTGCGTTTCGAAATCGCCGCCGGCGTTCTCCAGCACGAACGCCAGGCTATGAGCATTATGCGTGGCGAAGGCGGGATAGATCGCATCGCGGCAGTCCAGCATCCGCCGCGCGCAGGCAAGCCAGCTCACATCGGTCGCCGCTTTGCGCGTGAACACCGGATAATCCGCGTGCCCCTGCACCTGCGCCACCTTGACCTCGCTGTCCCAGTAAGCGCCCTTCACCAACCGCACCGGAACACGATGCCGCGTTCGCCGGCCCAGTGCGGCAATCCAATCGATCAGTGGCAATGCGCGCTTCTGGTACGCCTGCACCGCGAACCCGAACCCATCCCAACCGCTCAGCCGAGGATCACCCAGCACCGCGGCAAAGACATCGAGGCTGATCTCCAACCGATCCGCCTCTTCGGCGTCGATCGTCAGCCCGATACCGACATCTTTCGCCGCCAGCACCAGCCCAGTCAGAGTCCCGATAAGTGCCGGCACGCAGTACGGTGCCTGTAACGGCTCGTAGCGCGGATGCAGTGCTGAGAGCTTCACCGACATCCCCGGCCCATCGATCGGCCCGCGTCCGCCCGCCTTGCGGCCAATCGCGCCAATGGCATCGAGATACGCGCGGCGATAGCGTTCCGCGTCACCGTGCGTCCGCGCTGCCTCGCCCAGCATGTCGAAACTGTAGCGCAGGCGCTTGTCCTCCCGCGCCAGTGCTTCCTCGATCGTGCGTCCCATGACGAACTGCCGCGCCAGCACGTGCATGCCGCGACGCAGCGCCGTGCGGATCACCGGCTCACCCAACCGCCGAACCATGCGCCCGATCGCAGCCTGCACGCCGCCCGGCGCATCATCCATTGTGAGCACGCGCCCCGACAGCATGAACGCCCAGGCCGACGCGTTCACCGCCAGCGAATCGCCGTGCCCCAGGTGCTTCTGCCAGTCAGCCGTGGCGATGCGGTCCTCGATCAGAGCGTCGGCGGTGGCGGCATCCGATATCCGCAACAGCGCCTCCGCAAGGCAAAGCAGTGCCACACCTTCCGCCGTCCCCAGCCCATATTCCGCGAGAAAGTCGGTGACATCGGCTCCCGGCCGGTGCGCGGCGCGCGCCGTACGCACCAGCGAGCGCGCGCGGGCATCGACGCGCGCGGCGACATCCGACGGTGGCGCGGCAAGCGCCAGCAACGGCGCGAGCACCTCCCGCTCCGGTGCGCGGTGAAGGTCGCGAAGCCGGGTCCTGTCGTCCTGCATTCTCACTATATGGTGCAGCTTCATCCAAACTCGCAGCGATGCGGCGTTACGCGACCGGGTCTTGCGGCTTGTCGGTTTCTTCAACTTCCGCCAGATGGCGCGCTCCGAAACGCCAGCTCCACGCCCCGAGCGCCAGGAAGAACGCGATCCACATCGCCTCGCTGATCGGCAGGAACAGGGCTATCGGCAGCAGCGGGATCAGCACTAGGCGCAATGCGGCCTCGCAGTACAAACCAATGCCCCAGACCAGCGTCAGCCGGCGCATCACCCAACGGTACCGCGGCTCATCCTGCCACATCTGTTCATATTCCGCGCGTCCCTCCGCGTCCTGTCCGGTGGTGCTGGCCAGGTAGAAGATCAGCGGACGCCGCGCCATCAGCGACATCAGGAACAGCGTGCCAACACCACCGGTGAGCAATGATCCCTTCGCCAGCAGCAAATACGGGCTGGTAAGCAGCATCGAACCGAGGATGCTCGCGGCGGTAGCGACCAGGATGATCATGCCGAGCGCATCGACGCGCCTTTTGCGCGCGAAGCCGACAATGATGGCGGTCACTGGAAAGATCGCACCGGCGGCAAGCGCGGGAACAACGCCGACATCGTACGCACGCAGCGTAAGATACGTCGCATAAGGCGCGCCGGCGTTGATGCCGATGTCGCGAATCAGTGCGAGGCGCGAAGGGGGAGGCTGCTCGTGCGGCTCCCGGGGCTCAGTCTCGGACAATGCGGCCAATCTTCAGCTCGTCAACCGAAAGCCGCTGCACGTGCAGCCTGCGAACAGTGCCGCCGCCGATCGCCACCCGGCCGATCGCCAGCCGCCCGATCGCGAGCGCGCCCAGCGCCACGGCACCAAGCGCGAGCGCCCCAACCGCGCCAGCCCCCAGCTTGATCGCCGGCATCCGCGTGACGTTACGCCGAGGTGGCGGCAATGGTTCCGAGGTCATGGCTTGCACCCGAGCTATATGAACTGCGCCGCATCGAACCCGTCCGGCAGCACGCCGGTCGGCTTGATCAGGTCGTACGGTCCGCGCGGCAGGAACTGGCCGGTGCCAGGCTCCGCCTGCACCTTCCCATCCCGCATCGCCACGCGCCCGCCTTTCACCGTCGCCACTGGCCAGCCGGTCACCGCCATCCCGTCATACGGTGTATAGTCAATCGTATGCTGCATCAGCTCGTTGGTGATGGTGACGCGCTTGCCCGCGTCCCACAGCACCATGTCGGCATCGGCGCCCGGTGCAATCGTGCCCTTCCGAGGGTACAGCCCGAACAGCTTCGCCGGGTTGGTCGAGACCAGTCGCACATACGTGTTTAGATCGATCCGGCCCTTCGCGACACCTTCGCTGAACACCAGCGGCAGGCGCGCCGCCAGCCCCGGCACGCCGTTCGGAATATCGGGGAACGGCGCATTGTTGCCGTGGATGCGCTTGCCCTGCTCGCCCTCGTAACTCGAGCCGCTATGATCCGACGACACCACATCGAGTGTACCGCGCTTCACGTCGCCCCACAGTGCCGCGCTTGTCGCCGCATCACGCGGCGAGGGGCTGCACATGAACTTCGCCCCCTCGAACCCCGGCCGATCCATGTCTGCCGCTCCAAGCACGAAGTATTGAGGACACGTCTCCGCCCAAACCTTGACCCCGCGCGCCTGTGCCCGTGCGATCTCCTCCGCCACCTCCGAGCACGACACGTGAAACACCTGGATCGGCTGATCCACCATCTCCGCCAGCGCGATCGCGCGATATGTCGCCTCGCGCTCCACCACCTTCGGCCGCGACCATGAGTGATACTTCGGCGCGCTGCGTCCATCCGCCATCAGTGAGGCCGTGCGCCAGCGGATCGCCTCATAGTTCTCGCAATGCACGGTCACCAGCGCGCCAGTACGCCGCGCCGCCGCCAGCACCCGTATATACTCGAGGTCGTCCAGATGCGACGGCTCATAGGTCAGGAACACCTTCAGGCTGCGCACGCCCGACGCCACCACCTCGGGAATTTCATCACGCACAACGGTATCGGAAGGATCCGTGATGATCTGGTGGAAACTGTAATCCACCATCGCCTGCTTCGCCCGCCGGTGATACTCGGCGAGAGTGTCGCGAATCCCGTGCCCCTTGAACTGCGCCGCGAACGTGATGACCGTGGTCGTCCCACCCGCCAGGCACGCGGTACTTCCCGTGACGAAGCTTTCCTCGTCCGCGCCGCCATTGGGCCGCAACTGCTCGATATGGCAATGTGTATCGACACCACCCGGCATCACCAGCAGACCGCCTGCATCGAGGACCTGCGCGCCGTCCAGCTTCTCACCCAGCGCCACGATCCGCCCCTCACGCACGCCAACATCCGCGCGGAAAGTATCCGCCGCAGTCACCACGGTGCCGCCGCGCACCACCAGATCGAAGTCGGCCATGTGCTGTCTCTCCCGTCAGACGCGCGAGCTTGACCGGTAGAACGCCGCATGACCAGCCGGGGTGAAAGAGTTCGCAGGGAGAAGGTTGCCCAAAGAGGCGCCGCGCAGCTTGTGTAAAGCCGTTGCCCATGCATGAGTCTTGCGTCATCCAAACAGGACACCAGCGTGCCAGTCGAGAATGTCGAGACGCTGATCATTGGCGGCGGTCAGGCGGGCCTCGTGATGAGCGAGCAACTGAGCAAACGCGGTTTGCCGCATCTCATCCTGGAACGGCATCGGATTGCCGAACGCTGGCGCTCCGAACGTTGGGATGGTCTGCACGCCAATGGTCCGGCATGGCACGACAGATTGTCGCTTTTCCCCATCGCCGGTGTCGATCCGGACGGCTTCGCCACCCGCGGCCAGATGGTGGACTATTTCGTCGCCTATGCAGAACGGATCGCCGCCCCCATTCGATCCGGCGTCGAGGTGACGGCGCTCCACACCAATGCCGATGGGACAGGTTTTCGCGCCGAAACCTCAAATGGCGTGATCGCAGCCACCAACGTGATTGCAGCCACCGGGCCGTTTCAGCGCCCGGTGATCCCAAGCGTCGTTCCGCCGGACGCTGGAATCCTGCAGCTTCACTCGAACGCATATCGCAATCCTGCCCAACTGCCGGAGGGCGCGGTGCTGGTGGTCGGAGCCGGTTCGTCAGGGACGCAGATAGCCGACGAACTCGCACGTGCGGGCCGGCGCGTTTATCTGTCGGTCGGGCGGCATCAAAGACCCCCCAGGCAATATCGCGGACGTGATTTCTGCTGGTGGCTCGGTGTCCTGGGCATGTGGGATGCCAAGACCCCCGACCCGTCAACCAGGCACGTCACGATCGCGGTCAGCGGTGCCTATGGCGGCCAAACCATCGACTTTCGACGCCTCGCATCGCGCGGCGTGACACTGTTGGGCAGGGGCGGCCTCTTTGAGGATGGGGTCATGCACTTCGCCACGGACCTCGCCACCAATCTCGCGCAGGGTGATGCTTCCTACCGGTCCCTGCTCGACGCGGCCGACGCCTATGCGGCAAAGCAAGGTCTCGACCTACCCGAGGAGCCATCGGCTCGCGTCGCCGAACCGGAGCCGCCTTGCGTGAGCGAGCCTATCCTCCAACTCGATCTCCTCGCCACCGGGATAGCCAGCATCGTGTGGGCGACCGGATACGCACTCGACTTCGGCTGGGTGAAGTGCGGTGCCGTCAACGAACGCGGAGTGCCGGTGCATAGCCGCGGCATAACCGATGTCCCCGGACTCTATTTCCTCGGTCTGAGCTGGCTCTCCCGACGGGCCTCGGCTTTCATATTCGGCGCCGAACATGACGCGGCCCATTTGGCGGACCACATCGCCGGACGTTCACAACAGTCCGGCTGCACGTGCCGCCAAGCAAGCAAGGAATTCTAAGCCACAGATAACGCAGATGAACACAGATAAGATCTGAGCTCTCGTCTGGCGCCGTCCTGATCAGCGTTCATCTGCGTTATCTGCGGCCAACGACTTCTTTTTCTGGCTCCGCGCGTCTCTCAGACGCGAGAGCTTGGCCGGTAGAATGGCTCATGCGCGCCCGGGTCGAAATAGTTCGCATAGAACCGCTTCACATGAGGTAGTAGCATCTTGGAAAGCTTCCGCCGCTCCACCTCATCATCAGCCAGCGCCTTTTGCAGATCGTTGTGTAGCGCCCGCAACGCCGCGTCGCGATCCACCTTGGTATAGCGACCCTCGTTGTAGATCGCTTCGCCGTCGCAGATCACCGTCCGCACGCCCGTCGCCTTCGCGCGCTGCAATACCGCATCCAGCACCGGCGTCTCCTCATCCAGGTACGGATAGCTGAGCTGCTCCCAATCGATCAGCACCATATCCGCCGCGCGCCCAACCTCCAGCACGCCAAGCCGCTCGCCAAACGCCGTCGTCTTCGCCCCACCCGAGGTCGCCATGCGAAACACCTGCGCCGCCGTCGGCACCTCATCATCCATACCTGGAACGCGATGCGCGCGCAGCACCATCCGCATCTCCTGCAGCATATCCCGATCGTCGTTGATGCCAGCCTCATCGATGCCGATGGCAGTGTTGATGCCCTTCGCCTCCAGCACGTTCAGCGCCGCGACCCCGGAACGCAGCCGGAAATTGGACGAGCAGTTATGGCATACGCAGGTCCCGGTCTCGGCCAGCCGATCGATATCGGACGCGTTCAGCCAAACGCCATGTCCCAGCGTCATCTGCGGCCCCAGCAAGCCGAACCGATCGATGTATTCGACCGCCGAGCACCCGCCCCGCCGCCGCGCGTATTCCTTCTGATACGCTGTCTCCAGCAGATGCATATGCAGCGGCACATCGAACGCACGTGACACCTCGGCGAACCGGGTCAAAGCCGCATCGGAACACCAATGCAGGTTCGCCGGCGACAACTGGATCTTCACCCGGCTGCTGTTCCGATGCCGCCCGTGCAGCGTCTCGAACACCGCGAAGAAATCGTCGAGCGAAAGTTGGAATCGGTCATACCACCGCTGCACTGGCCCACGCAGCTCCGCCGGCAGACTGGCAACGAAGTCCGTATCCGCCTGATACACCAACCTGTTCTGATCACGCACCGAGAACGAGTACGACACGCGCATCCCCACATCCTGGTACGCGCGGATCACGTCCTCGCAGCGTGTCTCGACTTCACCCAGCTTGCCCGGTGCCCATCCGTGCAGATGCTGCACAGTGGTGATGCCCGACGTGATCATCTCAAACGCCGAATACAGCGTGTCGAGATACGGGTTGACATTCCGCATCACCATGCGCGTAACGAACCACAGCTCCAGCGGCATATCCGGCGAGCCAAGCTGCACCGGCGTCAGCCCGACATGGTGATGCCCGTTGATGAACCCCGGCAGCAGCACCTCATTGCCCGATCCGACCACCGGCACGGTCGGATGCCGCCGCGACAGGTCCGCGAACGTGCCGACGGCAGTGATCGTTCCATCTTCCTGCAAGACCGCGCCGTCAGCGATTTCCTCCCACCGATGGCGATCCAGTGCCCGGGTGATCATCGTGCGGCTGCGAATCAGTGAAGCTGGCATGTGATCTCCTGCACGGTTACGACGTGGATGGCCGAATACCAAAGTCTCCCGCTCCCCTTGCGGGAGGGGGCCAGGGGGAGGGGGCCAACCCCAATTTCCCCACGGACAATCCGAAACAGTAACCGAGGGCTGGCGAAACACCATCTCTCAAGGCAGCATCGCCGCCCCGATCAGACGGACAATGCAGTGCGACTTCAACACCCGACCATACGCCCCACCGGCCGAGCCATCACACTCCGCTTCGACGACCAGACCATCAACGCACTGGAAGGCGAGACCATCGCCGCCGCGCTGTCCGCGGCCAACATCGTCGCCTTCCGGCGCACCCTGACCGGAGCACCGCGCGGCCTCCACTGTGGCATGGGAGCCTGCTTCGATTGCGTCGTGACCGTAGACGGCCGCATCGGCCAGCGCGCCTGCATGACCAAGGTGGCGGACGGAATGGTCGTCACCGGGGACGCAACGTTGCCGCTGGCACCGCTTGGCAACGAGCCGGTCACGCCACAATCCGAAGAGCAATTGTGCGACGTGCTGATCGTCGGCGCCGGCCCCGCCGGACTATCCGCCGCCATCGCCGCCGCGGAGTCCGGCGCATCGGTCATCGTGCTGGACGAGCGCAGCGCAACCGGCGGCCAATACGCCAAGCCGCTCGCCGACTCCCACGCCGATACCACACCCGACGCCCAGTTCCGCCTCGGCACCGACCTCCACACGCGCGCCCTCGCCGCCGGAGCGCGCATCGAGACCGAGGCCAGCGTGTGGGGCGGCTTCGCGCCCGACGAGATCGCTGCCATCGTCCGAGGCACAGCCATCACATTCCGTCCACGCCGCCTGATCATCGCCCCCGGCGCGCACGAACGCCCGGTGCCGCTGCCCGGTTGGACATTGCCGGGCGTAATGACCACCGGTTCGTTGCAGACCCTTGTCCGTGCCCAGCGCGTCTGTCCCGGCGAACGCGTGCTGATTGCCGGCAGCGGTCCGCTCAACCTGCAACTCGCCTGCGAACTCCTGGCCTGCGGTGTGAAGCCGCTGGCAGTGGTGGAGGCCGCGCCGCGCCCCGGTCCCGCCACTTGGCGTCAGGCCTGGACGATGGCACGCACCTCGCCCGACCTGATGCGTGAAGGGTTCGGCATGCTGCTGACCCTGAAGCGCGCCGGCGTCCCGGTCTTGTGGTCAGCGCGCGTGAAGGACCTCCATGGTGATGGCCGGGTGCAGTCCGCACACGTCGCGGCCCGCACGTTCGACCGGACGTTCGATGTAGACGTCGTCGCACTCAACCTGGGCTTCCAACCGGAAACCGGTCTCGCGCGCGCACTGGGCGCGAAGCAGCGTTTCGTCGATGTCGGCCTCGGACATCTGGCGAGCGAAACCAACGAGGATGGTCGCACCTCTATAGACAGCGTGTTCGCCGTCGGCGATGGCGCATCACTGGGCGGCTCGCGTGTGGCGATGGCCCGAGGACGACTCGCGGGCCTCGGCGCCGCTCGCGACCTTGGCCAACACGCACCCGACGAACCGGCGACACGCACCGCGCTCACGCGAGCGCTCGCGTTCCAGGATGCGCTGTGGACGATCTTCGAACCCATTCGCCTGCGCCCCGGTTCGGTTCCAGATGAAACCATCATTTGCCGCTGCGAGGAGGTGACGGCTGGCCGCCTCCGCAACGAGCTGGCCAACGGCCTGACCTCACTCCCAGCATTGAAGAAGGCGACACGCGCCGGCATGGGCCGCTGTCAGGGTCGTTTCTGCGCCGCGACGATCGCGCGCCTCTGCCCAGACTCGCCGGATGACTGGTCGTTCGCCGCTCCGCGCGCGCCGCTGCGCCCGGTACCCGCCGCACCGCTGATGTTCGAGGCGCCCGAGTTCGAGGCGCCCCTGCTCGAGCTGCCTGCCCCGCCGCTGCACCTCCATCAGCTGCCGGCGCTACCGCAGGAAACCCGGCATTGCGATGTGCTGGTGATGGGCGGCGGGCTGGCCGGCCTGTGCAGCGCCTACTTCCTCGCGCGTGACGGCGTCGATGTGCTGCTTGCGGAACGCGACGAAGCCGGCATGGCTGCCAGCACCGCAAACGCCGGCAGCCTGCACGTGCAACTACTCTCCTACGACTTCACCGACGAAACACCGGAAGATGGCGGCCAGGCAGCTCACACGCTGCCACTCGCACCACGCTCCATCGCGTTATGGAAAGAGATCGCCGCGGAAGCCGGCGAGGATCTCGGCATCCGCACGGAAGGCGGCCTGATGCTCGCGGAGGATGCCGAGAGCATGGATTGGTTGCGCCGCAAATCAGCGATGGAACAACGCTGGGGCATCGAGAGCCACGTACTCGGCGCCAACGAATTGCGCACGCTCGCCCCCGCGTTGTCTGAACACATCGTCGGTGCCGACTTCGTCCCCCTGGAAGGCTACGGCGACCCGTTGCGCGGCACGATGGCGGTGTTGAAACTCGCGCAACGCGCTGGCGCCCGCGTACTGCGCGGCACCGAGGTGCAATCGATCGAGCGCAACGGTGAAGCATGGCACGTGCAAACCACCAAGGGCCTGATCATCGCGGGCCGCGTGGTGAACGCCACCGGTCCGTGGTCGGCGAGCATCGGCAAGATGGTGGGCCTCGACCTTCCGGTCACCGGCACCGTGCAGCAGGTCATCGTCACCGAACCCGCACCACCATTGACGAAGCACCTGATCGCCGTCGCCAACCGGCATCTCTCGTTGAAGCAGCAAGCCAGCGGCGGCTTCCTGATTGGCGGCGGCTGGTTCGGCGGCTTCGATCCCGCCATCGGCCGCACCCACAACCTGCGCCGCAACATCGAGGGCAATCTCTGGGTCTGCGCGCGTGCATTGCCGGTATTGCGCAGCCTGTCGTTCGTCCGTACCTGGACCGGCATCAACTCCGCGATCGACCGCGCGCCAATACTGGGCGAGGCACCCGGACTGCCCGGCTTCTTCAATGCAATCAGCGCCAACGGCTACACGCTAGGGCCAATCATCGGACGCATCACAGCCGACGCGGTACGCGGCGAAGTCGTGGACGCACACTATCAGCTGGATCGGTTCGGATGACCGGCCGATCCAGCCGCGCCATACGCAACTGCTAAGCCGAACCCAAGGGCGCGCTGAACGCCGTCACCTCTGGCGGTGTGCCCTGATACTTCTCCACGTCCCCCACCACCGTCTGCCCGCAGTTCCCCTGCGCCAGCCGGGATGTGCCGATATCCAACGTCAGCGTGTTCACGTCACCGTATTTGCACAGTGACCCGACCTTGTCCGGCTCGAGTGGATCGAACCAACCACCCTCGTTCACCCGGATCACACCAGGACGGATGTCCTCGGTCAGCATCGCACCCGCCAGCAACTGTCCGCGATCGTTGAATACCCGCACCACGTCGCCGTCCTTGATGCCGCGCGCGGTGGCGTCGCGTGGATTGATCAGACACGGTTCACGTCCGGCAATCCGATAGCTCGCCCCCAGCGCCGTGCCGCACAGTTGCGAGTGCAACCGCATCCGCGGATGGCTTGCCACCACGTGCAGCGGAAACTTCGCATTCGGTCCACCCAGCCGTTCGACCGGTTCCATCCAGGTCGGATGCGGCGGGCAGTCGGCGTACTCCATCTTCTCGATATTCCGCGAAAAGATCTCGATCTTTCCCGTCGGCGTGCCCAACGGATCCAGCAACGGATTGTCGCGGAACTTCTTGTAGCGCACGAAGCTCTTGGCCGCCGCGTCCACCGGGAATTTCACGAACGCCCGTCTGCGTGCTCTCCACATAGCGCGCCTGATCCTTCAGCGTTCCAGCAAGCGCATGCTGCCAATTTTCGGCCACCTGAGCCTGGTGTACCGACCGTATTGCGCGAACATCGGCGGCAACCCGTCCCAACTCAAACTGGAACGTTTCCGAGTCCCGCATTGCCGTAGCGGCGCGCAATTGCTGCCTCCCGGTATTGGCCATCGCCAGCAGGTCGTCGAGCGCGCCCTGTGCCATACCCACCGCAAAAGCGCCATGCACCAGCGGCAGCGAGGGCAGCAGACCGCGATACAGCGGACCCGGCACGCAGGACGGTCCATCCAGGTCAAAGAAATTAGCAGCAGGAACCAGCTTGTCCGTCTGCGCATTATGGTTGCTGCCGGTACCTTTGAGGCCCGCGACGTACCACGTGTCCTCGATCAGCCACTCGTGCGCCGGCAGTGCAAACCCGCGGATCGTCGGTGCCCCTGACGCACCGGCTTGGCCAGGGATCGGCTCACCATCGTCCATCATGACGCAGAGGCCGATCAACCAATCGGCATGCAGGCAGCCGCTGGCGAACGGCCATCGGCCAGTCACGCGCCAGCCACCTGCTGCATGTTCTGCGGTTCCCATGGGTGCGGCAGAGCCGCCCAAGATCACGTCGGGCCCATTGCGATAGATCTGATGGCAGGTTTCCCTGGGCAACAGCGGCGCGAAGATCGCCGAACCGCTGCCGATCATCGCGGTCCATCCCAGTGAGCCGTCGATCCGCGCGAGCGCCGTAATAACCTGCACCGCCGACAGCAGATCGACCTCCAGCCCGCCGTAGCTGCGAGGAGCGATCACACGAAACACCCCCATAGATCGCAGCATGTCCACCACGTCCATCGGCATGCGACGCTCGGCATCGAACTGTGCGACGCGTCCGGCGATGACAGGGGCCAATTCGCGAATGTCCGCCAGCATCCGCCGCACCGTCTCGGGAGACCCATCGGATGCGTGCCGTATCGAATAAGGTCCGCATTCGAGATCGGGTGTCGTCGCGTCGGTTTGTACCAACATCACGGCGGCCTTCAAGTTGTCCGCTTGCAAGCTGACATCCAGGCATTTCCGTAGTGTTTCTGGTCCTGCACGATTGAGTTTCAATTGTAGCAGGCCATGTCTCGGAAGGAATTTACCCACAAACCCGGGGATTTGGCGCGAATTTGCCGGGTCGCGGGTTGCGCTGAAGGAAACACAGGCAAGCAAGATTCAACACAGATTATACAGAGGAGAATAGAAGCCACAGATTGCACAGAAAGGAAAAGTATAGCGCACCAAACAGCGTATCAAAATCTATGCCGCGTAGCGGCCAAAAATCCTTTCTTTCGGTGTAATCTGTGGCTTCTATTCTTCTCTGTGTAATCTGTGTTAAATACTTGCTTGCAATTTTGCCTTCGTCCAAATCAATCCGCAGCTTCAGCACGCCTCGCCGGTCATCATGCCCCGAGAAACCCCTCGATCGCCGCAATGAACCCCCTGGTGTTCTGCCCATGCACGTTGTGTCCGCACTTCGGCACCGTCACCAACGTCCCCCTCGGCAACGCATCGCGAAATCGCTCCGCTGCCTCCGCCGTCAGGATGCGCGAGTCTTCACCACGCACCAGCAGCACCGGCAGCTCGAATGCCCGCGCCTCCTCCAGCGTGATGTTCTCCTGCGGCCCGACCCCGCGCACCACACCCAGCCGCCGCGGATTCGCATCGCATTTGCTGACGAACTTTCCGTCCGCCCGTTCCATCATGTTGTACTTCACAGTCCGCTCGATATGCTCGCGTGAGCGGTACGGATCATATTGCTGCACGTTCCGCACGAAGTGATCGAGATTGTCGAACTCCTCATTGTCGCGCACGAAGCCCGCGATCACCGCGCGCCCCCGATCCGATACCTCCGGCCCGACATCCACGATCACCAGCCGGCCCAACAGTGACGGCGACCGCCGCGTCAGCAGCATCGAATTCCGCCCCCCCATCGAATGGCCGATCAGAATCGGCCGCTGCAATCCCAAAGCACCGATGAACGCCTCGGCATCCAGCGACATCTCATGGTTGCTGTAGGCGACATCTCGCGCCCACTCGCTGTCGCCATGCCCGCGCTGATCCAATGCCAGCACGCGATACCGCTGCGCCAGATGCAGACTGACAAGATCCCACGAATGCGCCGACTGATGCCCGCCATGCAGCAGCACGATCGGCGGCGCATCGACCGCACCCCATTCCAGGAAGTGGAACCGTAGCTGCCGCAATACGATGTTGCGTGACCGATACGGCGTATCCGCTGCATGTGGAATCCCTAGATCGGCTGCACTCGCCAGCAGGGAACGGAATTCCCCCGTGCGCGTCATGTCCAGCGGCTCGGTCGTGTCGGCGAAGTGGTTCAGGTACATCGGGTACTGCTCGTGTTGCTCGCGCCACGTTCGGCTAATGCCGCTCACATGGCAACGGGCGCAAAGCCGAACAGCCAGGGATGCAGGTACAGCACCGCCGCCCACGCGATAACGCCGATCATCACGGGCACCCACCCGATCTCACGCGCGACGAACCGATTGCGTCCTTGCGCAATGGCGATAAACGGTACGATCGATGTGGTCGCCGATAGCGCCTTCCAGGCAGCCGGCACGCGCCGCGCCAGCTTGGCGTCGATCGACGGCATGCCGGCAAGCGCAGTCACCAGAAAGGCGCCAAAGAACACGAGCGCCCCACTGTCGCCCGCGCCGATGATGTGCGCCGCCGCCCACAGCGCGAAGGACCAAAGCATTGGATGCCGCGTCACGCGCAGAATGCCGCGCGGTGGCTCCGTCATTGCCTCGCCGCCAATCATCGTCGGGCTACGCTGACTGACCGAGGCGACGAACAGCACGAACGCCACCAGCATCACCGCCACCAGTACCCAGCGCAGCCAGTCGGGCGCGTCCCACAGCGGCGTCGTCCACATCACGTGCCACGCCCCGATCAGCAGCCCCAGGGTCAGGATCGAGAGCAGCGAGAACAAGCCGCGAAACGGTCCCTCGCCAATGCGTCGTACGATCGTGTCGCGCAGGCGCGTGCCGGAGATGCCGACATGCACACCGATCCAGATCAATGCAGCGACGATCAGAAGGGCCATGCCCCACATCGTTTGCGCGCCTTATGCGGCCTTGGCGCTTCGCGAACGGCCAGCTGCCAGGACCGCGTCCACCAGCCGATCGACGTCGACCGCCTCAGTGCGATGATTGACGATGGCGGCGCGGATAGCCAGCCGCCCCCGAACGATTGTCGTAGACGGCGCAGCGACGCCGGCTTCCTGCACGTCTGCCACGATGGCAGCGTTGAGCCGGTCCGCATCGCCGCTCCCCGCGACATAGCGGAAACACACGATGTTCAGCCCGACGCAAGGCGCTCCAGTTCCGGTTCGCGATCAACGCGCGCCGCGAGATGCAGAGCGATATCGCAACACCGTTGCGCGACAGCGCCAATCGCATCGGCGCCATAGACCTGCAACGTCATCCACACCTTCAGCGCGCGGAAACCGCGGGACAGATCCGGACCGAGATCACAGGGCCAGATGCCGCCCCCGCCAAGACCACGCTCCTCGTGCCGCAAGTACGCCGCATCGCCAGCGAATGTCGCCAGATGGAGAGCGCCATCGCGCACGACAATGCAGCCGGCATCGTACGGCACCTGTGCCCATTTGTGGAAATCGAACGCCACTGAATCTGCCTGCTCGATCCCGCGTAGCCGAGGCCGTAATGCCGGCGCCAGCATCGCGATCGCGCCGATCGCACCATCCACGTGGAACCAAAGCGAATCACTGCGACAGAATTCCGCGAGCCCCACCAGATCATCAATGGCCTCGCAGTCGACTGTGCCCGCGGTGCCCACCACCAGGAACGGCATTCGCCCTGCGGCACGGTCAGCGGTGACAGCCACGCGCAATGCCGACAGCCGCATCCGCCCCGCAGCGTCGCACGAGATGAGCCGTAATGCGTCGCTGCCCAGGCCCGCCACTTCCATCGCCTGTGAGATGCACCCGTGCGCCGCAGCCGAGGCGTAGGCGGTCAGCCGAGCGCCCCCAACACCGCGCTGGCGTACCGATGGACCCAACGCGCCGGTGCGAGCGACCAGCAGTCCAATCAGATTCGCGATCGACGTACCGGTGACCAGCAGTCCCGATGCGTCAGGCGGAAAACCCAACATCTCCGCGGCCCAGCCAATGACCTCGCGTTCCACCTCGATCGGCGCATGGTCGCGCCCACCAAGGTTGGCGTTCAGCCCACCAGCCAGCAATTCCGCCAGCATGCCGACAGCGGTGCCACCGCCGTGCACCCAGCCCATGAATCCTGGATGCAGGTTGCCCGTCGCATATGGCAGCACCAACCGGCAGAACCGCTCATACACATTCGTCGCCGTGCTGGGCTCACGTGGCAACCCGGTGCGCAATTGCCGACGCAACGATGGAGGCATCGGCCGCCACACCGGTCCGTCGCGCAATCCGCCATGGTGGTCGAACATATCATCG
>Ga0310811_10006357_pt1 | contig 15099 bp, 13 predicted proteins | sample YCmetagenome_FD_207642 | JGI IMG/M metagenome (GOLD analysis project Ga0310811, IMG submission 207642) | Soil microbial communities from experimental microcosm in Duke University, North Carolina, United States - YC | ecosystem: Engineered > Artificial ecosystem > Soil microcosm > Unclassified ...
CGGCGCTCACGTCTGTCATTCCCGTGCTCGGCATTCCACTCATCGGTTACGGCCTGCTGTGGCTCTCTCCGATCGGCGGCGCGGAGGACTCGTTCCGTGTGCTGCTGACGACGATCTGCTCTGCGGGCGGTCTGGGCCTCTTGACGCTTCGATTGACCGTGCAGTCGAGCGAGTTACATCGCGCCGACGAGCGGCTCAAACTGCTGGCCGCCGCGGTGGAACAGACGGGCGATCTGATCATCATTACGACGCCGGACGCCCGCATCGAGCATGCGAACGAAGCCGCGGTGCGCGCGCTTGGATATCCGCGCGAGCAGCTCGCGTCCATGCGGCTGCCGGACGTTCTCGACGAGGCCCAGCGTGATCTCGTCGGTCAGATCGGTACGCACGTGCGCGGGAGCGGCGTCTGGCGCGGCACTCTGTATCACCGGCGCGCCGATGGGCGGACGTTCCCGGCCGCCAGCACCGTCGTTGCGTTGCGCGGAGACGACGGCAGCGTGACGCATTTCGTCGGGGTCCAGCGGGACATCACCGAGGAGCTCCGGCTGCGTGACCAGCTGGTGAACAGCGAGCGACTCTCGGCCGTTGGCGAGCTCGTCGCGGGGGTCGCGCACGAAATCAACAATCCTCTTCAGACGATCGTGGGCTGCGTGGAGCTGCTGATCGAGGAGGGCCGCGACACCGCGGTCGTGCGGGACCTCAAGCTGGTGAGGCAGGAAGCGGCGCGCGCGGGCCAGATCGTCCGGAACCTGCTGTCGTTCGTCCGTCGCGGATCGCCGGACCGCAAGCTCGTCGATCTGAACGACATCGTCCGCGCGATGGCGGACCTGCGGGAGTTTCACCTCGTGCAGCGCGGCGTGACGCTGACACTCGATCTCGCGCCGCAGCGTCTGCCGGTGGTTGCCAACCGCGACGAGATCCAGCAGATCGTCGTCAACAATCTCCTGAACGCCGAGCATGCGCTCATGTCGTCGGGCACGCCACAGCCGGCCATCACGCTGAAGACGTGGACCGATGGGGGCATGCACGTCGTCGAGATGTCCGACAATGGGCCCGGCATCAGCCCGGAGCTGCGTGGACGTATCTTCGAACCGTTCTTCACGACGAAGGACGTTGGAGAAGGGACCGGCCTCGGCCTTTCGATCTCGCTTGGGATTGCTCGTGCGCACGGCGGCGCGCTCGAACTCTGCGACGGCGTGCCGGGCACGGGGGCCTGTTTCCGCCTGTCCATTCCGGCGGCGATTCCTGCGGCGGCCACCGTTGGTGCCGGCGACCTCTCAGCTGATCGAGTGGACGCCGCCGGCGAAGGCCGACGCGCGCTTGTTGTGGAAGACGAAGCTCCAATCCGTCAACTCATCGTGCGTCTGCTGCAGCGACGTGGTTATGCCGTCGTCGAAGCGCATTCGCGGACGGCGGCGCAGGATGCAGTGCGCGGCGGCTCTTTCGACCTCGTGCTCTGCGATCTCCGGTTGTCCGACGGCAGCGGTGTGAGCGTCGTGGAGGACATCCGTGCCGTCTCCCCGATCCTCACGCGGCGGGTGATCTTCGTTACGGGCGACGCGAGCGGCCTCGCCGCCGCGGAACCGGAATTTGCGGACATGCCAGTGCTGCCGAAGCCGTTTACGAGCGCCGACCTCGATCGCGCGTTGACCTCGCTGATGGCGTCGGCTTCGTAGTCACCCTGTCACCACCCTGCACCGCAAAGTGCGAATTGGGCGCAGCCGCGGCGCGGTTGCGCCCTTTTTTCGTTCGAGCGCTGATATGATCCGAAGGTTATGCCCCCGCCTGAGGTCGTCATCGTCGGCGCCGCTCGTACGCCGATCGGCCGCTACGGCGGGTCGCTGAGGAACGTCCATCCGGCGGAACTCGGCGCCGTCGCCGCCCGCGCAGCACTCGCACGCGCTGGCGTCCCGGCCGACGTTGTCGACGAAGTGCTGATCGGTCATGGCCGCCAGGCCGGCTCGGGTCCCAATCCCGCGCGGCAGGTCGGGATTCGCGCCGGCATTCCCGATACCGTCCCCGCGCAGACGATCAATAAGGCGTGTGCCTCCGGCATGCAGGCCATCGCGAGTGGTGCGCAGTCCATCATGCTCGGCGAGGCCGATGTCGTCGTCGCCGGCGGCATCGAGTCGATGAGCCGCATGCCGTATCTCATCGATTCCGAGGACGCACGCTGGGGCCACAAGATGGGCGCCTTCACGCTCGTCGACGCCATGTATCGCGACGGCTTCACATGCTCCGTGTGCGGCATGATCATGGGGGAGACTGCGGAAGTGCTCGCGCGTCAGTACGGGGTCACCCGTGAGCAGTCCGATGCGTACGCGCTCGAGAGCCAGCGCCGCGCGGAGCACGCCATGACCGCCGGGCGCTTCCGTGACGAGATCGCGCCCGTGGTCTATACGGATGCCAAGGCACGCGAGCAGACGCTCGACCACGATGAACATCCGCGTGCGGGGACGACAATCGAGAGCCTTGCGAAGCTGCCGCTCGTATTCGGTGAGGTCGAGGGGCAGCGCGGCATCATTACGGCTGGATCGTCTTCGGGCATCACCGACGGAGGCGCCGCTGTCGTCCTCACGAAGGCGGAGACCGCCGCATCGAAGGGCATCCAGCCACTCGCCCGAATCATTGGATGGTCGAGCGCCGGTGTCGATCCTCGCATCATGGGCATCGGTCCGGTGCCCGCGGTGGAGAAGCTGCTGAAACGCACCGGCCTGAAACTGAACGACTTCGACCTCGTCGAGCTGAACGAGGCGTTTGCGCCGCAGGTCCTTGCCGTGCTGCGCGATCTCCCGATTCCGATGGAAACGCTGAACGTCAACGGCGGTGCGATCGCCCTGGGTCATCCAATCGGGGCCAGCGGCACGCGGATCGTCGTGACATTGCTCTACGAGATGATGCGCCGAAAGGCGAAGCGCGGCCTCGCAACTCTGTGCGTGAGCGGCGGCATGGGCATGGCCTTGGGGGTGGAATTGTGTTGAGTCGTGGTTTTCAACTCCCAAGTGCCAAGGGGGAGTCGTAGAAAGAGTCATGCGCTTCGCCATCATTGCGGGCGACGGCATCGGGAAGGAAGTCACGGCGGAAGCCGTCAAGGTCCTCACGCGCGTCGGGGAGGTCTTCGGGCGCAGCTTCGAGTTCGAGCATCTGCCGTGGGGGGCGGACTACTTTCTGGAGACGGGCATCACGCTGCCGCCGAACGGCTACGCGATGCTCCGCGACGACTTCGACGCCATCTTCATCGGCGCGCTCGGCGACCCGCGCGTTCCGGATAACCGACACGCGCGCGACATCCTGCTCGGGACTCGGTTCGAACTCGATCTGTACGTCAACTACCGGCCCGTGACGCTGCTCGACGAGCGCCTGTGTCCGCTCAAGGGAAGAGGACCAGACGATGTGAACTTCGTCGTCTTTCGAGAGAACACGGAAGGCCTCTACGTAAGCGTCGGCGGCCGCTTCAAAGCCGGGACCGACGATGAAATCGCGATCCAGGAGGAGCTGAACACTTTCAAGGGCGTGAACCGGATCATCCGTCACGCCTTCGAGTTCGCGCGCGAGCGGGGGCTCACGAAAGTCTGCATGGCCGACAAGAGCAACGCCATGCAGCAGGGACATGCGCTATGGCAGCGCGTCTTCCGTGCAGTCGCTGCCGAATACCCTGACATCCAGGCGACCCACTACTTCATCGATGCGCTCGCGATGTACATGGTGCTGGATCCGGGACAGTTTCAGGTGATCGTCACGAACAATCTCTTCGGCGACATCATCACCGACCTCGGCGCGACGTTCCAGGGCGGGCTCGGGATGGCTGCGTCGGGGAACATCCATCCGGGCAAAACGTCGATGTTCGAGCCGGTCCACGGTTCGGCGCCGAAATTTGCCGGCAAAAACATCGCGAACCCGATCGGCGCTATTGCGTCTGCGGCGCTGATGCTCGAGACGCTCGGGTCGAAGCAGGAGGCGGCCGCGATCGACGCGGCGATCCTGAAGGCCGTTCGTGACAAGCAGGCGACCCAGGACATTGGCGGCAGCCTCGGAACACGCGAAGCCGGCGACTACATCAGGAACCAGATCGCACTACGCGAACCAAATCGAACGACAGAGAACGGCTGATGGCCAACGGACAACTGACATGAGCTCTGATATCTACATCCTGGGCGGCGCGCGGACGCCCATGGGCGAATACACCGGGAAACTGAAGGACTTTTCCGCGATCGATCTCGGCGCGATCGCGGCACGCACCGCCATGGAGCGGACCGGCGTCAAGCCTGGGAACGTCGACCACGTCGTCTTCGGCAACGTCATGCAGACGAGTTCGGACGCCGTGTATGGCGCCCGGCATGTGGGGTTGAAAGCGGGCCTGCCGATCGAGGTGCCGGCGCTGACCGTCAATCGTCTTTGCGGGTCCGGCATCCAGGCGGCGATCAACGGCGGGCAACTGATTCGGCTCGGCGAGGCCGACGTGGTCCTCACGGGCGGGATGGAGAGCATGAGTCAGGCGCCGCATGTCATCCGCGGACTCCGCAACGGGCTCCGCCTCGGACAGGGACAGCTCGAGGATTCGCTCTGGTCGGCGCTCCTCGACACCCACTGCGGGTGCTCGATGGCGGTCACAGCCGAGAACTGCGCAGCGAAATACAACGTGACGCGCGAAGAGCAGGATGCGTATGCGATCCGGTCGCAGAAACTCGCCGACAGGGCGTGGAAGGACGGCCGGCTGAAGGAAGAAGTCGTACCGGTCGAGATCAAGGGCCGGAAGGGCGTCGAGGTCTTCGCCCAGGACGATCACATGCGTCCCGAATCGACGATGGAAGGACTCGCGAAGCTTCCGGCGGCGTTCAGCAAGAATGGCTGCGTGACAGCCGGCAATGCGAGCGGGATCGTCGACGGCGGCGCTGCACTGCTGCTCGCCTCCGGGAATGGCGTGAAAGAACACGGGCTGACGCCGCTTGCGAAGTTGACGAACTGGGCGTACGTCGGCGTGGACCCGTCGCTGATGGGCATGGGGCCCGCGCCGGCGACTCGAAAGGTGCTCGATCAGGCCGGCCTCACGTTGAAGGACATCGATCTGATAGAGGTGAACGAAGCGTTCGCCGCGCAGTACCTGTCGGTCGAGAAGGAACTCGGCCTCGACCGCGATCGGGTCAACGTGAACGGCGGCGCGATCGCGCTCGGACATCCGCTCGGGATGACGGGCACGCGGCTGCTGCTGACCCTCACGCTGGAGTTGCGCCGGCGGGGCGCGAAGCGCGGTCTCGCCACCGCGTGCATCGGTGGTGGTCAGGGCATCGCAGCGATAGTGGAAACTGTGTAGATGACTATGGCTCAATTCCCAATTCCCAATTCCCAATTCCCAACTCCCAATTCCGAAGGGGCAGTCCGGAGTTGACGCGGCCATCGGGCGAAACAGGAGTGCGATGAGTCTGGATATGGAGATCAAGACGGTCGGTGTATTAGGTTGCGGATTGATGGGAGCCGGAATCGCGCAGGTGTGCGCGGCGGCCGGCTACAAGACGATCGTCCGCGAAGTCGAAGAGTCGTACCTCAAGAAGGGGATGGGCCGCATCGAGAAGTTCCTCGGCGACGGCGTTGCGAAAGGCAAGGTGACGGCGGAGGCGCAGGCGAGCACGCTCGCGAACCTGTCCGGTACCACGAAGCTCGAGGACCTCGGCTCCTGCGGCCTGATAATCGAGGCGATCATCGAGAACGTCGACGAGAAAGCGAAGGCATTCGGCGTGCTGGACTCGGTCTGCGGGCCGCAGACGATCTTCTGCTCGAACACCTCTTCCCTGTGCATCACGGAACTCGCGTCGAAGACGAAGCGGCCGGATCGTTTCACGGGCCTGCATTTCTTCAATCCGGTGCCACTGATGAAGCTCGTCGAAGTGATCCGGTCGCTGACCACGAGCGACGAGACGTATGCGACGGTCTTCTCCTTCGCGCAGTCGCTCGGCAAGGAGCCGATCACCGCGCCCGACAAGCCGGGTTTCATCGTCAATCGTCTGCTGGTCCCGTACCTGCTCGACGCCGTCAGGGCGTATGAGAACGGCCTCGGCTCCGTGGACGACATCGACAAGGGAATGAAATTGGGCTGCGGGTACCCGATGGGACCGTTCACGCTGCTGGATTTCGTCGGACTGGACACGACGTACTACATCGCGAATATCATGTTCGACGAATACCGCGAGCCTGCGTACGCGCCGCCGCCGCTGCTCAAGCGCATGGTGCTGGCGGGACGGTTGGGCAAGAAGAGCGGCCACGGCTTCTACAAGTACTGACGAACGCGCGACACGATTGCCGCCCGCTCTGTCGAACAACATCCTGCTCGTCAACTCGCGGAGCTGGTGGTCCAGCGCAACCGGATCTCCACGACGGCGCGGCGCGCGTCTTCGTTCGTTCTTTGTGGGATTGACGATTGGGGCTGCTGGCGGCGCGGCGTTTCCCAGTTGTAACGACAAACTACCCGCACGGAGAAATTACCCGAGTTTCGACGCGAGCTGCTGCGCCTTCGCCTTGAACTCGCGATCTTCGGGTTCCCAGTCCGGATCGATCGGCGCGTCGAGTACCCGCTGCAGCATCGTCTTCGCTTCCGCTTTCTTGCCTTCGTCCTGCAGCGTTTCAGCGAGGAAATAGAGCGTCGCCGTGCTCTGTGGGTTGTAGGTGAGCGCCTTGCGCAGGTGGTCTTCGGATTGTTTGTTGCTGCCGCCGAAGAGGCCCGGCACCTTGTTGTACCAGCGCCCGAGCGCGCGGTCGGCGGAGCCCTGCTGAAACGCGGGGGCGAGGCGCAGCACCGTTTCCAGCTCGGTCTTGATATCGCCGCGGTATTTGAGTCCCTGGTGCAACCCGAACGATTCCGCAAGCGCCCCCATGTTCGCGGCGCTCCAGAAGTGCCCCTCGGGCTTGTCGGGCTGCAGCGCGACGGCTGTGCGGCCAGCCGCGATGCCGTCCTCGAAGAGCTGCTTGCGCTCCGCAGCCGGCGCATGTCCACCGAGCCAGTACCGCGCGCGCGCGAGCTTCCAGGCAGACTCGAAATCGCGTGGATCCTGCGCGAGCCGTTCGGCCCAGATCCGCGCCGCTTCGCGTGCCTTCGACAGGTCCGCGCGCTGCGCGTAGAGGGCGTCGGGAACCTGCTGAGCGGCCGGCGCATCAAAAGAGGCGCCGGAAAGCGCCATGTACAATACGAAAATGCAGGAAATCATCCGTCAACTGCTCGCGGAAATCGGCGAAGACCCCACGCGCGAGGGGCTGCGCGACACGCCGCAGCGGGTTGAACGAGCCCTTCGTTTCCTCACGGGCGGCTACACCGCCGACGTGGATGCCGTGCTCAACAACGCGCTGTTCACTGTCGATTATAACGAGATGGTGATCGTCAAGGACATCGACTACTACAGCCTCTGCGAGCACCATCTGCTGCCGTTTTTCGGCAAGGTCCACATCGCGTACATCCCCAATGGCAAGGTGATTGGGCTCAGCAAGATCCCGCGCCTGGTCGACGTGTTCGCGCGCCGCCTGCAGATCCAGGAACGGATGACGAACCAAATCGCCGAGACGATCCGCGACACGATCCGGCCGCTCGGCGTCGCCGTCGTTTGTGAAGGCACTCACCTGTGCATGGCGATGCGCGGCGTGGAAAAGCAGAATTCGTTTGCGATTACGAGCGCGATGCTCGGCGCGTTCCAGTCGGATGCGCGCACCCGTTCGGAATTCCTCGAGTTGATCCGGCGTGCCGGCACGCCGGTCCACCGCTCACTGCGCGCTTCGCACGATCTCGTGGAGGCGCCGGACGCCGTCGGTTAACGACGCGGGCCCCGGTTGCAGGATGTAGGTCGACTTGATTTCATAGATCCGGTCCTGCCGCACGGCGTTCACCCCGTCCCATCCCGCGCGCGACACGATCGTCCGCTTGCGCATCGCCTTGCCGCACCACGAGGCGATGATGATGTCCGGGTTGCGTTCGACGACCGCTTTTGGATCGACGATCCGGTCCTTTCCGAGGTGTGCTGTCCGCAGCTCCGGGAAAATCGGTTCGCCGCCCGCGATCTCGACCAGTTCCTCCACCCAGGTGATTCCGGAGATCAGAGGGTCGTCCCATTCCTCGAAGAACACCCGCGGCCGCCGCGGCAGGCGCCGCCCCTCTTCGGCAATCGCTTCGAGGTCCGCCGCCAACCGCGACGCCAGCGCTTCCGCCTCGGTGGAGCGTCCGACCAGGCTCCCGACGATCCGGATCATCTGCAGGATCTGGGCAACCGTCCGCTGATTGAAGGTGTACACCGGATAACCGCGGCGGATCAGTTCGCGGGCGATATCGGCCTGCAGATCGGAGAACGCGAGGATCAGATCCGGCTTCAGCGCTTCGATCTTCTCGAAACGCGCGTTGATGAACGCGGACACCTTCGGTTTCTGCCGTGCCTCCGGCGGCCGGACGGTGTATCCGGAGACGCCGACGACGCGGTCGCCTTCACCGAGCAGGTAGAGCGTCTCGGTCGTTTCTTCGGTGAGGCAGACGATGCGCGAAGGGTACGTGCTCACGGAGCGGATGGAAAAATTATACTGAGCACATGACACTTCACGGCCTCCTCACTCTCGCTGTGGCCGCCGTCGTGGCCGCGGCCCCGGCGTCCGCGCAGTCGAAGCGGCGTCCCGCGCCGAAAAAACCGGCGGCACACTCCGCACCCGCGGCGCCCAAGACCACGACGCCCGATGTGAAGTGCCCGTCGCTCATCGGCATGGGAGTGAAGACGATCCGGAGCTTTTGTGACGTGCCGGCAGGCACCGATCCTCAGCAGGGTGTCGTCGTCTCGCTTCCGCCGCACGCCGGCGCCGCGACACTCTCGTTCGACCTCCACGCCCGCCACACGTACTCGGAATCGCAGACGAAGAGCGGGAAGGGCTACTCCCGTTACAACGCGGTGATCGGTGTCCTGACGATGAAGGGGGATTTGCTGACGCGCGCGGGGGTCCAGGCCGAGTTTCGCAGCGCCGCGGACCTGTTCGATCGAATCGGCGGCGGGGCAGGGCCGGGCGGCCTCAAGGCCGTGGCGCCGGTCGGCCGCGAACAGATCTTCGTCACGATTCCGCCCGACGTCGATCAGGTGGCGATTCTGGGTGAGACCCTGGACGCGGTCACGCCTGCCGGCCACGAGACGATGGTGTTGCCTGGCCGTCCCGTGGCAGTCATCAGCGACGTGCTGGTGAAGTACACGCCCGCGGCCGCGCGGAAGAAGAGCGATCACTGAATCGGTGAAATTGTTGATTCACCCATCCCCAGTCAGTTCACCACCTTGTCCCACGGGTGTCGCGCGACGAGCACCTTCATTTCGAGCAGTTCGATCAGCGATCGGCATCGTTCGAGCGGTCCCTCGCGTTCGAGGAGCGCCTGTTTTTCGACCGGATCGAATTCCATGTACTGCGCCAGCGCGTTGATCAATTCCTCGTCCGGCATCGACGTGGGCACCTGCGATTCGGGGCGTCCTGCCGGCTGCGGCACGAGCAGCGCCTCCAGGCGGCGCCGCGCGATCATCATTTCTTCGCGGAACGTTTCAGCTCCGGGTTCACGCACGCTGTCGACATAGGCGATCCGGTACGGCCGCGCGTCGTCCTCCCCCGTGACCTCGAACTTCTCCATGCCGCGCAGCACGATGTTGAAACAGCCGTCGGCGAGGCGCTCCGAGTGCGTGATCACGCCGGCGCAGCCGATGCGGTAGATCGGCGGCCGGCCGTTATAGCGGCCTTCCCATCCCGGCCGCAGCAGGACCATCCCGAGGATCCGATCGCCGTGCAGCGCGTCGTCCACCATCTCCAGGTAGCGCGGCTCGAAGATGTGGAGCGGGAGAAACACGTTCGGAAACAGCACGACGTTCGGCAGCGGAAAAATCGGAATCGTCTGGGGCAGCATGGCGTCCAAACCGCGAATGGCAGATTTCAGATTGCAGGCTGGTCGAACCTCAAATGATCAATCGGCAATCGGCAATCTCCAATTGGCAATCTCCAATCTCCAATCTGCAATCTGCAATCTTCAATCGTCAATGTACAGTTCTGGTCTTCTTATCCATGTAATCCATCAGCACGTACCGCCCGAGCGTGCGCGGCGTCGTGAAGTAGGCCTTTCCGTGGCAGATCTGCGCGACCTTGCGGACAAAGCTCACGAGGTCCGGGTCGCGCGCGAGCATGAACGTATTGATGAGGATGCCGGATTTGCGGCAGGCGGCGACTTCGGCAAAGGTCTCCGACACGATGAACGGATCCAGCCCGAACGCATTGCGGTAGATCCGGCCGTCGGGGCGCGTCAGCGCTGACGGTTTCCCGTCGGTGATCATGATGATCTGCCGCATGTCCTTGTGCTGCCTGTCGAGGACGCGCCGCGCGAGCCTCAGCCCTTCCCGAGTGTTCGTATAGTACGGCCCCACTCGCACGCGCGCGAGCTGCGAGAGCGGGATCTCCTCCGCCGAATCGTGGAAGAGCACGACCTTCAGCGCGTCGCCGGGATACTGAAGACGGATGAGGTTCGAAAGCGCCAGCGCCACCCGCTTCGCAGGTGTGAACCGATCTTCGCCGTACAAAATCATGCTGTGGCTGCAGTCGAGCATGAGCACCGTCGCGCAGGAGCTCTGATACTCACCCTGGGCAACCATCAGGTCTTCATAGTCGACGGCGATGGATGGGGGGCGATTGGCAATTTGCGATTGGCGATTGGCGATGGACGACTGGCGGTTGGCGATTGGCCATTGGCGACTCTCGTCCATCGCCCATCGATCCTCGCTCATCGATTGATCTTCGTTGACCGATTGATCATGCGCCGATCGCGTGCGCAGCACGGCGTTCAGAATCGTCGCGCTGGCGTCGAGGTTCATCGTGTCGCCGAACTCGTAGCGCTTCGGCGCCGCGCTGGCCTCGATGCCGGTCGCCATCTCACGCGTATCGTGCCGCCCCAGGCTGCTCTTGCCGAGCGAACCGAGCAGATCGCGAAGCGCTTTGTAACCCAGGAAGTCGAGGCTCTTGTCGGTGATCTCGAAGCGGAACTGGCGCGGATCGCCCATGCCGCCGCCGGCGTTGCGCTCGGCGCGATCGCGTTCGACGTCGGGCGCGCCCGACAGGTAGCCCTGCGACTGGAGCTTGTCGATGATCTTCTGAATGAGCGCGTCGAGCCGCTCCTCGGCATCGTCGGCGTCGCGCCAGTCCTTGCCCAGCAGCTGGTCGAGCATGTCGTCGGAGAGCAGTCCGCCGTTCAGAATGGCCTCGAGAATCGCGTCGTGCAGCGACTGCCACGAATGCCCATCCTGGTCGTCGTCGTAGACGCCGTACGGGTTGTCGAAGCCGCTGCCGAGCAGCAGATCGGAGAGCTTGGACAGCAGGTCCTCGAGGTCGAGGCCGTCGAGATCGTCGCCGGTGAATTTCGAATAGCGGTACCGAGCCATCGGATTCCAGAGAGCCGGCTAGTTGTAGTACTTCTTCTTACCGCTTTGTACTGGAAAATCGCGGTCCCCGAGCGAGTCGGCCATTCGCGGCCCGGTCCGCTTCGCTGATTCCCCTGCGGAGAAGTGTCCCTCGTCCGTGCGGCTGATCCGCCGCTGTGCGTACAGCCCTTCGAGAATGAAGTCGACGGCCGACGCGAGCATGGCGTCGGACGGGCGCTTGCCGGCGATCTCGCGGGCTGCCTCATGCAGTCCCTGCACCTGGCGCGTGCGCGAGAGCAGTTCGTTCGACGAAAGCGTGTCGTCTACGGCGAGACTGCCGCCCAGGTCGAACCACTCCGTCACCTGTCTGAGGTCCGCATTCGGGAGCCAGCCGTTGAATACGTCGCCGGCCGACGCGCGGATCAACTCGCGGGCGACGTTGTCGGCGCCTTTCAGCTCCCCCTCGTATTCGAGCTCGAACTTGCCCGTAATGGCTGGCAGTGCGGCGTAGACGTCGGTGATGCGCGGTACGGCCGTCGACTCTCCGCATGCGAGCGCCCGGCGCTCGGCGTTCGAGACGACGTTCTCGAGGAGCGAGATCGGCAGGCGCTGGCTGACGCCAGATCGTTTGTCGATCTTTGCATCCTGTCGTGCCTTGAAGGCCACTTCCTCGATCACTTCGCGGACGAACGCCGGAATCGATGCCTGCAGCTCGTTGTGCGCGCGATCCGTCCACGCTTCCTGCTGCGTGATCTGGAGCGCCTGCTGGCGCGTGACGGGATAATGCGTGCGGATTTCCGATCCGATGCGGTCCTTGAGCGGCGTGATGATCTTGCCGCGGGCCGTGTAGTCCTCGGGGTTCGCGCTGAAGGCGATCAGCAGGTCGAGCGGCAGCCGGACCGGATATCCCTTAATCTGGACGTCGCCTTCCTGCAGAATGTTGAAGAGCCCGACCTGGATCTTGCCCGCGAGGTCCGGCAGTTCGTTGATCGCGAAGATGCCGCGGTTGGCGCGCGGCACGAGGCCGTAGTGCATCGTCATTTCGTCCGACAGTTCGAGGCTGGCGCGCGCCGCCTTGATCGGATCGAGATCACCGATCATGTCGGCGATCGTGACGTCCGGTGTGGCTAGCTTTTCGACGTAACGCTGCTCCGGCGCGAGCCAGGCTACGGGCAGATCCAGGCCCGCGTCACGCAGCCGGGCACGGCATGCGGCGCAGATCGGGTTGAGCGGGTCGTCGTGGATTTCGCAGCCTGCGACGACCGGCAGCGCCGGGTCGAGCAGCGTCGTCATCGTGCGGAGGATCCGCGTTTTCGCCTGGCCGCGGAGACCGAGCAGGATGAAGTTGTGCCGGGACAGAATGGCGTTGACGACTTGCGGTACGACCGTATCGTCGAAGCCGATGATCCCGGGGAAGAGCGGCTCGTTCGCGCGCAGCTTGCGGATGAGATTGTCGCGAATTTCGTGCTTTACCGACCGCCTCGGAAGGCGCCCCGCATCGATTTCCTTCCGCAGCGCACCGAGGGTCGAGACCTGGGGAGACGGCATGCATCGATGGTATCACTCGGATTGCGAGAGTCGTCGGTTCTCGATGCGAGTCCAGTAAGCTTCACTGAAGCTCGTGAACCGTGAGCAGAACCGGACCCTGGAACCGTGAACGAGACCTTGAACCCTGAACCCCGAACCCCGAACCTCGTGATTCCGTTGGTTTATGCCCACCGCGGCGGGGCGAAGTTGAGGCCTGAGAATACGATTCCGGCGTTCGATCACGGTCTCTCATTGGGGGCGGACGGATTGGAATTCGACGTCCATCTCTCGCGGGACGGTGCGGTCGTCGTTCACCATGATGCGGCGCTCGATCGGACGACGACCGGTTCCGGTCCGCTCGCGTCGCTGACCGCGGCGCAGCTCGCCGCGCTGGATGCGGCGAAACTCTGGCCCGAGTTTGCCGGGCGCGGGATCGGGCTTCCCTCGCTTCGCGAGGTGCTCGGCCGCTATCCGGGCATCCCGTTGATCATCGAGCTGAAGGTGAATACGCCCGAGCTGGCGCAGCGCACCATTGATGATGTTCGCGCGGCGGGCGCGCTGGAATGCGTCGCGCTGGGTTCTTTTGGCACGCGGGCGCTGCGTGCGGCCCGGGCCTACGAGCCGCGGATCGCGACGGGCTCGTCGCGCGAAGAAACGCGTCTGGCGTTGTATCGATCGTGGGTGCGGTGGCCGGTGCGTTCGCCGGCGTATCGCGCGTTTCAAGTACCGGAAGTCGCGGGCTCGACGCGCGTGGTGTCACCGCGCTTCGTGCGCGACGCCCATGCGGCCGGCTGCGTTGTCCAGGTGTGGACGGTTGACGAGGAATCGGACGTGCGCCGCCTGCTCGCCTGGGGTGTCGATGGCATCATCAGCGATCGGCCGGACGTCGCCGTGCGCGTGAGGGACGCAGTCCGCGGCGCCGGAAATGGGGACAGCCGCCATTTTTCGCAAAAAATGGGGACAGCCGACACGATGGGAATCGATGGTGCACCATGAGGCTGTCCCCATTTTTTCAAAAAAATGGCGGCTGTCCCCATTTCCGGCGCGCGTCTTGTAACGAACCGACGCGTTCACACAATCAGGAGGGCCTATGGACTTACGCGGGAAGTACTCCTACGCCATCGATACGGCGAAAAAGCTCGGATTCCAGGGGGCCGCGACCCAGGAAGGCGACAAGCTGCACTTCAAAGGCACTGTCCGTTCCGAAGACGAAAAGAACCAGATCTGGAATGCAATCAAGACAATCCCGGACTGGAAGAACGACATCAACGGCGAGATCAACGTCGTGCCTCAGCCGCAGGCCGTCGGCACCACCGGCTCCGCATCGCAGCGCACCTACACCGTCAAGTCCGGCGACACACTGAGCAAGATCGCCAAGGAGTTCTACGGCGACGCGAACGCGTTTCACCGCATCTTCGATGCCAACCGCGACAAACTCAGTGACCCGAACAAGATCGCGGTCGGCCAGACGCTCAACATACCCGTCTGACGAAGCGAATCGAAGAGAGCGGAGTAGATCTGCAGATTGATTCCGGCTCGACGATCCATCAATCTGCAATTCACGGGCGGCGGTGGCAGCGAAGCTGCTCCGCCGTCGTAAACCGTGGCTCGATGTCGATCGGCACATCAGCGAGCTTGTCGAGCACGTTCCGAACCTCCGGCCGCACGACACCGAAACGCGCGAGCAGGTCCTTCGCCTGCGCGTAATCGCCGCGGGCCTGCAGCGTCATCAGGTCGCCCGTCAGCGACGCGACGACACCGGCGATTTGCGTACGCTCGACGGTGAACGTGCCGTCCGGCAGCACCCTGACGGCGCCGCGATCCAGCAGCGTGTTGAGCTGCACGGCGATGCCGAGCCCGTGCGCCTCCGTCACGCCGAATCGAATGGATCGAAACGCCGACGCAAGGAACGTCGTGTACATGGTCGTTGCGATCCCTGCATCGATCAGCCCGCGATCGGCAAGGTACTGAAGCGCCCAGAGACCCGAGATGTCCGCCTTGGCCTCCTCGATCGCGCTGTAGGTTTCCTTCAGCTCCTGACGCACAGTCGTCCGCCGTCCGCCGACCGTGATGTCGTGCGGCCCCAGTCCGTGCATCAATTCGTGCATCAGGATGTGCGTGAAGAACGCATCGAAGGACACGTGTGCCCGGTCTGCAGCCGGCAGCGCGACTTTCGAGATTG
>Ga0310811_10006358_pt1 | contig 15099 bp, 14 predicted proteins | sample YCmetagenome_FD_207642 | JGI IMG/M metagenome (GOLD analysis project Ga0310811, IMG submission 207642) | Soil microbial communities from experimental microcosm in Duke University, North Carolina, United States - YC | ecosystem: Engineered > Artificial ecosystem > Soil microcosm > Unclassified ...
ATTGCCCGAATTGGAGCTTTGATGGTTCTTCAACTGAACAAGCACCAGGCGGTTCTTCTGATTGTATTTTGAAACCCGTTTACATTTGTAAAGATCCTCAAAGAAAAGACGCTTACCTGGTAATGTGTGAAGTACTTGATTCAACCGGCAAGCCACATGAATCTAATGGCCGTGCTCTAATTGAAGATGATGACAATGATTTCTGGTTCGGTTTTGAGCAGGAATATTTCCTGTGGGATCCTGAAACTAATAAACCTCTTGGTTTTCCTGCTGGCGGTTACCCAGGTCCGCAAGGTCCTTACTACTGCTCTGTAGGGGCTAAAAATGCTTATGGTCGGGAAATAGTAGAGGAGCACTTAGATGCTTGCCTTGATGCTGGTTTGAATGTTGAAGGTATCAACGCTGAAGTTGCTGCTGGTCAGTGGGAATTCCAGATCTTCGCTAAAGGCGCTAAAGAAGCTGGTGATGAAATCTGGGTTGCCCGTTATTTGTTAGAAAGAATCGGTGAGAAATACGGAGTTTCTATCAACTGGCATTGCAAACCGCTTGGTCAATTAGACTGGAACGGTTCAGGTATGCACGCTAACTTCTCAAATACATTATTGAGAACTACCGGTAGCGAAGATGTTTACAAAAAGATCCTTGAAGCATTCCGCCCTGTTGTTGCAGAACACATCGCAGTTTACGGTGCTGACAACGATCAGCGTTTGACCGGTAAACACGAAACCGCTTCTATCCATGACTATAGCTATGGTGTATCTGACCGTGGTGCTTCTATCCGTATCCCTCTGTACACTGTACAAAAAGGCTGGAAAGGTTACCTGGAAGATCGTCGTCCAAACTCAGCTGCTGATCCATACAAAGTGGCTGCACGTATCATTAAAACTGTAAAGTCAGCGATATAAATTAACTCCTAATTAATTTAAACTGAGCCCTGCCGATCTTTTTCTGCAGGGCTTTTTTATTTTACGTATCGACCATCCTTAATCTTTTGCAGTCCATCAACTGGCAGATTGTAGACATACACGTAACAAGTAACCAGTTCTGTTGCTGTCTCTACATCTGCTGATATCCTGATAAACTCATTCGGTTCTGGTTGCTCATCGCCGTAACCTTCATAGTCATCTAGCTCTAAAAACACCACTTCCGGATCATCGATCTGCAAAATGACACCATAGATATATTCGTCGCCGTCATCTAATACTGCACCCGGATATTCACCAATATCATATAACTTCCCTTTTACCTTTCCATTGGCAAAAAAATGGCTATGCTCTTTCAGGTAAACTGCAAATTCATTGTTATGATTTAACAATGTGCCATAGATAAATAACAGCGCGCTTTTCATGATGATCAAATTTAATACTCCCAATTAAAATATCAGCCAATTAACTATTCCCTAATTCACTCCATCACTAATTCACTAATTTTATACCTAACTTGCCATCAGTTTTTTCGTATCACTACTCATGGATGAACAACAAATCATATCTTATCTAAAAGAAAAAAATATTGACAAAATTAAGTTCGCTTTTGCCGATATAGATGGCGTGCTGCGCGGAAAAGTGATCCATCATAAAAAATTCGCTGATGGAATGCAAAAAGGCTATGGGTTTTGTGACGTGGTATTTGGCTGGGATAGCAGTGATGTTTGCAACAATAATATAGAACTAACTGGCTGGCATACTGGGTATCCTGATCAGCTTTGCCGTATTGACCTATCTACTTTCCGTACCATTCCATGGCAGGACGATATTCCATTCTTCCTGGCTGATTTTAGCAAAGCAGATGGGAATGATTTGCCTGCTTGTCCAAGAAGCGTGCTCAAACGAATCGCGAAAGAGTGTGAATCATTGGGCTTTCATCCTGAATTTGCACAAGAATTTGAATGGTTCAATTTCAGGGAAACACCACAATCACTGCAGGAGAAAAGCTTTACTAATCTGGAGACGTTAACACCAGGAATGTTTGGCTATTCTATATTACGGACATCAGAAAACAGTGACTTTTATTATGACCTATTTAATTTGTTGATGCAGTTTGGTGTTCCACTGGAGGGCTTGCATACAGAAACCGGTCCGGGAGTATATGAAGCAGCTATATTGCACAATCATGTAATGGAAGCTGCCGATAGAGCAGTTTTATTAAAAACGGCTGTAAAAGAGATTGCCTACAAGCATGGGATCATAGCCACTTTTATGGCTAAGTGGAACGAAAATTTGCCAGGTTGTGGCGGTCACGTACATCAGAGTTTATGGAATAAGGATAAGACAGAAAATTTATTCTACAATGCTGACGATGCCAATAAAATGAGCGATCTGCACAAGCATTATCTGGCAGGGCAGTTATATTGTTTGCCACATATCCTACCTATGTACGCGCCTACTATCAACAGCTATAAACGACTGGTTGAAGGTGCATGGGCGCCAACTACTGTTACCTGGGCAGTTGAGAACAGAACGACGACTTTCCGCGTGATCAACACCTCTCCTGCTTATACCCGCCTGGAAACACGTATACCGGGTTCTGATACGAATCCTTACCTGGCTATGGCAGCGGCATTAGCGTCAGGGTTGTATGGAATTAAAAATAAATTGCAATTGGATATCCCGGCAACTGTTGGTAATGGTTATCAGGATACTAAAAATGGCGCTATACCTTCAAATCTTTTGGATGCAACAAATATCATGAAGGATTCTAAAATTGCTAATGAGTTATTTGGTGAAGGTTTTGTTAGCCATTATACCAAAACTCGTTTGTGGGAATGCAAACAATTTGCAAAAAGTGTGACCGATTGGGAATTGAAGAGATATTTTGAAATAATTTAAAACACGATTAAGGGATTTGTTGGATTTTCATGATTCTACATTCGCTTGATCAATTATAAACTAATAACAATATCAGGATAATCTAATTAGCATTCCTGTAATCGTGTAATAATGAACTACCATTTTATATTAAAAAAAGCCTGGGAAGGCTATGATGCTTCTAAAAAGATACGTGATATTGAGGATATCAGCGCAATGGTTTCGACAAACCATGTGTTTAAGATAACTTTTGAGGATGACGATATTATTATTGCCAAGCTTTCGCACTTTGGCAAATACGAGCTGTTTAAAGAAGATCACCGCATTATACATAGTTTATCCAACAACCTGCTTTATCCTTTCGAAAACGTTTTATCCAAATCACTTTTAAAAAATAACCGGGTTTATATTTATCGTCATAAGCAGGGGAAAGAAGATGCATGGGTAGTATTCTATAATCCAACGCGCATTGCAGAACGCATGCCACGACGTCTGGATGAGCACCATATCCGCAAACTTGGCCAGCAGATCGGTAAATTTCATAAGGCCTGTTCAAGGGCGAAGAATGTACTGCCAAAATCAGCCAAAACCCTCCGGACAGATATTTATGCTCTACAGCAGCAATTAGAGAAGAATGAAAGGCAATTCGGGACGGCAATGCAGGTGGATTTCCTGAAATACCATTGCGAACTGTTCCTGAAAAACCGCTCGAAGTACAATATGAGCTCATTTGAGATCATACCTGTGTTTATTGATTGGAACATAGGCAACTTCTCAGTCACTAAAGATCTGGAACTCTATTCCCGCTGGGACTATGATTGGTTCCGGATGAGTTACCGTGTGCTCGATTTCTACTTTTTCAGCCGCGTAGTTTCTGACGTTGGCGACAGAACCGTATTTAGTTATGGTATCAATACGTTGATGGAAGATCGCTTCGTTATGTTCCTGGAAGAATACCACCACGTAAATCCATTAACTGCTAACGAGATTCGTTTCCTGAAAGAAGCTTACCGCTTTTTTATTCTGAATTATGTGATCAAGGATGGTAAATATTTCTTTAACGAGCAATATGCCAAAAAGCTCCAGGCTGAGGCTTTTGATATTTACCTACCTTCTGTCGACCGTGATTTTGATGCGGAACACATCATTCAGGCTCTGAATCTTGAAGAAAGTAAAACTTTAGTATAAATAAAATAACTAATTATAAATGAAGAAAGTAGATAACTTTAAATCCATAGTAGATAAATATAAGATCGTATTTTTTGATGCCTTTGGAGTTATTAAAAATTATTCAGGTTTAGTTAGTGGAATTGAAAATACGTTTACCTATCTGGAACGGGAAAAAAAAGAATATTACATTGTTACCAATGATGCTTCACGTGGCCCCCAGCAATTAGCCGAATCTTACCATCGTATGGGTTTAAAAGCCATTACTGCCGATCGCATTGTTTCGTCAGGAATGTTGACCAAAGAATTTCTTGATTTTAAAGTGCCTGATGGCATAGTTGCTTATCTGGGTACACCAAACTCAGCACACTACATTGAAAGATCGGGTTTGCAAACGTTACCAATGAGTGAGGTGAACGAACACAATATGGATAAAGTGAGCGCATTGATATTCCTGGACGATGAAGGTTTTGACTGGTGCCAGGATTTGAATAAAACGGTCAACCTGATCAGGAAAAAACCTATTCCGGTTATTGTGGCTAATACTGACCGTGCTTACCCCCTTTCAGCTTCTAACGTGTCTATAGCAATTGGAGGTATCGCAGCGATGATTGAGAGTGTGGTTGGCAAGCAGTTTATCCGCTTCGGCAAGCCTGATTCACAGATGTTTATGTTCGCTTACGACCTGATACGCGAATACCGCCAGATCAGCAAAAGCGATATCGTGATGGTTGGTGATACGTTAAATACAGATATTTTGGGTGGAAATAAGTTTGGCTTAGATACCGTGTTGGTGTTAACTGGCAATACGCTGGCAAAAGACTATGAGACACGAATCACTGCTGCGGGTATTGTGCCCACCTATATTTGCGATTCAGCGGTTGTCGATCTGAGTGGCCTTGACTTTTAATAATACACACTTCAGGTGTCTTACTATTTTCTAGCAATTAGTCTTATTATCTAAGATCTAGGTTTTTAGCATATTACTGTAAAAGACATATTTAGAGTAAATGTGCATCACGCAATAAACGATAATTTGAATTTAAAAAAATAATTGTAATTATTACATTTTTTATCAATTTAGCGTTTACAACCGAGAATCAACCTGATTTATGAAATTTCTTTCGTTCAAAAAGTCTATTTCGACTCTATTTTTAATAGGCATTCTTCCGGCTTTTGTACTGGCTCAATCTAAAACTTTTACCAACCCTCTGCTGCCTTCCGGTGCGGATCCATGGTGTATACAAGTTGGTGGGTACTATTACTACACCAATTCGATGCAGAACAGCCTGGTATTGTGGAAAACAAAAAATATCACCGATCTGAAAAATGCTGAACAAAAAACGATCTGGACACCTCCATCAAATACCACCTACTCGCATGAACTTTGGGCTCCTGAATTACATTATATTAATCATAAATGGTACATGTATTTTGCAGCTGATGATGGAAAAAATGACCACCACCGCATTTATGTACTCGAGAATGCATCAACAGACCCTTTAAAAGGCGATTGGATTTTTAAAGGAAAAGTCAGTGATGTGACAGATAAATGGGCCATCGATGTTTCTGTTTTTGAGAATAAAGGCCAATTATATATGATTTGGGCAGGCTGGGAAGGTGACGAAAACGGCCAGCAGAATATTTATATTGCTAAAATGAGCAATCCGTGGACAATAAGCAGTAAACGGGTTAAAATATCTAGCCCAACTTACGACTGGGAAAAATATGGTGATTTGCATGATAGCTCTAACCCACCTCATGTGAACGTGAATGAAGGCCCGGAAATATTAATACATAACGGAAAAATATTCTTGATATACTCTGCCAGCGGTTGCTGGACCGATTATTATGCGCTTGGGATGCTTAGCACGTCGGAGAATAAGGATCTTCTGGATCCAAATTCCTGGATTAAGTCAAAGCAACCTGTCTTTAAGCAATCGCCGGAAAATAGCGTTTATGCGCCTGGCCACAATTCGTTTTTTAAATCACCAGATGGCAAAGAAGACTGGATTTTATATCATGCCAATTCACGCCCAGGCCTGGGGTGCGGAAAAGACCGTTCGCCACGTGCTCAAAAGTTTACCTGGAATAAGGATGGTAGTCCGAATTTTGGATTACCGGTAAAAGAAGGCGTCGCGATTTCTGTACCGTCAGGCACTAACTAGAACCAATAAAACCATGAAAAAAAATTATATACAATTACTCGCTGCCCTGTTGATGATCCTATCCTTTCAGGCGGTAAAAGCACAAACGCCTGCTCCGGTTTGGTCGGCAGCCAAAGCCAATGCCTGGTACGCCAAACACAAATGGATAAACGGTGCCAACTTTACACCGAGTACTGCAATCAACCAGTTGGAAATGTGGCAGGCAGATACATTTGACCCAAAAACTATAGATCGTGAGTTAGGTTACGCTGAGGGTATTGGGTTTAATGCGATGCGTGTGTTCTTACACAGCATGGCCTGGCAACAAGATCCAAAGGGCTTTAAAAATAGGATTAATCAATACTTAGCTATTGCCGATAAGCATCATATTCAAACCATATTTGTGTTTTTAGATGATTGCTGGAACCCTGAAGCTAAGATTGGCAAACAGCCCGAGCCTAAAACCGGTATACATAATTCGGGATGGGTACAGGATCCGGGGAATAGGATAAAAAAGACAGATGAACTGCCTTTGTTGAAAAAATATGTAACCGATGTTTTGACCACATTTAAACATGACAAACGCATTCTCCTTTGGGACTTATTTAACGAACCGGGCAATAGTAATAAAGGTGATGCTTCATTAGATTTACTTTCCAAAATATTTATATGGGCAAAAACTGTCAATCCAGATCAGCCGGTAAGCTCAGGAATGTGGGACTGGAATTTAGAAAAACTCAATAAATTTCAATTAACACATTCAGATGTGATCACCTATCACGATTATGAAGAGCCTGAAAAACATCAGCGCGTAGTTCAAATCCTAAAATCATTTGGCAAGCCGGTTATCTGTACCGAATACATGGCCCGCTTGCGCGGAAGCACTTTTGAAAACAGCATGCCCATGTTGAAGAAAGAAAATGTAGGTGCTATCAACTGGGGTTTAGTATCAGGTAAGACGAATACCATATATGCATGGGACACTCCTATGCCTAACGGTGATGAACCGAAATTGTGGTTTCATGATGTTTTCAGAAAAGACGGAACACCTTATAAGCAAGAGGAAACCAACTTGATCAAACAATTAAACGATAAACATTAAAACAATTATAAACAACATAAGTATGAAACTAAGGAATTTATCTTTGGGCCTTTTATCTGGTTGCGTGGCTTTGATGGGCGCCTGCAAACAATCAGCTAACAACAATTCAGACACATCAAAAAACATGAAAGATAGTATAACCTACACAAAACTACCGGCTGATTCAGCCTTTGAAAAAACTGTTGATGGCAAGCAAACACATTTATTTGTCCTAAAAAACAAAAATGGCATGGAAGCTGCAATAACCAACTATGGTGGTCGTTTGGTGGCTTTGCTGGTTCCGGATAGTGCGGGTAAAATGATAGATGTTTCGGTAGGTATGGGTAGTGTTGATGATTATGTAAAATCGACCGAACGTTATTATGGCGCTACCATCGGCAGATATGGTAACCGCATTGCAAAAGGGCATTTCACCCTGGATGGTAAGCAGTATACTTTGGCTACCAACAATGCTCCTAATTCGCTGCATGGAGGTAAAAAAGGCTACCAGGATGTGGTTTGGGATGCCAAAAAGATCAACGATCAAACGCTTGAGCTTACCTATCTTTCAAAAGATATGGAGGAAGGGTATCCTGGTAATTTGAAGGTTAAAGTGACCTATTCTTTAACTGATGATAATGGCTTTAAGTGCAGCTACGAAGCTACCACAGATAAAACAACAGTTGTAAACCTTACTAACCACGCTTATTTCAATTTGAATGGCGAAGGAAGTGGAACCATCTTAAACCATCTGGTACAGTTTAATGCTGATAATTACACACCAGTTGATTCAACATTAATCCCGAAAGGGAAAATTGAACCTGTAAAAGGTACGCCATTTGATTTTACTAAGCCAATTACTATTGGCGCACGTATTAATGATGTCAATGAGCAATTAAAAAATGGCAAGGGATATGACCATAATTTTGTATTGAATAAACATACCATGACCGATCCCATTGCCATTGTAAAAGGTGATAAAACAGGAATCGTAATGGAAATTTACACGGAAGAGCCTGGTTTGCAATTTTACAGCGGTAACTTCATGCAATCTAAAAACACGATGAAATATGGTGATAAAGATGATTATCGTTCTGCATTTGCTATGGAAACCCAGCATTACCCTGATTCACCAAACCAGCCACAATTCCCATCGACGGTATTGAAGCCCGGTCAGACTTATAAAACGGAATCGCTTTATAAATTTAAAACAAAGTAGAGACGCAACACCTTGCGTCTTATATGCAAATCCTGTTAATTAACCTTAACAGGATTTTTTTATGCAATAAAACGACATTTGAAAAACATTCAGCTCCGTTGAAATATTTACATTTACAGTTCATAACACTAAGATAGTGCTTACAGACAACCACGGCAGAAAGATAAATTACCTGAGACTTGCAGTAACAGACCGGTGCAATCTGCGCTGCTTTTATTGTATGCCCGAAGAAGGGTTGAATTGGTTGTCGCGGAGCGAGTTATTGACTTATGAGGAAATGCTTTCGGTATGCAGCCTGCTGGTAAAAATGGGTATCGAAAAGATACGGATTACCGGTGGAGAGCCTTTTGTACGGAAAGATATTATGCAATTGCTTACCTCTCTTTCGGACCTGGATGGATTAAATGAGCTAACAATAACCACCAACGGAGTATTAACAGCACCATTCGTACCAGAGCTAAAGAAAATTGGCGTAAAATCGGTCAATCTGAGCTTGGATACATTGGATGCTAATCGCTTTTTTACCATTACCAAGCGTGATGAATTTGCCAATGTAATGGAAACCTTTGAACAACTGCTTAAGCATGATATTGAGGTTAAGATTAACGCGGTAGTGATGGATGGTAAAAATACGCAGGACATTATTCCATTGGTCGAACTAACGAAAGACCTACTGGTGAGCGTGCGTTTTATAGAAGAAATGCCCTTTAATGGTGATGGACATATCTATACCGGTTTACAATGGGACTATGTGCGAATACTGGATGAGATCAAACAGAAATACCCGGACATTACAAAATTAACAGATTCTCCTTTTTCAACATCCTATAATTATCAAATCCCAACTCATAAAGGGAGCATTGGGGTTATTGCAGCTTACTCACGTACATTTTGTGGTACTTGTAACAGGATCAGGATCACTCCTGACGGTGAATTAAAAACCTGCCTTTATGATGCTGGTGTGTTGAACATAAAAGACATGATCCGTAATGGAGCAACGGGTACTGATTTAGAAAAGGCTTTAATAAATGCATTTTCTCACCGACCGAAAGATGGCTGGGAAGCGGAGAAAAACAGAAGTAAAAACTTACCTGCTCATGAATCAATGGCTACAATTGGCGGATAAGATATGGTAACAGTTGAACAAGCTGAAAAATTAATACTGACTGAAGCAAAAGATTTCGGTACAGAAATCATTCCTTTCGAAGATGCTTTAGGCCGTACTCTTGCCGAAGATATCAAAGCAGATCGCGATCTGCCTCCATTTAACCGGGTAACTATGGATGGGATAGCTGTAAAATATGATGCTATTGAACAAGGAGTGCAATCTTTCAAAATAAAAATCACGCAAGCTGCGGGTGACAACCCTATAGATATAGATCGTCCTGACGAATGTATTGAGATCATGACCGGAGCTGCATTACCACCATCTGTAGATACTGTAATTCCCTATGAACATATCGACATAAAAAGTGGTGTTGCCGGTATAACTACCCTGGGAATTCAGAAAGGTCAAAACCTGCATTTAAAAGGTATTGACAAAAAACAGAATGATATTGTCGCCACAAAACAACAATTGATCACTCCTGCATTAATCAGCGTCGCAGCATCAGTTGGCAAAACTAAGTTAATTGTAAAAAAACTACCGCGTGTAGTTGTTATCTCATCTGGTGACGAGCTAGTTAATGTCGATGAACAGCCCTCGCCTATACAAATCAGAAAATCTAATAGCTATACCATCAAAGCGGTTTTGCGTCAATATAATTTGAGCGCAGATCTGCTACATATTCCCGATGATCCAGAGATCACAAAAGAAAAACTAAACTACTGCATTGCCAATTATGACGTAATACTCATGACTGGTGGTATTAGCATGGGAAAGTTTGATTATATACCCAGAGCTTTAGATGAAATTGGTGTAAAAACCATTTTTCACAAGGTAAGTCAGCGCCCCGGTAAGCCATTTTGGTTTGGTAAACATGCTAATGGTGTACTGGTATTTGCCTTTCCGGGAAATCCCGTTGCTACATTTATGTGCCTGCACCGGTACTTTTTGTCCTGGTTAAATGCCAGTCAGGGACTTAATGAAAAACCTGCTATATATGCAGTTTTGGGACAGGACTTTACTTTTAAGCCCGATCTGCAATATTTTTTGCAAGTAAAGCTGCGTTTTTCCGACAAAGGGCAAATAATAGCTGAGGCAATTGAAGGGAATGGTTCGGGTGATTTTGCTAATTTAGCAGATACAGATGCCTTTATCGAATTACCAAAAGACAGGGACGAGTTTAAGCAGGGAGAAGTATTTCGGATATGGCCATTTAAACAATTAACAGTATGACTTTTTCGCATTTAGACGAACGTGGGCAACCTAATATGGTGGATGTTGGCGGGAAGGCCGTTTCGCGGCGAACTGCTGTTGCAAGGTGCATGGTCTCATTACCCGCTGAAGTGCTTGAACAGTTGACTAATGGCGAGATTCAAACTAAAAAAGGTTCAGTATTTCAAACTGCTATCGTAGCAGGAATAATGGCAGCCAAGAAAACTGGAGATTTGATCCCGTTGTGCCATCCGTTAGGCTTAGATAATTGCGTTATTCATATTCATATGAATGAACACCAGGAGGTCGTGATTGACTGCACTGCAACAATTACTGCTAAAACTGGTGTCGAAATGGAGGCTTTAGTGGGCGCATCGATAGCAGCATTGACAATATATGATATGTGTAAGGCTTTAAGCCATGATATTGTGATAAAAGAAACCAAACTGATGGAAAAGACAGGAGGTAAACGTGACTTCAAAAGAGCATAAAAAACATACTGATTTGGCAAGACCGGCTATAGGAAACTATGCGAGGAATGAATGGGCAATAGTTGGCGCGCCATGTGTAATAATAAAGGCACTGGCTGATTCAGTGATCGGTGCATTGTCTTCCAAATACAAATGTGCTTATGCCGATACTTCTCATAACGATGAAATGACATCCGCTCCGGGGCGTTTGGCTAATGATGCCTTTTTGGAATACACCGATCAAATCAATTATCAGCAATTCAATTACAATACCACGGCTACCCCATTCCGGTTAAGACAGCAATTTTCAGAAGCAGACCTGGTGTTAGTAAATGGCAACCATCAGCAGGCCAAATCGCAGGTAGTGATCATTTATAACATCAAAGCTGCCTCATTGCAGAAAAGATTAGGCCAACTGACCAACGTTGAATTGATACTGTTTGCTGAAAGCGCTAATGATGTGTTTGATTTTATAAAAGAATCGATCTCAAACTGGCAGAATATACCGATGTGCCGGTTAGATGAATCGGATAATATCATCACCTTTTTTGAGAACAAGATATTGCAATCAAAGCCTCTGCTGAATGGTCTAGTGCTAGCTGGGGGTAAAAGTATGCGTATGGGTTTCGACAAAGGCGCAGTAAGCTGGTTTGGTAAGGAGCAACGTTATCATGTAGCTGATATGCTGAAACCATTATGTAAAGATGTTTTTATATCCTGCCGTGCCGACCAGAAGCAGCAGATCAATCCGGCCTACCAGGTTTTGGAAGATACTTTTACAGGATTAGGGCCTTATGGAGCAATCCTATCGGCATTTAGAGAACATCCTGACAGAGCCTGGCTGGTTGTAGCATGTGATATGCCTTTGCTGGAAACCGAAACATTTAAGTTTTTGATTGAAAAACGTAAAGTATCCGCGATCGCAACAGCTTATAACAGCCCTGACAATGAGTTCCCTGAACCGTTAATTACAATCTGGGAGCCTAAAAGTTATCCTGTGTTATTGTCGTTCTTGTCACAAGGATATTCCTGTCCACGTAAAGTACTCATCAATAGTGATGTTCACTTGCTACAGGCACCCAATACCGATGCGTTGACCAATGTTAACACTCCGGATGATCTTGAAAAAGTGAAACAGACTATTCATCAAAAGATCGCAAGTGCTGATGTCTGAAGATTTTGCGAGATATAGCTGCCAGATCGCCTTGCCCGGTTTTAATGAATCAACACAAAGGCTTCTGCAGCAAGCGAAGGTGCTGATTGTTGGCGCAGGAGGACTGGGTTGCCCGGCAGCACAATATCTGGCTGCAGTGGGTGTCGGAGTATTGGGCATTGCGGATTTTGATACAGTATCAATAAGCAATCTACATCGACAGGTGTTATATACCCCGCACGACGCAGGATTAAGTAAAGCTTTAATTGCATGCGAGCGTCTTCAGAAACAAAATCCAGGAATAAAATTAGTGCCACACCAGGTAAAAATCACATCTGACAACGTAATGGCTCTTCTGCAACAATACGATATAGTTGTAGATGGAACCGATAATTTCGAAACGCGGTATTTATTAAACGACGCTGCTGTTCTTTCAGGCAAGCCTTTGGTGTATGGAGCCATTTACCAGTTTGAAGGCCAGGTAGCTGTTTGGAACATAAAGAATGCTGACAGTACCTTCTCCCCAAATTATCGAGACCTATTTCCCGAAGTTGATGCTACACAGGTGCCCAATTGTGCTGAGGGTGGCGTAATACCAACTTTAGCGGGTATTATAGGTTGTATGCAGGCAAATGAAGTGATTAAGTATATCACTAAAACCGGTGAGTTATTGTCTGGAAAAATATTGATGCTAGATGCCCAAACATTGCAAAGCCGGATTATAAAAATTGGTTCTGTAAGTAAGGTTAGCATCAAACAACTAATCCCAACTGAGGTTGTTCCTTTAATCTCCGTTGCGGAACTAAAAAAAGGTCTTAGCGAGAATCGTTTTGAATTGATCGACGTACGCACTGAACGTGAAAGAGATGAATATGATATTGGTGGTAAACATATCCCTTTAATCGAATTAGAAGATTACCTGGATTACTTTGCCGGAGACGGAGAAAAAGTACTCTATTGCGCCACCGGAAAAAGAAGTGCCGATGCTGTAAAACTCATTAAACAAAAGTATCCTGATGTGATGGCGTTTTCTCTCAATGGCGGGTTAGATGCCTTTTTGTCTGCACACGATTAAATGGACTGATAAGATTTTCGGGATTATCCTGTCAATCCTTAAATTATATAAATCGTGTTCAAAAATCACGGGTGTGCGGCTACCCAAACCTCACCATCTTCAAATACTTCTTTTTTCCAGATGGGCACCGTTTGTTTTAAAGTATCTATCACATAACGACATGCTTCGAAGGCGGCATTGCGGTGCGCGCATGAAACCGCTATAATGACAGGCACTTCCCCTACTTTCAAAACTCCTGTTCGGTGATGGATCAGCAGTTTCTGAACCGGCCATTTATTGAATGCCTGTTCTGCTATTTTATGCATCTCTTTAAGCGCCATAGCTTCGTATGCTTCAAACTCGAGCCTTAATACAGTTTTGCCTTTAGTTACATCTCTGACAGTACCTATAAATACATCTATTCCGCCCGACTGGGGCGTCACTACCCAATCAATACAGGATTGAATGTTTAATGGTTGGTCTGATATTTTTATCTGAATATTCAATCAACGAAATCTTAAGATCATTAAAAATCAGCGGTCACCCCCCACTTACCGGCGGAATAATGGCTATTTCATCCTTTTCAGTCAATAAACTCTCATCCGGTGCATATTCATTGTTCACGGCTACCATGTACGATACCAGGTGTTTCAGGCGTGGATAACGTTCTTCAAGAGAGTGTTTTAAATTTTGCGTAGTGCCTTGTTCCGGTAATTCTACTTCAACAGATGAGCCACCAAAAATATCCTTTGCAATACCAAATGCCAGCACGTTTACTTTCATCCTGCAAAATTAAATCAATTTGGTAATATAGCTTCGTTCGGTACAGGCTTCTTTTTAAAATACCAGTATAAGGGGATCCCTATTGCAGTTAATGCAATGCCAAATACAGAATTTATAATAGCGGTTTTTCCATCCAAATAATTGTTAATGTCATTATAAAGCGTGACTACAACGTATAAGCCAGTAAAAAGAATAAATATGGCAGGTAGATAAGGATAACCTTTCAATTTATAAGGGCGTTCAGCCTCGGGCATCTTTTTGCGTAGTATAACTATACCATAGGCCGCAAATCCATAATATACCCAGGATATGAACACGAACATATCCATCAGCATATCAAATGATCCCATAAATACCAATAGTACGGCCCAGATGGCTTGTACCCAAAGTGCATTTACAGGTGTGTGATATTTTGAACTGGCTTTGCCTGTTGATTGGAAAAAATGCTTTTCTTCAGCCATTGCATAAATAATGCGGGCGCAGGGCAGTATATTGCCATTCGTGCTGCCAGCTGTTGAAATGATCACCAATATGGCCACAAAACCGCCTCCTGCAATACCGAGCACTTTATACAAAGCATCAGACGCCACCAACGATGAGTTTTTCATAGTATCAACAGGTAACATATACAAATAAGCTTCATTGGTCAGAGCATAGATCAGTATACACACACCTAATCCCATAATTAACCCACGAGGGATGTTTTTTTGTGGGTTTTTGATCTCGCCGGATATAAACCCCAGGTTATTCCAGCCATCATAAGCGGCAAGGGCACCGGTTGTAGCTGCAATAAAAGCAGTTAACATTTTCCAACCGGAGTAATTGAAACTTACGGAATTTTGAGTCAGATTATGTGTATTACCTTTACCCGAGAAGAAGATCGCCCCTATCAAAAAAAGTA
>Ga0310811_10006360_pt1 | contig 15095 bp, 12 predicted proteins | sample YCmetagenome_FD_207642 | JGI IMG/M metagenome (GOLD analysis project Ga0310811, IMG submission 207642) | Soil microbial communities from experimental microcosm in Duke University, North Carolina, United States - YC | ecosystem: Engineered > Artificial ecosystem > Soil microcosm > Unclassified ...
AGCGCCGCGGTCGCGCGGTCGCCCGCTTCGAGGCCCCAGTCGTGCGCGCTCTCGACGAGCCGATCCTCGACCGCCGCCCCGCGGGCGGCGAGCGCATCGCGGTACCCCTCGAGACGTGCCGCCGCGGAGGGCCATTCGACCGGTCCCGTGATCGTCGCGATCGCGCGGTGGCCGAGCGCAAGCAGGTGCTCGGTCGCGTCGAAGCCGCCGCGGCGGTTGTCGACGTCGACAACCGTGAAGCCGGGCACGTCCGCGGACCCGATCGAGACGAGCGGGATGCCGGCACGACCCGTGCCGGTCAACCCCTCCGCGCTCAGCGGCACAGCCGGCCGCGCGAGGATCAGCCCTTCGACCCGCCGTTCGAGCATCAGGCGCAGATAGCCACGCTCCTCCGCGTCGTCCGGGGACTCCTCGACGCTGCCGACGATCAGGTAGTAGTCGCGGCGCCGCGCCTCGGCCTCGGCGCCCGCCACGGCCCGTGCGAAGAAGCCGTCGGAGACGTCGGCCGTCACCATGCCGAGCGAGTGCGTCCGGTTCGAGAGGAGGCCGCGCGCCATCGGGCTCGGTACGTAGCCGAGCTGCTCGATCGCCGCCAGGACCCGCCGGCGCGTCGGCTCGGACACGCTCGCCTGGTCGTTGATCACCCGCGAGACCGTCTGATGCGAGACGTCCGCGAGCGAGGCGACGTCGCGGATCGTGGCGCGCCGCTCGCCGTCTCCTTCCAGGACGTGACCGGTCACATTTCGGCTTGACGAATGCTCATCCGCGCGTCATGTTACCGGTCACAGGGTCATGTGACCAGTCACATTCAGTGTCGAGGGAGGTCGGGAATGCACGGCAGACGGCTTCTTAGCATCGGCGCAGCCGCCGCGATGACGCTGGCGCTGGCGGTCGGAGCGACCGCGAGCACCAGCCACCGCGCAGCGGCGACGCTCACGATCTGGTGCTGGACACCAACCGACGACGCGCTCAAGCTCGCGGACGCCGCCTTCACGAAGGCGCACCCGGACGTCGAGCTCAACTACGTCCAGATCAAGCCGGCGGACGTCTACCAGAAGCTCCAGCTCGCAGCGGCCGCGGGCAAGGGCTTCCCCGACGTGAGCTGCGTCGAGGACTCGCACCTCGCCCAGTTCACGAAGCTCGGCATCCTCCAGGACATCACCGCGAAGGTCGCGCCGTACCACAAGCAGATCCAGGCGTACAAGTGGACCGAGGCGACGGCGGGCGGACACGTCTACGCGATGCCCTGGGACGGCGGCCCGGTCGCGCTCTTCTACCGCCGCAGCATCTTCAAGCAGGCGAAGATCAACCCCGCTTCGATCCACACGTGGAACGACTACTACAAGGCCGGCCTGAAGCTGAAGGCCATGGGCATCCCGATCTGGCTGCAGTCGAAGGGCCAGAACGACGCCCGCTTCTTCGAGGACCTGCTCTGGCAGCAGGGACTCGGCTACGTCGACGCGAAGGGCAACGTCGTGCTCGACAAGAGCCCGAAGATCAGGTCGACGCTCGCGTTCATGGGGAAGATGTGGAACGCCGGCATCCTCGGCGACCAGACCGAGTGGACCGACCCCTGGTACAAGTCGATCAGCGACGGACAGGTGGCGACGCTTCCGATGGCGGTGTGGATGGGCACGTTCCTCAAGAGCTGGCTCGCACCGAAGACTGCGGGCGACTGGGGAGTGCTGCCTCTGCCCCGCTGGACTGCGAAGGGGGCCGACACCGCGAACGACGGCGGCTCCGCGCTCGCGATCATGAAGTCCAGCTCCGATCAGAGCGACGCGTGGGCGTACGTCCAGACGCACCTCGGGCGCGCCGACATCCAGGCTCGCATCTACCAGCAGACCGACCTGTTCCCCTCGCTGAAGACGGCCTGGCGCAGTCCGTTCATGCGTCAGGCCGATCCGTACTACGGGGGCGAGAAGACGCGACTCCTGTTCGAGCAGCTGGCGGCACAGGTGCCGGTCGCCCACGTCTATTCGAGCGACTACGAGCAGATGAACACTCTCATGTCGGCCGAGCTCCAGAAGTTCGCGCTCGGCAAGGAGACCGCGGCGCAGGCGCTGTCGAACGCCGCGAGCTCGATCAGGTCGCGGACCGGTCGCCACTGAACGGTGGATGACGCTGGCCGCTGACCCTACTGCCGCTCCGGCTCCGTCGGAACCGCGCAAGCGGACCGCCGGGGCCGGCCGGCGGCAGCGCTTCGCCCGTCACGGTTGGCCGCTGCTCTTCATCTCGCCGTTCTTCGTCCTCTTCGCCGTCTTCAGCCTCTACCCGATCGGCTTCTCGGCGTGGCTCAGCCTGCACGACTGGTCGCTGATCGGGCCCGCGCGGTGGGTCGGGCTCGACAACTACCACGCGTTGCTGCACGACGCCCTCTTCTGGCAGTCGATGCTGAACGCGGCGCTGCTGTTCCTGATCTACGTCCCCGCGATGACGTTCCTCGCGCTCGTGCTCGCGGCGCTCCTCAACAGCCGCTACGTACGGCTCGAAGGGCTGTGGCGGACGTTGATCTTCCTCCCGTACATCATGTCCGGCACCGTCGCGGCGGCGTTCACCTTCCAGCTTCTGCTCGACGGCGACGCGGGCTATGCGAACCGGCTGCTGTCGTTCGTCGGCGTGTCGCCGGTGCCGTGGCTCGGCTCGACGTGGTGGGCGCGCATCTCGGTCGGGCTTCTCGTCCTTTGGGCGTGGCTCGGTTACAACATGCTGATCATGCTCGCCGGGCTCCTCGCGATCCCGCCGGAGCTGTCGGAAGCGGCGCGGGTCGACGGCGCCGGGCCCGTGCGCATCTTCTTCCGCATCACCGTGCCGCTGCTGCGGCCGGTGATCGTGTTCTCGGTCACGCTGTCGATCATCGGCACGTTCTCGCTCTTCACCGAGCCGCTGCTGCTGACGAACGGCGGGCCGGCGAATGCGACGACGACGCCGGTGATCCAGATCTGGCAGAACACGTTCTCGTTCCTGCGCGTCGGCTACAGCTCGGCGATGAGCTGGGTGTACTTCGCCGTCATCGTCGTGATGGCGCTGACGCAGTTCTTCCTCGTCAGCCGGCGAGACCGGCGGTTCAGCGAGCGCTGATGGCGATCCGGCGCGACAGCCTCGTGAAAACCTTCGTCTACCTCGTACTGATCGGCATGTCGGCGTTCATGGTCTTCCCGTTCGTCTGGATGGTGGTCTCGTCGCTCAAGCCGTTCGAGGAGATCTTTGCGGGACATCACTTCCTCCCCGAGCACTGGACGCTCCGCAACTTCAGCGCGTTCTTCCATCAGACGAATGCGGCGCGCGCGCTGTTGAACAGCACGTACATCGCAACCGCGCAGACTGCTCTCTCGCTCTTCCTCTGTGCGCTCGGCGGCTACGCGTTCGCGAAGTTCCGCTTCTTCGGGCGCGATGTGCTGTTCGCGTTCGTGATCGCCACGCTCGCGGTGCCGTTCGCAGTGATAGTCGTGCCGCTCTTCGTGATGATGCGCAACGACTTCCACTGGGTCGACACGCCGTGGCCGCTGATCGTGCCGTGGGCGGCGAACGCGTTCGGGATCTTCTTCATGCGGCAGTACATGCTCTCGATCCCCGACGAGTTGATCGACGCGGGTCGCGTGGACGGCGCGTCGGAGATCAGGATCTTCCTGCGGATCATCCTGCCGGTCGCGAGGCCGGCGCTGATCAGTCTCGGGATCATCGTCTTCATCGCGAGCTGGAACAACTTCCTCTGGCCGCTCGTCGTCCTCCCGTCACCGAGCCAATGGACCCTGCCGCTCGTGCTGCGGTCTCTGCAGGGCGCGCCGGGCCGGACGCCCTACGACGTGCTGATGGCGGGTTCGGTGGTCAGCACGCTGCCGATCGTCGTCGCGTTCCTCGTCTTCCAGCGGCGGCTCGTCAGCGGGATCATGGCCGGGACGGTCAAGGGATGAGCGTGGGGCCGCGCCTCGGCGTCGCGTACTACCCCGAGCACTGGCCGCGTGCGCGCTGGGAGCGCGACGCCGACCTGATGGCGGCGGCCGGCCTCGAAGTCGTCCGCATCGCCGAGTTCTCGTGGGCCCGGCTCGAGCCTTCGCAGGGTCGCTTCGAGCTCGATTGGCTCGACGACGCGATCGGCGTCCTTGCCGGCCGCGGACTGGAGGTGATCCTCGGGACGCCGACGGCGGCGCCGCCGATCTGGCTCGTCGAATCCCATCCCGAGATCCTCCCCATCCACCCGGGCGGCCGCCGGCACGGGTTCGGCCATCGCCGCCACTACTGCCCGAACCAGCCGGCGTTCCACGCCGCCGCCGACGCGATCGTCCGCGCGCTCGGCGAGCGGTACGGCTCCGACGCGCGCATCGTCGCCTGGCAGATCGACAACGAGCTCGGCGGGCGCTGCGTCTGCGAGCGCTGCGTCGCGTGCTTCCAGGGCTGGCTGCGAGAGCGGTACGGGTCGATCGCGAACCTGAACGAGAGCTGGGGCACGGTCTTCTGGAGCCAGACGTACGGGGCCTGGTCTCAGATCGAGGCTCCGGACGTCACGCCGGCGTCGCAGCCCGACGGGTTCCGGCCGCAGGCTCCGCACCCGTCGCTCGCCCTCGACTACCGGCGGTTCATGTCGGACAGCTACGTCGCGTTCCTCCGCCGGCAGGTCGGCGCGCTCCGCAGCGTCGTCGGGCCGGGACAGGAGATCACACACAACCTCATGGGCTTCAAATTCCCGGAGATCGACTACCACGCCCTCGCCACGGAAATCGACGTCGTCTCGTGGGACAACTATCCGGTGCTCGATCCGACCGCGCGCTGGTCGTCGCCGGCGCTCGCCGCCGACGCGATGCGCGGGCTGAAGCGCGCCCCGGTCTGGGTGCTCGAGCAGCAGGTCGGCCCGATCGGCTGGGAGATGGTGCGAACGCCGCGCCGCGGCCAGCTGCGACTCCTCACCTACCAGGCGATCGCTCACGGCGCGGAGCTCGTCGGCTATTTCCGGTGGCGCACAGCCCGCTTCGGCACCGAGCAGCACTGGTACGGGATCCTCGATCCGCACGGCGAGCCCGGCGGGCGATACGACGTCGTCAAGGAGCTCGCCGCCGAGCTGCGGGACGCGCGTGCCGTGCTCGCAGGCGCGACCGTCGCGCCGGACGCCGCGATCGTCCACGACTACGACTCCCGGTTCGCGCTGCAGGCGCAGCCCACGAATCCGTCGCTCGGGTACGAGGAAACGATTCAGCGGCACTACGAGGGGCTCGCGCGGCTCGGGCTCGGCATCGACGTCGTGTCGCCGACTGCCGACCTGTCGCCGTACCGGCTCGTCGTCGCGCCGAACCTGTACGTCGTCGACGAGGGCGTGGCCGAGCGCCTGCGAGTGTTCGTCGAGCAGGGCGGCACGCTCGTCCTCGCGCCGCGCGCGGGTGTCAAGGATCGCTGCAACGTCGTTCCCGAGCACCCGCCGCCCGCCTGGCTCGCCGAGCTTGCGGGCGTCGAGGTCGTCGACTTCGCGAGCTCGCTGACCGGCTCGACCACCCGCTTCACCGGCGTCGACGGCAGACCCGACGGCGTATTCGAGGGCTGGTGGGAGCAGATCGAGCCGCGCGGCGCCGTGGCAACCGCGGTCTACGAGGACGGCGACTTCGCCGAGACTCCCGCGATCGCGGCACACGCGGTCGGCGCGGGGCGCGCGGTCTACGTCGCCGGCGCGGGCGACGTCCCGACACTCGTCGCGCTCTATCGCTCGCTTGCGGCCGAAGCGGGCCTCGAGCCCTTCGACCTGCCCGAGGGCGTCGAGCTTGTCCCGCTCCGGCGCGCCGACGGTGTCCGCCTGTCGGTACTGCTCAACCACGCGGACGGCGAGCGCTGCGTCGAGCTGCCGGAAGCCGAAGCCGTGACGCTCCCGCGCTACGGGGTCACCGTCCTGGAGCCCGTCCCTTCGACCGTGGAGGCGCAGTGAAGATCGTCGAGGTCCGTCCGCTCGTGCTCGGTACCGCCTGGCGCAACCTCACCTTCGTCGTCGTCCGCACGGACGAGGGCATCGAAGGCGTCGGCGAGGTGCGGATGATCAACCACACCGACGCGCTGCTCGGGTATCTCGCCGAGGCCGCGCCCAACCACGTGCTCGGTGCCGACCCGTTCGAGATCGAAGATCTCGTCGGCCGGATGATGCGCAACGACTACGCGCGCGCCGGGCAGATCGCGATGTCGGGCATCGCCTGCATCGAGACGGCGTGCTGGGACATCGCAGGCAAGGCGCTCGACCAACCGGTCTACCGGCTCCTCGGCGGCGCCGTGCGCGACCGGATCAAGGCGTACGCGAACGGGTGGTACACGGTCGAGCGAACGGCGGAGGAGTTCTACGCCGCCGCACGTCGCGCCGTCGACCGCGGCTACCGCGCGCTGAAGCTCGATCCGTTCGGCGCCGGCGCCTGGGAGCTGACGGTCGAGGAGCGACGCCGCTCGCTCGAGCTCGTCGAGGCCGTCCGGGACGCGGTCGGCGCGGACGTCGAGATCCTGATCGAGATGCACGGACGGTTCACACCTGCCGAGGCGATCCGTCTCGCACGTGAGCTCGAGCCGTTCGCGCCGAGCTGGATCGAGGAACCGGTGCCGCCCGACAACCTGAAGGCGTTGAGGAAGGTGGCCGACCGGGTGTCGATCCCGGTCGCAACGGGCGAACGCATCCACGTCCGGCACGAGTTCCGAGAGCTCCTTGAGTTGCAGGCGGCCGACGTCGTGCAACCGGACCTGACGATGTGCGGCGGCATCAACGAGACGCGGAAGATCGCGAGCTGGGCCGAGTCGTACTACGTGCTCGTCGCGCCGCACAACGTGGGCGGCCCCGTCTCGACCGCCGCGGCGCTGCACCTCGCGGCGGCGACGCCGAACTTCAAGATCCAGGAGCACTTCAACGACTTCTCCGAGGCGTTCGTCAAGGAGGCCGCTCCGGGCAACCCCGAGATCGACGACGGCTTCTTCCCGCTCCCGGCCGGGCCGGGGCTCGGGGTGACGATCGACGAGGACGTGATCGCGGAGCATCCCCGCTCGGCCGTCCACTTCAACCTGTTCCAGGACGACTGGCAGCACCGGCAGGCGCTGCGCGTGCGGGCCCAGTAGACGTCAGGAGTCGAGGGCCCGTGACGGAAATGCGTGCGCTCGTGGTCGACGCCCCCGGCGCGGCGGCGGTCCGGACGCTGCCGGTGCCCGAGGCGGGGCCCGGCGAGGTGCTCGTCCGGGTCGGAGCGGCCGGAATCTGCGGCTCGGATCTCGAGCTGCTCGACGGGCGCCGGCCGGCGGGCTACGTCCGCTACCCGATCGTTCCGGGGCATGAGTGGGCCGGCCGCGTGGCCGCAGTCGGCCCAGGGGTGACCGGCCTCGCCGAGGGCGTCGTCGTCGTCGCGGAGGGATTCCGCGCCTGCGGCGGCTGCGACCGCTGCAAGGAGGGACGGACGAACCTCTGCCTGGCGGACTACGCCGAGACCGGGTTCACGCACGCGGGGGCGTTCGCCGAGTTCCTCTCGGTGCCGGCGCCGCTCGTGCACAGGCTCCCCGACGGCACCGACCTTGCCGCCGCAGCGCTGCTCGAGCCGGCCGCGTGCGTGGCGGAAGGGCTGCTCGAGTGCGAGCTCCGGCCCGGCCTGTCGGTCGCTGTGGTGGGAGCGGGAACGCTCGGGCTGCTCGCGGTCGCGCTGCTGCGACGGACGAGCCCCGCGCGACTCGCGCTCGTCGGCTCGCGGTCGCCTCGTCTCGAGCTCGGGCGCTCGCTCGGCGCATCGGAGATCGTCGACATCCGCGCCACGGACGCGGCCGGCCGTCTCGGGCCGGCCTTCGACGTCGTGTTCGAGGCCGCAGGCAATGCGGCCGGTGCGGCGACCGCGCTTGCACTCGCGCGGCGCGGCGGCACCGTCGTCCTCGAAGGGATCTCTGGATCGCCCGGAGGCGCCGACGCCGACGCGATCGTCCTCGGCCACCTGCGCGTGCAGGGGATCTTCGGCGCGTCCGGCCGGGCGTGGCGCTGGGTGACACAGCTCTTCGCAGACGGCCTGCTCGACACGAGGCCGCTCGTGTCGCACACGTTTCCGCTCGAGAAGCACGCCGAGGCGTTCGCCGCCCTCGCGGATCGCACCGGCGACGCGCTGAAGGTGCAACTGGTGCCGGCGTGACCGTCTTCGACGACTTCCGGGCGGCGTCCGTGCCCGCCGGCGCGGTCGGCCTGATGTGGCTCGGGCAGGCGACGGTGGCGCTGCGCGTCGACGGCGCCGTCGTGCTCGTCGACCCGTTCCTCTCGACGCACCCGGAGCGGCTCGTGCCGCCGCCCTGCTCCGGGGCGGACGCGCGAGACATCGATGTCGTCCTCGTGACGCACGACCATCTCGACCACCTCGACGACGCGACGCTAGCGGCGGTGGCGGCCGCTTCGCCGAAGGCCGTGATCGTGACGCCGCGCGAAGTCGTGGGGCGCGTCGTCGGCCTCGGGATCGACGAGCGCCGTGTGCGCGGGCTCGCGGCGTGGGAGACGACGAGCGTCGCAGGAGTCGCCGTGCGCGCCGTGCCTGCGAAGCACGGCCTCGACATGCGCGACGCCTACCGGCTCGGCCCGTTCCTCGGGTACGTCGTCGGCGAGCGCGCGCCGGTCTACCATTCCGGCGACACGATCCCGTTCGAGGGGCTGGTGGAGGGGCTCACCCCGCTCGGTGTCAGCCTGGCGCTCCTGCCGATCAACGGCCGCGACGAAGCCCGCGAGGCCGCGGGTATCGTCGGCAACCTCGACGCCCGCGAGGCGGCGGAGCTCGCCGCGGCGATCGGAGCCGACGCCGTCTCCCCGCTCCACTGGGACATGTTCGCGTCGAACCCCGGCGACCCCGGCGCCCTCGTCCGGGCCGCTCCGCCGTGCGCCGTCGTCGTCCCGGCACACGCCTCCCCGTACGTCCACGTGCCGGGGATAGGGGCGGCATGACGGTCTCGCTCGGATCGATCGTGGGCGGCGTCGTGCGTGGAGGTGCGGAGACGTCGCCCGATCTCAATCCCGCCCAGCCCGACACGCACGTCGCCGTCGTCTCGCTCGCCGGCCCCGAGATAGCGGCGGAGGCGGTCGCCGCGGCGGCCGCGGCCTTCGCGGCCTGGCGCGACACGCCGGCGCCTGCGCGCGGCGACGTCCTGCGCCGCGCCGCCGACCTGCTCGATGCCCGCGCGGCAGAGATCGGCCGCGACCTCGCGAGCGAGGAGGGCAAGACGCTCGCAGAGGCCGTCGGCGAGACGAAGCGGGCCGTCGCGATCCTCCGCTACTTCGCGGGACAGACGCTCGAGCCCGACGGCGAGACCTATGCGAGTCACACCGCGCAGACCTTCCTCTACGCACGCCGCGAGCCGCTCGGGGTCGTCGTCGCGATCACGCCCTGGAACTTCCCGATCGCCATCCCGGCGTGGAAGATCGCCCCGGCCCTCGCGTTCGGGAACGTGGTCGTCTGGAAGCCCGCCGAGATCGTCCCCCTGACCGCGTCTCATTTCGCGGTCGCGCTGTACGAGGCGGGCTTGCCCCCGGGCGCGCTCAATCTCGTCCTCGGCCGCGGGTCGGCGGTCGGAGACACGCTCGTCGCGCACCCGGATGTCGACGCGGTCACGTTCACGGGCTCGAACGCCGTCGGGCACGCGATCCAGCTGAAGGCGACGGAGGCCGGCGCAAAGGTGCAGCTCGAGCTCGGCGGCAAGAACCCGGCCGTCGTCCTGGCCGACGCCGACCTCGAGCTCGCGGTCGAGCACGTGGGACGGGGTGCGTTCCTCTCGGCGGGGCAGAAATGCACGGCGACGAGCCGCGTGCTCGTCGAGGCCGCGGTGTTCGACGAGTTCGCACAGCGGCTGTCGGACCTCGCGCGCACGTGGCCGGTCGGCGACCCGCTCGACGAGCGCACGAAGGTCGGCCCGCTCGCGTCGCAGGCGCAGCTCGAGACGGTGACGGGCTACCTCGAGCTCGCCGCCGAGGAGTCGGCGGACGTCCTCGCCGGCGGCCTCGACGACCGGCAGGGAGACGGCGGCTACTTTCTGCCGCCGACCGTGCTCGCCGGCCTGCCGGCCACGAGTCGCGTCGTCCGGGAGGAGATCTTCGGCCCGGTCGCCGCCCTGCTCCCGGTCGGCTCCTACGCCGAGGCGGTCGAGCTCGCGAACGACACTCCCTACGGCCTCACGGCCGCGGTGTTCACGCGCGACCTCGGGCGGGCGCTCGCATTCGCGCGAGACGTGCGCGCCGGCGTCGTCAAGATCAACCAGGAGAGCGCGGGCCTCGAGTTCCACGTCCCCTTCGGCGGGATGCGCGACAGCTCGAGCGGGTCCCGCGAGCAGGGCAAGGTCGCACGAGACTTCTTCACTCAGTGGAAGACGGTGTATCTCGACGCCGAGCCGCCGGCATGAGCCGCATCCGCGAGGCGTTGTCGGCAACGGGGCTGCCCGCCGGCGACCTGCACGACTTGCCGACGTCTGCAAAGCGATTCCCCGACGGGGCGCAGTACCGGATCGAGATCCCGAGCACCGAGGGGCCACGCTGCCTCGAGGCCGTCCTCGAGGAGGCGGACCGGCTCGACGTCGCCGTGCACCGGGTGTCGCAGGGAAGCGGTGTGTTCATGCTCACGGACGCCGAGCTCGACGCCCTGGCGCACCTCGGCGCCGAGGCCGGCGTGGAGGTGAGCCTCTTCGCCCGGCCGAACGCCGGCTGGACGACGGGCGCGACGGCGTACACGGCAGCCGGTGCCGCACACGCGCCGGCGGTGCGAGGGCAGGACCAGCTCGTCGCCGTGCTCGAGGACGCCGTCCGGGCCGCAGAGCACGGGATCCGGAGCGTCCTGCTCGCGGACGTCGGCGCGGTGCACGCGTTCGCCATGCTCCGCGCGGCCGGCGTCCTCCCAGTGGAGATGCAGGCGAAGGTGTCGGTGATGCTGCCCGTCGCGAACGCGGCGACCGCGCGCGTCCTCGAGCAGCTCGGCGCGTCGACGCTCAACCTGCCGCCCGATCTGTCGCTCGCGCAAATCGCCGCGATCCGGGCTGCCGTCGACCTGCCGATCGACTTCTACGTCGAGGCGCCCGACTCGCTCGGCGGCTTCGTCCGCCACCACGAGATCCCGGCGCTGATCCGGGTCGCGGCGCCGGTTTACGTCAAGTTCGGGCTCAAGAACGCGCCGGACATCTATCCGTCCGGGTCGCATATCGAGGCGACCGCCGTCGCGCTGTCGCGCGAGCGGGTGCGCCGCGCACGGCTCGGGATGGAGCTGCTCGCCCGAGCGGAAGGCGAGTTCAGCAGGTCGGACTTGCGGGCGGCGTCCGGGCTGGCGGTGCCTGTCCCGTCCCGGAGTCCGTAGCTCGGGACAAGGGCCGTGACGTGTCCTGCCACCGCGGATCTCGTATCACCGGCTCTACGATTGCGTCGCCTATCCGGCGCGGCGAGCGAACGCCGCGCCGGGTAGTCCAGCGGCGGCGGTCCGGTCCGGCGGCGTCAGGTGCCGGCCGCCGGACCGCGCTTCGCTGCGTTAGGCGTGCTGGAGGGCGACGGCCCGCGCGGGATCGCGCTGCCCACGCGCGAGCGCGATGCTGGCGGCGACGACCCAGGCCAGGTAGAGCAGCTGCGAGAACTGCCCGGCGCCGTCAACCGAGACCGGAGTCAGCACAAGCGTGTAGGCGACGATCGCCAGCGCCGACCAGCCAATCGCACGCCGGCCGGCTCGTAGTGCCAGCAGCCCGGCCGCTGCGAGCAAGGTTGCGGTGAAGACCCAGGTGCCGACGTAGACGGCCTCGGAGGCGGTGACGAGCGTCTTCGCCACGTCCATTCCCATGCCGTGTCCGGCCCGGTACGAGATCACGTTGATGAATGCCAGCGAGACCAGCCCGCCGCCGGCGGTCGCGGCGGCCGCCAGCCGGACGATCGAGCCCAGCGCGCCGCCGCCGAGCCGCTCGGCGAGCCAGACGGCGAAGACGAGGAAGAAGCCGATGCTGAGCAGCTCCATGTAGGCCCCGGCCCAGACGCCGGTGCCGACCGGCGTCGCGATCGCGCGGGCGATCGCCGCGGTCGAACTGCCGATCGTCAGATCGTGCGTCTTGCCGCTCGCCATCGCCAGGAACGTGCCGCCCAGCTCCAAGACGACAAAGGTGATCCCGCAGAGGGCAAACCAGCGGTCGTGCAGACGTGCGGTCATGTCGTGTCTCCTTCGAGGTTGCTGACCCGGCGGACGTTACGGCCGTGCCGCTGGCGCGTCGTCGGCGCGGGAGGCGAATGCGGGTAGCCCTGCGTGGGGATCTTTCGGCGCTCCGGCTCATCCCAGCGGTTGATGACAGCGGCGGCTTGCCGCACTACCGTTGTCGGCGTGCGCAAACTCGCCGTCCGCCTCCCGCGCCTCCCCATCGATCCCGATCGGCTCGACCTGGTCGTCGCCGCCGCGCTGACGGTCGCGGCGCAGCTCGAGGTCTGGCTCGGGAACGGAAACCACGCCGACCACAACCGCACGGTTGCCGCTGCCGTCTCGCTGCTCGCCACCGGCTCGGTCGCGGTACGGCGCCGCTGGCCGTTCGCAGTCGGTCTCGCCGTCGGCTGGGCGTTCGCACTCCAGATCGGGCTGGTGGGGGATCCGCAGATCATCGCCGCGTCGGTCGGCTGGTTCTTCGCCCTCTACGCGCTCACCGTCTGGACGCCGCCACGCCGCTTCGTCCTCGGCACCGGCTTGCTCCTGCTCGGCTTCGGCGCCGACGCCGCCGGGCCGCACGGTTTCGGCGGCGGCGGCGCCGTGTTCTTCGGCGTTGTCATGCTCGGCGTGATGCTGCTGGTGCGGCGCGTCCTGGGCGACCGCGAGCGCCGCGTCCAGCTCGCCGAGCGGGAGCGCGACCTCGCCGCCCGCGAAGCGGTCGTCGCCGAGCGCGCCCGGATTGCGCGTGAGCTGCACGACGTCGTCGCGCACTCGGTCAGCGTCATGGTCGTACAGGCGCAGGCCGGGCCGCGACTGCTGGCCGAGCCCGAGCGGGTGCGCGAGTCGTTCCGCTCGATCGAGACGACCGGACGCGAGGCGCTCGTCGAGCTGCGGCGGCTGCTCGGCGTGCTCCGCGGCGGCGAGGAGCATGCGGCGACCGCCCCGCAGCCAGGCCTCGCCTCGCTCGAGGCGCTGGTCGAGCAGGTACGCGCTGCGGGGCTGCGCGTCGACCTGCGCGTCGAGGGCGAACCGGCGGCGCTTCCGCCCGGCATCGACCTCTCCGCCTACCGCATCGTGCAGGAGGCGCTGACGAACAGCCTCAAGCACGCCGGCCGCGCGGAAGCAGAGGTGATCGTCCGCTACGAGAGGGCGGCCGTCGAGTTGGAGATCCTCGACAACGGCGTCGGCCCCCACACGCGCGTGAACGGCTCCGGACACGGGCTCGTCGGCATGCGCGAGCGCGTCGCACTCTACGGCGGGCTACTCGAAGCAGGAAGCCGCAACGGCCACGGCTTCGCCGTGCGGGCGCGACTGCCGCTCACAACCGTCGAATGATCCGCGTCGCAATCGCCGACGACCAGGCGCTCGTGCGCACCGGCTTCCGCGTCATCCTCGACGCCGAGCCCGACCTCGAGGTCGTGGGCGAAGCAGGAGACGGCCACGAGATCGTCGACCTCGTCCAGGCGCGGCGGCCGGACGTCGTGCTCATGGACGTCCGGATGCCGAACCTCGACGGGATCGAGGCGACCCGGCGCCTGACCGTGCTCCCGCAGCCGCCGCGCGTGCTGATGCTGACGACCTTCGACCTCGACGAGTATGTGTACGAGGCGCTGCGCGCCGGCGCCTCCGGCTTCTTGCTCAAGGACGCCGGGGCGGACGAGCTGCTCCACGCGGTGCGGGTCGTCGCCGCCGGCGAGGCGCTCCTCTCTCCCTCGATCACACGCCGCCTGATCGCCGACTACTCGCGTCGCCCGCCCGCGAGCGAGCAGCCGGCCGCGCTCGCAGAGTTGACGCCGCGCGAGCTCGAAGTGCTCCGCCTACTCGCGCGCGGCCTCTCCAACGCAGAGATCGCCGGCGAGCTCGTGCTCGGCGACGCGACCGTGAAGACGCACGTCGCCCGCGTCTTCCAGAAGCTCGATCTCCACGACCGCGCACAGGCCGTCGTACTCGCGTACGAGACCGGGCTCGTCACCCCAGGCAAACCGCGGACGCCGACCACGGACGCCTAGAGATCGATCGGCCGGTGGAAGTGCGCGGCGACGTAGGCGCGTCGATCAGCCGAGGCTCGCCCCCACATTCACTGGGCCGCCTACCCACGCCCGCTCCGAAACCAGCGCGAAGCATCCGTTCGCGGACGATTCGCGCCAAAACAGAAAACGGGTTTGTGCAGGCGCTTTCGCTCGGTTTGTAATCGCGCCGAAACGGGAGCGTTTTGATTTCGCGACGTTGCCTCCCGGCGTGAGGGGGTCAGGAGGGCGTATGACGGTCGGGTCTTGCCCGTTGGGCGGGCTATTTGCCGAAGCTGAAGCGGGCTTGGTGGGTTGTGCCGTCGCGGAGGGCGATGGTTAGGTCGGCGCAGGTTCCGGCCCATGCTTTGGCCGTTGTGGCGAGGTAGGTGTAGCGGTCGAGGGATGCGTTGTAGGAGAGGCTGCCGGTCGCGGTCGTGGCGGTTCCCGCGGTGGAGTCGCAGGGTTTCCAGGTGGTGGAGCTGGTGGCGAGGATGTCGTTGCCGCGGTTTCCGTGTAGCGAGAATTTGAGCGGTATCGGCTCGCCTGCTTTGACCGGGTTGGCCGTCGGGAACGTTGCGACTGGCTGGGCGAAGCCGGAGAAGCGGTAGACGACCCGGTAGGTGCTCGATTTGGTCGTGGTGTTGTTGGCGTTGTCGGTCGCGGTGACGGTGAATGTGTGGCTGCCGACGGTGGAGGTGTCGATCTGTGTTCCGGCGGCGAGGTCGCCGCTGCAGGAGAGAAGGCCGGAGCCGCCCGGCTGGTCGGCGCAGGAGTAGTCGGCGGCGACGGTGTCGCCTTGTGTGTAGACGGCGCCGGTCGGGGGTGTGGTGATCTCGATCGAGGGTGGTGTTCGGTCGACGATGTTGTAGGTCGTCGTTGCCGTTGTGGTGTTTCCGGCTGCGTCGGTGGCGCTGACCCGGAAGCTGTAGGAGCCGGTCTGCGTTGTGTCGAGATCGGTGCCACTTGGAGCTGT